>Ga0247819_10000465_pt1 | contig 24120 bp, 28 predicted proteins | sample 13C_Xylose_Day6_FD_193428 | JGI IMG/M metagenome (GOLD analysis project Ga0247819, IMG submission 193428) | Soil microbial communities from agricultural site in Penn Yan, New York, United States - 13C_Xylose_Day6 | ecosystem: Environmental > Terrestrial > Soil > Agricultural land | place: USA...
GAAGGAAGAGATTTAGCCGATCGGCGAAAATGCCGATCAATAACCAACCGAACCCAAGGAAAAGCCGCCAATCGAAGGCGTTTCGCCCCTTGTGTTCTTTCATTGGAGACCTCAATGCTTGACCTGAAACGGATCGCCCGCAGCACTTTGCTGCCGCTTCTGTTGCTGCCGGCGCCATCCATCGCCGAAGATGGCGGCCCGCACGTTACCAGCTGCGAAGCGATCTTCCATATGGTTGCGGGCTGGCAGAAGCAACCGCCGGAGTGGCCCGATGTCGAGCTGACGGCCGAGGTCGTGTCGTTGGAGGTTCAGGATCCGATCGCCGTCACCACCCTTTGCCCACAAACCAGGACCCGCGTCGTTTGCCTGGAATACAACAACAGCGCCTTGAAGCCGGGAGACCGGGTCGATGTCAGCGGGCTGGTCTCCGGCACTTTCGAAGACGGCGTCGTGCTCGATCCCTGCGGCACCATCAAGGTCGAAGCTGACGAAAAAACCTGACGACAGAAACCCGAGATCAGCGGGCAGCCGTCGCCACACGCACGAGGGTCGCTGCCGCCTTGCCGGCACTCTCCATATAGCTCGCATCCCGGTGCAGGAGCACGACTGCAAAACTGCCGTCGAGCAGCAACAGCATCTGGCGCGCCAGCTCGCCTGCATCATCGATGCCCGCCACGGCAAACATCTGCGTCAGCCAGGCCTCGAACTTCTTCTTGTGGGCGGCACCGATGCGGATAGCGGGATGGCCGGGCATGTTCGCAAGCTCGGCCGACGTGCGCAGGAAGCCGCACCCCTTCCATTTCGAATGCCGCGCTGCCCGGGCGAGATTGACGAAGATCGCCTCGACCTTCGCGGCAAGATCGCCGTCTGCTGCATCGAACCATCTGCGGAAGAGCGCCAGGTTCGGCTGGTCGCGCCCTTCGAGATAGGCGGCGATCAGCTCGTCCTTGCTCCCGAAATGGTAATAGAGCGTGCGTTTCGTCACCCCGGCAGCTTCAGCCACCGCGTCGACGCTGACGGCGCGAATGCCCTCGGCATAGAAGAGTTTCGAGGCGGCATCGATGATGCCTTCCCGGGTGGTGCGCTCTGGTTTTGCCATATCGATGTATACCGACTAGTGAATATACTTTTGATCTTCCCTCACCTAGCCTTCTTTCGTCAATGCCTCGCTCGACGCGAGGAAGGGAGAACACCATGTCCGACACCGTATTGCTGCAGATTTCCGATGGCATCGCGCTTCTGACGCTGAACCGACCGGCCAAGCTCAATGCGCTGAACTACGAACTGATCGATTGGCTTTTGGGTCTGCTCGACATGATCGAGGTGAACGACACCGTCGGCGCGGTGATCATCACCGGTGCTGGCGAACGGGCCTTTTCCGCCGGCGGCGACATTCCCGAGTTTTCCGGGAGCGTTGCCAAGGGGGCGAACACCGCCGTGCGTGATTTCGTCCGCCGCGGCCAGCGCCTGACCGCAAGGCTGGAGGCATTTCCCAAGCCCATCATCGCCGCCGTCAACGGTCTCGCCTATGGCGGCGGCTGCGAAATCACCGAGGCCGTGCATCTTGCCGTTGCCAGCGATCGCGCCCGTTTCGCCAAGCCCGAGATCAGGCTGGGCATGCCGCCGACCTTTGGCGGCACCCAGCGCCTGCCCCGGCTTGCCGGCCGCAAACGCGCGCTGGAACTGCTTTTGACCGGCGACGACTTTTCGGCCGAACACGCGCTCGAACTGGGGCTGGTCAACAGCGTCGTTGCCCACGACGAGCTCATGCCTGCCGCCCGCGCGCTTGCCAGACGCATCCTGCGACATTCACCGCTTGTCGTCCAGACGATCATCACCGCCGTCACCCGCGGCCTCAACATGTCGATATCAGAGGGGCTTCTGGTGGAAAGCGAACAATTTGCCCGCATGGTGCCGACCGCGGACCTCACAGAGGCGTTGGTCGCCTGGAAGGATCGGCACAGAGATATTCAACCAATCGGTTGACAATAACCGCGAGATCGGCGATATTCAACGACATGGTTGAATATATGAACGATCGGCTTGACGCCGTCTTCCATGCGCTGTCCGACCCGACGCGGCGGGCGATGCTGCAGGATCTGTCAGCGGGTGAGCGGCTGGTGGGCGAGTTGGCCGCACCCTTCTCGATCTCGCTTGCCGCCGCATCGAAACACATCAAGGTGCTCGAAGGCGCCGGTCTCGTGCGGCGCGAAGTGCGCGGCCGGGCGCATGTCTGCCGGCTCGACGCCGAGCCGATGCATGCCGGCATGGAATGGATGCGCCATTACGAAGCCTTCTGGCGTCAACGCATCGATGTGTTGGAGGCACTGCTTCTGGCCGAGGACGCCGCGAAGGCCGCAGACAGGCAGACCACGACGCCGCAGCAAACGGAGAAGAAGCGATGACACCGCAAGCCGGCATGGACGACGGCGGATATGCCCGGATCGTCGCGCCGGATGCGGCACGCATCGAGCGGTTGTTGCCCGGCCCGATCGAGCGCATCTGGGCCTACCTGACGGAGGAGGACAAGCGCCGCCAGTGGATGGCGTCGGGCACCATAGGTGCTATAGCCGAATCGACGGTCGAACATATCTTCCGCCATGAGGACCTCGGCACGGATTGCGGTGAGCCGCCAACCAAATATGCCGCCCTTGCCGGCGAAAGCCGTATCCATGGCCGCATCATCGCCTGCAAGCCGCCGTACCTGTTGGCCTATACCTGGGGCGAAGGCACGCCGACGCCGTCGCAGGTGCGCTTCGATCTGGAGGCCAAGGGCTCAGAAGTGCTGCTGGTGGTCACCCATTCGCGCATCGCGACACAGGAGATGATGGCAAGCGTGGCTGCCGGCTGGCACACCCATCTCGACATTCTCGCCGATGTGGTTTCCGGCCGCACCTCGCATGGCTTCTGGAACAAGCATACTAGGCTCGAACAGGAATATGCGCGGCAGATCGCTGCGCGCTAGTACCCGTTAACACATCATACTTGCTGCACGGTTTTCTCCCTTGGATCGATATCGATCCAGGGGCCCATGCCGCACGCCCATTCACCCCAACAGGATCAAGGGAGGCTACAATGTTGCTTCAGGATAAGAGTGCGATTGTTTATGGCGGCAGCGGCGCCATCGGCGGTGCTGCGGCGCGTGCCTTTGCCCGCGAAGGCGCGAGTGTCTTTCTCGTTGGACGAACGGCCGAAACCCTGGATCGTACGGCCAAGGCAATACGGGCGGCGGGTGGAAAGGCGGAGTTCGACGTCCTCGACGTGATGGATCAAGCCGCCGTCGAGCGGCATGCGCAATCGGTTGTCGACCGAACCGGCAGGATCGACGTGGTCCTGACCGCTGTCGGCTTTGCCCACATTCAGGGCCCGCCGCTTTCTGAGCTGACGCTGGAACAGTTCGAGCACCCGATTGCAGCCTATACCCGCGCCAACTTCATCACCGCCAAGGCGGCAGCAGCGCAGATGGAAAGAAACGGCAGCGGTGTCATCCTGACGCTTTCGACGCCCGGCTCGCGCATGTCCGGCTCGGGTTTCCTCGGCTACGGCACCACCTGCGGCGCCATCGAGACCTTCTCGCGCATTCTCGCCGGCGAACTCGGCAGCCATGGCATCCGCGTCATCTGCCTGCGGCCGGATGCCATTCCCGAGGCACTGCCAGCTTCGCATGCGCGCGCCGTCTTTCAAGGGTTTGCCGACCGGTTCGATACCACTGTGGAGGAGATGCTCGACGGTCGGGCAAAGTCCGGCACATTGCTCGGCCGTTTCCCGAGGCTCGACGAGGTCGCCGACTATGCCGCCTTCGTCGCCTCGGACCGGGCGGGCGCCATGACCGGCGCGATCGCCAACCTCACCTGCGGCTCGCTGGTTGATTGAAATGAACGACCGGCGGACCTTCACAGGGTCGCGTCGGTCGTTCTCTTCAGCTGCGCGCAAAACCCAGAATGAACAGCGCCAGAGCGCCGATCGAGGAAATCGTGCGCACATGGTTCCACCAGACCCAGTCGGTCAGGTAGTGCTGCTGCCAGATTTCGGTGGCAGCCTGCCCAGACGTGGCAGCCGCCAGCGCATCGTTCATCGGCACGTTGAAGATAATGGTGACGATCAGCACGCCGGCGACGTAGGCGATGCCGCCGGCCGCCAGCAGCAGGCTGCCGTTACCGCCCCAGATGAAGGCCGCGACGACCAGCGCGAGCCCCAGAAGCGCCGTGCCCATGAAGGTACTGAGGAACAGCGGATTCTGGATCACCACGTTGATGGCGTTCATCGCCGCGATCCCCTGCTCCGCCGGCAGCCGCGACAAAGCCTGCATGATGCAGACCGAGAAGATGAAGAACAGCCCGGCCATCAGGCCGGAGCCGATTGCGGCGGCAAACGCCAGAGCGGGGATCAGCGGGATCATGCGGCGATACTCCAGACACCAGTTGCAGCGGTCTCCCGGGCATAGTCGGCGAAGTCGCGCGGTTTGCGCCCAAGCACGCGCTCGACATCGGACGTCACTTGCGAATTGCGCCCGTCGAGCACCGACGTGAAGAGATAGCGGATGAGTTCGACATAGTCATCAGGCAATCCGTCGGCCCGCAACTGCACCGTGAAGTCGGCAACCGGCACGGACTGATAGCCGATCCGGCGGTTGGCAGCCGTCGCGATCTCGGCCACGGCCTGGGCAAAGGTCATCAGCCGCGGGCCTGTCAGCTCATAGACCTTGCCGACATGCCCCTCGTCCAGAAGGGCTGCAACTGCCACGTCGGCGATGTCGTCGGTGCTGATGAAGGGTTCGGTGATCTCATCCGGCGGCAGGAACACCGATCCGCTGCGAACGGAATCGGTCAAAAAATCCTCGCTGAAATTCTCGAAGAACCAGCTTGCCCGGATGATCGTCCAGTCGGCGCCGGAGGCCTGCAGTTCGCGCTCGGCCGCTTCCGCCTCGTCCTCGCCGCGCCCCGACAGAAGCACCAGCCGCTTGATGCCCGAGCGAACGGCAAGCCTCGAGAATTTGCGGATGGTTTCGACGGCGCCCGGCACCGCCAGATCCGGCTGGTAGCTGATATAGATGCGCTCGACATTTTCAAGCACGGGCGCCCAGGTCGCCTTATCCGTCCAGTCGAAGGAAGGCGATGCCGAACGGGCGCCGATGCGCACCGCGATACCCCGCTCCTCAAGGCGGGCCGCCACCCGCCGCCCCGTCTTGCCCGTACCGCCCAGAACCAGTGTGAGTTTGTCAGTCATCGCTTCCTCCTGAGGTTGATTGCAAAACATGAGCATCTCTCACATTTGCAAATGTGATAAATCCTCGTATTTTAGGAGTCAAGTCAAAATGTGAGCATTACTCATGATTCCCGATGCAAGCCCTTCCACAATCCCCGCTGACGACGAGCCGGCGCTGCGCCGCACGCCCAGCCAGAAGCGCAGCCGCGAGCGCGTCGAGCACATCCTTTCCTGCGCCACGGCGATCATCCAGGAGAAGGGCAGCGACGCCATGCGCATGAGCGAAGTCGCTGAAAAGGCTGGAATCTCGATCGGCTCCCTCTACCAGTACTTCCCCGACAAGGCGGCGATCGTGCGCACGCTGGCCGAGCGCTACAATGCGGTCTGCAATGAATGCATCGGGGCCGAGCTTGCCAAGGTGACGTCGATCTCGGAACTGCGTGACGCCTTCTCCATGCTGTTCGACATCTATTACGATATGTTCCTGGCCGAGCCTGTGATGCGCGACATCTGGTCAGCGATGCAGGCCGACAAGGCGCTGCGCGAGATCGACCTTTTGCAAAGCCGTGCCGGCGGCCAGCTTCTGGCCGACGTCTGGGCTCGGTTTGCGCCCGACACGCCGCGCGAAACGATCGACAGCGCCGCCTTTTTGATCATGCATCTCGGCGATTGCACGATGCGGCTTGCGGTCTCCGTCACCAGAGCAGAGGGCGACCAGATCGTCGAAGCCTATAAACGCATGATCCTTCGTGATTTTGTCGCGGATGGACCGGGCGGCGGCGCAAGTCTAATTGACATCTCCGGGGTGCGATCCTAATCATCGTGGATCGATTGGTTCCCGCAACGCGAACGCGTTTCGGGAGTAAACGGGAACGTGACGGATGGACCCATGCTGGGCATTCAAATCACGGCCGACCCCGCGACTGTAGAGCGACGTGAATGCGCCGTTCCGGAGCGATCCGGAAGAAGCCACTGGAGACAAGACCGCGAGAGGGCGGCCCTTGCTCTGGGAAGGCGAGGCAAATCCAGGGTGATCTCACCCGACGTCCTGAGCCAGGAAACCTGCCAGTCGATGCGGGCATAGGGCCCAAACCGGGAAAGATCCCGACGCCATCACGGAGGTTGTCATGGCTACATCTACAGTTTCGAGCATTCCGCTCTCCCTCAGCGATCGTCTGACCGCAGGTATCATCGCGCTCCTCATCGGCGGCTTCCTCGTCTTCGGCGCAGGCCTGGCGAACTCGGCCGTGCTGCACGATACCGCGCACGACACCCGCCACTCCTATGGCTTCCCCTGCCACTAAGCGATGTTCCGGGACGCGACTTGCGTTCCGCATCGACATAGCTGCGGACAAAAACGCTTCCGGCAGACAGCCGGACGCGTTTGCTCGCGTCTGATGCAGATTGAAGATCTGCCGGACGGAGCCGTTCGCATATTTGCCAGTGGGACACGGCGCTGCCTGCCAGATGCATGGCGCGCCGATATCGAGGGATATCGAAAATGATTGTCAGAACGCTTCTGGCCGCGATCGTGGCTGGATTGATTGCCGGTGTCTTCATGACCGGCGCCCAGGAACTGCGCGTCGTACCGCTGATCCTGCACGCGGAAGAATTCGAAGGCGAGGCACCGGCCGCCGGCGAACAACCAGCCGTTCAGCCGGGAACGGCCGATCCGGCCGCAGCAAACCACGACCAGCATTCGTCGCTGAAGGCGGTTTCGCCGATTGGCGCTTTGCTTGACGCCCTGTCGCCGATCACGCCTGCCTACGCCCATGAGGGCGAACACGAGGAAGGCGGCATCATGTTCGGCATGAGCCGCTTTTCCGGCACGCTGATCGCCAATCTGGTGACCGGCTCCGGCTTCGCGCTGCTGCTCGCCGGCGTCAGCCTCGTCATCGGCTACCCGATCACGCTCAGGAACGGCGCGCTCTGGGGCGCCTGCGGCTGGCTTGCCGTGCACATGCTGCCGGCAATCGGTCTGCCGCCGGAACTGCCGGGCTTCCCGGCCGCGGAACTCGGCGACCGCCAGGTCTGGTGGGGTGCAACCGTGCTGTTGTCTGCCGCCGGTCTCTATCTGCTGGTCTTGCGGCAAGAGATCGCCGCCAAGATCATCGGCCTCGTGCTGATCGCGGCACCGCATGTCTATGGCGCGCCGCAACCGTCGGACATCTCCAGCAATGTGCCGGCCGTGCTCGGCGCTGAATTCGCCGTGGCAGCCCTTGCCACCACGCTCGCGTTCTGGATTGTTCTCGGCGTCGTGTCGGGCTTCATCAACGATCGTTTCGCCAAGGCGTAACAGACCGGCCAGATTTCGCCATCAACCCGGAGCCCCTGATATCGCCGATATCAGGGGCTTTGTCGTCGAGATGTCTCAGCGCGCCTGCAATGCCAGCAGATGCGCCTGCAACCGCGCGCGGCGGTCGTCCGGCGCCAGCATCACGCAACTGTCGCAGAAGCTGCCACCTTCCGTTCGATAATAGAGACAGCAGCCGCCGCGCAGGCGATAGGTGCGCGACAGCGCATGATTGCCGCCGATCTCGATCACGATGTCCTCGTAACGGAGCTTGTCGGAAAATAGCGACGTACCCGCGCGCTTGACGATCGCCAGCGCCCTCGCCATCGCGGTCTCCTCGTCGCCGAGGACGCGGCCGATCTCCAGGAACCCACCGGCAAGCGAATCCGCCGCAAGCCGCCATTGCGCGCCCGAGGACAGGCCGGTGCGACGCTTCAACATGACGACGATCGGCGCCAGATGCGCAGCGAAGGTTTCGCCGAAGACGTCCGCAGTCGCCGGGGCATGATCCCCGGCTGCGGGCAAGGCAAGGCTGAAATGAAACCGCTTGGCCGCGACAAGCCGTTCGCCATAGGCCCGCGAAAATTCTTCGAAGCGAAGGCCGCGAACGGCTGCCACGATGCCCCCACCGAGATAGAGGCCGCCAAGCGCGAGCGTGAGCTGGTTGCTGTAAAAGGCAATCAGATGGGCGGCGCGGATCTTGTCGTCCATGCCCTCGGCAAAGCGATCCTGATAGGCAAGGCTGTCTTCAAGCCCGACGCCCTCCTCCACCCAGAACCGCGCCTCGGGAAGAAATACGTCGCCGGCGGCCCCGAGCGAAAAGCCCACTTCGGGGAAAGACGACTGCAGGTGCGCGAGAACGCCAAGGGCGCTCTGGCGCAACGCCGCGTCCGCCTCGTCCTCCGCCGGGCGCTCGTCCTGCCGCTCGTGGCCCAAGCTCATGCCGTCTCCCTGGTCTCAAGCCAGCCGCCGCGAAAATCCGCCCGCTGCAATCCGCGCCGTATGGCCGGAATGCTGCGCGTCAGCTCCCAGACGAAACCGTTTCTGGCATTCTCGATCATCATCACGACAAGCCCCTGGTCAAGCCCGACCACGCGGTCGTCGACCCAACCCTCCGGGCCCACACCGGGCAGGCTCGGATTGAACCCGCCGGGAAACCGGCTCTCGCACAGAATGTCCGGGTAACAGTTCTCGAGCTCGGCGAGTGCCGACTGCGACGCATCGGCAGCGAAAGGCAGACAGGCAACCGGTGCCCAAGGTGCCAGCGTGCCATCGTCAGGACCACCGGGCGCGCCGCGCGCCGCATAGCCGAGCATCCGCTGCCAACGCCCATCGACAAGCCGCTGCCGCCCCGCCGGTCCACCGCAGGCGCTGAGGCCCCACATATCCCCGCCGTAACCGGCGAAATCGCCGGGATTGCGCTCGGCATGGGCTCGCTGCAGCGCGATCGCCCGGCAGGTATTGTCGAAATAATCAGTCGCCTCGTCACGCATCGGCGCATCGCCAATGCCGCGAAGGTCCAACCAGGCTTGCGGAAAGAGATGGACGAACAAAGGCGCGGCCTGCAGATGCGGCGCACCGTCGACCGTGGTCCACGCATAGGCGGCCGTGAATTCGCGGTAGTGCTCCGGGCCGATTGCATGGTGCGGCGCGCCGAGCGCGAGCACGTAGAGCAGCAGTGCCTCGCTGTAGCCCTGCCATCGATACTTAAGAAACCGCCCGGGCGGTCGCCAGCCCATCGTCAGTATCTCGCCACGGCCGAGCGCCCAGCGCCAATCCACCCGGGCATAGAGCTTATCCGCAAGCGCGCGGATTTCCCGCTCCCCCGCACTGTCGCCGGAGAAATAGGCGCCTGCGGTCAAAACGCCGGCAATCAGCAGCGCGGTATCGATGGTGGAAAGCTCGCACTGCCACACCCGCTCGCCGGTCTTCATGTGGAGAAAGTGATAGTAGAAGCCGCGATAACCGGTGGCGAGCGCATCGCTCCCCTGCCGGCTTTGCGCCAGAAACCGCAGGGTCATCAGCACCCGGCCGGCCGCTTCGCCGCGCCCGATCCAGCCGCGCTCGACGCCAACAGGGTAGCAGGAAAGCCCGAAACCGGTGGCAGCGATGCTTGAGGGCGCGTCGGGAAGCGACGTATCGGCGACAAGCCCGGTGCCGGCATCGCTATAGCGCAGGAAATAGTCGAAAGCGGCGGACTGCAGCCTATCGACCTGAAAACGCTCCGTATTCCGTGTCTGTTGAAGCATATCCTCAGCTCATGCAGGCCCGTCGGCACGGTATCGATCGGCAGTAAACCCTGTCGATATCACCTTTTATTGAAGGTCAGCCAACCCCAAACAGTCGCGATAAGCCAATCCTGTGCTACATTTCCTGAGATGACGCGGCTCGCAATGACGGGTTGAAGCGATGTTAACCATGCTGGCGTTGATCCTTTCCCTGACTGGTGGCCCGACCCAATCGACCGCCGCGCACACCGACGTCGATGTCGAACTGGTGCTGGCCGTCGACATGTCCGGCTCGATGGATCTGGACGAAGCCCGCGTCCAGCGCGCCGGCTACGTGCAGGCGCTGCGCCATTCCGACTTCCTCAATGCGGTAACGAGCGGTCGCTATGGCCGGATCGCCCTTGGCTATTTCGAATGGGCCGGCACCGTCAACGAATCCTCCGTCGTTGCCTGGCAGGTGATCTCCAACGCCGCCGAAGCGGACGCCTTTGCCGCGCTGATCGAGGCCCGCCCCGTCGGCACCCGCCGCGGCACCTCGATCTCCAACGCGCTCACTTACGGCACAGCGCTGATCGACTCCAACGCCTTTGCCGGCATGCGCCGCATCATCGACGTGTCTGGCGACGGACCCAACAATATCGGCCCACCGGTCATTCCCGCCCGCGACATCGCCATTGCCCGCGGCATCATCATCAATGGCCTGGCGATCCTGATTAGACCGTCCGTCTCGACCGGGCCGCTCGACCAGTATTATGCCGAGTGCGTCGTCGGCGGCCCGGGCTCCTTCGTGCTGCCGGTGCATGAGCCGGAAGATTTCGCCATCGCCATCCGCCAGAAGCTGATCCTGGAGGTCAGCGGCCTGCCGCCACCGCCGCGTGTGCGCCTCGTCGATGCCTTGCCCGCGCCCGACTGCCTGATCGGCGAGAAGCTCCGGCCAGGCTTCATCGACCGCGTCTATCCCGAACTTGACAAGTAGTCGGCCCACATTGGCAACGACGCTTTGCCATGCCAGATTGTCGTTTCCTTACTGCATGTTTCCTTAAATCCTATTCGATTTAAGGATAAAAACAGGCAGCCATTCAAAGTGCTACAGCGACATTTGCGCGTCTAATAAGACGCGCGGCGCTGTAGGGCGCGCGCGTCGATAAGATGCCGCGTTCAATCGTGGATCGATTTCCTTCATGTCCCTGACCACCCATCCTGCGGCGGCCGACGCGTCCACCGACACCAGCACCCGACAGATTCGCGACAAGCTGCGCGATGCGATCGTCGAACGACGGCTTGCGCCCGGAACCAAGCTGTCCGAAAGCGATGTCGGCGATCTGTTCAACGTCAGCCGTACGCTGGTGCGCGCCGCGCTGCAGTCGCTCGCCTATGAGGGGCTGGTCACTGTCGAGAAGAACCGCGGCGCCTTCGTCGCCCATCCCTCGCCGGATGAAGCCCGCCAGATTTTTGCGACCCGCCGACTGATCGAGCCGGGCCTCGTGCGCGCCGCCGCGCCGCGCATTGGCGCGGCTGATATCGATGAGCTGCGCCGCCTGCTTGCCGCCGAACATCAACTGACCGCACAGCGCGGCCGGTCGGCGCGCCGCGCCGAGATCAAGGCCTCGGGTGATTTCCACCTGGCGCTCGCCGATCTCAGCGGCAATGTCATTCTCAGGCGCTTCATGGATGAGCTGGTGGCGCGCTCCTCGCTCGTCATCGCGCTTTATGGACAATCGAGCGTCTCGACCTGTGGCCACGACGAGCATGGCGACATCCTGACTGCGATCGAAACCGGCGACATCGACACCGCCTGTGCGCTGATGATCCGCCATATCGATCACATCGAGGCCGATCTCGACCTCAGGGAGCGCAAGCCGACCGACCTCAGGGCCGCGCTCGATCTCTGATCGCTGACAGCCAAAACGCTTGAACGGTTTCAGGGAGACGGCCTGCACCCGGCCGCAGGCCCCTCGCCGCTCCCCACGCCTCCATCATTCGAAAAAATCTTTCGCAAAAATTGTCACGGCGAAAGCGTGCCGGCTCTCGTCCGAAAGCCTTGTCTTCCAGGGCTTCCGACGGCCCCCCATCTGGCCGAACACATCGGGTCGGCATCGTCATGGTTAAAAAAGTGCAGCCGCGGAGGGAACCATTGGCGCTCCCCGGCGTTGGCCTCGCGCTCAAAAGACTATGAACGAGGAATGCAAGATGAGCGAAAAAACCTTCGCAACGCCGATCCACCTGAAACTGTCGTCCAAGCGGCAGACCGTCGTCAGGACGGTCTGGGAGGCGCTCGAACTGCTGCGGCAATGGCCGGGCAGACGTGGACGGGAATATCGTGCCGCCCTTCAGCGCTGCCTGGATGCGCTTGACGGGCTGACCAGCGTCAACAGGGCAAGCCAATGCTTCACCGCGGCCGCCCGTGAATCGGGCCTTCTGCTTGCCTGAGAAAAACTCCAGTTTTCCGACATTCACGCACCGGCTGAACGGCCGGTGCGTCCACCGCTCTTAAACCGCATGCCGTTTTCGCAAAACCGCTGCACACTTTTGCGCGACATGCATCAGCCGCTATTGCGTCGGCCGGCCGACGATTTCGACCTTGTCGGAAACAAGTGCTGCCAGCGCGGCCTTGTCCAGCCGCCAGTCCGGCGAGCCATAGCCAAGCGGCCACTTGTAAGGCTCCCTGTCGTTGAAGAACACCACGGCCGTCAACAGCGGGAAACGCGCGCGATAAGTCCTGCGATCGAAGATTTCTGCGTACCAGGCGCGCTTGTAATCCGCTGAACCGGCAACCCCAAGCTCGGCAATCATCACAGGCTTTCCAAAGCCTTCGACGCGGCGGTATTTTTCGCCAAGCGTCTCGCCGAAGCTGCGCTCCCGCCCCCAATAGTCCACATCCATCTTCTGCAGACCCCACACGGGAATGCCGATGGCATCGACGACATCGTCGCCGGGATAGTAGCCGGCAAGGTTGCGATGGCCCTTGGGCGACCAGACGAAGCGAGCGTCAGGCGCCAGCTCCCGGCAGCTTCTAACGAAATAGCGAAACGCCTTCTTATAGCCGTCCATGTCGCGCCGCGCCCAGGGATAGCGGCCGTCAGGGTCCTCCATCTCGTGGCCCCAGCGCATGTAGACCGGCGCTGCAACCGCGCCGGCACGCCGGCAGATATCGCCGATCTCGCGGTCGAAACGACCGCGGCCGATATCGGCAAACAGCCGCTCGCCGCCCGCCCGCCAGTTGCTCGCATGGGTATAGGGCTCGACGGAGATCATCAGCGCCCGCCCTTGGCCCTCGGCAATGGCGATCTTGCGCTTCAGCATCGCCTTGTCGAGCGCCTGCCAATAGATGAAGACATGCTCGATCGTGAGCGCAGCGCTGCCCGTGACCGCGTCATGCGGATCGTAGACGCCGATCGCGACCTCGCCGCCGGGCGTGCCGGCAGACCGCGCCGCCGAGCTGATCGAGCCCGTCGTCAGCACGCGATCGACCGTGCCGCCGAGATCGGCAGCCGCAACCCGCGAGGCACCCGCCACCGGCAGAAGCGCCATGAGGCCGGCCAAAAACACCGATCTGAACATCGCAATCGACAAGAGCTGTCTCCGGCAGGAGGACTTTGAGCATTTCCAGGAAAAGCCCGGGAAGGTTCCGCCCGGAGTTGCCTGGAACACAAGGAGCTTGAGTATTTCCGTTCGTGCATCCAACGCGGAAACGGTCTAACGGCACTCGGAATGAAACGGGGTGCTGTGGCGCTCCGCCCTATGGGAATGGCTTTACAGCGAGCTTCTGAGGAAGCAGCGCGACGTATGGCCGAAACCGCTCGGCGAGCAGATATAGGGCGCGCGGCCGAGATAGGCGGAAACGCGCCGTCTTGCCGGCAGCGGCTCGACGATATCGTCCTCTTCCGCAACCTTGATCAGCTTGCCCTGCTTCGCGCCCGCGCTCGGTGCGCTTACGGCTGCCTTGGAGCCGGCAGACGCAAACAGCGGGCTTTCAGCCATACTCGCCGACGAACAGCCGGATGAGACAAGCAGAAGACCGAGAAGCGAGGCAGGTACGAGATACTTGAAACCCGAAACGGTGGTGCGGCGTGCGCCGCCCAAGGCGGTTAGGCTTCGCATAAGCATCCTTTCGAAGAAGCGGCCAGCGCCGCTTGGCAACTTCCCTACAGCGCCGCGCGTCTTGTTAGACGCGCAAAGGTCGCTGCAGCACTTTGAATGGCTGCATGTTTTGATCCTTAAATCGAATAGGATTTAAGGAAACATGCAGTAGCGGGAATCACCCAAGAAGTTCAACCCCCACTTCTTATTATTGACAGCTAAAATTAAGAGTTTCTTTCTTAGCGATGTCTTTTCACACGTACGGACGACCGAAATCGGCGCGGCAGGCACGGGCCTTCGCCTCGCCAGCCGCCGCCCAGCCAAGGCGCGATACGTGGCCGCAACAAAGAAACGCTGTGAGATCATCAGGCCGGGCCGCCAACCCACGCGCACCGATTTCAACCGCACACCGACGTCGACCATGCGCCAGTTGCGCGCCTGTCTTCCTTCCCTTCGCAGCGCCTGCCGCACCAGCCGCCATCGCCGCCATGCGCGCCGATCACCTGTCAAGCCGCAACAGCCGTTCGTCCGCGGGACGCTCGGCGCAAAACCGGGCCCGACCAAAGTCCCCCTCATTTCTGGCTGCCGGCTGTTTACACAGTGTTGACCTCTGTGACGCACCTTGGCTTCCAGGCGCAACATGTTTGAGCGTATGCGCCCACTCCAAAACTGCCCGCTCCGGCGGGCATTTTTTTGACCGCTCGGCGGTTATCTCACAGATGAGAAGTATCTAACCGTAGAGCAGCCAGGAGCGCGGTTCTCCAGCGCGACTGCTGTTGAGCCATTTTTAGGTCGCGGAAAGAACCCTGGTGGGCGCGAGGTCCCGGGCCGGCGCGAGCCTTTCATGAGAGACGTCCTTATCAGGCTCGCTTTGTCGGCCATTGCAATTTTTAGGCGTTTCACGTCTGCCTTGCATATAGCTTCAGCAATCAAGCGCGTGTTGTTAGCATTTTACAGGATTTCCGCTCACATCCTACGCGTTGCACGAGGATAGAGACCTCACGCCCGCTTTACGCTTCATCGAACGCAATGATTTAACAGGCTTGAGACGCAGATCTCGCAAACATTCGCCGGTAGGTTACAATGGTGGGCCCGGAGGGACTCGAACCCCCAACCAAGCGGTTATGAGCCGCCGGCTCTAACCATTGAGCTACAGGCCCACGCCGGATCAAAGATCCGGGACTCAGCGAACCAATGGCAGTTCGTGATCGGCAATGGCTCTAGCCGAAAACCTTTTTGACGACAAGTCATTGCCGCAATGCCCACACAATCGCTAAGCATGAAAGCAGCAGGGACAGAAACAACCGGAGAGACACGAACCATGACTTCCACACGCACTGCCCGCACGCTTTCCATTGCTGCCTTGGCCGCCGCCTTTGCGGGTATTGCCGCTGCCGGCGCGCACGCGCAAGATCCCGCCAAAAAGCGCGAAGCGATCATCACCGTGGCCGGCGAAGGCCGCTCATCGATCGCGCCTGACATGGCCATCCTGCAGCTGAGCGTCGTCAAGGACGCCAAGACCGCCCGCGAGGCGCTCGACGCCAACAACAAGACGATGGCCGAGGTTCTGGCTGCGCTGAAGGACGGCGGCATTGCCGAGCGCGACCTGCAGACGAGCGGCTTTTCGGTCAACCCGCAATACAACTACCCGCCCAACAATGACGGCGGCAACCGCCCGCCGGAGCTGATCGGCTACCAGGTGGCCAACGGCGTCAGCGTGCGCGTGCGCGACCTCGCCAAGCTCGGTGACATCGTCGACAAATCGGTGACATTGGGCGTCAACCAGGGCGGCGGCATCCAGTTCACCAACGACAAGCCGGAAGGCACCATCACCGAAGCGCGCAAGGCAGCCGTTGCCGACGCCATCGAGAAGGCCAAGGTTCTGGCCGAAGCTGCCGGCGTCTCGCTCGGCAACATCGTCGAGATCACCGAACAGGGCTTCCGCCCGGAGCCGGTGCCGATGATGCGCGCCGGCATGGCCAAGGAATACGCAGCCGACTCCGTGCCGATGGCAACGGGCGAAAACAGCTACAACGTGACCGTCAACGTCACCTTCGCGATCAAGCAGTAAGACCGACCGCTGAGGCCCGTCCCGCGGAAAGTGCGGGCGGGTTTTGCGGGCCTGCAGTTGGCTCGGTACGACGCTTCGCTTAGGCGGGCATCAGTCGCATAGCAAAGCCCCGTGCGGTTACAACCGCGCGGGGCTTTTTCTGTCCGGCTTGAGATTGAAGCATGTCGCGAAAGTGTGCCGCAGGCTTGCGATAACGACATGGGTAAAACAAGAGAACCCGGCCGCTGAGGATTATCGACCCCGTCTGGAGGCCAGAAGCACCGACCCCCTCCGGGTGGACCCTCTGTCGGCTAACCAGCGTCGCGGCCGATGCCAAGGCATCGCTCTGCGGTATGCTGCTCACCGGATGGAGCGCATACGGTCCCACGCACGACAGCGCCGCGCGTCGTATCAGACGCGCAAAGTCGCTGTAGCACTTGGAATTGCTGCGCGCTTTGATTGGCAGAGCCACGCTTTGCCCGGCCACTGAGGCAGCCCTCCCGCCAAACAACGCAAAGTGGGTCGCGGCTTCGCAACAGCGCCAGGTGGACCAGAGACTTGTGGCGTGCGGCCCAGCCCTGCTCTTCTGCGATGTGTCTCAGACAAAGAAAAACCCCTCACGCCTGGGGCGTGAGGGGGCGCATTTCCGCCGGCCGGGGGAGACAGGACGGAAAAGGCTTGGATTACCAGCGGCCGATAAAGGGGCAGCCGCGAACGTTGGCGAACGCGATCGTCTGGCGATAGCCGCGGCGGCTGCCTTCGACGACGACGCGGCGGTGCGAGACATCGGCGACATGGGCGCGGCGCAGGCCATGGTCACGGGCCTTGTCGACGGCCATCCAGGGGGCGCAACGGCTACGGCGGCCACCGCCATCCCAGCCACGGTCCGGACCGCGGCGCTCGCGACCCCAGTCGCGCTCGTCACCATAACCACCGTCGTAGTCGCGATACTGGACCTGGACGCCACCGCCCGAGCCGAAGCCGAATTCGACGGTTTCTGCGGAAGCGGTGGAAGCGGCGCCCACGAGGCCGGTCAAACCGATGACGACGGCGGCGGCTGCGTTGATGAGGGTATTCTTCATGGTCTTTCTCCGAGGGCTTGAAGGGTTCAATCTGCAATCACCGTCCCAAGCGATTGATCGGACAATAGCGGCGCCAAACTGAACGCTAGCGGAACTGCACATTCATGCGGGGTTCAGATTGCGGGCACCTGACGAAAACCGGCGGGAGACAAAGATTCGTTCGACTTTTAAGCGAGCCGCAACGGCGCGGTGCTGCCGCACCAGAACCGGATTTTCGCTAGAAATATCAGTTGATTAATGGAATCCCCGGCACGCAGGATTGCGATACCGCGCGCGACGGGCGGCATAAAAAGATCGCCACGATTTCCTTGAGGCGGCCGTGATGCGTCGCTGCCGATCAGCCGGCAAGTTCGGCTTCGAAAGCCCGCATGTTGCGATAATGGCTGAGCCGGGTGATCGACTGGTCCTCGATCTCGAATACGAAGACGGTGGGGATCGAATAGGTTTGGCCGGATGCGGCGGGAAAGCCCTCCAGCGTCTCACGATAGGTGCCGCGCGCCGTCACATCGGCGGCAATCCGCTGGCCGAAATTGTCGCGCATCAGCACGATGTCGCCATAGGTTTCGTCGAAATGCCGGAGATAGGTCATGATGCTTGCCCGCAGCGGCTCGACGCCGACGGTGCGCTGGCCGGTCAGCGAATCAAGCGCCACGTCCTCGTCGACAAGCCGCGCCAAGGCGTGGAAATCGCGGTCGTTGAGCGCCTCGATGAAGCGGCTGGCAATGGTCTGCGCGTCGGTCATATCTACCTCGATGCTGATTGCGTATGGCCATGCCTTTCGGACGGCAGACGAGGAAACGACGATCGAACGAACGCGCCGGCAAATTTCGTTCGCACCCCGTTCCCTAACCAATATGGAGGGGTGACAGTCCCCTTCAAGACGTTGCCGCGGTCAATCGGCAGATGTCATGGCCCCAGATGCAGCACGATCTCGCGGCGGTGCGGCCGGTCGCGGTGTTCGAAGAGATAGAGCCCCTGCCAGGTGCCGAGCGCCATGCGGCCCGCATTGACGGGCACGCCGATCGACACCTGCGTCAGCGCCGCCTTGATGTGAGCGGGCATATCGTCTGGCCCCTCCTGCGTGTGCACCACCCAGCGCATCGACGGATCGGAGGATGGCGGCACCAGCCGGGCGAAGAACTCGCGGAGGTCCCGCTTCACGTCGGGATCGGCGTTTTCCTGGATCAACAGCGAGCAGGAGGTGTGGCGGACGAACAGGGTCAAAAGCCCCTCGCCCGCGCCGTTGGCGCTGACGAAGTCTGCCGCCTCGTCGGTGAACTCGTAGAGCCCCTGGCCGCGGGTGGAAATGACGATCGTGGTCTGCGGCATCGGCGTTGGTTCTCCTCGGCTGGCGGCGGCAAGCGCGCCGCCACCTGAACGGGTTTGGCAAAAGCCGCTGCCAAGTCAAGCCCACTGCAGGTCTCCTTAAATCCTATTCGATTTAAGGATAAAACATGCAGCAATTCAAAGGGCTACAGCGACCTTTGCGCGTTTAATAAGACGCGCGGCGCTGTAGGCCTCCCGCCAAGTCTATTTCTCGAGAAAAGCCTCGAATCCGCCATAGATCATGCGCTTGCCATCGAACACATCCTTCCAGGCATCGCCTTGCAGCCGCGGATCCGCCATCACCTTGGCAACGATCGCGTCACGGTCGGCGCGCGACTTGTAGACGATCCAGGAAAAGACCACGGTCTCGTCGTCCTTGGCCTGCACGGCGCGGGGAAAGGACGTCACCTCGCCATAGGGCACGTCGTCGCCGAGGCATTCGGCATAGGAGAGTGCGCCATGCTCCATCCACACATCGCCCGCCTGCCGCGCCATGTCCTTGTAGGCCTCGATATTGCCCTTGGGCACGGCAACGATGAAACCATCCACGTAACTCATGTCGATATCCTCCTCGGTTGCTTCGACCAACAAAGGACGAACGGGATGGAAAGGTTCCGACAAAACCAGCGATTTTTTCAGATGATGAATGCTTGGGTGCCCTCGCCGCCTTTGCCGGCCGGCCTGTTGCGGCCACTCAAGGCTTTGAGAAAAAATCCGGGTCGCCTGTCGGCACATCCGCTTTTCGTTCGTCCTTGGGAAGACCACCGCCCAAGGGAGCAACAGTCATGCAGAAGATCACGCCCTTTCTCTGGTTCGACAACCAGCTCGAAGACGCCATCCAGTTCTATACCTCCATCTTCCGCAATTCCCGCGTCACCGACGTCAAGAAAGGGCCTGACGGTAAGGCGTTCACCGCCTCGTTCGAGCTTGAGGGACAGGCGTTCATGGGGCTCAACGGCGGGCCGCATTTCAAGTTTTCCGAAGCCGTCTCGTTCTTCGTGCGCTGTGCCGATCAGGCGGAGGTCGACTATTATTGGGAGCGCCTGCTCGACGGCGGCACGCCGCAGCACTGCGGCTGGCTGAAGGACCGCTTCGGCCTTGCCTGGCAGATCATACCGGATGCGCTGATGCAGCACCTGAGCGATCCTGATCCGGCCCGCGCCGGCCGCGCCCAGCAGGCGATGATGGGCATGGTCAAGATCGACGTCGCCGGGCTTGAAAAGGCCGCCGCCGGCTGAGCCCTATGCCAGCTGCTGATATGACATCAGCTTCCGCAACCGTTGAGTTGGCGGCTATAGAGCGAGGCCATGCCAGAGGCGCGTTTGGCGCCGGTCTTGGCCGTGTCGCTCCAGTTGCCGCGGGCATAACCGGCATGCCCGTGATAATAGGCGATGTAGAGCCGATAGGCGTCGTTGAGCGCGATGCCGTTCTTCTGGCTGCTTTCGCGGTGATACCAGGCAATGAAGCGGATGGCGTCGCCGAAATCCGAACGCCGCGCCGTCCAGCGGCCGGTTTCGCTCTGGTAGCGCGCCCAGGTGCCGTCGAGCGCCTGCGAATAGCCATAGGCCGATGAAACGCGCGTCCAGGGAATGAAGCCGAAGAGTTTTGTGCGCGGCGGCTTGGCATTATGGCGGAAGCCGGATTCCGTATAGATCGTCGCCATCAGCACCGGAACGGGCACGCCATATTCGCGCTCCGCCTGATAGGCGGCGCGGCGCCAATTGTTGAAAAGGCCATCTCGCTGCTCGAAAACCGCGCACGCGTTCCGGGTGTCTCTCGGCACCGTTGCGCAACCGGCCAGCAACAGGAGGACGACGACAAAAACGCAACGCATCTTCGAACCTCTCGTTTCCGAGAGATTGATAAAACGTAAACGTTAAGGATCGGTTTTGAATCGAATACGATTGATTGCGGGGCTACCGCATACGTCCTGAAGTCGGATCCGATTTAAGGATAAATTATGCAGCAGGTTCAAAGTGCTACGGCGTCCTTTGCGCGTCCGCAGGTTTCCGAAGATCATGCGAGCGCGCGTCGACGGCGGCAGGCGCGAAACGAGGAGAGCGAAGACATGCGGTTTCCTGCTTTGATGTTTGCAACCCTTGTCGGACTGGTGGGCCTTGCACCCGCCGCATGGGCCGACGATTGCGCCAATGCCAGCGACCAGGCGACGATGAACGAATGCGCTGATAAATCCCTCAAGGCCTCCGACACCGAACTCAACACCCTCTACAAGCAGATCGAGGCGCGCCTGAAGGACGACCAGGACACCACCAAGCTGCTCATTGCCGCACAAAAGGCATGGATCGCCTTCCGTGATGCCGAATGCGATTTTTCCGCCGCCGGGGTTACGGGCGGCACCGCCTATCCGATGATCGTCCTTCTGTGCCGCGATAACCTGACCCAGAACCGCGTCAAGGATTTCAAGGGCTATCTCAGCTGTCAGGAAGGCGACCTCAGCTGCCCGCTGCCGCCGGTAAACTGACGGGCTGATGGGCAGGCTAGCCAAAACGCTTGTGATGACCGCAGCGATCATCGGGCTGTTGTGGACCGGCGCGCAAGCCGCCGACCGGACGGCGCTCTATGTCAGCGATGCGATCGTCACAGGCACCGGCGAGCAGAACCGGCAGATCGGCTTTCGCGAATGCCTGAGCGAGGTTCTCGTCAAGGTCTCCGGCGATTTCACGCTCACGGGGAGCACGGCACTTGCCGCCCTGCAGGTGCAAGCCGCAGAGTTCGTCGCCTCGTTCTCCTACCGCGACCGGCTGGAAGGCGTCCCGATTCATGACGAGCAGGGAACGCATGACCGCCCGCATGACCTTACCTGCCGTTTCGATCCCACCACCATCGATCCGCTCCTGGCAAAGCTCGGGCGCAAGCCGTGGCTGTCGCCGCGGCCGACAATCGCCGTGCTGCTTGCCGTTCACGATCAGAGGCGCCGCTTCGTGCTGACGCGCGACGGCAGCGAGAGCCCGTATATGGCGGATTCGCTTGCCGTCGCGGCAGTACCGCTGGCGCTCTCGGTGCGGCTGCCCGATGCTGCAACGCTTACAAGCAAAGACCTTGATTTCGTCCATCTATCGCGCCAGCGGCCGGCCGAGCTCAAACAGCTCGCAACGGATATCGGCGCGGAAGTGCCCCTCGCCGGCACCCTCGTATGGTCCGATGCCGCCCGCGGCTGGATCGCCGACTGGCGCATCACCGAAAACGGCAGGGAGTATCGCTGGCAGATCCGCGGCGTCAGCTTCGACGAGGCCTTTCGGGATGCCATGCGCGGCGCCGCGCGCATACTCTCCGGCAACGGCGCGCCGTAGATAAGCATCGTATTGCCGATTGTTGCGCTCAGCGCCTGCTGATCTCAGCCCAGGGACGCGACCAACTCGCGATAGGCGGCTTCCGGGAAGGCCTTGAGCGTCCGCGTGCGCACATTGCCACCCATGCCGAGCGTCATGGCAAAGCGCGCCGCCACCGCATCGTCAGGCGCCTCGCAGATAGCCACCATGTCGTACTCGCCCATGGTCAGAAAGAAATGTTTGAAGGAGCCGCCCATGTCGGCGAGCATCTTCTTGGCCGCGTCGAGCCGCTTGGGAGACTCGCGCACGTTCTTAACGCCCTGCTCTGTCCAGTTGAGGAGCACGACATAAGTGGTCATTTCACACCTCCATGAGGGCACGCTTCACGCCCACGGTGCGACTGCCCGTGCTTCAAGCCGGGTGCCCCAATTGCTCCGAAAGGGGAAGTATAGTCCTGTGCGAAGACACCTACAAGAAAGCATCGGAACAACAAAAAAGCCGGGCTGAGCGCCCGGCTTCTTGATGGTTCGACCTTCGACCGCTTAGCTGTCGAGGAACGAGCGCAGCTTGCGCGAGCGGCTCGGATGCTTGAGCTTGCGCAGCGCCTTGGCTTCGATCTGCCGGATGCGTTCGCGGGTGACCGAGAACTGCTGGCCGACTTCTTCCAGCGTGTGGTCGGTGTTCATGCCGATGCCGAAGCGCATGCGGAGCACGCGTTCTTCGCGCGGCGTCAGCGAGGCCAGCACGCGGGTCGTCGTTTCGCGCAGGTTCGCCTGGATGGCGGCATCGATCGGCAGCAGCGCATTCTTGTCCTCGATGAAATCGCCGAGATGCGAATCCTCTTCGTCGCCCACCGGGGTTTCGAGCGAGATCGGCTCCTTGGCGATCTTCAGGACCTTGCGGACCTTTTCGAGCGGCATGGCGAGCTTCTCGGCCAATTCTTCCGGCGTCGGTTCGCGACCGATTTCATGCAGCATCTGGCGCGACGTGCGAACGATCTTGTTGATCGTTTCGATCATGTGCACCGGAATGCGGATCGTGCGGGCCTGGTCGGCGATCGAACGGGTGATCGCCTGACGGATCCACCAGGTCGCATAGGTCGAGAACTTGTAACCGCGACGGTATTCGAACTTGTCGACCGCCTTCATCAGGCCGATGTTGCCTTCCTGAATGAGATCGAGGAACTGCAGGCCGCGGTTGGTGTACTTCTTGGCGATGGAGATGACGAGGCGCAGGTTCGCTTCGACCATTTCCTTCTTGGCGATGCGCGCTTCGCGCTCGCCCTTCTGCACCATCGAGACGATGCGGCGGAATTCGGCGATCGAGATGCCGGTTTCGGTCGCAAGGTTCTGGATCTCCTGGCGGATGTCGCGGATCGTCTGGTTTTCGCTCTTGGCGAATTCCTTCCAGCCCTTGCCGGCCAGGTTGCTGATCGACTTCATCCAGTTCGGGTCGAGTTCGGCGCCGGAATACTGCTCGAGGAACGAGTCACGCTTGACGCCGTAGGATTCGGCCAGGCGCAACAGGCGGCCTTCGTTCTGCATCAGGCGCTTGGAGATGTCGTAGAGCTGCTCGACGAGGCTGTCGACGCGGTTCTGGTTGAGCGACAGCGACTTGACCGCCTTGATCAGCTCGTCCTTGAGCTCCTTGTAGCGGCGCTCCTGGGCAGGCGACAGCGTGCCAGTGGCAGCCAGGCGGGCTTCCACCTGCTGGTCCTGCAGCTTGCGCAGCTTCTTGTAGGTCTCGGCGATGATGTCGAGGGTTTCCATGACCTGCGGGCGCAGTTCCGCTTCCATGGCGGCGAGCGAGAGGTTCGACTCGTCGTCGTCTTCCTCTTCCTCCTCGCTCGGCATGACATCGCCGCCGACATTGGTGATGTCGTCGTCGTTGGCGGCGCGAACCTTGCGGGTCTTTTCCTTTTCCTCGGCAGCCTTGCGGTCAGCCTCGATCTTTTCCGGGCTCTGGAACTGCGGAGCAGCCTTTGCCTCGGGACCGGAATAGGTGGTTTCGAGATCGATGATCTCGCGCAGCAGCGTCTGGCCTTCGTTGAGTTCGTCGCGCCAGATGATCAGCGCCTGGAACGTCAACGGGCTCTCACAGAGACCAGCGATCATCGTCTCGCGGCCAGCCTCGATGCGCTTGGCAATCGCGATTTCGCCCTCGCGCGACAGAAGCTCTACCGAACCCATTTCGCGCAGATACATGCGCACCGGGTCATCGGTTCTGTCGGTCGGCTCTTTCTTCTTCGTCGCCGCAAGCGCCGTGCCGCCGGAAGGGGCCAGTTCGCCGCCTTCGCCGTCGTTGTCGTCGTCGCTGCTTTCGTCGTCGCTGCTGCCGCCGGCGGCTTCCTCAGCTTCCTCGTCTTCGATGACGTTGATGCCCATGTCGGAGAGCATCGCCATCGTGTCTTCGATCTGCTCGGAGGTGACTTCTTCGGACGGCAGGACGGAGTTCAATTCGTCCATCGTCACATAGCCGCGCTTCTTGGCGGCCTTGATCATCTTCTTGACAGCGTCATCGGAAAGATCGAGAAGCGGGCCGTCCGGAGCGCCTTCGCGTTCAACGT
>Ga0247819_10000467_pt1 | contig 24032 bp, 18 predicted proteins | sample 13C_Xylose_Day6_FD_193428 | JGI IMG/M metagenome (GOLD analysis project Ga0247819, IMG submission 193428) | Soil microbial communities from agricultural site in Penn Yan, New York, United States - 13C_Xylose_Day6 | ecosystem: Environmental > Terrestrial > Soil > Agricultural land | place: USA...
CCGCTGAAAGTGGCGGACCTGGATCTGGAAACCATTACGTAAGCCTACATAGAGGCTTTCCCCGGGAACGAGTCCCGCAGCGGTGGCCCAACGGGCCAGATCGTCCTGTTCAAAACCCAACCAGAGATCACCGCAGGCCTCCTTGGCCCAACTCTGGTTGTGGCTACATAACTCTGTCACTAACAGGCTACCGCCTGGTTGCAGCAAATGGGCCATGTGCTTGAGCGCATCGGCCGGTGCGGCAAAGTGGTGCAGCACCATGTTCAGTACTACGCAATCGGCCGTGAGGCTGACGCCGTTCAATGCATCGGCCAGTTGCAGGCTGACGTTAGTCAGCTTGTCGCGTTCGCAGACCTGGCGCGCCAGTTCGAGCATCGCCGGACTGTTGTCCAGCGCCGTCACCTCGGTGAAGCGGCGCGCCAGCTCCGGCAGAAATGCGCCGTCTCCGGGGCCGACTTCAATGGCTGTGGCGCCCTGACCGAAGCTCAGCTTGTCGAGCAGGGCCACCACGCTGTCGCGGTACTGCGGCAGACCGGCGATCAGGTCTTGCTGGGCGCGAAACTTCTCCGCGACCCGTGAGAAAAAGTCCTGGCTGGCCGCCGCACGTTGCCCGTGGACCTGTGCGATGCGCGCCAGTACGTCAGCCGGCAGCGTCAGGTTGTCCACTTCGTCGAGCAGCGCGGCGTGCAGTTTGCCGCCCAGCAACTCGGTGTGGGGCAGGGCGCGACGGTAAAAAATCGCGTTGCCTTCACGGCGGGTCGCCACCAGGTCGGCCTGGGCCAGCACCTTGAGGTGGTGGCTCATGCCTGACTGGCCGATGCCGAAGATCTGTGCCAGCTCCAGCACACCGAACGAGTCGTTGGCCAGCGCGCGCAATACATTCAACCGCAGAGGGTCGCCGCCAGCCTTGCACAAGGCCGCCAGCTCATCGCAATCGTCATGTTGAATGGAAGGCACGCGTAAGTTCATAGGGCCGGCAGTCTAGTCATGGGTCGGAAGCATCGCAAGAGCAATATCAAAAAGTTTTGATATTGCTCGATAGATGGCACTTCTTGACGTTAGCTTCAGTCAACAAACGAACGGCGGAAAGGTTTCACCCACCGAAACCGTCGTTATCGATTGGAAAAACGCCCTCAGATGACTATCTGTCATTGCCCCGAGGCGTCCCGGTGAGGGAAAATGCTCGCCTTTTTTCCGTTTCGATTTACTCACTCTTGTTTCAGAATCCCAGGAGAACAGCGATGCCTAGCCGTCGTGAGCGTGCCAACGCCATTCGTGCCCTCAGCATGGATGCCGTGCAAAAAGCCAACAGCGGCCATCCCGGTGCCCCTATGGGTATGGCAGATATCGCCGAAGTGCTTTGGCGCGACTACCTCAAGCACAACCCGAGCAATCCATCGTTCGCCGACCGTGACCGCTTCGTGCTGTCCAACGGTCATGGCTCGATGTTGATCTACTCGCTGCTGCACCTGACCGGCTACGACCTGTCGATCGAAGACCTCAAGCAGTTCCGCCAACTGCACAGCCGCACCCCGGGCCACCCGGAACTCGGCTACACCCCGGGTGTTGAAACCACCACCGGTCCATTGGGCCAAGGCCTGGCCAACGCCGTGGGTTTTGCCCTGGCTGAAAAAGTCCTGGCTGCCCAGTTCAACCGTCCTGGCCACAACATCGTTGATCACCACACCTATGTGTTCCTGGGTGATGGCTGCATGATGGAAGGCATTTCCCACGAAGTCGCTTCCCTGGCCGGTACCCTGGGCCTGGGCAAACTGATCGCCTTCTACGATGACAACGGCATCTCCATCGATGGTGAAGTCGAAGGCTGGTTCACCGACGACACCCCGAAGCGTTTTGAATCCTACAACTGGCAAGTGATCCGCAATGTCGACGGTCACGACCCGGAAGAGATCAAGACCGCGATCGAGACGGCCCGCAAAAGCGAGCAGCCGACCCTGATCTGCTGCAAGACCACCATCGGCTTCGGTTCGCCGAACAAGCAAGGCAAGGAAGACTGCCACGGCGCTCCACTGGGCGACGCGGAAATCGCTTTGACCCGCGCTGCGCTGAAGTGGAACCACGGCCCGTTCGAAATCCCGGCCGACATCTATGCCGAGTGGGATGCCAAGGAAGCCGGCCGCGCCGTAGAAGCCGAGTGGGACCAGCGTTTCGCTGCCTACTCCGCTGCATTCCCGACCGAAGCCAACGAACTGGTGCGTCGCCTGAGCGGCGAACTGCCGGCCGACTTCAGCGAGAAAGCCTCGGCTTACATCGCCGAAGTGGCTGCCAAGGGCGAAACCATCGCCAGCCGTAAAGCCAGCCAGAATGCCCTGAACGCGTTCGGCCCGCTGCTGCCTGAGTTCCTTGGCGGCTCGGCTGACCTGGCCGGTTCCAACCTGACCCTGTGGAAAGGTTGCAAAGGCGTCACCGCCGAAGATGCCAGCGGCAACTACATGTACTACGGCGTGCGTGAATTCGGCATGACCGCGATCATGAACGGCGTTGCCCTGCACGGCGGCCTGCTGCCTTACGGCGCGACCTTCCTGATGTTCATGGAATACGCCCGCAACGCAGTGCGCATGTCGGCCCTGATGAAGCAGCGTGTCATCCACGTCTACACCCACGACTCCATCGGTCTGGGCGAAGACGGCCCGACTCACCAGCCGATCGAGCAACTGGCCAGCCTGCGCTGCACGCCGAACCTCGACACCTGGCGTCCAGCCGATGCCGTTGAATCGGCCGTCGCCTGGAAAAACGCTCTGGAGCGCAAGGACGGTCCTTCGGCCCTGATCTTCTCGCGTCAGAACCTGCAGCACCAAACCCGTGATGACGGCCAGATCGCCGACATCAGCCGTGGTGGTTATGTGCTGAAAGACTGCGCAGGCGAGCCTGAGCTGATCCTGATCGCCACCGGTTCGGAAGTCGGCCTGGCTGTTCAAGCCTTCGACAAGCTGACCGAACAAGGTCGCAAGGTGCGTGTGGTTTCCATGCCGTGCACCAGCGTGTTCGATGCCCAGGACGCCGGCTACAAGCAATCGGTCCTGCCGTTGCAGGTCAGCGCCCGTATCGCCATCGAAGCCGCTCACGCGGACTACTGGTACAAGTACGTCGGCCTGGAAGGTCGCGTGATCGGCATGACCACCTACGGCGAGTCGGCCCCTGCGCCTGCCTTGTTCGAAGAGTTCGGCTTCACCCTGGAAAACATCCTGGGTCAGGCTGAAGAGCTGCTGGAAGACTAAGCACCGTGCGGTGGTCTCACGACCACCGCCGCTCCCTGTAGGAGCTGCCGCAGGCTGCGATCTTTTGATCTTGATCTTCAAAACCAAGATCAAAAGATCGCAGGCTCGTTTCACTCGACAGCTCCTACAGGGTTTGTGTTGTTAATGAGATTTCGTCTGACTGCGTCTATCGAGAACCCCATGCCTCAACCGCGTCCCTACAAAGTTGCACTCAACGGCTACGGCCGGATTGGTCGTTGCGTCTTGCGTGCGTTGTTTGAGCGAGGCGCGAAAGCCGGGTTTGAAATTGTCGCGATCAACGATCTGGCCGACATGGCCAGCATCGAATACCTGACACGCTTCGACTCTACGCACGGGCGTTTCCCCGGTGAAGTGAAGGTCGATGGCGATTGTCTGCATATTAATGGCGACTGCGTGAAGGTCCTGCGCAGTGCCACCCCAGAAGGCATCGATTGGGCGTCGCTAGGCGTCGATCTGGTCCTGGAGTGCTCCGGCGCTTACCACACCCGCGAAGACGGCCAGCGTTTCCTCGACGCCGGTGCTCCGCGTGTGCTGTTTTCCCAGCCGATGGCCAGCGAGGCCGATGTCGACGCAACCATCGTCTACGGCGTGAATCAGGATTGCCTGACCGGCGACGAACTGCTGGTATCCAATGCCTCCTGCACCACCAACTGCGGCGTACCGCTGTTGCGTCTGCTGGATCAGGCTATTGGTCTGGAATACGTGTCGATCACCACGATCCACTCGGCGATGAACGATCAGCCGGTGATCGATGCCTATCACCACGAAGACCTGCGCCGCACCCGTTCAGCGTTTCAATCGGTGATCCCGGTGTCCACTGGTCTGGCGCGCGGCATCGAACGTTTGTTGCCGGAACTTGCGGGGCGAATTCAGGCCAAAGCCGTACGTGTGCCGACGGTGAACGTGTCTTGCCTCGACATTACGATGCAAACCGTAAGCGATACCGACGCCACCGAGGTCAACCGGATCCTGCGCGAGGCTGCCACCAGCGGCCCGCTCAAAGGCCTTTTGGCCTACACCGAGTTACCTCACGCCAGTTGTGATTTCAACCATGACCCACATTCGGCGATCGTCGATGCCAGTCAGACCCGCGTTTCCGGCCCACGGCTGGTGAACATCCTGGCCTGGTTCGACAACGAGTGGGGTTTTGCCAACCGAATGCTGGACGTTGCAGAACACTATCTGCAAACAGCCTCTCCATCATCAAAACAGTAACTCAGGAACTGCGACCCATGACCGTGTTGAAGATGTCCGACCTCGATCTGCAAGGTAAGCGCGTACTGATCCGCGAAGACCTCAACGTCCCAGTCAAGGACGGTGTAGTCACCAGCGATGCGCGAATCCTGGCTTCGCTGCCGACGATCAAGCTGGCCCTGGAAAAAGGCGCGGCCGTAATGGTTTGCTCGCACCTCGGCCGTCCGACCGAAGGTGAGTTCTCGGCCGAGAATAGCCTCAAGCCAGTCGCCGACTACCTGAGCAAGGCCCTGGGCCGCGAAGTGCCGTTAGTGGCTGATTACCTGGGCGGCGTCGACGTGAAAGCGGGCGACATCGTGCTGTTCGAAAACGTGCGCTTCAACAAGGGCGAGAAAAAGAACGCTGACGAACTGGCCCAGCAATACGCCGCCCTGTGCGACGTGTTCGTGATGGACGCCTTCGGCACCGCTCACCGTGCCGAGGGTTCGACCCACGGCGTGGCCAAGTTCGCCAAAGTCGCTGCTGCCGGCCCTCTGCTGGCTGCCGAACTGGATGCACTGGGCAAAGCCCTGGGTGCTCCGGCCCAGCCAATGGCAGCCATCGTTGCCGGTTCCAAGGTATCGACCAAACTCGACGTGCTGAACAGCCTGAGCCAGATCTGCGACCAACTGATCGTTGGCGGCGGCATTGCCAATACCTTCCTGGCCGCTGCCGGTCACCCGGTAGGCAAATCGCTGTACGAGCCGGACCTGCTGGACACTGCTCGTGCCATCGCTGCCAAGGTCAGCGTTCCGTTGCCGGTTGACGTCGTGGTGGCCAAGGAATTCGCCGAAAGCGCTGCAGCGACCGTCAAACTGATCGCTGACGTAGCCGCGGACGACATGATTCTCGACATTGGCCCACAGACCGCTGCCAACTTCGCCGAGCTGCTGAAATCGTCGAAAACCATCCTGTGGAACGGCCCGGTCGGCGTGTTTGAATTCGACCAATTTGGTAACGGCACCAAAGTGCTGGCCCAGGCCATCGCTGAAAGCCCGGCGTTCTCCATCGCGGGTGGCGGTGACACTTTGGCTGCCATCGACAAATATGGCGTTGCTGAACAAATCTCCTACATTTCTACCGGCGGCGGCGCGTTCCTCGAATTCGTCGAAGGCAAAGTGTTGCCAGCCGTTGAAGTCCTGGAAAGCCGGGCCAAGGCCTGAGGCCGCCCGTTTGACCAGGCAAGGGAGTGGTGAAATGGTCAAGACGATAGCGCTGTTGATCGTCGCCGGTTCGCTGGCGGCTTGCGGGAGTAACCCGAAAGCCACCCCGGAACCGGCGCCGTCTGCGCCCCAGAATGGTTGCTACCAGGCCGACTGGCAGGCGGAAACCAATCCGGTGCTCAACAAGCGCTCCGGGCCTGATGGCCTGGACAAGTACGAGACACAGACCCCCGCCAAGGAACATGGTTGTCCTTGACGGGTCTGACTCTTTACTCAGGGCCGGTGGCGTGTGCCGCCCGCCGAGGAACACGGATGAAAGGTTTTATCGCCATTACGGCGCTGGCACTGCTGGCAGGGTGCGCCAACTTGAACCCGTTCCAGTCGTCAGCACCTGCTGACAACTGGACCACCTGGACCTGCGACAGTCAGGCCAAGGTGCTGTGGCGCTACACCGACGACACCCACCAGCAAGTCGACGTTCGCCTGGGCGGCGCCGATCAGGTTTACCGCCTGAAAGAAGAGCCCGGCGCCTCGGGTTCGCTGTACAGCGACAACATGCTGGCGTTTCACATAAAAGGTGAGGAAGGCCTGGTTTACTGGGTCGCCACCAATGATTTGATTGGCCGTGGCTGTAAAGCGCAGTAATTGACACACCGCAGGCCTAAAGTGGGAGCGAGCGTGCTCGCGATAGCGGTCTGACAAGCGCTGCAATGTTGGCCGCAAGATTGCTATCGCGAGCAGGCTCGCTCCCACAGGGGACCTGCGTTGTTCTTGAGATTTTGCACCACCGGATTCGCAGCCCGGGTTTAACCCCCGATCTGCAATAACTTGAATAGCCGCCGCCGCTCCGGCAGGCTGGCACGATTAACGACCCTCAACCGGGAGAGACACACACAATGGCACTTATCAGCATGCGCCAGATGTTGGACCACGCAGCCGAGTTCGGCTACGGCGTTCCAGCTTTCAACGTCAACAACCTTGAGCAGATGCGCGCCATCATGGAAGCCGCTGACAAGACTGACTCCCCGGTGATCGTCCAGGCTTCGGCCGGTGCTCGCAAATACGCCGGCGCGCCGTTCCTGCGTCACCTGATCCTGGCAGCTATCGAAGAATTCCCGCACATCCCGGTGTGCATGCACCAGGACCACGGCACCAGCCCTGACGTCTGCCAGCGCTCCATCCAACTGGGCTTCAGCTCGGTGATGATGGACGGTTCCCTGGGCGAAGACGGCAAGACCCCGACCGACTACGACTACAACGTCCGCGTTACCCAACAAACCGTAGCCATGGCTCACGCCTGCGGCGTTTCGGTAGAAGGCGAGCTGGGTTGCCTGGGTTCGCTGGAAACCGGCATGGCCGGTGAAGAAGACGGCATCGGCGCTGAAGGCGTTCTGGATCACAGCCAGATGCTGACCGACCCGGAAGAAGCCGCTGACTTCGTAAAACGCACCCAGGTGGATGCCTTGGCCATCGCCATCGGCACCAGCCACGGCGCCTACAAGTTCACCAAGCCGCCTACCGGCGACGTGCTGGCCATCGACCGCATCAAAGAAATCCACAAGCGCATTCCGAACACTCACCTGGTGATGCACGGTTCGTCTTCGGTTCCACAAGAGTGGCTGGCGATCATCAACCAGTACGGCGGCGACATCAAAGAAACCTACGGCGTACCGGTTGAAGAAATCGTCGAAGGCATCAAGCATGGCGTGCGCAAGGTCAACATCGACACCGACCTGCGTCTGGCATCCACCGGCGCGATGCGTCGCCTGATGGCCACCAACCCGAGCGAGTTCGACCCGCGTAAATTCTTCGGCGCCACCGTCACCGCCATGCGCGACGTGTGCATCGCTCGCTACGAAGCTTTCGGCACCGCCGGCAACGCTTCGAAGATCAAGGCGATCTCGCTGGAAGGCATGTATCAGCGTTACCTGAAAGGTGAACTGAACGCGAAGGTCAACTAAGCCGCTTAGGTTTTAGTTTCATAAAGAACCCGCCGAAAGGCGGGTTTTTTATTGTTTGCGAATCGCGTCAGGGGGGACCGAGTTAACTAAATTTTTATAGCGCTTTGGTATATCGACGTGGTTAGCTGGTTGATAATCGTCTTGAAGACTGTCAACTTTGACAGTTGTTTCGATCCCGATTGAGCGCGACTATGACTCCACAATCGAAACGTATTCGAACCCTGGAGGATGCAAATGAACTTTACGGGGGCGCGACTTTTTTCAAAAAATCACATCTGGGTTCAGAGCGAGAGTGGAACATATTCCAAGGTGTTAGGTGTGACGAACTATGCCCTGGATAATCTGGGTGATATAAAATGTATCGCGTTTGAAGAAAGTGTTGAGATCGACTCGATAGTACAGGAAGGACAAACAGTTTTTTCTCTAGAGTCAGCAAAGTCGAGTCTTGAATTCATCTCCCCTGTGGCTGGAGAGCTGGTTCAAATTAATCCGGCTTTAGATGCAAACCCGCAGATAATCAATAAGAGTCCTGAAAATGAGGGTTGGATATTAAGGTTGAGACTCAAAGAGGCTCAGTTGCCCACAAGCTTGATGACGCAGGAAAAATATAACGAATATCTGAAAGGGATTTAGTTTTAAGTTTTAATCCAGTTGGTCATTTGTTGATGAATTCAGTGTGGCGGGTTTCTCTGTGGGTTTGCTGGATACATCGGGGTCGGATTTTCAAGAGGTTATATTTTAGTAGGACAAAGCCCGCCCTGACGCGAGCATTATCCGGTAGTACAAGTATTACTTATCGTGATCAATATCCAACTTGCTAAATGTCACTTTCCCGCCTTCACTGGTGTACCCGGTGTTGTCCTGCACGTACACCCCGGCCTTGAAGTACAACGGTTTGTCTCGCCAGGTGGCGCTGATGTTGGTGTCCCACTGGTAGCCTGCTGCGCTTACGCCCAGTGCACCGCCGGGGCTGAGGTGGATGAGGTAGTTGAATTCACGGTTGAGCTTGATGCCGGTGGCGAGGGTGATGACCCGGCTTTCGGCATCGCCGGGGCGCATGCGCACTTTGATGACGAGGTTGCCGGTTTCGCTCGCGGTTTTGTATTGGTATTCGAGTTTGACCATCGGCTTCTGGCTGTTGTATGCATGGATCTGCCCGATGACGATCTTGCCCGAACTGGGCACCTGGTTCACCGCCAGCGTGGCGTGCAGCAGGTTGTCGGCATCCGGGTAGTACCAGTTGCGCAGCGTGCCGTTGCTGTAGGTTTCCCGCAGTTCGGTGCGCGGATAGATGGCGTTTTCAGTTTTTGAACCGGTTACCGGTGACCAGAAAAACAGAGTGCCGGTGTCGGAGTGGAAGTATTGATCCTTGAAGCCGTCCACCAATTTTGAGGTTTCAACGGTGTACGGCGGACTGCCGACGGGAACGCTAAGGTTCCAGGTTGCGAGATCGATCATAAAAAGCTTCCACGGATTTTGCTGCACGCACGTGCCAGAAGCTCTAGCACGCGCCTTGGAGGGCGGTCTTTATAAGCGTAGGCGGCCGCTTTGTTAATCTCGGACTGACAGATGGATGACGTCAAAATCCTGTTAAATGGCCATCCTTCCCGGTTTTAGCGGCCTCCAGAGACGACCGTTAGTCGGCGAATTAACCCTTTAGTTAGATGATGGCGTACTGACAGCTTCTGATTTTATTGATCCCGGTCTAGAGTGAAGGCACAGTATTTGTCCGGTTTTCACGAGAAACCGGCCTGACGTCCCGAATAGAGAAGCAGCATGGAATGCGCGCACCCACCGCCAATTGAAGGCAACTCAACGTTATTGATCGTCGACGATTACCCTGAAAACCTGATCAGCATGCGCGCGTTGTTGCAGCGCCAGGACTGGCAGGTCATCACCGCTGCCTCGGGTTTCGAGGCACTCGGCTTGCTGCTTGAACATGATGTCGATCTGGTGCTGCTCGATGTGCAGATGCCAGGCATGGACGGTTTTGAAGTGGCGCGCCTGATGCGCGGCAGCCAGCGGACCCGACTCACGCCGATCATTTTCCTGACCGCCAACGAACAGTCCCAGGACGCCGTGATCAAGGGCTACGCCAGCGGCGCCGTGGATTACCTGTTCAAACCGTTCGATCCGCAGATTCTCAAGCCCAAAGTCCAGGCGTTGCTGGAGCATCAGCGCAATCGCCGTGCCTTGCAGCGCCTGAGCCACGATCTGGAGGTCGCTCGCGCCTTCAATGCCTCAGTGCTGGACAACGCTGCCGAAGGCATTCTGGTGGTCAGCGAGGACGGTCTGATCCGCTTCGCCAACCCGGCGATGTCGCGGCTGCTCAGCGCCACGGTGCAGGAACTGCAAGGCAAGGAATTTCTGGATTTCCTGCAGAAACCGCACATTGCGGTGTGGGCCGATTCAGACTTGCTGGCCGGCTACAAACGCGGTGAGACGTTGCGCCTGCATGACGCACTGCTGCGTACCGCCCCCGGCCAGCAAGTACCGGTGGCGTTGTCCTGCGCACCCTTGCCTGCCGAGCAGCATGCAATGGTCGTGACCGTGCTGGACATGTCCGTAGTACGTCACTTGCACCAGCAGCTTGAGTTCCAGGCGGTGACCGATCCGCTGACCGGGTTGCTCAACCGCCGCGGTTTTTACCAGACCGTGGAAAACCTGCTGTTGCGCGGCGAGCGAACCGACAGTGCCTGGGTCCTGATGTACCTTGATCTCGACGGTTTCAAGCGGGTCAATGATTCCCTGGGTCACGATGCCGGCGATCGCGTCTTGCGCTGGGTCTCCGAGCAATTGAAGGCTTGCTTGCGGCCCTTCGACATTCTGGCGCGCATGGGCGGTGACGAATTCACCGCGTTGCTGGATCTGGAGTTCCCAGAGCAAGCGGCGAAGATCGCCGAGAAGCTGATCGAGCGCGTATCGATCTGCCAGCAAATCGACGGTCTGGACATCGCGCTGGGCGCGAGCATCGGCATTGCCACGTTCCCCGATTGCGGCGCCAATCTGGACGGCTTGCTGCGGGCTTCAGACATCGCCATGTATGAAGCCAAGCGCGCCGGTCGTCAGCAGTATCGCTTCTACGATCATGAAATGAATGGTCGGGCCCGCTCACGACTGATGCTGGAAGAAAGCGTGCGCGACGCTATCGAGAACCGTGATTTCAACCTGGTGTATCAACCGCAGGTGGCCATCGCCGACGGGCGGATTCGCGGGTTTGAGGCACTGTTACGCTGGCAGCATCCAAGCGTGGGGGACGTGCCGCCGGGGCTGTTCCTGCCGTTGCTGGAAGAGGCGCGGTTGATCAGCCGCCTGGGCAGCTGGATTTACCAGCGCAGCGCCGGGCAGCGTAAAGCCTGGGAAACCCTGTTTGCCGAAGACCTGGTGCTGGGTGTCAGCCTGAGCAGTACGCAGTTTGCCATGCCCAACCTGGTCACCGAGTTGCGCCAGGTGTTGGAACGACATGGCCTGAAGCCGCGTCATCTGGAAGTTGAAGTGACGGAAGACGCGCTGACCCACAACCCGGAAGAAACTCGCAAACAGCTGCGTTTGCTGCGCAACCTCGGGGTCAGGGTGGCGCTGGATGATTTTGGTTCCGGCCCTTGTTCGATGTCCCATTTGCGTGACCTTGAGCTGGACACGCTGAAGCTCGATCGCCACTTGATCGCCCGTCTGCCCGAGTCTTCCCGGGACGCGGCGCTAGTGCGCAATGTGATCGAGTTGTGCAAACAGTACGGCATGCTGGTGATTGCTGAAGGGGTTGAAACCGTTGAGCAATACCAGTGGTTGCAAGCCAACGGCTGCGAGTATGTGCAGGGTTTTCTGGTGGCGCGGCCGATGATGGCCGAAGACACCGGGCACTTTGCGCAGCCGTTCGACTGGAGCGCGTTGACCGGCTGAATTCGCTACACTGGCGACCTCTTCATGATGTGTGTTGCCGCTGCGATGACTGCGTTGAAATACCTCCAGGCTTATCCCGCTTCCTTGCAGGACCAAGTGCGCCAGCTGATCGCTGAGGGTCGGCTGGGCGACTACTTGAGCAAGCGCTATCCGGAAAAGCACGGTGTGCAGAGCGACAAAGCGCTATACACCTACGCACTGGATCTCAAGCAGGAATATCTGCGCAACGCTCCGGCCATCGACAAGGTGCTGTTCGACAACCGGCTGGACCTGACGCACCGCGCCCTCGGTTTGCACACCACCATTTCCCGAGTGCAGGGCGGCAAGCTCAAGGCGAAAAAAGAAATCCGTATCGCCTCGTTGTTCAAGGAAGCGCCTTCCGAATTTCTGAAAATGATCGTGGTTCACGAGTTGGCGCACTTCAAAGAGTTCGACCACAACAAGGCGTTCTACAAGCTGTGCGAGCACATGCTGCCGGGGTATCACCAGGTGGAATTTGATGTGCGGGTCTACCTGACGTGGCGGGATTTGCCGGCGCCCACAGGCACGTAGGAGCTGCCGCAGGCTGCGATCTTTTAAGGAGTGTTGGATGGACGTAAGCAAGACCAAGAGCAGCTTCTACCGCCGCTTATACGTGGCGTACCTGATCGATAGTGGCCTGGCCAGCAGCGTCCCCGCGCTGACCGATGTCACTGGCATGCCTCGACGCACCGCCCAGGACACCATTGCCGCGTTGGCGGACCTGGACATCGTTTGTGAATTCGAGCAGGAAGAGGGCGCGCGCAACCATGCCGGTCGCTACCGGATTCGCGAGTGGGGAGCGATTGACCGGGGGTGGATCGAGCGTAATTTGCGGCAGATAAAAAACGTGTTGGAGTATCCCTGAGTTTCTCGCTGCCAGTGCTGACGCTATCGCGGGCAAACCCGCTCCCACAGGTTCCGAGGCGGGTTGCAAATTTGCGCTGCGCTCGCGATCACTGTGGGCGCTGGCTTGCCAGCGATAGCATCCTCAGGAACGCCGCATGCCAATGTGAGGAATGCCATCCTCGACATACTCCTCACCCGCCACCACAAACCCGTACTTCCCGTAATACCCCTGCAAATGCGCCTGGGCCGAGAGATAGATCGGCATATCGGGCCAGCGTTTTTCGGCCTGTTTGAGTGCTCGCTCCATCAATTCATGACCGAGCCCTTTGCCTCGACCCAGCGGCGCAGTCACCACCCGGCCGATGACCACGTCGCCACCCTGTAGTTCGGGGTCGAGCAAACGCAAATACGCCACCAGTCGATCTCCGTCCCAGCCCATCAAATGGCAGGTATCACCTTCCAGATCCTGGCCGTCGATGTCCTGATAGATGCACTTCTGCTCAACGACAAACACTTCATCACGCAACTGCAAAATGGCATAGAGCTGTTCTTTGCCCAGATCGCTGTGGTGTTTGCAGACCCAATCAATTGTCATGTTCTGATTTCCTGAAAACGTCCCTCCGATACTAAGCGTCCAGGCGCTGGATGTCTTTATGGCAGAGAAATCTGTGATAAAGACCAAAATGCCATCATTCATTTCGCGCGTTGCTGACTTCTTTGTGTAATCTGGGATTACGCGATGCGCAGTGGCTTCAATGAGCTACCGTTTAGTGCCTGTTTGTGCCGTTACTGGATCTTGGGGTTTTGGCTGAAAACACGTCGGGTAGCCGCCCGCTAAGGATTTTCTAGCATGCCGCGATTGCATCGAGCCTTTGCTTTGATTGGATTGCTGTTGCTGACTCAAAGTGCGGCAGCAGAAAAGCTGCGGCTGGTGGCTGATGCCTGGCCGCCGTTCACCGACGCGACATTGGTCAATGGCGGGTTGGCCACGGACATTGTCAGTACCGCACTGGCGCGCGCCGGCTATGCCAGTGATTTCGAACAGGTGCCTTGGGCGCGCGCTCTGCTGGGCGTGACCGAGGGGCGCTACGACGTGCTGATCAACGCCTGGTACACCGACGAGCGCACGAAACTGGGGAAATTCTCCGGTGAGTATCTGGTCAATCGCGTGCGCTTTCTCAAGCGCAAAGATGCGCCCATCGAATTCAATAATCTGCAGCAACTGCACACTTATCCGATTGCAGTGGTGCGCGGGTACGCCTACTCACCGGCGTTCGATGAAGACCCATCATTCCAGAAAATTCCGGTACACAGTTTTGCAATGGCCGTGCGGATGGTTGCCGCCGACCGGGTCAAGCTGACGCTGGAGGACGAATACGTCGCGCGGTATTACCTGGCCCGTGAGCCTGCCAAAGTGCGCAATGCCGTGGAGTTCCTGCCCAAACCATTGAGCGAGAACGGCCTGCACATTCTGGTCAGCCTGAAGAACCCCAAACATGAGCAAATCGTCGCCGGCTTCGACCGGGCGATTGCCGCGATGAAGGCGGATGGCAGTTATGAGCGGCTGTTAAAGCAGCATGGGATGTAGCGGCAGATCGCATTTTTGTAGCAGCTGCCGAGCCTGCGAGGCTGCGTTCGGCTGCTACAAAAGTCCGTGCATCAATCCTCGCTCGTATCCTTGATCAAATGCGCGGCAAGCGTGCGCAATGGCCCCAACTGCCGACAGATCAACGCCAATTGCGTCTGCACCAATCGTTGGCCTTCATCGATTTCATCGGGCATTTGCTCAAGTTCATTGGCCAGCGCTTCTTCCTCATCGCTCTGAATCGCAATCGCGGATTTGCTCGCCAGCCCTTGAGCGATTTCGTCGATGCTGATGGCCAGTTTCACCCCGGCGTTTTCAATCAAGTGCTCGCGCACATCGGCCGGTAATTGCGTTTCCCGGTGCGCACCCAGGCCGGACAGATAACTGAGCAAGGTGTGCGACAGCACCAGAAAACGAAACCCCACATCCGCTTCCTTACGGAAATGCCCTGGCTCCATCAGCATGTTGGCCAGGGTGGTCGACAGCGCCGCGTCAGCGTTGTGTGCGTTGCGCCGGGCCAGGCGATACGCCAGGTCGTCGCTTTTGCCGGCGGCGTATTGCTGCATGATTTGACGCAAGTAAATGCTGTTGCAGGTCAGGGTGTTGGCCAGCACTTTGTTCAGGCGTCGACCCTGCCAGTCCGGCAGGAACAGGAACACCGCGAGCCCGGCGATCAGGCTGCCGAGCAAGGTATCGAACAGACGTGGCAGGAACAGCCCGTAACCGTCACCGACCTGATTGAAGCAAAACAGAATCATCAAGGTGATTGCCGCCGTCGCCAGCGTGTAGCGGGTGGTACGGTTGGTAAAGAACACAATGCCGGCGGCGATGGCGAAACACGACTGGATCAGCGGATTGGGGAACAGGTCGAACAGCGCCCAGGCCAGGGTCAGACCGATGGCGGTGCCGATGATCCGCTGCCCGAGTTTGCGCCGCGTAGCGCCGTAGTTCGGTTGGCAGACAAACAGCGTGGTGAGGATGATCCAATAACCCTGGGACGGGTGGATCAAGTGCACCATCGCATAGCCGATGCTCAACGCCAGGGGCAAACGCAGGGCATGGCGGAACAGCAGCGACGTCGGCGTCAGCTGGGTGCGCAACCGTATCCACACGTCCTTGAGGCTGCGCGGTGAGCGATCGAGCAAGCTGCTGTCGGTGGCGTCCGCCAGGGCATCGGGGTTGCTGGCGTCACTGAGCAAGCGGTCGAGCGTACCGAGGTTCGCCGCCAGCGCCCGAAGTGAGCGCAGCAAGCCGCGCCAGGCCGGGTTGCTCTGGATGCGCAAATGTTCGAGGGAGGCGTGCAGGTCGCCCAGGGCTTCGGCGAAACTCGCGTCATAGATGAACGGCTGGCGCATCTGGATCGATTCGGCCAGTGCCCGGCAGGCCTTGCCTTGCTGGCGCAGCAGGCGCTGACAGCGGAACAGCACGTCGCTGTGAAAGAACGCATCGGCCAGGGCGTTGTAAGGGTAGTGCGAAGAACTGGCGCGCTCGTGGATGTCCTGGGCGAGGAAGTACAGTTTCAGGTAACGGCTGACTTTCGAGCCTGGCCGACCGTTGCCGACCCGGTGCAGGATAATTTCCTTGGCCGCGTTCAGTGCTGCAACGACCCGGCCGTTTTGTTGCGCCAGTTCCAGTCGCCGTGCTTCCACGTCCATCTGGCGGATCGGCTCGAACAGTGAGGATTTCAGTTTCAGGTAAAAACCCAGCTCGCGGAACAGCCGCGCCAGGCTCTGTTGCACCGGCTGATTGGAGAACAGCGCCTGCCACAGCACCGAGAGCACGCCGTACCAGGCCGCACCGGCCACCAACAGTAGCGGTTCGTGCCAGAAGTCGGTGACCGCGCCACCGCGTTGGTCCACGCCGATCATGGTGTAGACCGACAGGATCAGCGTCGCCGAGGCAATCGCCCCATAGCGTTCGCCCAGCGCGCCGAGCATGGTCAGGCAGAACGCGGCAAGGGCAAAGGCAATGATGAAGAGATAGGGGTAGGGGAAGAGCAGTTCGACGGACAGGGCGGCAACGGCGAAACACACCAGCGTTACGGCCAATGCGTTGAGGCGGCCCTGCCAACTGTCGTCGGTCTCGGCCAGGGCGCTGGCGATAATCCCGAGGAACAATGGGATCAGCAGCCCCATTTCATCCTGATACCAACACAGCGCCATGGTGCCGGTCAGGGCGATGAATACCCGCACGCTGTAGCTGAATTTATCCAGCGCCCAAAGGCGACGCAGAGACTGACGGAACGAAGTCGATGACATGAAGTGCGAAGGCCTTCCGAGGCAATGACGCTAAATTGAGCCACTAATGACGCCGACGCAATGGCGCCGATCACATCAGACAGCAAAATTTGTTCCTTTCCTGATTGAAATACGGTCCCTGTAGGAGCTGCCGCAGGCTGCGATCTTTTGACTTTGCTTTTCAAGATCAAAAGATCGCAGCCTCGTTCCACTCGGCAGCTCCTACAAGAACGGTGCGATCAGACGTACTGCGCGGCAGCGTAACCTGAGGCCCAGGCCCACTGGAAATTGAAGCCGCCCAGATGCCCGGTCACATCGAGCACTTCGCCAATGAAATACAAGCCGGGGCTTTTCAGCGATTCCATGGTCTTGGAGGACACTTCGTTGGTGTCCACGCCGCCCAGTGTCACTTCCGCAGTCCGGTAGCCTTCGGTGCCGGCCGGCACGACTTTCCAGCTCGCCAGTTTTTCGGCGATGTCGGCAATCTCAGCGTGCGTGTACTGCTTCATCGGCTTGGACACGAACCAGTTGTCCGCAAGCAGGTTGGCCATCTTCTTGGTGAAGATTTCCCCGAGCAGGGTTTTCAGCTCGCTGTTGGGGCGTTCGGCCTGTTGCTGTTGCAGCCAGGTCGGTACGTCGTGGTCCGGCATCAAGTTGATCTCAACCGTGTCACCCGATTCCCAGAAAGAGGAAATCTGCAAAATCGCCGGGCCGCTCAGGCCGCGGTGAGTGAACAGGATGTTCTCGCGAAAGCTCTGCTCGTTGCAGCTCACCAGGCAATCCACTGAAGTCCCGGACAGCTCGCTGCACAGTTCCTTGAGTTGATCGGTGATGGTGAACGGCACCAGGCCGGCGCGGGTCGGCAGCAATTCGTGGCCAAATTGCCTGGCCACCTGATAGCCAAAGCCGGTCGCGCCCAGGGTCGGGATCGACAGACCGCCGGTGGCGATCACCAGGGATTCGCACGTCACCTGGCCGAGGGTGGTGTCGAGCAAGTAGCCCTTTTCGAGCTTCTCGATGGTCTGGATCGAAGTGTCCAGGTGCAGGCTTACGCCGACCTGATCGCACTCGTTCAGCAGCATCTCCAAGATGTCGCTGGATTTGTTATCGCAGAACAGCTGGCCGAGTTTTTTCTCGTGGTATGGCACGCCATGCTTGGCGACCATGCCGATGAAATCCCATTGGGTGTAGCGTGCCAGCGCTGACTTGCAGAAATGCGCGTTCTGCGAGAGGAAATTGCTCGGTTCGGTGTACATATTGGTGAAATTGCAACGGCCACCGCCCGACATCAGGATTTTCTTGCCAGCCTTGTTGGCGTGGTCGAGCAGCAACACCTTGCGCCCACGCCCGGCGGCGGTCAGTGCGCACATCAACCCTGCGGCGCCAGCGCCAATGATCACGACTTCGGTAGAGCGCAAAACGGTGTCCTCAGAATAGAAAACCTGTAGGAGCTGCCGCAGGCTCCGATCTTTTGACTTTGCTTTGAAGAGTAAAAATCAAAAGATCGCAGCCTGCGGCAGCTCCTACAGGGAGATGTGTGGCGTTGTTACAGAATACGCACGCGCAGCGATCGGCCTTTGATCTTGCCGTCGTTCAGGCGTTGCAGGGCCTGCTTGGCAACGCCACGATCCACGGCCACGTAAGCCTGGAAGTCAAAGATTGCGATCTTGCCGACCTGGGCGCCCGGGATGCCGGCGTCGCCAGTCAGTGCGCCCAGAATGTCGCCTGGACGAACCTTGTCTTTACGGCCAGCGCCGATGCACAGGGTGCTCATCTGCGGCAGCAGCGGACCGCCGCCCTGGGAAGTGAGGTTGTCCACCTGATCCCAGGTCAATGGCGACTTCTGCAATTGCTCGATGGCTTGTGCGCGCTGGGCTTCGGATGGGGCGACCAGGCTGATCGCGAGGCCTTTCTCACCGGCGCGACCGGTACGGCCGACGCGGTGGATGTGGATTTCCGAATCACGGGCCAGCTCGACGTTGATCACCATGTCCAGGGAGTCGATGTCCAGGCCACGGGCCGCGACGTCGGTGGCAACCAGTACCGAAGTGCTGCGGTTGGCGAACATCGCCAGTACCTGGTCGCGGTCACGCTGTTCCAGATCGCCGTGCAGGCCGACGGCGGAGATGCCCTTGGCGGTCAGGTGATCGACGGTTTCCTGAACCTGCTGCTTGGTAAAGCAGAAGGCCACGCAGGACGCCGGACGGAAGTGGCCGAGGACTTTGGTCACGGCGCTCATGCGCTCTTCCGGGGAAATCTCGTAGAAGCGCTGCTCGATTTGCGTGTCGTCGTGGAACGCTTCGGCCTTCACTTGCTGCGGGTTGCGCATGAACTTCGAGGCCAGTTGTTTGATGCCCACCGGGTACGTGGCGGAGAACAGCAAAGTCTGGCGACGCTCCGGGGCCTGCATGATGATTTCTTCGATGGAATCGTAGAAACCCATGTCGAGCATACGGTCGGCTTCGTCGAGGATCAGGGTGTTGAGGCCGTGAAGGACCAGCGAGCCCTTGCGCAGGTGCTGCTGGATCCGCCCCGGCGTGCCGACGATGATGTGTGCGCCGTGCTCCAGCGAAGCGATCTGTGGGCCGAGGGACACGCCGCCGCACAGGGTCAGGACCTTGATGTTGTCTTCGGCACGGGCCAGACGACGGATTTCCTTGGCGACCTGGTCGGCCAGCTCGCGGGTCGGGCACAGGATCAGTGCCTGGCAGCCGAAGTAGCGCGGATTGATCGGGTTCAGCAGGCCGATACCGAAGGCCGCGGTTTTGCCGCTGCCGGTCTTGGCCTGGGCGATCAGGTCCATCCCCTTGAGGATCACCGGCAAGCTTTGCGCCTGGATCGGCGTCATCTGGGCATAACCGAGGGAGTCGAGGTTAGCCAGCATGGCGGCGGACAGCGGCAAAGTATTAAATTCGGTGGCGATGGTGGTCACGGGACTGGCCTGCAAAACAAAATGTCGCGCAGTGTACCAGTCCCGCTGCCTCAACCTGCAAATTCTGGACGAGTTGTAGCCGCTGCCGAGGCACGAGGCTGCGTTGCGTGTCCGCAGGACCGCCATCGGGGCCGCTTCGCCGCCCAACGCAGCCTCGTACCTCGGCAGCGGCTACGGGTCAGTGTTCGATGTCGTGCTCGCGGCTGACCACTCGTCGTCCGTCTTTAGGGGACAGCTGCGAAAAGATCGTGGCGGCCAGCATGGCCATGATCCCGACCGTCACAAAGGTCAGCTGGAACGCGCCCAGCACCGTATCGACACCGTCGTTGCCGAGTTCCGCCGTGAACCCGCCCAGCAGTGCACCGGCGCACGCCACACCCAGGCTCAGGGACAATTGCGCAACCACCGACAGCAGGCTGTTGCCGCTGCTGGCGCTGGCGTCGTCGAGGTCGATCAATGTCACGGTGTTCATCGCGGTGAATTGCAGCGAGTTGATCGCACCGAGAATCGCCAGCAGGCATAGCAGCAGCCAGTAGGGCGTCTGCTCGCTGACCAGACCCATGGCCGCCAGCATGATGCCCAGCGCCAGCGTGTTGCCGGTCAGCACAATGCGATAACCCAGGCGCTCGATCATCGGTCGCGCGACCCATTTGGCGATCATGGCGGCGGCGGCCAGCGGCAGCATGCTCATCCCCGCCTGCGACGGTGAATACCCCAGCGCCACTTGCAGCAGCAACGGCACCAGGAACGGCAGTGCGCCGCTGCCAAGCCGGGCGAACAGGTTGCCGAGAATCCCCACGGCGAAGGTCCGCGTCTTGAACAGCGACGGCGCAAACAGTGGATTGTCGATGTGCCCGGCGCGTAGCCAGTACGCTGCCAGACAGGCCATGCCGCCGAACAGCAGCAGCATCACCCGCAGGTGCGGCAGGTGCAGTTCGCCCAGGCCTTCCATGGCGACGGTGATCAGAATCATCGCGGCGCCGAACAGCAAGAAGCCCAGGCTATCGAAGCGTGTGCGCTCGGAGCCGCGCAAGTCGGGAATGAATTTCCACACGGCGTAGCAACCGATCAGCCCCACCGGCAGGTTGATCAGGAAGATCCAGTGCCAGGTCAGGTATTGCACCATCCAACCGCCCATGGTCGGGCCGATCAGCGGGCCGAGCAGGCCGGGAATGGTGATGAAGCCCATGATCCGCACCAGTTCCGAACGCGGGTAGGCACGCAGCACCACCAGTCGCCCGACCGGCAGCATCAACGCACCGCCCAGGCCCTGGATCACTCGGGCGCCAATCAATTGGCTGAGGCTGGTCGACAATGCGCAAAGCAGCGAGCCGAGGCTGAATAGCAGAATCGCGCTGAAGAAGATTTTCTTGGTGCCGAAGCGGTCGGCGATCCAGCCGGAAGCGGGAATCAGCAACGCGACGGTGAGCATGTAGGCGATGATTACGCCTTGCATGCGCAGCGGATCTTCTGCCAGATCGCGGGCCATGGCCGGCAGGGCGGTGTTGAGGATCGTCCCGTCGAGGGACTGCATGAAGAACGCAATGGCGACGACCCACGGCACCCAGCGGGCGGTGACAGGATCGAGAGGCGGGCGATTGGGCATGGGACCTCTTATGGGTTGAGATGAAGCATTGCGCAAGACGAAAGACCCTGTAGCAGCTGGCGAAGCCGGCGTTCGGCTGCGAAGCAGTCGTTAACACTGCCAATGCGTTTCCGGTTGAAGCCCGGTAGCCGGACAGGCGAGGACTTCGTCCCCGAACGCAGGCTTCGCCAGCGGCTACAGGTTTGTCACAGCGTCAGGGTAAGCCGGCTGACCAGCGCTCCAGGCAACAACGCCGAGGCCGTGGCCCGTTGGCTATAGGTACTCGCCGACAGCAACATTTCGCGCTCCTCGGTCAACGCTTCCAGCTGCGAACCGAGCAGGCTGAAGGCGCTGTCATCAAAACGCATGGTGCTGACGGGCGCCTGTATCTCGCCGTTCTCGACCCAGAACGTCGCAAACCGGGTCATGCCGGTCAGGCGTGCCGCCGGTTGATCCGAGAAGTTCAAGTACCACAGGTTGCTGATGTACAGGCCCGTGCCCAGTTGCTTGAGGATGTCCGAATCAGGCAATGCCCCGGCCTTCATGTTCAGCGCACTGGGCGACTCTCCGCCGCTGGCGCCATTGGCGGTCAAACCGTATTCCGCGGCGCTGCGTGAGCCAACCAGTTGCGCCCCGGCCTTGCCGTCGACGATCAACCCCAGGTCGCTGCGCGGATAACCTTCATCGGAAAATGCCGGACTCAACGAGCCGCTGACTTTTTCATCCAGCGAGACCAGCGGGCTGAAGTGTTGATCGCCCGCGTAGAGTTTCTGCAGCGGGCTGCTTTTGCTGGCAATCGACTGCGCCGAGAAACCACCCCAGCACAACATGCCCATGATTTCTTCCAGCGCGGCGGGGGCGAGGTAAGCGCGATACTGACCCGGCGCCAGCGTACGCAGCGGCCGGCCGAGAAACTCAAGCTGCTCGCGCGCTTGCTGGAAGCGCTTGGCAAAGCCTTCGCTGCTCCAGTCGTGCCCGGCATAGCTGGCTTTCACTGCCTGACCGTTGTCATGGAACAGGCTGAAATCAAAGTTGAAGCTGTTGGCCTGGTGCCAACCGAATGCTCCGGCGGAACTGGCAAATCCACGGCTGATTGGCCCGGCAGCGTAGAAGCCGACCATGTCCAGTCCTTCAGCCGCACGGGTGATTTCGGCAACCGCTTGCTCGGTATCCGGCAGTGGGTGTTCCTGCACGTTCTTGCTTTGCCAGCCGTTGTAGTTGAGCAGCAGGTACGGGTCCTTGGGTAGCAACGGCAAGGTTTCGCGCAGTTGTTGCAGACCTTCGGCCAGACGCTCGAGGTCGACTTCTGGGTCGCCGGCCAAGGTGATTTGCAAGTCGGCGTGGCGGCCATCGTTGATCAGCTTGAGGCCGATGCTCGCTTGCTGCACCTGCCCGGCCTGACGGACCTTGGCGTGGTTGAAACGCACGAAGGCCGATGATTCGGCGGCGTAGCTGAGGGTGAATTGTTCCGGCTCGCGCAGCGCTTGGCGCAAACCGGTGACCAATGCCTTGAACGAATCGGCCTGAGTCTTGGATGTACTCATCAGGCGTCTCCCCCAAACACATCAACGTTACTGAAGACACACGCGGGCGAGGCGTGGCCGACGCGGATCACTTGATTCGGCTCGCCCTTGCCGCAGTTCGGCGTGCCAAGGACCTTGAAGGTGTTGGCATCGCCGACGGCGCTGAGGCTTTTCCAGAACTGTGCGGAAATCGCCCGGTAATTCGGGTTCTTCACCACGCCCTTCAGCTCACCGTTTTCGATCAACTGGCCCCATTCGCAACCGAACTGGAACTTGTTGCGCGCATCGTCGATGGACCAGGAACGGTTGGTACTCATCAGAATGCCGTGCTCGATGTTGCCAATCAGTTGTTCCAGCGGTTGATCGCCCGGCTCGATATTCAGGTTGGCCATGCGGTCGATCGGCGGACGATTCCAGCCACAGGCGCGGCTATTGGCGACACCGTCCATGCCTGCGCGAAATTGCGACAGCGCACCGCCCAACGGCCGCAGCAACAGGCCTTCGCGGATCAGGAATTGTTTGCTGGCGGGCGTGCCGTCGTCGTCATGACCGTAACTGGCGAGCTGCTCGGGGATGTCCGGGTCGAACGTCACATTGAGCAGTTTCGAGCCGTATTGCAGGCGGCCGAAGTCTTCGGCTTTGACGAAACTGGTGCCGGCGTAATTGCGCTCATCGCCGAGGATGCGGTCCAGTTCCAGCGGGTGACCGATGGATTCGTGGATCTGCAGCATCATTTGGTCGGGCATCAGCAGCAGGTCGCGCGGACCTTGCGGGGTGTTCGGCGCCGACAGCAATTGCAGCGCCTGATCGGCGATGTTCACTCCTGCTCCGATCAGTCCGCAGCGGCTGATGACATCAAAACCACCCTGTTGGCCGAAGTTTTCCCGACCGAGGGTACGGGTCTGGCTGTCGTTGCCGTCGTAGGCGGTGACATCGAGACCGGGGTAAACGAAGCGCTGGGCCTGACGCAGCTCGGCGCCGGCGCTGTTGAGGTAGATCTGCTCGACGTGGGTAATGCCGATGCTCACCTGCCAGTTCACCAGGCGCTCGTCCTTGGGCACGGCGGCGGATTCGGCACTGAGCACGGCGTAGCAATCACTCAGGGACGGAAAGGGCTGATCGAGGTTCGGTGAAAAGTAATCGGCGCGGTCGCTGGAAACAGACTGTTCGCGCAGGTTCAACAAGGCATGAGGCTTGAGTCGGCGGGCCTGGTGTTCGGCACGCTCAAGCGCCGCTTGCAGGCCTTGTTGCGAGAGGTCATTGGTCGCGGCATAGGCTTCGACACCGTTGACCCGAACGGTCAGCATCGCCCCTTCGTCACGGCTCAGGCTCGGCGGTTCAGCGACGTTCTTGCGCACCGACAGGTACTGGCCGGACTCGCGCACATAACGCAAGGAAAAGAATTCAGCGCCCGTGCGCAACGCAGCAAAGCGCTGCTTGAGCTGGGGGTGGAAATCGAACATTCGGGAACCTCCTTGGTATGGAGTGGCGGTGACGCGGTGCAGCGAGGGGGTGAAACGATTGCGTGGCGCTAGAGTAGGCCTGCGCGGGGGGAGGATCAAGGCTGGAATGGGGGATAGGTGGTTTGCTGAGTCTGGCGGGAAGTTGTGTGCTGAATGGGCTGGCCTCATCGCCGGCAAGCCAGCTCCCACAGTGACCGAGCAGGACGCAAATTTTGCGGCCGACATAAAACCTGTGGGAGCTGGCTTGCCAGCGATTGGCCGCGACGCGGTGTTACGCCTTACGCGATCTGGGTCACTTCACGCATCGGCTTGCCCTTCACCGG
>Ga0247819_10000469_pt1 | contig 23972 bp, 26 predicted proteins | sample 13C_Xylose_Day6_FD_193428 | JGI IMG/M metagenome (GOLD analysis project Ga0247819, IMG submission 193428) | Soil microbial communities from agricultural site in Penn Yan, New York, United States - 13C_Xylose_Day6 | ecosystem: Environmental > Terrestrial > Soil > Agricultural land | place: USA...
GGAAAGCCTGGGCCATCCACGCTTGTTCGCCTTCACCACCAAGGGTTCGCGGCCGTTTCACGATGCCAGCTTCGTCGAGGGTGATGCGTTCCTGTTCGGCCCGGAAAGCCGTGGCTTGCCGGCCGAGGTGCTCGACGCCCTGCCCGCCGATCAGCGCCTGCGACTGCCGATGCGCGAAGGCTGCCGCAGCCTGAACCTGTCGAACACCGTGGCGGTGGCCGTGTACGAGGCCTGGCGCCAGAACGGCTTCAAATAGCTGCATACAAAAATGTGGGAGCGAGCCTGCTCGCGATTACGGGGTGTCAGTCAGCTTATGCGTTGATTGACACACCGCTTTCGCGAGCAAGCCCGCTCCCACATTGGGACTGCTGACTTACTGAACGGTCGGCGTCTCGCCAGCTTCCTGCATGCGTTGCAGTTCCTGGGCGTACAGCGCATCGAAGTTCACCGGGGCCAGCATCAGGGCCGGGAACGAACCACGGGTCACCAGGCTGTCCAGGGCTTCGCGAGCGTACGGGAACAGGATGTTCGGGCAGAACGCGCCGAGCGTGTGGCTCATCGAGGCGTCGTCCAGGTTCTTGATCAGGAAGATACCGGCCTGCTGCACTTCGGCGATGAAGGCCACTTCGTCACCGTTTTTCACGGTCACCGACAGGGTCAGCACGACTTCGTGGAAGTCGGCTTCCAGCGCCTTTTGACGGGTGTTCAGATCCAGGCCGACGCTCGGCTCCCATTGCTGGCGGAAGATCGCCGGGCTTTTCGGGGCTTCGAAGGACAAGTCACGTACGTAGATGCGCTGCAAGGAGAATTGCGGTGCGCTATCGTCTTCGCCAGCTGCAGTGTTCTGTTGGTCAGTCATCTCAGATCCTTTCTGATCCAGGGGGCTTGTAGGGAGGGCATTCAGGCCTTGAGCAGGGCGTCGAGCTTGCCGGCGCGCTCAAGGGCAAACAAATCATCACAGCCACCCACGTGGCGTTCGCCGATCCAGATCTGCGGCACGGAGGTCCGGCCGGCTTTCTGGGCCATGGCGGCGCGCACCTGTGGCTTGCCATCGACCTTGATCTCTTCGAAGGCCACGCCTTTGTTCTCGAGCAGGTACTTGGCTCGCGAGCAATAAGGGCAGTAATCGCTGGAATAGACGACGACGTTGCTCATATCACTTCACCAGCGGCAGGTTGTCGCCTTTCCAGCTGGAAATACCGCCGGACAGCTTGGCGGCGGTGAAGCCGGACTTCATCAGTTCGCGGGCATGCGTGCCGGCAGTCTGACCCATGGCATCGACCAGGATGATGGTCTTGGCCTTGTGCTTCTCCAGCTCGCCGATACGCGCGGCCAGCTTGTCATGGGGAATGTTCAGTGCACCGACGATGTGACCGGCGGCGAAATCCTTGGCCGCACGGATGTCGATGACGACACCGGCGTCCTTGTTGACCAGGCCCGTCAGTTCGCCGGTGCTCAGGCTACGGCCGCCGCCTTGCATCTGATAAGCGACCAGCAGCGCCAGCAGCACGATGAAGAGACCGACGAGCAGATAGTGGTTAGTGGCAAATTCAATCAGGTGAGCAACCATCGAAGGAGGTTCCAGGGCGTTAAAATGTCGGCCAGTATACACAGCCACTATGGTGGGCCAAACCCCGTCCGGCGGTGACGTGGCCGGAACTTCGCTTTAAACTGCGACTCCCTTTTTCCATTACCCCTTTTACCTCAGCCACGAGTGGATTCCATGACTACCACGCCTAAACCTTTGGTCCTGATGATTCTCGACGGCTTCGGTCACAGCGAAAACCCCGAATCCAACGCCATCTTCGCTGCGAAGAAGCCCGTACTGGACCGTTTGTGGGCCACCGTGCCGAACGGCCTGATCTCGGGCAGCGGCATGGACGTCGGCCTGCCGGATGGGCAGATGGGCAACTCCGAAGTCGGCCACATGAACCTCGGCGCCGGCCGCGTGGTGTATCAGGATTTTACTCGCGTCACCAAGTCGATCCGCGACGGTGAGTTCTTCGAGAACCCGACCATCTGCGCCGCCGTCGATAAAGCCGTCGCTGCGGGCAAAGCCGTGCACTTCATGGGCCTGCTGTCCGATGGCGGCGTGCACAGCCACCAGGATCACCTGGTCGCCATGGCCGAACTGGCCTTCAAGCGCGGCGCCCAGAACATCTACCTGCACGCCTTTCTCGACGGCCGCGACACGCCGCCGAAAAGCGCTCAGTCGTCGATCGAACTGCTCGATGCCACGTTCCAGGCGCTGGGCAAAGGCCGTATCGCCAGCATCATTGGCCGTTACTTCGCCATGGACCGTGACAACCGTTGGGACCGCGTATCCCAGGCTTACAACCTGATTGTCGACGGTAACGGCGAGTTCAATGCCGCCACCGCCCAGGAAGGCCTGCAAGCCGCCTACGAGCGTGGCGAGAGCGACGAATTCGTCAAAGCCACCTCGATCGGCGAACCGGTAAAAGTCGAAGACGGCGATGCCGTGGTGTTCATGAACTTCCGCGCCGACCGCGCTCGTGAGCTGACCCGCGTGTTCGTCGAAGACGATTTCAAGGAGTTCGAACGCAGCCGCCAGCCAAAACTGGCCGGTTTCGTCATGCTGACCCAATACGCCGCGAGCATTCCTGCCCCATCGGCCTTCGCTGCCGGCAGCCTGGAAAACGTACTGGGTGATTACCTGGCGAAAAACGGCAAGACCCAGCTGCGCATCGCTGAAACCGAGAAGTACGCGCACGTGACCTTCTTCTTCTCCGGCGGTCGTGAAGAACCGTTCCCGGGCGAAGAGCGCATCCTGATCCCGTCGCCAAAAGTCGCAACGTATGACTTGCAGCCGGAAATGAGCGCGCCAGAAGTGACCGACCGCATCGTCGATGCCATCGAAAACCAGCGCTACGACGTGATCGTGGTCAACTACGCCAACGGCGACATGGTGGGTCACAGTGGCGTGTTTGAGGCGGCGGTGAAAGCCGTTGAATGCCTGGACCAGTGCGTCGGCCGTATCGTCGAAGCCCTGGAAAAAGTCGGCGGCGAAGCCCTGATCACCGCTGACCACGGCAACGTCGAGCAAATGTCCGACGAAACCACCGGCCAGGCGCACACCGCACACACCACCGAACCGGTACCGTTCATTTATGTCGGCAAGCGCGACCTGAAGGTCCGCGAAGGCGGCGTGTTGGCGGACGTGGCGCCGACCATGCTCAAGCTCTTGGGCCTTGAGCAACCGAAGGAAATGACCGGGACTTCGATTCTGGTGTAACCCAGTCGTCCAAACACCGCAAAACCCTGTGGGAGCTGGCTTGCCAGCGATAGCAATCTGGCAGCCAACAGATATGTTGAATGTGCCGACGCAATCGCTGGCAAGCCAGCTCCCACAGTGGTTTATGGGGTTTTCGAAATGGAATTCGTGCTGCTACTTGCTCCAGTTATCACACAGTCAAATTTGGGCATTTTTTTTGCTGCCCATGGCGGGCATACTAGGCCGTCCCTTTCCCTGGTGTCGCCCGCCTCTATGCTTCGCGTCCTGATAGCCCTTGCTCTGACTTGCCTGCTCCAACCGGCCTTCGCTGACGAGCGCGCGCAAACCCAACAACAGTTGGACGCTACGCGTCAGGATATTGCCGAGCTGAAAAAGCTGCTGGGCAAGCTGCAGGAAGAAAAATCCGGTGTGCAAAAGGATCTCAAGGGCACCGAGACTGAAATGGGCAAGCTCGAGAAGCAGGTCGATGCCCTGCAAAAAGAGCTGAAGAAAAGTGAATCCGAGCTGCAGCGGCTCGATGCGGAGAAAAAAAAACTCCAGAGCGCGCGCACTGAACAGCAGCGACTGATCGCCATCCAGGCCCGCGCGGCCTACCAGAACGGTCGCCAGGAATACCTCAAGCTACTGCTCAACCAGCAGAATCCGGAAAAATTCGCCCGTACCCTCACCTATTACGACTACCTGAGCCAGGCCCGCATGGAGCAGTTGAAGAACTTCAACGAAACCCTGCGCCAACTGGCCAATGTCGAAAAAGACATCGGCTTGCAGCAGGCACAGTTGCTGGTTCAGAAAAGCAGCCTCGACACCCAGCGCGACGAACTCGACAAAGTCCGCCAGGAACGCCAGCAAGTCCTGGCCAAGCTCAATGACGACGTGAAGGCTCGCGACCAGAAACTGGCAGCCCGCGAGCAGGATCAGGCAGACCTGTCTAAAGTCCTTAAAACCATTGAAGAAACCTTGGCTCGCCAGGCCCGTGAGGCAGAAGAAGCGCGACAAAAAGCGCTGATTGCCCAGCAGGAAGCCGAAAAAAAGCGTTTACGTGAGGCCCAGGCTCAAGCAGACGAGACTGACGCCCCACGCAAACCGGTCAAATCTACACCTGGCGCGCTGGTATCAAGCGCCGGCGAAACCTTTGGCGGCGCATTTGCGTCAACCCGCGGCAAACTTCCTTGGCCTGTCGATGGTCGACTGTTGGCACGCTTCGGTGAAAGCCGTGGCGACGATGCACGGACCAAGTGGGACGGCGTAATGATTGGCGCGTCCGCCGGCAGCACCGTACATGCGGTGCATGGCGGTCGCGTAGTGTTCGCCGACTGGTTGCGCGGCGCCGGGCTGCTGGTGATCCTTGATCACGGCAACGGTTTTTTGAGTCTTTATGGTCACAACCAGACACTGCTCAAGTCTGCGGGTGACGTGGTAAAAGCCGGCGAGTCCATCTCCACTGTGGGTAGCAGTGGCGGCCAGGACACACCGGCATTGTATTTCGCGATTCGTCAGCAGGGTCACCCGAGTGATCCGGCACAATGGTGTCGCGCGCAAGGATAAGCGCGCTGCCTAATTCAGGAGTTCGTTCGACATGCTGCATTTGTCCCGCCTTACCTCGCTGGCCCTGACGATCGCCCTGGTGATCGGCGCGCCTCTGGCGTTTGCCGCTCAACCAGCCCCGGCGGTCGCGCCTGCGGGCACTGCTGCGACCACCAAGGCGCCATTGCCGCTGGAAGAGTTGCGCACCTTCGCCGAGGTTATGGATCGGATCAAAGCCGCTTATGTCGAACCGGTAGACGACAAGACCCTGCTGGAAAACGCGATCAAGGGCATGCTCAGCAACCTTGATCCGCACTCCGCCTACCTTGGGCCGGAAGATTTCGCCGAATTGCAGGAAAGCACCAGTGGCGAGTTCGGCGGTCTGGGCATTGAAGTCGGCGCCGAAGACGGCTTTATCAAAGTGGTCTCGCCCATCGATGACACGCCAGCTTCCAAGGCCGGCATCCAGGCGGGCGACTTCATCGTCAAGATCAACGGCCAGCCCACCCGCGGCCAGAGCATGACCGAAGCCGTGGACAAGATGCGCGGCAAGATCGGCGAAAAAATCACCCTGACCCTGGTGCGCGATGGCGGCACGCCGTTCGACGTGACCCTGGCCCGCGCCATCATTCAAGTGAAGAGCGTGAAGAGCCAGTTGCTGGAGTCCGGCTACGGTTACATCCGCATTACCCAGTTCCAGGTCAAGACCGGCGAAGAGGTCTCCAAGGCCCTGGCCAAGCTGCGCAAGGACAACGGCAAAAAGCTCAAAGGCATCATTCTCGACCTGCGCAACAACCCGGGCGGCGTGTTGCAGGCAGCGGTGGAAGTGGTCGACCACTTCATCACCAAGGGCCTGATCGTTTACACCAAAGGCCGGATCGCCAACTCCGAATTGCGCTTCTCCGCCACCGGCAAGGACGAAAGCGAAGCCGTGCCAATGGTTGTGCTGATCAACGGCGGCAGCGCCTCGGCCTCGGAGATTGTTGCCGGCGCCTTGCAGGATCAGAAGCGTGCGGTGGTCATGGGGACGCCAAGTTTCGGCAAAGGCTCGGTGCAAACCGTGCTACCGCTGAACAACGACCGCGCCCTGAAAATCACCACTGCGCTGTACTACACGCCTAATGGCCGCTCGATCCAGGCCCAGGGCATCGTGCCGGACATCGAAGTGCGCAAGGCGAAGATCACCAGCGAACAGGACAGCGAATACTTCAAGGAAGCTGACCTGCAAGGTCACTTGGGCAATGGCAATGGCGGCGCCGACAAGCCAAGCAGCTCCGGCGGCAAAGCCAAACCGATGCCACAGGACGACGATTACCAGCTGGCCCAGGCCCTGAGCCTGCTCAAAGGGCTGAGCATCACCTCCGGCCGCTGAGATGTTTCTGCGGCTAGCCTTGGGCCTGTTGTGCTGCCTGGTGGGTGTTGCTCACGCTTCCCCCGCCGCTGCGGCGCCACAAAAGGCCTATCTGAGTTTAATCATCGACGACCTGGGGCAGAGCCTGCCCCGGGATCGCCGCGTGCTGGCCCTGCCAGGTCCTGTGACCACGGCGATCATGCCGGACACACCCCACGCCACCGAATTCGCCCGCGAAGCCCATCGCGCCGGCAAAATCGTCATCCTGCATATGCCCATGGATCCGGCCACCGGGCCCTTTGCCTGGCATCCCGAACTGCCCATCGAAGAGCTTGAGAAACGCCTGAACGCGGCGTTCAAAATGGTCCCCTACACTGCCGGCATCAACAACCACATGGGCAGCCGCATGACCGCGCAGCCCGCCGCCATGGCATGGTTGATGGCGGACTTGCAGCGTCGTCATAAATTCTTCGTCGACAGCCGCACCAGCGCGCAAACCGTGGCGGCGCAGCAGGCACAGAAGATTGATCTGGCGAGCGTGTCGCGCGATGTGTTCCTCGATGATGAGCGCACTGAAGCGGCGATCTTCACTCAGCTACAGACAGCCATCAGCCTGGCGCACAAACAGGGCTCGGCGGTGATGATCGGGCATCCATACCCGCAGACATTAGCGGTGCTTGAACGTGAATTGCCGAAACTGAAGGCTCAAGGGATTGAGTGGATTGATATCAAGCAGATGATCAGCGTGCGCAGCAATCGGGCGACGGCGGCGCATGGCAAGGATGGGGTTTACCGATAAAAAGATCGCAGCCTCCGGCAGCTCCTACATTGGAATGGTGTACATCCTGCAGGAGCTGCCGGAAGCCGCGATCTTTTAAAAGGCTCTAGAGATACTTCGCCATGATGTCATCCACCACGCCGTCTTTACGCAGCTGATCCAGCGCGGCTTGCAGCTTGGCCACCGTTTCATCCGGGACGTCTTTATTCAGCGCCAGGTAAAGCTCGGCGCTGTTGAACCGCAGCACAGTCTTGAGCCCGCTCACGCCTTCCTGGCGCGCCAGATAGCGCCCGGCCGGATCGCCCGTGGCCCACAGATCAATCTGGCCGTTGACCAGCTTCTTCGCGTTGTCCTGATCACGCAAAACCACCACCGGGTTCAAGCCTTGCCTGGCCAGCGTCGTGGCAATGGCGTCGCCCTTGTAGGCGCCGATCTTGTACTTTCGTGCGTCATCCAGGGTTTCGAGGGTGATTTTGCTGTCAGCCTTGGCCAGCATAATCCAGTCATCCGGACCAATCGGTCCGACCCACTTGAAGAGTCGCTCGCGGTCCGGCAAACGCGCCATCACAAACGCCCCGTAACCTGGGTTTTCCAGGGCGAGTTTGTAGACCCGCTCCCAAGGGAAGCGCAAGGTCAGGCTGTAGGTGATGTCGGCACGCTTGAAGATTTCGCGAACGATGTCGGTGGCGATGCCATCGATGTTCTCGCCCTGGGCGAAGTTCTTGCCGTTCTTCGCCATGTTGTACGGAGGGAAATTTTCCGTCAGTAACACCATGTCGGTGTCAGGTCTGTCGGCGGCATGCGCCGCACTGACGAACAACAGAGAAGCGCTGGCAAGGGCAAAAAGAAGACGTTTAAGCATGTCTGGCTACCGAAATCCATGGCGTACCCAAGAGTGCCCTGAGCCCGCCATGATGTCCACTGGCCTGTATGGGTTTGTTTAGCGCATCACGATGCCGCGATGAGCCATATAAGCCTTGGCTTCCTGCACGGTGTATTCGCCGAAGTGGAAAATACTCGCCGCCAATACTGCACTGGCATGGCCTTCGAGAATGCCGTCGGCCAAATGCTGCAGGTTGCCGACGCCGCCGGAAGCGATCACCGGAATGCCCAGCGCATCGCTGATGGCGCGGGTCACGCCCAGGTCGAAGCCGTTTTTCATGCCGTCCTGATCCATGCTGGTCAGCAGGATTTCACCGGCACCCAAACCTTCCATCTTCTTCGCCCACTCAACGGCATCGAGGCCGGTCGGCTTGCGGCCGCCATGGGTGAAGATTTCCCAGCGCGGGGTTTCGCCCGGACCGGAGACTTTCTTTGCATCGATGGCCACCACGATGCACTGCGAACCGAAATGCTGCGCGGCTTCGCCGACGAATTCCGGGTTGAACACCGCCGCGGTGTTGATCGACACCTTGTCCGCGCCAGCATTGAGCAGGTTGCGGATGTCTTGCACGGTGCGCACGCCACCGCCCACGGTCAACGGGATGAACACCTGGCTGGCCATGCGTTCAACGGTATGCAGCGTGGTGTCGCGTCCGTCGACGCTGGCGGTGATGTCGAGAAAGGTAATCTCGTCCGCGCCCTGCTCGTCATAACGACGGGCAATTTCCACCGGATCGCCGGCGTCGCGGATGTTTTCGAATTTCACACCTTTAACGACCCGGCCGTTGTCCACGTCCAGGCAAGGGATGATGCGTTTGGCCAGCGCCATGGTCAGTCCTCAGCCTTTGTACGAATCGCAGAAAGCTTGCGCTTCAGCGACGTCGAGGGTGCCTTCGTAGATCGCCCGGCCAGTGATTGCGCCGATGATGCCTGGCGCCTTGGCGTCGAGCAGCGTCTTGATGTCACCCAGGTTGTGGATACCACCGGAAGCGATCACCGGGATCGATGTAGCCGCCGCCAGCGCCGCGGTAAACGGCACGTTGCAGCCCTGCATCATGCCGTCTTTGGCGATGTCGGTATAAACGATGGCAGACACGCCGTCGGCTTCGAATTGCTTGGCCAGGTCGATCACCTGAATGGTGCTGATTTCAGCCCAGCCATCGGTCGCGACGAAACCGTCTTTGGCGTCCAGACCAACGATCACCTTGCCCGGGAAAGCACGGCAGGCCTCAGCGACGAAGGCCGGATCTTTCACGGCTTTGGTGCCGATGATCACGTAGCTCACGCCAGCCTTCACGTAGTGCTCGATGGTTTCCAGGGAGCGGATGCCGCCACCGATCTGGATCGGCAGGTTCGGGTAGCGCTTGGCGATGGCCGTGACCACTTCGCCGTTGACTGGCTGACCTTCGAAGGCGCCGTTCAGGTCGACCAGATGCAGACGACGGCAACCGCCCTCCACCCACTTGGCAGCCATGCTCACCGGGTCATCGGAGAACACTGTGGAATCTTCCATGCGGCCCTGGCGCAGACGAACACAGGCACCGTCTTTAAGATCGATAGCGGGAATAATCAGCATCTGGCAAACCTTCAAATTCGAATGTTAGCTTGGCTCGGAAATCAGTTTTTCTCGAGCGCCCACAGGTCGCTTTCGATGCTTTCGAACCTCTCTTTGAGGTGCGCCTGCACATCGAAAATCGCCCTGTTGTAATAGTGCGGAGCAATTTCACGGGTAAACAGCTCAAGAATTTCAGCCGCCTCGAACGAGCCGAGGTCGAGTTCAAAGCGGTCTTCCATGAAACGCTTGATCTTGTGATTGGCCTCGTTCTCCTGTTCAGGAGTGAGGGTCAGGATCGGCGGCTTTTTCTTGACGGCCATTTACCAGCGACCGTCCCACGCAGCGAAGTTCTGCAGCAATTGCAGGCCATGGGTATGGCTTTTCTCCGGGTGGAACTGCACGGCGAAACGCGAGCCATCGGCCAGCGCCGCGGCGAAATCGACCCCGTAATGACCGCCACCCACCACCTGACGCGCATTGGCGGCGGCGATGTAGTAGCTGTGCACGAAGTAGAAACGCGCCATGTCCGGAATGTCGTGCCACAGCGGGTGACTGACCTTCTGCTTCACTTCGTTCCAGCCCATGTGCGGGACTTTCAGGTGTTCGCCGTCTTCATGCAGGTCTTTGCCGAAGAACTTCACCGCGCCCGGGAACAGGCCGATGCAGTCAACGCCGTCGTTCTCTTCGCTGGTGTCGAGCAAGGCTTGCATGCCGACGCAAATACCGAGGAACGGACGATCCTGACTGACTTCACGCACCAGCGAGTCGAAACCGAGGCGACGAATTTCCGCCATGCAATCGCGAATCGCACCGACGCCGGGGAAAACCACCCGGTCGGCTTCGCGAATCACGTTGGCATCGCTGGTGATCAAAACCTTGCCGGCACCGACGTGCTCGAGGGCCTTGGCCACCGAGTGCAGGTTGCCCATGCCGTAATCGATTACCGCGACTGTCTGCATTACAGAACGCCCTTGGTCGATGGCATTTGCCCGGCCATGCGGTCATCGAGCTCGACGGCCATGCGCAGGGCGCGGCCGAAAGCCTTGAAGACGGTCTCGATCTGGTGGTGGGTGTTGTGCCCACGCAGATTATCGATGTGCAGGGTGACGTTGGCGTGGTTGACGAAGCCCTGGAAGAACTCCTGGAACAGGTCAACGTCGAAACCGCCGACGGTGGCGCGGGTGTAGGGAACGTGCATCTGCAGGCCTGGGCGGCCGGAGAAGTCGATCACCACGCGCGACAGCGCTTCATCGAGCGGCACGTAGGCGTGGCCGTAGCGACGGATGCCTTTCTTGTCGCCGATGGCTTTTGTGAATGCCTGCCCGAGGGTGATACCGACGTCTTCCACGGTGTGGTGGTCATCGATATGCAGGTCGCCCTTGCTGACAATATCCAGGTCGATCAGCCCGTGACGGGCGATCTGGTCCAGCATGTGCTCAAGAAAAGGAACACCGATATCGAATCGGGCCTTTCCGGTGCCATCAAGGTTGATCGAGGCTTGGATCTGGGTTTCCAGAGTGTCGCGCTCGACAGACGCCATACGTTCGGCCATCACCAGCTCCGCAAAATCATTGGGCGAAAAAGGCAACCATTATAGGGGCGCGGGCCGGAAACAGAAACACGGGAGGTGATATGACTGACGGAGTGAATCCGGGGTGTCGCGGGTAGACATGTGCATACAAGCTACCGGGCACACCACAAAAACAAGTGTGGGAGCGAACCTGCTCGCGAAAGCGGTAGATCAGCCAACAATTATGTCGACTGACACTCCGTCTTCGCGAGCAGGCTCGCTCCCACAGTTTTCGCGTTTATGCAGCTAACACCTTAGTGAAACAGTACTGCCGTCTTCTGCAGAGTCACCCACACACCCCACGCCAACGGAATACCCACCGCCAGCCAGGCCGCAATTGCCAGAGGCTTGGTGCCCGGCGCCGCTTTCCACTCCAGCGAGGTGCTGGCGTCAGCGCCCTTGTCGTGACCCAGCGCCTGTTCGGCCGCCAGTTCTGCGTCGGTCATGAAGTACTTGTCGGCCACCGGACGCACCAGCAGGTTGCAGATGAAACCCAGCACCAGCAGGCCGGCGAGGATGTACAAGGTGATGTCGTAGGCCGCGGCACGTTCAACGCCGATGCTCAGCTGATACTCACGCAGGTAGTTCACCAGCACCGGACCCAACACGCCCGCCGCCGCCCATGCGGTCAGCAGACGGCCGTGGATCGCACCGACCATTTGCGTACCGAACAGATCCGCCAGGTAAGCCGGAACAGTCGCAAAACCACCGCCGTACATCGACAGGATGATGCAGAACGCCGCCACGAACAGCGCGACGTTGCCCAGGTGGCCGAGGTTCGGGATCAGCGCGTACAGCGCAAAGCCAAGGGCGAAGAACACGAAGTAGGTGTTTTTGCGACCCAGATAGTCCGAGAACGAAGCCCAGAAGAAACGGCCACCGATGTTGAACAGGCTCAGCAGACCGGTGAAACCGGCAGCGATCGCAGCGATCGAAGCCAGTTGCCCGGCATCCAGCTGACCAAATGGCAGGTCATTGCCCAACAATTTGCCGCCGAACACTTCCTGTAACAGCGGCGAAGCCATGCCCAGGATGCCGATACCGGCAGATACGTTCAGGCACAGCACCAGCCAAACAAGGCGGAATTGCGGCGTTTTCCAAGCAACATTCACGTGTACGTGACGGTTGGTGATCATCGCGTTCGAGGCTTTTTTCGCAGGTGCGGTCCAGCCTTCAGGCTTCCAGCCGGTTGGCGGCACGCGGTAGGACAGTGCGCCACCGATCATGAACACGAAGTAGATCGCGGCCATGGCTACGAAGCTCTGCCATACGCCAACGCCTTCAGGCGAACCGAAGTGGCTCATCAAGGCTGTCGCCAACGGTGCACCAACCATCGCACCGCCACCGAAGCCCATGATCGCCATGCCGGTCGCCATGCCACGCTTGTCCGGGAACCACTTGATCAGGGTCGACACCGGCGAGATGTAACCCAGGCCCAGGCCGATACCGCCGATAACCCCGGAACCGATCCACATCAACCAGATCTGGTGCGTGTAGATGCCCAGCGCCGAAATCAACAGACCGCCACACCAGCACAGTGCCGATACAACGCCAGCCTTGCGTGGCCCGGCGTGCTCCAGCCAGCCGCCCCAGATGGCTGCCGAGCAACCCAGGAAGATGAAGAACAGGGTGTAGATCCAGCCGAGCATCGAGATCGGCCAGTCGCATTGCGAAGAAAAGACTTGAGCGATAAAGCTCATGTCCGGCGCACAGGCCATCGGTTTAGTGATGCCGAGCGCTTTGGACAACGGCAGCCAGAACACCGAGAAGCCGTAGGCCATGCCGATGCAGAGGTGGATGGCCAAAGCGGCCGGTGGTACCAGCCAACGGTTGAAACCGGGCTTGGCGATGATGCGCTCCTTAGACAGGAACGCTGGCTGGCCGGCAAAACCGTCCGCCGCGATACTCGTGGTCATTGTGTATCCCCCAATTATTAGTATGGTTCGCCAGACACTCTTCACCCCCAGCCTTTATGCGCACGCATGACTGTTTTCTAAGGCGAAGCTCCATTTTGGTGCGGCATCAAGTCGCAGAAGGACTGACGAACGGGCGAAGGTTACCATTTGCACGTGACAGAAAAACCAAACTGATATCACCTTTTTTACCGTTGTCTGTTCTCGTACCACTGAAGGATCCACCATGCCCATCGTTGTCGAGTCACTGAACCACGCCACTGAACAAGATCGGATGGATCTCCAGAAGATCTACCTTGACGCTCCACAGTGGCTGTTTGCACCGTTTGCAGGGGATGCGCAGCTGATTGAAGCCTGCCTGCAGGACGGCTCATTGATTGCAGGACGTTTCAACGATCGATTGTTGGGCGCGGCCCATCTGCAGCGCGGCGTGGAGATCTGGCATTTGTCTCAATTGTGCGTTCGAAAAGTCACCCGACGTCGTGGGGTCGCGGAACGCCTGGTGCGGCAAGCGCAGACCATGGCTGCCCAGTCCGGCGCGTCCCTGCGCCTGTTAGCGCCCGCCGGTCACCTGGAGGCCCAGGCTTTGTCGGCAAAGCTGAACGTGCCGCTCGATGCCCTGTCCGACTGATCGCTGACCGGTCGTCTCTTTTGGAGCGCTATACTCCCCGGCTAAATTTTGAATTCGACTAACTACAAGGACTCGCCCATGAAAGCGTTCGGCAAAATCCTGGGTCTGGTACTTCTCGGGCTGTTGCTGATCATTGTGGCGCTGGGCTTTGCCCTGACGCACCTTTTCGATCCCAACGACTACAAAGACGAGATTCGCCAGATTGCCCGCGACAAGGCCCACATCGAGCTGACGCTCAATGGCGATATCGGCTGGAGCCTGTTCCCATGGCTTGGCCTGGAATTGCACGACGCCGGTGTCGCGACCCTGGCCAAGCCGACCGAGCCCTTCGCCGACTTGCAGATGCTTGGCCTGTCGGTCCGCGTGCTGCCGCTGCTGCGTCGTGAAGTGCAGATGAGCGACGTGCGCGTCGAAGGCCTCAACCTGCGCCTGACCCGCGACAAGGATGGCCACGGCAACTGGGAAGACATCGGCAAAGTGCCCAAGCCGGCAACCCCGGACACGCCGCCGGCAACGTCCAGCGAGCCTGAGGCACCAGCCACCGCTCAGGCAGAGAAACCGACCCAGCCGATTCGCCTGGACATCGACAGCCTGACGGTCAACAACGCTCGCGTTGAATACAACGACGAAAAAACCGGCAAGCAGTTCAGCGCCGAAAGCATCCAGCTGAGCACCGGCCCGGTGCATGATTCCACCAACATTCCGGTCAAGCTCACTGCGTTCCTCGGCACCAACCAACCGGTTCTGCGGGTACGCAGCGAGCTCAGCGGCGAACTGCGTTTCGAACGCGCGTTGCAGCGGTACAAGCTTGAAGACATGAAACTGTCCGGTGAAATCGCCGGCGACCCGCTGCAAGGCAAGACCATGACCTTCGCCGCCCAAGGCCAATTGCTGCTCGACCGGGCCGCCAACGTCGCCGAGTGGACCGGGATCAAGATTTCCGCCAACCAATTGCGTGCGCTGGGTGAGTTGAAGGTCAATGACCTCGACAAAACCGCGCAGGTCAGCGGTGGCCTGTCGATTGCCCAGTTCGACCTGGCGAAGTTCGTCGACAGCATCGGCCAGAAACTCCCGGCCATGGCTGAAGGCAGCCTGAGTAAAGTTGAACTGGCGACGCGTCTCGCGGGAACGCCTTCGAGCCTCACGCTGGACGACATTAACCTCAAAGTCGACGACAGCACGTTCACCGGCCGCATCGCCGTCGAGGATTTCGCCAAGCAATCTCTGCGCGCAAACCTCAAGGCAGACACGTTCAACGTCGACCGTTACCTGGCGCCGAAGTCGGCCGAGGCCAACAGCGCCAAGCAAGTACGTCAGGCTGAAGTCGCCAGTACCGAAGCCGATGCCATGGCCGGCGCCGGCAGCACGCCGCTGCCACAGTCGCCGACCAAAGAGGCGTGGAGCAGCGAGCGCCTGTTGCCAGTGGAACGCCTGAGCAAACTGGACGTGGACGCCGACCTCACCTTCGGCCAGTTGACCCTGGAAAAATTGCCAATTCACAATGCAGTGCTCAAGGCCAACGGCCAAGGTGGCATGCTGACACTGGCGAGCCTGCGCGGTGATTTGTACGAAGGTAACTTCGAAGCCAAGGGCACCCTCGATGTGCGTCAGCAGGCGCCTGTGCTGAACCTGCAGACGCAGATCAGCCGCGTGCCAGCGGAAAAAATCCTCGAGAGCCAGGGCAAAGAACCACCGGTCAAAGGTCTGGTCACGCTCAACAGCACCCTGACCGGCACGGGCAACAGCCAGAAAGCGCTGATCGAAACCCTTAACGGCAACGCCAGTTTCGTCATCAACAATGGCGTGTTGCTCAACGCCAACCTTGAGCAGCAGCTGTGCAAAGGCATCGCCACGCTCAACCGCAAAACCCTCAGCGGCGAGCCACGGGGCAAGGACACACCGTTCCAGGAGCTCAAGGGCAACCTCAATTTCCGTAACGGCGTGGCCAGCAATCCGGACCTGAAAGTGCGCATCCCGGGCATGACCGTCAACGGTGACGGCGATGTCGATCTGCGAGTGCTGGGTATGGATTACCGCGTAGGCATCGTTGTCGAAGGCGACACCAGCGCCATGCCGGACCCGGCCTGCCAGGTCGGCGACAAGTTTGTCGGTATCGAGTGGCCGCTGCGTTGCCGTGGTCCGCTGGAACTGGGCGCCAAGGCTTGCCGACTGGACAACGAACGCATGGGCCAGGTCGCGAGCAAACTGGCGGGCGAACGCATCGGCGAAAAAATCGACGAGAAGCTGGGCGATAAAGTCAGCCCGGAACTCAAAGACGCACTCAAGGGGCTGTTCAAGCGATGAGAGCCGAGCAGTTTTCAACGGCGGTGCTGGACTGGTTCGACCGCCACGGCCGGCACGATTTGCCCTGGCAGCAGGACATCAACCCGTATCGGGTGTGGGTCTCGGAAATCATGTTGCAGCAAACCCAGGTCAGCACCGTGCTGAATTACTTCGACCGCTTCATGGCCTCGCTGCCGACGGTCGAAGCCTTGGCGTCTGCGCCGGAAGACGAAGTGCTGCACCTGTGGACCGGGCTGGGTTACTACACCCGCGCTCGCAATCTGCAGAAGACCGCGAAGATCGTCGTCGAGCAGTACGGCGGCGAATTTCCCCGGGATGTGGAAAAACTCACTGATCTGCCGGGCATCGGTCTGTCCACCGCTGGCGCCATTGCGAGCATCAGCATGGGCCTGCGCGCGCCGATTCTCGACGGCAACGTCAAACGCGTGCTGGCGCGCTTTACCGCGCAGGAGGGCTACCCCGGCGAGCCGAAGGTCGCCAAACAGCTCTGGGCAAACGCTGAGCGCTTTACGCCGCATGATCGGGTCAACGCCTACACCCAGGCGATGATGGACCTGGGCGCGACGCTCTGCACCCGCAGTAAACCCAGCTGTCTGCTGTGTCCGCTGGTGAAGGGGTGCGAAGCGCACATGCTCGGCCTGGAAACCCGCTACCCGATCCCCAAGCCGCGCAAAGCCATCCCGCAAAAACGCACGTTGATGCCGATGCTCGCCAACGGTGAAGGGGCGATTTTGCTTTACCGTCGCCCGTCAACGGGCCTGTGGGGCGGTTTGTGGAGCCTGCCGGAACTCGACGACCTCGAGGACCTGCCACATCTGGCATCGCAGCACTCGCTGGAACTGGGCGCGCAGCAATCGCTTGCGAACCTGGTGCACACCTTCAGTCATTTCCAATTGTCCATCGAACCCTGGCTGGTTCAGGTCCAGGACGCCGGCCATCACGTGGCCGAGACCGACTGGCTCTGGTATAACCTCGCCACCCCGCCGCGCCTGGGCCTTGCCGCCCCGGTCAAAACCTTGCTCGAACGCGCGGCCGCCGTATTGAACGCAGGAGAGTCGTCATGACCCGCACCATCATGTGCCGCAAGTACAAAGAAGAATTGCCAGCCCTGGAACGCGCTCCGTTCCCGGGCGCCAAAGGCCAGGACATTTTTGATCACGTCTCGGCCAAGGCCTGGGCCGACTGGCAAAAACACCAGACCCTGCTGATCAACGAAAAACGCCTGAACATGATGAACGCCGAAGATCGCAAATATCTTCAGGGCGAGATGGACAAGTTCTTTTCCGGCGAGGATTACGCCAAGGCCGAAGGCTACGTGCCGCCGTCCGAATAACCCCCCGATTTCGTAAGCGACGGAATTAATTTAAGAAATTTTAAAAAAGTCGTTGACGTAAATCCGAAAAACCCTTTTAATGCGCCCCGTTGCCCAGATAGCTCAGTCGGTAGAGCAGGGGATTGAAAATCCCCGTGTCGGCGGTTCGATTCCGTCTCTGGGCACCAAATACCGAAAACCCCTGATTCCGCAAGGTCTCGGGGGTTTTTACTATCTGGAGTTGCCGTAGCCTGTCACGCATGAGTACACATGGGGTACACGATGGGTTTTATGGCACAACCGACGCGCGACTCCCGCACTGGGGTCTACTACCTCCGCCGCAGAATCCCCAAAGACATCCAGCCCCTCTTAACGGGGATCGGAGAGTTCTACGAGCGAAGCCTCCAGACTAAAGACCCTCGGGAAGCCAAGGTTCGCTTTGCCTCAGAATAGGCTCGATCCGAAGAGCTATTTCGAAATGCCAAGCTACAGCGGTCGGGTACGCACACTCCGACTCTTCAAGACGCTATTCAGCTTGCGGCACGATGGGCACAAGCGGAGCTCTTGGACATGGAGTCGACCAGATGCTTTGAAGGCTTCCTGGTCGATCTCGGAGACGAGAATTACGCGACTCTCCGCGACATCGTGGATGACCAGAGCCCAAAGGAACTGCTCAGGCCGAGCGGCCTGTCCGCCCTTGATCGACAGCGCTTGAACCAGACGATAGCCGAGGAGCTCGGGAAGGTCTCGTTGCCAATGCCTGCTTCGGAGACCGCGTGCTACAAGTATCTTCAAGAGAATTTCCTGGCCAAGCATCTTGAGCTTTCGGAGATCGCCTATCCGCAAGCTCAACGCGCACGAACAAATCGCCAGGGCAAAGCAGATGGATCTCCCTCTGCTCAGCAGCCTCACGATCAAAAACAAACAGATGGGCTTCTCGTCGGTCCTGGCGTATGCCCTGAAGATGGAATACATCGCAGAGAATCCGGTGACTGAATCGGGTATCACGAAGTCGTTGAGCAAGGCTGTGGCCAAGCAGTCTCGTATCGCAGCTCGCAAAGGCTACACCGAGGCGGAACTCATCCAAGTTTTCTCCAGCCCCGTGTTCAAGGGCCAATGGACTCCTCCGAGGGCTTCCTTTGGCGGCGCCTGGACCTGGATACCACTCCTACTTTGCTACAAAGGAGCGCGGAGGGAGGAGATCGCCCAGATGAAAGCAGATGAGGTCCGCAGATCATAAGACGGCATCTGGTATCTGGACTTGCTTGGAACCGCTGACGAAGGGCCTGAAGACGCCCGTACACTGAAGACCAATGGCAGCCACCGAATGGTCGCCCTCCATCAAGACCTCATTGATCTCGGGTTCATCGATTACGCCAAAAGCCTGCCCGCCAAAGGCCAGCTCTTTCCGGCCCTGAAGACCAATCCGGATGGCTATTATGGCCACAACTTCGGGAAACAGTGGGGAGGCTACCTACGCAAGGTTGCCGAGCTCGATAGCCCTGTCAGCCCTTCTCACGGCTTCCGCCATGCATTCAAGACCATGTGTCGCACTGCCGGCATCCCTGAGGAGATCCACGATGCAATCACTGGGTACGATAATGGGTCTGTGAGTCGGTGCTACGGTGAACTCCACCTCCTGAAGACGCAGTATGAGCAACTGGGGCGCTTGCCAACTATTGCGCGCCTGGCAGGCTTATTAGACTAATTGGAGAATCGTTTACAGATGAGCGCAGGCTTAAGGGAGAATCCTGCGTCATCTGCAAGCACCCCATTACTTCATCAGCGGGTATGCCGAGAAGGAAGCTGGAGCTGCCAACGAATCATGTCACCGATAATTGGATAGATATCGTTGTGCTTCGCGCCAAAGCGCATCCACTTCGTTCCGGGATCGAAACGGCCGATATCCCGGTTAGATCCATCTTCTTGCGGCAAATAATCCCCCAGCCCCGCCAAATCCTCTTTGATTCGTTCCTGCTCAGTCATCTCGTAGTAGCGCCAGCATGGATTGGTATGACTGAAATCAACGGATGCCAGGTTATCCAACAGTTTTTCGAGATTTGCGTCCGCAGAACTGTCGCGACGCCGCCCAAATCCAAGATCGTAGACAAGCTTGCCGACTGCCTTCGCGACCACAGGTTGAGCCATCACGGTCTTCGAGCGCGCCCCTACCTCCCCAAATCCATCCACCGACGCAATGGCAGCCCACGCACGCTGGCCAATTTCACGCTTTTGTTCAATTTCAGCCGGGGTCGCGTTAGCGATATTGGTCTTGTTAAGGAAAAGAACAGCGTTAACCGCAGCGAGGTCTTTGAACGTCCAACGCCCGGTGTCTTTGTGCCAATCCGCTTGGTCACCGTCTACGACATCCTCCCAATTCAAGATGTCAGGCAGCAATTCTGACTGAATGAAACGGTTCAAAGGGTTGGCTGAGTCAAACTTCAAGGCGAGGCTCTTCTCAACCTTCTTCGCTAAGTTGTTGAGGTCGTGGAAAAGCTGTTGCTCCTCTTTCACGCCCAGACCCAGATGAATCTCGACTGCAACGCGGCAGAAACCCCGCGCCACTTCATCGCACTCATCCCAGGCTGCGAGAATGTCCGAGGCCACAATCTCCTTAAAGTCAGCATCGAATAGCTTCGGCTTCCGGGGGTATTTCCGGTTGAGACGAAGCTCAGATAAGAACTCAAAGACCATATCCATTGCATAGCGGCGATGCTGACCATCGACAACGTAAAGCATGTCCCTCTGACCCAGGTAAATCTTGAAGCAAGCGGTCTCACCCGCTACTTCCATACGTTGGCCTTGAATGTCGGCCCCCCCGGGAGAGCAGGTACGAAGGTTCACCACCAGCGGCTGAATTGACATGTAGGACTGTGCGCCCATTTGGGCTTGCAGCGACTCCAATTGCGGCGAATTAGGTTTCCCGAAGTTCTTACGGTACTCAATAGCGGCCGCAACCAGACCTTTCAGAATGTATTTCGCAAGCCCAGTCGCATGAGCCTCATTGAGCGGTCGCTGACTGGCTGGAGTCCCATCATCCTGCCGCTCGTTCGCAACCTTCGACATTGAGAAAAAGTCCTTCATGGGAATGAGCGCCATGAAGGTCCGGTTGCCAAGGTTTTGCCCTACGAAGACCTTCTCAGGTCGAGCACTGTTGTCCACCCCTCCAAAGAGGTTATCCATGGAGGTGATCGGGGTTGGAAGATCGCCGTTTGCTGGGAACATTTCTCACTCCTGAAGTCGATTAGTCGCCTGGATAGATTATTAACCAATAAATCAGGACATAGCAATGCTCCTGGATGACTATTTTCAACTCCCCAGGGTTATAGATATTTAATCCTGGATGATATTTTGAATCCGTTTATGAACATTCCTGGATCTGATCTGAATCGCTCGTTCGACGTCAATCAGCCGAATTTTGGGCCTTTAGGCGCTTTTTTACGATCTAGATGGTCGCGGTACTGATCCCAGTGACCCTGGAGGTCTCCCTGATGCCCATTCCTTTGGCCAGGCACTCCTGAATATGCTTGGACTTCTCCAGGTCAACACTGCCGCCCCTATAGACCCCTTTCTCCTGAGCCTTCTTGATGCAATCCCGTTGGCGGCGAAGGCGGCCCTCATAGTCCTTTCTGGCGACTGCCGCAAGCATATCCAAGAGCATGTCGTTGATCGCACCCAGCATCCTCGCTGAAAATGTGTCAGTAGACCCATTCCTTTGAACCATGACCTGGTGGGAAGTCGGCAGATCGAGGGATACCACCCGTACCTCCTTGCTCCTGATTATCGCTCTGAGCTTCTGCCAGTCACCTTCTGTAAGCCTCGATAGGCGATCCACTTGCTCCACCAGGAGAACATCCCCAGGTTGGGAGTCAGACAGCAGACGGAACAACTCTGGACGCTGCAGGGTGCCCCCGCTCTCGTTCTCTGTGTAGTAAGCCGCAACACGATCACCATGCTCCTGACAAAGGCTGTGAGCTGGTCCTTTACACGGCTGGCGTCCTGGTCGGCAGTGGATGCGCGGAGGTATGCACGGATGAACATCGAAAAGTGACCTGTGGTAGACGAAGTGTGGCAACGATTCATGTATCAATCGAAATGGTCAACAACCTGTAGTTACCGCACTTAAAGCATTCCCTTCATCGTGGTAGTCGAGGCATACCCAAATAAACACGTCATCCACAGACTCAAGCAATGCAAAGCAAGGGCAAGCATCGCCAACGCCCCCGCATGTCAAAGAATCACGTTTTGTGCGACCCGCTCATAAAGCGAATGGCGGCGCCACACTCTCGAATTACCCGTACCTCGCAATCGACCCGCGAGCCCCCCCCAAAAAAATGACGCCAGGAATAGCGAAGCTACGCGATCCTGAATACTTTGAGTGAATTTAGAAATTGGATACTGCCGGAACTTTACCTTCAGCAGACCTACCCGGGGAGGGGGAGAAATCGCGGCACTGGTATAACTTAAAGGCTCATAGATTTCTGCTATAAAATAGCCACACCTATACTAATATCGGTGTAGACGCGCCCTACGATTATCTATGCCAGGTCGACAGTGTCGACGCGTCGCTGGCGTACCTGACCTTGCTGATAGATTTCGCCGCACTTCGGGGGCTGCGCAGGATCTGGGTGATGATGGTTTGTGAGGTTTTCGTATACGCACTTGTCGGCGCAGAGTAGGTTCGCTTACCTTAGGGCTAGTATCGATAGAACCACGCCGCTGCGCACGGTGTCATGGACCGAAAACTAACGCCTCAAAAGGACATCTACAATGGCCGAAAACCTCCCGTACAGTAACTCCGCTGGTACGCTGGTAAATATGCTGGAGAAGATAAAGACCGCCTCAACTCCGGAGAGATTCACTCAGGACTTCGTCTCGACAAAACTAGGCATGAAAGGTGGCACCGCCGCAGGGTGTATTCCCCTGTTGAAAAAAATGGGATTTGTCGCAAGTGACGGCTCTCCTACCGATTTATATAAAGAATTTAGAAATCCCGAAAAATCGAGAATAGCGATAGGCAAAGCCTTCAGAAAACTTTACCAACGCTTGTACGAAATGAATGAATATCTTCATGACGCGAGTGACGAGCAAATACGTGGCATGGTTGTTGAGTGCACTGGAGGAGAAAAAACTTCGTCTGCAACCAAGTTCACTATGGCAACCATTAATGCGTTACGGAAAATAGCTGACTTTGATACTGCAAATGATGACGGAAGTGAATCCGGAGATCCGATAGTTAGCAGAATCCACTCCTCAGAGCCTCCTCTTCTCCCACCACCGATACAAACGTCCTCTCACCAGCAAAGCGCAAAAGGGATCAATCTTGCGTACACTATAAATCTCAACCTACCAGCCACAAAAGACATTGAGGTTTTTAATGCCATATTCAAGAGTTTGAAAGAGCACATTCTGGGAGATTAGCAATGGCATTTGAAGAACAAGTTAAATCTTTCGGAATGACCAACATGCTGATTGAGTCAGAAATTGATCAACTGGAGAAAAGGCTAGACTTATCATTGCGAGATAACGCTGCATCACGAGAAGAAACGCAGAGTGATATAGAGAAAGCTTACTTTCCTCAATTTGCAAAAGCGCTACGTGATGAAGCTGCGGAGATGGCGCATAGCTACGAACTGTTTTACTGCCTTGAAAAAACAATAAGAAGCCAGATAACGGAGTTGCTTGCCCTAACGCACGGTCCCGAATGGTGGAGTGACAAGGTAATTCCACAGCAAATCGTAGGGGATGTTAGAAAGCGAATACAGAGAGAGCGAGATTCCGGTATCACACCTCGTTCATCGGACCCACTTGACTATACTAATTTTGGTGAGCTTGGGGAGATCATACGTTCCAACTGGCAAGTTTTTTCCGGCATCCTCAACAATGTTAAGGCGATGGACAAAGTAATGTTCAATCTCAATTCACTAAGGAATCCAATAGCTCACTGCAGCGTATTGGCCGAAGACGAGATACTAAGACTCAAACTTAGTCTCCGAGATTGGTTCCGACTCATGGATTAGTCAAGACGGTTCGCCGTCAATGCTCGACCGGAATCAATTAGGTTAGATGATAGGTTTAAGCTTTATAGCTCGTTGATGGTGGCCGTACTGGCCCCCCGACGGTGCGACACTCAACTAGTTAGGGATAGCGCCATGATCGACATCGCTACTATAAGTGCAGCCTTCCAAGGCCTTACCCTTACCAAAGGGCTCCTGAACGCGGCTTACGACGCAAAAGTAGACTCGGACGCAAAGGCAAAAATTAGTGAAGCACTTGAGCGCCTGGGTCAGGCTCAAGATGGCATGTTTACACTCCGTGAAGAACTCAATCGATTGCAAAATGAGCGGGAGGATTTGCAGCGCCGATTGCAGGTACTGGAGTCGTGGTCAACGCGTGCGAAGGATTACGAACTCGTCCAAACCAGTGGTGGAGCTGTCGTAAACCAATTCAAGAGCAGCCCGCCGCACTACGCTTGCCCTGGCTGCTTCAACAAGCAGGAAATCCACCCGCTACAGGACAATCGCACTGACTCCGGGAAGTTCCGCTGCACAGGCTGTGGAGCGGAGTTTCCCATCAACCCGAAAGCCCCCCCGCCTGCCCCTCACATCCCAAGACGAATAAGACCGATGAGAACTCGGTAAATCCTAGAAGCTGGTACACAGGACTGGTACACTTCTGCACCTACGGCGGCCCACAAGCCACGTAAACAAAGGGGTTACAAGTTCGATTCCAGTGTCGGCGGTTCGATTCCGTCTCTGGGCACCAAATACCGAAAACCCTGGATCGCTGGATTCAGGGTTTTTGTTCGCGAGCCCTCCCTAGCTTTCGCCATTCCAATGGAAGACCAGGTTACGGGCCGCGCCGCTGCCGATATCCGCCACATCACGCCGCACCTCACC
>Ga0247819_10000474_pt1 | contig 23853 bp, 20 predicted proteins | sample 13C_Xylose_Day6_FD_193428 | JGI IMG/M metagenome (GOLD analysis project Ga0247819, IMG submission 193428) | Soil microbial communities from agricultural site in Penn Yan, New York, United States - 13C_Xylose_Day6 | ecosystem: Environmental > Terrestrial > Soil > Agricultural land | place: USA...
ATAATTTCCACTGACAGTCTTCAGTCCCTAGCCGAACCTGCCCAGGCCATACACCAAGAGCCTGGATCATGCCTGTTGCCTGCTCGTCAATCCCGCCCACAAAGCTACGGCCCTTGGCGCTGAGCGTCCTGCTGGCGTGCGGCCCAAGCGTGGCGCTGGACACCGGCAGCATCACGTCCTCCGTGCTTTCTCCAAGCTGTCTCGACTACAGGGTCATCGGCATTTGTTTCTGGCTCCTCTGCACGCCCTTCGGCTGCACAGTCAAAACCTCGACCAAGGTTCGCCATTTCATTCCTGAGCTGGTGGTCTCGAGCTACGCCACCACCGGCAATAACCCCTGGACCGAGATGGCCCCCCTCTCTTCCCCCATCAGCGGTGCGGAAGGTGGCGGCAACCTGATCACCCCGAACACCCACCGCGATAACCTGCCCCGCTTCAAGAACGTCGATGGCATTGGCCATCCAGGTGGCTGGGCCGCCACACAACTGGCCTCTCAATCCGGCTATGCCTGCGCCAGCGGCGCAACCGCGTTCATGCCCTACTACCTGAGCACCCTGGACTCACTGGCCTGGCGCCATGGCATCCCGGAAAGTTTCTACCCCGAGTCGCTCATTCCGGGGATCCGTGAAATCGGTCATCAGGCCTCGGGAAACATGTGGGGCAACGTTTATCCCCGGCAGGGTTCTCTGGTACAGCCTGACGACTTCAAAGCCGCCGCAGTCATGGCGCAACGGGCCGGCGATGTCATCACCCGTAACGGGCAACCGCATGTGTATGTACCACTCACGCCGGCCAAACGCGACGGTCACTGGCCGCCGGGCCCGATTATTGAAAACGACGCCTCAACCCACAAATGGCAGTTGCTCTACCCCCAGGTTCAGCCCACGTGCGCCATCTTCCCCAGCGATCCGGTCCAGAGCGCGGATGGCGGCTATGCCTGGTCGCTGTGGCGTCCTTATAGCTGCTGCAAACGCGAGGGGCAGACCTTCCTGTTCAGCATCGACTTCGAAGGCGGTGCGTCATGAGTCGACTTCGTGCGCAATCATGGTTTGGTCTGGCAAATTTGTTGCTCTACGGGCTGCTCGCCATGGCCACGCATGCCCACGCCGCCGAGGGCGATTACCGCCTGGGCACTCAAGGCGAAGTGCTCGATGACCGAGTGATGTACACCATTGGTGGCGGCTCGGCAGTGGGCTCACCGAGCTCGCTCTACCGACCCAGTGGTCTCGGTGTCGGCGGGTCCTGGCGAGCGAACATGATGTGCGGAAACATGAGCCTCACCAACACCCTGCAAAACCAGCTGAACGGTGTCACTGAGGGCTTCCAGCAGATCATGGGTAGCATCGTGCAGAACGCGACCCAAGCGGTGATGTCGCTGCCGGCGTTGATCATCCAGCGCGCCAACCCGGGTCTCTATGAGTTGCTGAGTAACGGGGTGATGCAGGGGCGCATCGACTTCGACCGCTCCAAGCTGACCTGCCAGGCCATGGCCGAAAAGATGGCGGACAAGGTCGGTCAAGCCGGTTGGGGCGCGCTAGCCAAGAACCAAGAGATGCAGGGTAATCTGGAGCAAACCGGCGGTGATGCGGTGGCGGCGGTGAGAAACACCGAGGTCCGGAACGGCAACAATGGGGTGTCCTGGGTCGGCGGTTCGAAGTCTGGTGGTGATGGGCAGACACCCATTCGGGTGACCGCCGACGTGGTGCGTGCGGGCTATAACCTGCTGCATAACCGGTCGGTGGATGACAGTGCCTCGATCAGTAGCAGCGATTGCCTGGGTGGGGCTATTTGCCAGACATGGACCTCGCCCCAAGAGGAATCCGAATGGGCTGTTCGCGTGTTGGGCGAGAGCGAAGTATCGACCTGCGACACCTGCGAAACCCTGCGCGCAACCGCTGGCAGCGGATTGACGCCGCTGATCCAGGAGGCCTACAGCGAACACCTCAAAGCCCTGCAAGGATTGCTGTCCGGCTCGTTGCCGCCTACTTCTGACAATCTGGCTAAAGCCTCGAGCCCAATGCTGCCGGTGACCCGTGGCGTGATCGAAGCCCTACGCGACGATCCTGACCAGGATCTGCTGGCGCGACGCCTGGCCAGCGAGACGGCCCTGTCCAGTGTACTCGACAAGGCACTGCTGCTACTGCGCACGCTGCTGGCAGGCAGTCACGAACCGAACATCGCCTCCGCCGAGCCGGCCCAAACCGCCTTGACGAAAAACATCGACGCCCTGGAACGCGAAATCCGCCTGCTGCAGACCGAACTGCAGGTCCGGCAGATGCTCGCCACCAACACCGCCAGCCTGGTGCTCGATCGGCATGCCGGTGGTGCCGATGCTTCGCGCACCGTCGAGCAAGGCGACCCTGAGCCGGGCCGACTCAATGATGCTGACGCCAGGCGCAAGTGAGCCATGAAACGCTCACCGCTATTCACTCTGCTTTCAGGTCTGGGGATTGCCGCGCTGATGATCCTGACCGCCGCACTGGTCGCCTGGATCGGCCGAGCTGCGCTAGGTAGTTTCGAGGCCTGGCAGCAGGCATTCGAATCCGTACGGCCTTATCTGCGGGGGTGGCGCGCCCTGCTCTATGGCGCCCTCTTTGCGCTCTGGTGGAATCTGCTCCGGCGCTACCGACATCGGCCGCAGGATAGACTGCGAGTGAAGCGCATTGGGGCAATGGGGCTCGTGCTCCTTACCTGCGTCGAGCTCACCCGACTGTGAGGTCACCACCATGCTCATGAGCACCAACAGCTACCTGGAGTTTTACCTCTCCCTGCTGGCCTGGATCATCAACAACGGCCTCTGGAGCGTCCTGTCCGACACCGGACTGTTTGCCGCGCCCTTCGGCGCGATCATCCTGCAGGAATGGCTGTCGGCACGTCAGCAAGGTGCAGATGAAGGCAACAAGGGACTATTGTCGGTGCCGCGGATTGAGAACCGATTGTGGCTGGCTTACGTTGTCGTCTTGTTCGGCTGCGCGCCGGTCTTTCCTCTGAGCCTCGCCTCGATGGCGTTCGATGATGCGGCAAGCCAGCGCTGCGGTGTAAGTGTGGCTAAGCCAACAGAAACCGCCTGGGGGGCCACCTTCAATACCATTGGCGAACGCTCTGCGAACGTGCCGATCTGGTGGTTTCTGGTGCATGCCTTGAGCAAAGGGGTAACCGCCGCGGCCACCGCCTCCATCCCCTGCGCACCGGATATCCGGCAGATGCGCATGGAGATCGACAGCTCGCGCATCGACAGCCAGGTGCTGCTGCAGGAAGTCGCCGACTTCACCCGCGACTGCTATGGCTATTCCCGTTCTCGGCTATTCACCAACCGTCCGCAGCTGGATAAGGCACAAAGTCATGACGCATCCTGGATCGGCTCAGGCTATTTTCTCGACACGCCCGGCTACTACGATACGGATCGCTCACGCACGCCGCGAGTCAGTTGGCCGTATGACGAAAGCCGCGATATTTCCTTACCGCGGCTAGAGAATGGCGCGGGCTACCCTACCTGCAAGCAGTGGTGGGGTGATAGCGGCGTGGGCTTGCGCGAGCGCTTGATCGAGCAGGTTGATCCCTCGCTGCTGCCCCAGCTAAAAGGTTGGTTGACTGGCCGTTCGAGCAACGAGATCGAGGATGCCACCCTGCGTGAGCTGGTAAGTCCGCGCCAGCAATCGATGTCCATGTCGCCCGGACAGGTGTACCAGGACTATGGCTCCAGCGCCCGTGGGGGTTCGATCAATCAGGGGCTCAATAACCTGGCCACCAACACCGGGTTGGCCCTCGGTTCCTTCAGTAACTTCCCGGCGATGAATGCGCTACGCGCCGCTCTGCCAATGGTGCAGGCCTTCCTCATCATGGGCGTCATCATCAGCTTGCCGTTGATCCTGCTGGTCAGTACCTACCAGCTGAAGACCGTCATGACTGTGACGTTCGCGCTGTTCACGCTGCACATGTTGAGCTTCTGGTGGGAGTTAGCACGCTGGGTCGACTCCAGCATGCTCGATACCTTGTACAACCAAGTGTCGGTGTCCAATCAAGTGCTTTTATCGCTGCCCACATCCGGCTTCATGGATGGAACCGTCACGGCACAGGTGATCGAGTATGTGATGGGGGCGATGTTCATCGTGCTGCCGATGCTGTTTGTAGGGGCCATGAGTTGGGCCGGATATAGCGTAGGTTCAGGCGTAGAAGGAATGCTCAGCAGGGGAACCCACGCAGCACAGACAGCGAGTTCTAACGGAACCTCTCAGTTGATGAGCGGTGCAAGAATGGTTTCGGGTAAATCGAGCTCAAAATAACCAAGAGGCTACTTCAGAGAACCCCATTTATCGTACCGCTCAGGCCAAGACGTTCTATGCGTTGGATCATCGAGATCGTCAATACCTGGAGTGCCTGAATCTTGAATTGGGATAGCTGCTAATACGACGATTGTGCACTTCAGCACAAACAACCAGAAGCTAACAAAAAGAAATGCTCCGAGCAGAGCAAACTTGGCAGTCAGAAAACTCCCGTGAACAAGTAATTTACCTGCGGGTATACCTGCCGTTTCCGCACGCTCAACCACGCGGGATTCAAACGTTTTCAACTTACGGTAACCACGCTTCACCGACAGACCACAGGCGTACGCCCAGCGGTGGGCACGTGATCTCTGAACAGGTTGCTGAGTCGGCATTGTCTCGCCCTCTTCTGAGCGTTTTCATGGCTTGAGACAAGAGTAACAGACTACTACTGAAAACGGCCCGTGCCTGACCGCTTATCAGTTTTTCCGGCCGAAAAATCTTCATTGGAAGCCAGAAGACAAACCCCGTGAAACAGCGTCTCTACAGTGATTGACCCAGATAAATCGTCCAGCTAAATACAAGGTACGGATCGCTGTTATCGACAGCACTTCCCCAGGTAGCCAGAACCTTCAAGGCTACGTCATTTCGGTGATGGCTCTCCCCAAGTGCGATTAGCGTTCGGTGGCTCGCACGATAACCGCTTCTACGGTGATGAACGCCTACTGCTCTCCTGAGCACTTTTCGAGCGTCGCTCGCGAGGCAAACCTTCTTGTTTTTCTTCAACCCACTGCGAGGAAATCTTTCCCGCATGGGGACAGGTTTCTTAGCACTGTCAACGGAGATATCAATCATGCTGCACTTTGCAGGCATTGAACTGCGGGCGGTCTTGTCCGAAGCCCTAGCAAACGACTGTCGAATCATTCTGGTCAAGGATCATGGGGTGTACCTCATGTCTGAGGTCGGCGAGACAACTCCCAACGGCAGTCGCAAGGTCCTTGTTTACGCGACTGGCTGCAACCCGGACCTCGATGAGTTCGAGCAATGGTGGAACGTCGCCATTAGCGAATTAGGAGGAGACGATTTTAGCGAGTACTTAGACGTCAATGATGGTCTGCTTACCGAGCTATTGGAGACAGGTGATGACATGATTATTCGCGCGACCGACACTCACCTTTACCTGGAAATATTGAAAACAAAAACGGGCATGCGATAAAGATCAGCAATCTTGCCAAAACATACTGAATGCCTGATTAAGGCAGTTACCTGTGTCATATTCTGATCGATGTCCTGACGGGAAATCCGTTCATAGCCCCTCTATCGAGGGGCTTTTTCTCGCAGATATACGCGTCATTTTCGCATTCAGGTTGACCAGCACATATCGGTAAAACACGGTCAGGAGCGATCGCTGGACAGCGTCTTCAGGGGCGTGGTGGTGTCAGCTCAACGCAAGCATGCACGTGACCGCTTATCAGGTAATTGGGCCAAAAATATCGCTCTGGAAGTCAGCAGACAAGACCATTGGAATGGTATCGCCGATGTGATTGACCCGCACAAATTGCTCGGTTAAATACAAGGTACGGATCGCTGTTATCGACAGCACTTTCCCAGGTAGCCAGAACCTTCAACGCTACGTCACTTCGATGATGGTTCTCCCCAAGTGCGATTAGCGTTCGGTGGCTTGCACGGTGACCGTTGCTACGGTGATGAACGCCTACTGCTCTACTGAGCGCCTTTCGAGCGCTGCTCGTGAGATAAGCCCTCTTGATTTTATTCAACCCACTGCGGGGAAATCTTTCCCCGCACAGGACAGGTTTCTTCGCGTTTTCAACGGAGACATACCATGCCCGACTCACTTACACCGGAAACACTGAACACCCTTCGGTTGCCCATCGTGTTCACCCCTGGCGCGTGGCAACGCGCAGTACTGCTCGAGCAATCCGATCACGCTGAGAAGCTGCAGGTCGATCGGTTGAGCCACGTATTGCGCGCAGCCTTCGAAGCCCACCTGGCCTATCCACACAAGCCTTACGTGCTGTTCGATGTAATCCACATTGAACCAACCGATTACTTAGACCACGACCCGTTGCTGCAATTGAGTCTGAGCCTACTCCAAGAACCGGGTCAGCCTGGCGCCTTGCTGATAGCGCTTGCAGGAGAACACCAGCGCTAAGCGCAATTGGCGGCGCCCACCTCCACATTCGGACGGCATGCAAGACCTGCATCAATCCAGCACATCACCCAACCGGGGAACCCTCCCCGACGGGCACGGCGTTCCTCCGTTTTTCTCTCGAGGAAATTGCCATGCGCGATATCTACCAAGACGTGACAGACAAGATCGTTAAAGCTTTGGACCAAGGCGTTACCCCCTGGATCAAACCCTGGTCCTCAAGTGGCTCAGCTGACGTCAGTCATCATCAACCCTTCCCCATCAATGCCATCACGCGTCGTCCGTATTCGGGGATCAATTTACCGCTGCTCTGGGCCGAGGCCAGGTTGCAGGGGTTCACTCAAGATCGTTGGCTGACCTTCAACCAAGCCAAAAAGGCCGGTGGGCACATCCGTAAGGGTGAGCACAGCGCCCTGGCAGTGCTCTACAAGCCGATGGAGCGCGAGGAACAGACCGAGGCAGGTCAACCCGTACTCGATGAAAACGGTCAATCTAAGGTCGCTCATTTTGGCATTCTCAGGACGCATTTCCTGTTCAACATCGAGCAAACGGAGGGGCTCGAAACGCTAAACGAAACCTTGCTCGAGACGGAACCGAGCGATCCCTTCTTCCCCAACAGTGCTGCGGAAAGTTTGTTGCTAAGTTCGGGCGCAAATATCATTCATCGATTTTCCGACGAAGCCTTTTACCACCCGATCAGGGATCTCATCCAACTGCCGACAAAAGCGCAGTTTCACGATCAAGGTGGATACTACGCCACCGCACTGCACGAGCTGACGCACTGGACCGGACACCACTCTCGATTGCAGCGCGAGGGCGTGACCTCTCCTTGTCCATTCGGCTCGCCAGGCTATGCATTTGAGGAGCTGATCGCCGAAATGGGTGCCGCTTTTTTATGTGCCTACGCCGGTATACAGGGAGAGTTGCGACACGAGGGCTACATCGACTCCTGGCTCAGCCTGCTCAAGGCTGACAAACGCGCGATCTTTCGCGCCAGTGGTCACGCCCGAAGCGCCTCGGAGTATGTGCTCAACCTGGAGCAGCAACTGAAGCAGATGGTAATGGATGACTCACGATGCATGAACGATGGAGTTTGATCGTTACCTCACCGCTGCAATCGCATCACAGGGCCCAACGCGAGTTGGGCCCTTTTTTCTGACACCCAGAAAACCCATGCCGCGGGGCTCTGATGCAAAGGGTCAGGGATGGGCGCACACCCGCAGCCTGTCATTCCGCATCCAGGTTCTGCGCCAGAAAATCCACCAGCTCGAGCGGACTTCGACTATCGATTACCTTGTAGATCAGATCACGTTTACTGCGCGGCAACTTCTTGACCACGCTCTTCGCCGAAGCTCTAACGGCTTCGTCGGTCCCATGGATACGTGCCGCAAGCAGCAGCACGAGCGTGGCGTCAGTGAGATTCATGGCAAGACCCAAAAAATATGCACCGCAGTGTACCGACTCTTTTCTTTTCCGTACTAGCCCCCCAACAAAACGATGCCTAGCAGTATCCATATTCCGATTGCCGCACAAAGGGACACCAGCCAAAAGGACGGGTAAGGGTTGGAAGGGAATGGGGACTCAAGGGTAAGAGCCCTATCCGAAAAGGCTAAAAGGCCACTGACCCAGCTACTTCCCGGAGGTCACGATGCTCAGTCTGTTTCGCCCCAAAAGGCAGAAGCCCCCACCGCCACCGACCGTGAGCATCGCCGAAGGCTACCTACCGATCGAGTCGGCCCACAGCTTGTTAGCCGCGGAGCACCGCCGCCAGTTACTCGATCGCATCTGGCAGTACACCGCCCTCTCCCACGCCCAATTCACCCAGCTCTATTTAAATCCGATCCATCGTTACGCCGAACAAGTCCAGCAACTCCCTGCCAGCGAGACACACCACCATGCGTATCTCGGCGGCATGCTCGACCATGGACTGGAACTGGTCGCCTGTAGTCTGAAACTGCGCCAAGCCTATCTGCTTCCCACCGGTGCTGCGCCCGAAGACCAGGCCGCCCAAACTGACGCCTGGTCGGCGGGTATTGCTTATGGCGCCCTGCTGCATGACGTCGGCAAGATCGCCGTGGACCTGCTGATCGAACGCCAGGATGGCCGTCTTTGGCACCCTTGGCAGGGCCCGCTGGATCAGCCCTACCGTTTTCGTTACCTCAAAGGTCGCGACTACCACCTGCACGGCGCCGCCGCCGGCTTGCTCTACACCCAGATTCTCAACCGACCAATCCTGGACTGGCTCAGTGGGTTTCCGTCACTGTGGGCCAGCTTGCTGTATGTCCTGGCCGGTCAGTACGAGCACGCCGGTGTGCTGGGCGAGTTGGTCATTCAGGCCGACCGAGTCTCCACCGCGCAGAACATCGGCGGCAACCCGAGCAAGGCGCTGAAAGCACCGATTCATTCGCTGCAATACCACTTGATCAGCGGACTGCGTCGCCTGGTTCAACACGAGTTGAAACTCAACCAGCCGGGTGCCGCGGGTTGGTTGACTCAAGACGCACTGTGGCTGGTCAGCAAGACGGTCACCGACAAGTTACGGGCCTATCTGCTGGCGCAATCGATTGAGGGCATTCCCTCCTCCAACATCGCGGTGTTCGACGAACTGCAATCGCATGGGTTGGTTGAGTCGACCCCGGAAGGCAAAGCCATCTGGACCGCGCTTGTCGCCCAGGGAAACTGGCAACAAACCTTCACCTTTCTGCGACTCCAACCGGCATTGATTTGGGGCAGCGAAGAGCGCCCCGAAACCTTCAGCGGAACCGTGAGCGTGGTCGTCGAGGACAATTCGTCTGACGTTCCACCCTCGCCAGCAGCGCCCAAGGCTGTCAGTACGGGATCGACTCCAAGACCACCGCAACCAGAACCACTGGCAATGGAGGATGCCGACTACCTCGGAACACTGCTGGGTATGTTCGAACCGGTAGAACCCGAAATCAATGAGGCACCGCCAGAGCCCTCTATCGAAAGCTCAGGTCCCCCTGGTCAGGTTTTCCTGGACTGGGTCAAGGAAGGCATCCTGAGCCACCATCTGATCATCAACGACAGCAAGGCCAAGGTGCACACAGTGAGCGGTTCGGTATTTCTGGTCACACCGGGCCTGTTCCAACGCTACGCTCAAGAGTTCCCTGGTATTTCACAGGGGGCCGATCAAGAAACTGAAGAGTGGCGTTGGGTGCAGAAGCAGTTCGAGAAATTGAAGATCCATAGGAAGCGTGACGACGGTCTGAACATCTGGGCCTGCCAAGTGCAGGGCCCTAGAAAGAAAACAACTTTGAAGGGCTACTTGATTGAGGATCCCAAGCTATTTTTTAAAGTGATGCCAATCGACAATCCGTTTCTTAAAATCGAAAGAGATTAACTTTCAACGGCCCCGTTGGTGGGAATCGAAGCCCAAGTTGATTCTGAAGTGCATAATCGCCGCTTTACCGCTCTATTATTCATCCCGAGACGCTCGCAGTCTTTTCGTCAACACCCCCCTGGGACGAACGCAGCCCTTCGCAACAGGCAACAATCGGCCGATTCCGTTGAAAAAGTCGGCCATGGTTTCCGCAGCTGAAAAGTACGCGTCCGAGATTGAAATCTTTACTTTCGGCAGAGGATGCCAGGCGCAGATTTCACGTAGCAGCGTGTAAAAAAGGCGTTTTCGTTGGTCAATGATCAGGCAGTTTTGGATAACCGACTTTTTCAACAGAATCGGCCAATAACGGACATTCAAAAGGTGTATGAAAAAGTGGCTTTTCACAAGGCAGCATACGTGTATCTAAACAACCAGCAAAAAAAATGGAAGCAGATTAATTTCCTTGAAAGCAAGTCCGTCCCCATTTTCTGCGCTAGAGATTGGCTGCGCTATTGAGATAGGGCTCATTTGTAGCTATATGTGTCATCGAGGCGAACCTTGTGAATAACTATTTTTCTTCTCGATTTTGTAAGCTGTTCAAATGAAAGTTGTATGGCATTGTGGGCTTGGATGCTGCCTTGTCGTGCATCAATCATAAGCCATGACTCAATTATGGGTAGATCCTTTTGATTTCCTGCTCCTTTTTTTAGGGTGGCTAGTAGATCCCAATATTGACTTGAATAGTTTTGAACATTTTTTAATGCTCTTCTGATGTCGAAAGCTATCAAATTAAGTTGGGGTATTTTTGTCGTAAGTTCTTTAAGGATGTATTCTAGATCGCTAATATCGTCATCATTAATTGAAATCCCTAGTGCTAAATGGCTGGAGAGACTTGGTTGAGCGCTGAGTTTTCGAAGCACACTTCGCAGGCGACGGCAATAAAATATCATCAGCTCTGCAGCTTCTTGTTTTCGGCGCGACTCTTCAGATATTTTTAAACCCCATTGAATAGCACCACTTGAAACTACTCCGATAATTGCTGCAGTTGCTCCAACCAATGCTCCCTGTACTGCTGGCTCCATTAATATTGCTCCTTTTTGATTTGTATGTTCTGAGAAAAGTGGCAGATCTATTTTCGCGATATATGAAAATCGCATAAATCGGGTCAGATCACGATTTAAGCAATCGTTCAAACGTGGTCTGACCCCGATTACATTCACTTGATGGTGATAACAAAATCCATTGTAGTCATGCTGGCAAGGTTGCTATCAATATAGTCACAAAGCAAGCCTGTCACCAGTTTTCTAGATGCACCCTTGATGTCCTGATTTTTTCTGTGTTCCAAACCTATGCCTGCAAATCGGAACAGCTGTTCTGAGCTTGCGTCAGTCAAGTCTCTATTGTTCGGCTCAAAGAATATGGCTCCGCCGCTCATGCCTTTTAATGAATAGGCGTTATCCTTAGGGCCCTCGTACTTATATTGCACGTTTTTTGTATCAAAGCGTCCAATAATTTCTGCATGATTATTGACTTTTATTTTAGACTGCACCATAAGATATCGAGCATTATTCCACTTCAGAACCCCATCATCAAGCATGGACAGCTCCGCCTTAATATGTGCGTCGCTTGCCTTCGTTCGATGATATTTCTCTGTTGCCTTCTTCTTTGGAAAGCCGATCCAAGTCATTATGTTTTTTCTAAAGCCTATAAGTGAATCCTTTACATCCAAGTCGAAATAGTTTTTTAGCTCCAGGGGGCCAGTTGTATTGCATATTACAAGGTCATGCTCCTTATAGACCTTATGCCCCTTTGAGATTTCGGTGATGGAGTAAAATTTTCCGTCAGTCCCTAAGTGCCCCATTAAAGATATGTCTTCATTTGTATTTGGTATTGCGTGAGCGGCAAATATTGTGAAGAACTCCCCTCTAAATCTTACAAAGGTGCATGTGGATGAAAAGTGAATGTCACCCAGCTCATCCTTAAAGTAAACGGTGTTGACAAATCTCTGAGCCATACGCTCGAAGCCATCTGAATTGTACGCCATCACTATCCATCCATTGAGTTAGATATTTCAGTATTGACTGCGACTGAGATTGCCATTACCACAAGAAAGTCTTGATTGCGTAAGAGTGACGATGCAACGCTGGAAGATTGGTGTAGATAGTCGGTTCTTTGATTACATAAATAGCCGCAGGTTATCAGTGTATATCGAGAGAGACTAATCCGCGAATGACATCTATCACTCCTCGATACAGATGCTCGCGGAAGATGACTAACGACCCAAACCGTTGATCTCGCGCACGCGTGCGCCCCACGAGGTCGCTAGATGTCATTGTGAGCAAACGACTTTTATGGAGAAAGCTTTCGATAGCAACTGCTCAACTCATCAAACAGCTCCTCCCTAGCGCCAAGTACTTTGGTGCGCCAAGCTTGCGCTTGTTCCTCCGTCAAGGGCGTTGACTCTCGATGCACCTCACGACGAAGCGAAGTCACCAGTTCTCCGTAGATACGAGCTTTGTTTTGAGCTGATTTGTACCCTAGAAGTAACAACTTTGCCTCAGCGTTGCTCATTTCTTTGAACGAGGAAAAAAGCTCGGTTATGCACGCCTCAAGGGCTGCCACCCGGGGCTCAGGTATGGCCCTTTCTGTACGCTTATATCTTCCCCATTCAACGATTAATGCCCAGTATTTCAGAGCGACATGCGTAAAAAGCTCGATCTGCTCAGCGGTCTGCTTGAGTACTTCAAACTCGCGGTTTATGCGTGCTTTTTCAAGTTCCCGCGTATGCTGATGGCGGCCCAGAAAAAACGTGGACATCCCGGCAATGAGAGCCCCTAGCCCTATTTTTACTGCCGAGTCCAGTACCTCTAATGCCGTCATATGTTTGGTTGGCCTTAGTCAGCGAAGCTTGACATAGCTGATTGTTGATTGCTGGCTTCTGGCCAGATCGACCGCACACGCTACTATCCGACCAGAGTTCTGTCTACTGGCCGATTCCTGCTCTTCACCAGGGCAGAAATCGACACAAAACGGACTGAGCAGAGAACGACAGCTGCAGACGCAACCGTTGCAAGTCTAATAAGACTGCAAGACGCCTCTCCAAGGTTTTGTCGATCTCAACATTCACTTTGGTTCGTAAAAGATGGCGTCCAGCATGGCCGCTCTTGCCTTCCAGGCTTTGAGCTCTTTGCCTGATTTTGGTGGTGCTGACTTCCACCATGGTGCATTCATGATTCTCTCAACGACTTCTTCCCAGTAGCGGTCGTAGTCAAGCTGTGTGGAATTGGCCATACCAACGTCTTTGGCCAGTTTTCTGCGGTTCGCACTATCAACGCAAAGGAACTGGTCTGGCCGCCTCATGCTGAGCAACCTAGTTGCGGTGCCTATGCCATCGCGTCCATTTGGGAAGGCTTTTAAGTATTCGGCAATGAAGCGCTGGTACTGCTCCTTGGTGACAGTACCAGCGGAAGGTATCTGGTCTAGAGCAGTCGATAGAAAATCAGGACTTTCAATGACTACGTTCTTGAATACACCTGCACCCTTCATGGAGCCAAACCAGCCTGCATGCTCCATTACCTTGTTTGGGAGCCCTGCAATCGCACGCCGAGTTTGAGCATCAACGTCCTTGAAATGAGGCACGCTTGCGAAAACCTTTTGGATTTTGTCCAATAGATCCAAGCGGTCATCGAAGTCATGTGAATTGTCCCCCTTCAGTTTAACCAGAAACGTTGGCCAGTCCATACCCATCACTTCGGACTCGATGGCTGATTTGGTCGAGGGCTTATCGCCGTAGTGATCCACCAGTTTGCGAAGCTCAGGTTGCTTGGCCTTCCAGATTCTCCGGTAATTAGCAGCTTCGGTTGATGTGATGGATTTGGCACGATCAGAGTAGCCTTCTAAGAGGGCTTGCAAGTCCTGGAGATGATTGCCATCCTCGTGGGAAAGAAGTGTGCAAAGCTCGGTGTTCTCGCGTACAGCACCGGCGGTGAAGTTGGCGCTACCGATGATGGCTTCCCATTGATGGTTAGTCCAGAAGAGATACACCTTTGGATGAAATACGCCCTTGGGTTGCAGTACGAACTTGACGGTGTTGGACTGAACGAAGTTGTCCAGCACGTCAGGGTGAGTTTGGTAGAAGTGGATTCCGATTACTCCAACCCTAATCTTGTCCTTATGCTTCAAAAGAAGCTCGTAGGGTTTTGTTAAGGCAGAAGCCCATGCGACCCCAATGGAGATATTTGAGTAGCTTTTGATAAGCCGTTGAAGATTTGTTTCTAGGTCTATGGCTGTCGTGATGAGCTTCATTTTTTCTCTTCTGATTCATCGTCATCATTTTCAAGCAACCACCGTGGACTTGCTTGTTAAATGGATCTTACTGAAGTGCCCTGTCCGTTTGCCATCACGCAATTCAGTCGGGCGCTTCTCATGTAAAGGGCCTGTTTTTTTAAACTATAAAAATCGCTCAACGAGAGAGTAATTTTTTTTGCTTATGCTTGATATCTGGTCGTTGAAGATTATTTTATATTCATCGATATGCTGCACATAACCTCGAAGCCATTCTATATCCTCAAAGCTGAATCCATATTTCAAAAGCCAAATATCAATCTGATCATTGGTTCCGAATTTAATATAGTTGCTTAATGAGGCGGCGCGTTCATCGTGGGTTCTTGAATGGTATAATGTGAACGCTGCACAAAGTGGGTCGGCGAGAGAGAGCCCCACAACCTTGTCTAAGTAGTCGTATGTATCGTATACAACCAGGTCATAATCTGTATATTTTACGGGAGTGTTTTTAGGGAATAGTCCTGCTGCTCTTAAAAATCTGTCAGGCAAGCTAGAAGGAATAGGTGAATATCGAATTTTAAGCTTTTCTAATTCTGACTCGTACTCTTCATTGTTTATATCTTTCGCCTTTAATTGCCTAGTAAGTTTTCTGCGGCTTTTAAGGTCGCTCAAAAAAGCAAAGCGCAGTGATACTATTTCGCTAAAGGATTTTCCTTGGACGTGCCAGAGAAGAATAGGGATTGCCGCGCTTAATATTGAAACCTCTGCTCTTGTTAAGTCTTTCCTGCGTAGGTGTTGAATATAGATGCTTCTCAAAGACTTTTTTACATCGTCTCTTTTTGAGCCTAACTCATAATATTCTTCGGCGGTAATTAGCACTCCGTCCACGTATAAGTTATCTAGAATCAGTTGAATATCGTTGTCAATATCGGCTTGTTTTAAACGCTCAACTTGAGAGTCTGTTAAGTGAAGTTCGTCGTCGTAGCTCTCATTTTTAACTGCTTCGACCATATCTTTTAAGTCTTCATCAATCTCATCAATAGGCATATCCAATAATGAGTCAGACTCAATCGTTACAATCTCAGAGAATCGCGATTTGAATGTCTTCAGATTTCGCTTGTTGATGATGGTATAGCCGTAATCTAAGCTTCCTTTTTCATTTGTTGTGCGGCCTGCTCGGCCAATTAAGTTTTTTAGCACAAGCGGTTTCATATCCTTGAAGTTATCGATCCAGACAACGTCAAAAGGCATATTAATCCCCTGACTGAGAGTTGAGGTCGAAAAGCATATGCGAGCGAATCCCTGCTTGATGAAACGCTCTATTAACAACCGGGCTCTTAGTGGAATTGATCCATGATGAATGACTATCCCTTTCTTCATCATGTCAATCAGGGTGGAATGCTTTTCAGAGTTACCACTGCTTGCGCCGATAAACTCTCTAAGCTCCTCGATTATAGTGATTGCTTTCTCTGTTTTTAGTTCGGCACAGAGTTCTATATAATGATTGAACTCGCTTAAATACTCGCCGCTGTAAATTTTTGCCTTCGATATGTATATTAACAGTGTGCCTTCGTTTTCTAGCACGGCACTTGGTAAGTTTTGGGTTATTTCTACGTTTTTACAGTTTATATTCGGGGAGAAAAAACTAAATGTTCCATCTTCAGCTACAGCAAATACTTTTCCGACAGAGAAAAGATTGTAGTTTCTAGATGATGAGCTTTCGCTGAAGTCGTGTTTAGACAACTGGGCTTCAGGATTTTCAATGAAAGGATGTGCGAAAACTTTTCTTGCCGCTGGGAAATACCGATCCGCGCGCCTAACAAATGAGTCAAACTTCATGCCCCGGACGGGCTCTTCTGAGATCTGAGCTTCATCTAGCAAGAATAAGTCTATATTAAAAGAGTTTTTATATTTAAATAGTTCTGCCCCACGTTCAGGGGTCACAATGAATACTCGGCGTTTGGTTTTTTCTTTATTTACATCTTCTATGAATTGAAGGACAAGTACATCCTTATCAACCAGATTCATAACTTCTTCGCAGTACTCTGCTATTAATGCTCGAGAGGGGACTACTATTATGATGTCGTTGCTGGTTTTTTCAATTAGTTCGCGAAATAGAAAAGATTTTCCTGCACTTGTAGGTGCAGAGAATGAAAAATACCTATTGTCCATTATTCCGTTATAGGCACTGGCTTGCATTGGGGTGAATCTCTTACCTAGGCTATCGCTTATAGCATCTGCAAAGACCTCATAGACTTCCTCGAAAACGCTTCGAGGCTCTTCCGTTTTGTAGAAAAGCCCCATGGCTGATAAAAAACGACCTTCATAATCTTCAAATATATCTTGGTGAAAAATTTTAATGTAGGAGATTTTCTCAAAAATTAGCGGGTTAGATGGACCGTCACGATGTATTTCGTAAAGAGCGTCTTTAAGTATTCCCTCTATATTTACGCCATCTATTAAGTCAGCCAACATCTATTTCCACCCCGATTATGTAAAGCTCTTTATAAACCAAAAGTTTATCCGTTAAAGCATGGTTAACAGCGTTGGATATAATCCTTTCTGGTTCTTCTGAGTTTATGGAGAAGGCAGCCACATAAGCTTTGTGTCCTGCTAGATAGTTTGTTATGGCACCTACTGATACAAAATTTTCAAGCAGGTCCAGTTCTGCGGAATCTTTTTCTAGTGAAATGAAATCTACGATCTGCTGAAGAGCTTTAGTGTAAGGATTGATTGAGCCACTATACTTGGCCTCTCCAAAAGCAATGAAACTCTCGCAACTCTCCGTGTGGAAGTCAAACCCTGGATTACCAGAGACCTTTTCTTTTAATAATTCTGCTAGTGGGACTTTTAGATGGTTGCAGTTGAGGTTTAAAACGCATTGAGCAGAATCAGATACTAAATACTCACCAAAATCTGTAGTCAGCTCGGTCTCTGAGCGATTGACTATTAGGCCAACTAACTTTTGAATTGTACGTTTGGCTCTGGCCTCAAAGGATATTTTCTTTACTGCTCCGAACTCATTGATCCAGCTAGTATTTGATATGGTCTCAAGCATTTCGGAGGCGCGTGAATCCAGGTCTTTTATTTTAATGTGGATTCCTACCACAAGACAGCCATGTGCTTTTCCTAATGCAACTATATCAATAGGACCACATGAGACAACCTCCATTTTTTCTCTCCCACAATGAGTGGCTATTAAATTGTTGTATTAATGTTTGATGTGGATTTTTTTTGCCGCAGCACATCAGATGAAGTTTTCTGATGTTCGTAAACTATATTTTCGGAAAAACAAAGAGTATGTGGAAATTGCAGATCTTGTAGCTGCCCGTGTGAAATAGCGGCAGCGCGCGCATTTCGATTTTTCAGCAATGACAGCATGCGTGTACTCCCTGTACATAAGGCTTTGCAGTGGCAAGGTGCCACCCTGGAGATTATCTCGCTAGCGGGTAAACGTAAAGGATGTAGAGCCGAAGCGTTATTTTAGCTTCTTGGCTAGCTCTTCCATTTTAGGGTGGTAGCAACGCATTAGCATGCGAGTGTCTTGGTAGCTGGTGATTTTCGTGAGCTCGTGAAGTATGAATATCTCCGCCAGGCGTGAGGTCGTCTCATGACAGTGAATCACCCCGGATTTTCCAGACACATCTGACCGACCGCTTTTGGCCGATTTTGTTGAAAAAGTCGGACGCGGTTCTCAGGGCTGAAAAGTAAGCGTATGAGATCGAATTCTTAAACGGCCGCATAGGCATTCGGACACAGATTTCACGTAGCCGCGGGAAAAACAGGCTCCTTCACCGATCAGCTTCCGGGTAATTCGAGAGAACCGACTTTTTCAACAGAATCGGCCGGTTTCTGCCTTCCACAACCGGTTGAAACCGGCACATAGCTGACGGTGGCGACAGGCAGAATTCGGTCAAAAGTTGCCTTGCGCAACAGGCGGAAATCGGCCAGAAGCGGTAGGTCTATAACAGTGCAGGTGCCGCCTGGTTCTGAGTATTGCTGGAGACGCGGCCACACGCCGCGAGACCAGATAGAAGCGTTTCGACCTCAACATAGGGCGTAGGGTACAAATAATTTCACACCCGCTTGCTCACCCGAAGCTTCTGTAAAGGTCCATTGCTTCATCATCGGAAAGCCCCCGCATGAACAGTTCATAGCTTCTCATTTCCTTTGCCGTAGGAACGGTGAAGTCTGGAATCGCCCGAGTTCCATCAGCAATGTCCCTGCGAGAAATATTTCCCTGAATAATCATGCCGCTATTCATCTGATACTCCAGCGAGCCGCATTCCCGGTTCATGTACCCCACAGTACCAGCCACCATCATCGCGCTAGGACGCTTCCTGACCTCATGCTTGGCGAGGGCGACACGTAGGGTCTCCAGCCTAATAAAAAGGAAATTGATACGCGCCAGATCGTCCTCCAGCGCCTTCACAAGCGAGGGGTCATCAATCAGAGCCTGAACCTCATCCGCCCTTTGCAAAGCTGTGTAGTTGATATATCCCCGGTCGCGGTTGAGGTCTTTGAGCTTTAGGTGAAGTCCTGAATTCTTAGCAGTTTTGACGTAGCCTTTGGCTTTCTCAATCCACGTTCGCATAACCTCATAAGCGCTGAAAATCCACATCTGCGACTGAGCGGCAAGGAAGACCGAATCATAGGGGTTGGAGGTTTCGTTGAATTTCGCGCGGAGGTAGTCGTACTCCAAATCCATCACGAATTCATCGACGATGGTCAGGTTCATCGACTGACTGACAAGGTTCATATCCGTGTTGAACAATTTCAGCGATTTCAGAGACTCACCCAATGCGTATTGGGGAATCTGATCTGGGTGGAGATAGGAAGGCACATAGTCCCTGTCATGGCCGTAGTCATCGTCAATCATGAGCGCCCTCCCCCCGTGTGGGATTCTATTATTCAGTTGATCCGCTATCAGTTTTTAACTCATCAAGGATGTCTTGCGAAATATCAACACCTGGAGACATATTTTGGAAGACTACAAGCCGAAGGAAGGAAATAGGAATGACATGCCTGAGAATGCCGTGCGTGGTGTTGGGCACAATACCTCTTTCAGTTACCCAGCTCTGGGGGCAGCTCAATGACGCATTCGTCGCCGAACCAAGCTGTAATCTGCCGCAGCGCATTTGGACTGAGCAGTTGGGTAAACAATAGTGCCAAACGTATCTTTGGACGTGAGCACGCCACGTAGAAGAGGTTGCGATTGTTTTCGAATCGCGCACACTTATCCGCAGGAGGCCCAGCCTGACACCATTCGAGCATTTCAGCGAAGTTGTACTCGTTCCAGCCGCGTCCCAGGACAACAACCACGTTCTCAAACTCAGCTCCCTTGACCCCATGCTTGGTCGCGAAGGGCGTGTGCCCATCGATGAACTCATCAAGTGCTATCAATTCACGATAAGGCACCCCGCGCAACTTTCGCAGCTGCGTAACCCGCCGAGGTTCTTCGTCACTCACCTCTTCCCCAGCAGCCTCCAACCTTTGCTCGTTCCGCACCACGGCATCGGGCAATTGCATTTGGGGCACCCTGCGGAGGTGATCAATTACGTCGCCAATGGTTCCTGTCAGCCTCAGCTCGTCCAGTGTGTCCATGGCTTCGACCCACGCCACTTTATCGCCATGCTGGCGGATTGTTGGACGGTCACTCGCCAGGTGTTTGAACATTTCGCCATAACGGCGCTGAGCGTATGCCGCGCAAGCGGGTTCAAGATGATCAGTAAGGTACTTTATGTGCGGATCTTCCTTTTTTAACCACGACTCATTGAACCGCCCAAAGATCGGTGGAATGGACTCGTAGCCCTGCTCCCGGGCAATGCCACTATGGTTGAGGATCAAAATCTTGGTTTTCTTAGGAGAGAAGTCCCATCCTTCAGCGATGAGCTGCGCTTTCAGGTATGAAAAATATGCGCGTGCAGCATCGGGGCTAGTATCACCTTTCCAATGCCCACCACCCTGCCCTGTTCGTCTAACGCCAGGCCAACCATTGGTGTGAAACACCCGAGCCTCACCGATCAATTCGGGGTCACTCACCATCTGAAGTAATTCCGGCCGCATGTGATTGAGCACATCGACAATACGAGAGGCAGATCGGAAATTCGCGTTTTTGTCGATCACCTGAAGAGCTTCATGCTCGACCAAACCACAACCTGAACCGTAGATTTTTTGCCAATGATCCCCAAAGAGACCAATCAATGGCCCCTCTGCACGATCCAAAAACCATGACCGTAACGCTTCGAAGAACTGCTCGTCCGTGTCCTGATACTCGTCGATGAACAAAATGGGATATCGCGAGGTGATCACCGCTCTGAATTTCTGCGACGGTAACGCTTGAATCATCAAGGTGAGCACATCTTCGTGCCGAATCGAGACTTCTTCGTCAGAGACCCTAGGGATGCCCATTTCGTAATGGATTCGTCTCCCGCCTATGCCTCCCAGAGGTTCAAAGCGCTCTCGCCAAAAGTCTTGGCCACTGAGGAAGGTCCGGAGCGAGCTCTGAAAATCCTTGAGAAGAGACCAGCAGAAGCCATGCACCGTCTCTGCTCGGATCGCAGGGTGGGCCTGGAAACGAGAGATGATTTCGTCTTTCGCAACATTGGTGTAGGTGATGCAGGCAATCTGCTGCCCCTGACGGACCAAGGCAGTTCCCCTACGTTCGATCAGAAGGCTCAGAGCCTTCTCCAGAGAGTACGTTTTGCCCGCACCTGCTCCGGCTTCGAGTCGAAAACTTTGGCCTTCGTCGAGACATGCGAACATGCGTTCTAGTGCTTGTCGACCGGCAATATCTGCTGGGCTCTCCTGACGGTTAGGCATCACCATTGCCTCTTTCAGCGGCTATTACCTGGCCGGCAGCCTCTGCGACGGCGGCCATTGCTTGGACAGCTACCTGCGCATCGACGACCGAAGCGCCAACGGCTAACCACCGCAATCCTTCTGCGATATATCGAGGCACCGCCCAATTCGTATCCTCAATCGCATATTTCAGAGCGAACTCAGATTTTTTCTGATCAGCCGCATGCCCATAAGCCAAAAGCGCTGCATCACCTTGGCCTAAATCAAATCGGCCCAGATTTGCCAGAATGAAGGCATCCTCAAAACTCCTGCCCGATGGTCCATCGGCTACCTCAGGTACCTGGTACGCCAGACGCCTAGTTCCCTTCGTCTTCTCTGCCGACGTTTTTGCAAGCAGTTGCGTCGGAGAGATGTTGGGTTCAAACCAGTCCTTGAGGCATCCATTGCTGGTGAACTGACCTTCTGCTACGGGACAAGCCTTTCGTTTGTTGTCCTCGTTTGGCTTAACGGAATCGATATCCGTCACAATCAGGGTACGCAGCTCCAGGAAGGAGAGAAGGTCGTGGAACCGGTGCGCATACGCCCCACCAACTTCCATTACAGTCACGTATTGACTCGCAAGCTTGGGCTCGCCGACCGCGGCTGCGTCAGTTTTGGCAATCATGGTCGGCAGAAGCAGACGCTCAGATGTGCCTTCAATCAAGATTGCCTTGTCTGCAAAGAACAGATCACAGCGCGTGAGCGTGAGGTACTGGTACAGAAAGTCTCTATCCGGCAGGGACACGCCCCCCATCCCCTGCCTGAGGTCCTTGATTTTGGACTGCCGGATACCGTGTTCATCGGCCGCTGACAAGAAGTAACGCATGGTTTCAAAGCGCGCCTCGTTGGCCATATGCGGAGAGTGAGTGGAAATCAAAAACTGCACTGGCCATGGCCGACTGTCGTTCAGCTGCTTCTCAAACTCCCCTTTGATCAGATGGAGCTGACGGATGAAGACCTCCTGCATCTGGGGATGCAAGTGTGCTTCAGGCTCTTCGATGAAAATGAGGTGGACACTTGCCGCTGCTGGCGTTGCCTGGAACTCCCTGAAAAATTTCAGCAACTGAAGAAGGATGTATACCAGGTTGCGGACGCCTAAACCGTTGTAGCTCTCCGGCAAAGTCAGTCCATTTACGCCCCGATACCTAACCTGCGTATGGTCTTTAAGCAGCCGCTCGACATCGAAGGTCGTGACGGTAGTAAGGCCGGGATCATCGAGCCCCGGGTATCCAAACAGCTCGAATGTCGGGAGTAGGGATGTCAGGCCAGCATTGAAGCCGTCATGAAGATCCTTCTGAATTTTTTCAACGGCACCGTGAAGCTGTTCAGCGGTTGTGCGCTTTTGAGGATCAGTCGGATCCGTCAAGGCGGACTGGAAAAGCACCTCAACCACTTTGCCAAGAACATCGCGTTCCCGATGGGTGTCATCGTCCAGTCCGCGTTGCGCATTGATGAATCCTCCGCGGATCAGGGTGGTGAGAGATCTGAGTTCAAGATCCTTTCGATTCGTGGGGTCGTTAGGGTCGACAGCTTCAAGTCGAGCCTCGTAAGACGATGCTAGGCGTACCTTGATCAGGTTAAAAAACGCAGACCGCTCGAGTTGTTCATCTCCGGGCAGTGGAATTGCCTCGAACAATGAATCCAGAGCTGTAGGCTTCGGCCCATATGTGAGGACGATGCGCGCACACGAACAATCTGGATCAAGATCCACAATGCACTCGCTGAGCGAACCTAGATCCGGCGCGTTGATGTCGTAAGAAATGTCCAGCGTGACTTGGACCGCTGGAAGCATGGCTGCGACGTCGGCACGGGGAACACCATTATGCAACGCATCAAATGCTGTCCAAAACCGCTCATGGCAGCCGAGGGAAAAATCCTCCAATTTGAAAGAGGGCGCCCTGTCCGAGAGTAGCCGACGAAACACCTCGGCAATAGACGTTTTGCCACAATTGTTCCGCCCGACAATCAAAGTGGTTCCAGCTTCAAGCCCAAGACTGACGTCTTGAAGCAACCTGAAATTCTGAATTTCAACGCGCTCGATCTGCATGATGTCCCTACCGTGAAATCGTATGGCCATCAATGTAGATACAAACGCAGAGTAGTCAATACCGACTCAAAAATGCACTCTGACCTCGACGATTAAAGTTCTCTTGGCCCCAACCACATCCACTGGCAGTCAGGTTACTCCGTAGTTTGAATAGAACGACTTGCGGAAGCATCATCGCGGCTCTCAATCGGAACACCCGAATCCTGGCTAGCCGTTAGCGGATAACCATCCGCTTCGGATCCAGAGTGTGTAAAAACGCTTCGTCAAAACTGAAGTGCGCGCGTCTAGGTAAATCTGAAATTTATCGGCATGTCAGCAGATATGGATTTCGCGCAAATGCGCGATTTTCAATCCAGTTTTGAGCACCTGTCGCGCTCGAAAACGTTTTTACACAGCCTTGTGTCGATAGCGGCCGTTCTGGGCGAACGCTTCATCAATGCTGTACACATCGACCGTCGGCACCATCGCCTTGATCAAGCAGCGGCGAACTCGATTCGCATCAGATGATGGCCGGGCCAGTAGTCGAGGTGCGCCGAGTCTGCCCAGTGACCGTGCTGGCGATGGGATGATGCTGCAGATAGAAAGATCGGGCGGCGCGCTGAATGTCGGTGAGGGTTTTGCGGCCGGTCATCTTCTTACATACGCCACATCATGCGAATCAGTACCAAGCTGTCGCTGGTTCACACGAAGCTTGCAAGATTCAGAATAGCCGTGGGAGTAAATGTGGGAGTATTTTTTCGGCGTGAAAAAGCCCAACCTTTTCAGATTGGGCTAAGTCATTGAAAAATATGGTCGGGACGGAGTGATTCGAACACTCGACCCCTAGCACCCCATGCTAGTGCGCTACCGGACTGCGCTACGCCCCGACTAGGCGTGAAACTCGTTCCTCATCTCGAGGAACGCTCAAGAA
>Ga0247819_10000475_pt1 | contig 23837 bp, 19 predicted proteins | sample 13C_Xylose_Day6_FD_193428 | JGI IMG/M metagenome (GOLD analysis project Ga0247819, IMG submission 193428) | Soil microbial communities from agricultural site in Penn Yan, New York, United States - 13C_Xylose_Day6 | ecosystem: Environmental > Terrestrial > Soil > Agricultural land | place: USA...
TCGCCACACTCAGCACACATCACTCGGACTTGCGGATCTTCTCGACAATCGCGGTCGTGGAGCTGTTTTCAACCAGCCCCAGCACTTTTACGGTGCCACCGTAAGCGGCCACGATGTCCGCGCCGACCACTTGATCGATCCCGTAGTCACCGCCCTTCACCAACACATCCGGCTTGACCTCTCGCAGCAGGTTCTCCGGCGTGCCTTCAGGGAAGCTGATCACCCAGTCCACCGCGCCCAGACCTGCCAGCACAGCCATGCGCCGGTCGACACTGTTGATCGGACGGCCCGGCCCTTTCAGGCGGCTGACCGATGCATCGTCATTGACCGCAACGATCAGGCGATCGCCTTGCGCCCGCGCCTGCTCGAGGTAGGTCACGTGGCCGGCATGCAGGATGTCGAAGCAGCCGTTGGTGAAGACGATCTTCTCGTTGTGCGCACGAGCATCGTCGACTGCCAGCAGCAGCTGTTCGAGGCCCAGCACGCCGCGCTCGGAACCTTCTTCACGCTGGATGGCGCGACGCAACTCCGGCGCGCTGATGGCCGCGGTACCGAGTTTACCGACCACGATGCCCGCTGCCAGGTTGGCCAGGCCCACCGCATGCGGCAGTTCCTCGCCAGCAGCAATCGCCGCCGCCAGGGTGGAAATTACCGTGTCGCCTGCACCGGTCACATCGAACACTTCACGGGCACGTGCCGGCAGGTGGAGCGCCGGATGATCCGGGCGCAACAGGGTCATGCCGTGTTCGCCACGGGTGACCAGCAAGGCGCCGAGGTCGAGGTCGTGCATCAACTGCGCGCCCTTGCTCACCAACTCGTGCTCATCGGCGCAACCGCCGACGATGGTTTCGAACTCGCTGAGGTTCGGCGTGATCAGGCTCGCACCGCGGTAGATCGAAAAATCCTTGCCCTTGGGGTCGGCCAATACCGGAATGCCGCGGGCACGGGCGGCCTGGATCAGCACCTGGTGATTCTTCAGCGCGCCTTTGCCGTAGTCGGACAGCACCAGCACCTTGATGCCTTCGAGCAATTCGTCGACCTGCACCGCCAGGGCCAGTGAATCCGTGGCGAAGGGTTCTTCGAAGTCGATACGCAGCAATTGCTGGTGACGACTCATGACCCGCAACTTGACGATGGTCGGCTGATGCGCAATGCGCTGGAACAGCGCCCGGACACCAGCACCCTTGAGACTATTGGCCAGGCTGTCGGCGGCTTCATCGTCACCGGTCACACCGACCAATGAGGCCGGTGCGCCAAGGGCGGCAATGTTCAACGCAACGTTGGCGGCACCGCCGGGGCGGTCCTCGATGTGATCGACCTTGACTACCGGTACTGGCGCCTCAGGAGAAATCCGTGAGGTACCACCATGCCAGTAACGGTCGAGCATGACATCGCCGACCACCAAGACAGGGGCTTGATCGAATCGCGGCATGGACAACTTCATGGAGCAACCCACATACAAAATGAACAGGGGCGCGATATTAACACAGGGTGGCCGCCGGCTTGTGCGACGGCTGCAACGGATAAATTCGCGAAAGACGACTATAGCTGTCGAGAGCAACGAGGCTGCGATCTCTTGATCTTCTTAAAAACAAAGTCAAAAGATTGCAGCCTGCGGCAGCTCCTGCAAGGGAGGGTTTCAGGCGATGTCTTCGGCCGGTGCGTCCAGGCCCATCGCGTGCAGGCGCGAGTAGTAACCGTTTTGCGCCAGCAGTTGAGCGTGAGTGCCACGCTCGACGATCTGGCCCTGGTCCATCACCAGGATCAGGTCGGCTTTTTCGATCGTCGACAGGCGGTGAGCGATGACCAGCGTGGTGCGACCTTTCATGACCTGGTCCAGCGCCGCCTGAATGTGGCGCTCGGATTCGGTATCAAGGGCCGAAGTGGCCTCGTCGAGGATCAACAATGGCGCGTTTTTCAACAGTGCCCGCGCAATCGCCAGACGCTGACGTTGACCACCGGACAGCAACACACCGTTTTCCCCGACCTGGGTATCCAGGCCTTGGGGCATCTGCGAGATGAAGTCCATCGCATAGGCATCCGTGGCTGCTTTTTCGATGTCTTCACGAGGCGCGCCCGCCAGATCGCCATATGCGATGTTGTTGGCGATACTGTCGTTGAACAGCGTCACATGCTGGGTCACCTGGGCCACGTGCCGGCGCAGATTGCGCAGGCGATAGTCTTCGATCTCAACGTCATCGAGCAAAATTTCGCCAACGTCGTGATGATAAAAACGCGGAATCAGGCTGGCCAGGGTCGACTTGCCGCTACCGGAACGGCCGACCAGTGCAATCATCTGCCCCGGCGCTGCCGTGAAGCTGATGTTTTTCAACACTTCACGCTCGGTCCCCGGATAGGTGAAGCTGAGGTTGCGCACTTCCAGATGACCATTGACGCGATCACGCTCGACCGTACCGTTGTCGACTTCAGGCTCGACGTCCAATTGCTCGAAAATGCTTTCGGCACCGGCGACACCCTTCTGGATGGTCGAACTGACTTCCGACAACTGACGGATCGGCTTGGGCAACAGGCCGGCGGCAGTAATGTAGGCCACCAGATCACCGGCGGTAGCGTCACCACGCAGGAACAGCACCAGGAACATCAGCACCGCCATGGCGGTGTAGATCACCAGCTGCAGCATCGGCGTGTAGACCGCACCGGTCTTGGTCATGCGCAATTGTTTGTCGGTGTTGCCCTGGCTGGCGGCGGCAAAGCGACGCTCTTCGTAGGTCTCGCCGCCGAAGCTGCGCACTACGCGATAGCCCTGAATGGTTTCGGAAGCCACGTGGGTCACATCGCCCATGGCCACCTGGATCTTCTTGCTCTGCTTGCGGAATTTCTTGCTGGTGCTGCTGACCATGATTGCGATCAGCGGCAGGATCGCCAGCATTACCAGGGTCAGTTTCCAGTTCATCCACAGCAGGTAACCGAACAGGAACACAACAGTCAGGCCTTCACGAATCACCACTTTGATGGCATCGGTGGCCGCACCGGTGACCATGGTCACGTTGAAGGTGATGCGCGAAATCAGGTGCCCGGAGTTGTGCGTGTCGAAGTAGCGGTTGGGCAACACCAACAGCTTATTGAACAGCTCGACACGCAGGTCATGGACCAGCCCCAGGGACACCTTGGCCAGATAGTAATTGCCCAGGAAAGAACCCAGGCCCTGCCACGCGGCAATCAGCACGATCAGCAGCGGCACGGCCTGCAACAGCTGCAGATCGCGCAAATAAGGAACAGTGGGGAACAGCACCGCTTCAGGATTGCTCAACCCGTCCACAAAATATTTGAGGATTCCGGCGAGCATTGGCTGAGTCGAGGCGAAAATCACGAAGCCGACAATACTGAGTGCAAACATGCCCCAGTACGGGCGCACATACGACAGCAGGCGCAGGTAAATCTTCAAGCTCGACGGCGCAGGCGAATCAGGGCTAGTCATGAGAACCCGTTGTATGAGAAAAGAGCCCGCGAGTGTAACACAGGCCATTTTAGTCGCTGAGCTGCGGTAACATGGCCGGCTATCCATGCCTTACGGCGTCGAACTCCGGAGTATTGATGCAAGCGCTTGATCACACCCGATACCTCGCCCTGCGCGAGGGAGCACAAGTCCTTGAAGCGGATGGTTCGGGGGACAAGGTTTTGCGATTGACGGACGGCTCGATCCTCAAATTGTTTCGGCGCAAGCGCCTGCTGACGTCAGCGGCCTGGTATCCGTATGCACGGCGTTTTGCCGACAATTGCACCGCGCTGCGTGAACGGCAGATTCCCTGCCCGACGATTCGCGAGGTCTATCGCATTGCGAGCATCGAACGTGATGCCGTGCATTACGACCCGTTGCCGGGGCAGACCTTGCGTCAGTTGCTCGATAGCCACGACGCTGCCGATCCGCTGCGCAGTCAATTAGGGGTTTTCATGGCGACGCTGCATGAACGGGGGATCTACTTCCGCTCGGCGCACTTGGGCAACATCGTGCTCACGCCTGAACATCAGCTGGGCCTGATCGACATTGCCGACCTACGGGTTTATCGCCGCCCGCTGCGCAAGTCCCTGCGCCTGCGTAACTTCAAGCACATGGTGCGTTACCCGCAGGATCGTCAGTGGCTGCTCGACCGACAGGGCGAGGTCTTCATGCAGAATTATGGACGGACCCAGAGCATTTGTACGCCCGAAGAGCTGAACAGCGCCCTGCAGAAGTGATTTGAGCCGCTTCGCCTCCGCGGAGGAGGCGAAGCGCCGGCTTATGCCAGCGTGGCGCGCTGCGCCTGGAGCGCTCGCCCGAGAATCATTGCCGCAGGCAGCAACACCAGCGGCCACAGTTCGTCAGGGTTGCCGATCAGCAAGCTGCCATCGAAGTTCAGCATGACCAGGGCACACGCCAGGTACATGCCCCACGCATCGCGCAGGCGCCAGGCCTGCCAAAGTGTGGCCAGCATCAACCCGATAAACAACACCAGGCCTACCCCGCCGGTGTACAACCCCAAGGCGACAAAGATGTTGTGCGGATGCTGAATTGGCATCCAGCCATCGAGCATCTGGGCGGTATGGAAGTCGATTCCGCACCCTAGCAACCAGCCGCAGTTGTGCCACTCACCGACCATGATGTTGAAGATTTCGATGCGATAGGAATCGCCTCGGGTCCAGAGCGATTGGTACCAGGCTTCGTTGTGTACGACCGCATACAACAACCCCAGGATGACCAGAGTGATTACCACTGCACTGCCAACCAGCCGCGGCCTGTGGTACAGACCGTAAAGCAGCCAGATACCCAGCAGGAACGCAACGCCGACCAGCGCTGTACGGGTCTGCAGAACGAAGACAACTGCGAAGATCGACAGGACAATGGCCAGCCCACCTTCAACCCACCGGCGCGTCTTGAACCAGAATGGCAACGCCAGTGCCAGCGAGCACAGCAACCAGATACTGGCATAGATCACGTTCTGCAACCGCGAGGGCAGCAAGGCCACCCGGGTGCCAACGGCATACTCTCCGGTTATCCAGCTGTAGAGTGCACAGCTGAAGATGTACAGCGCCAGAATCCAGAATTGCGCACGAACAAACGCCGGGCTTCGGAAGAACTGCGGATCACTGAATACGCCGACCACCATGACAAACATCATCACGTAGAAGACATGCTTGAAGAACTGTGCCTCCCCGGCGATCGTCGCCGGCACAAGGAACCACAGAATGAATGCCAGCCAACCCAGCGCCAAAGGCTGCTTGAACAAACCCGCACCGCGCGCCTTGATCAGGAACACCAAGCCAGGCAGGACCATCAGCCCGTAGAACAGATTGTTGGTCCACTTCGACGACCAGCCCACCACAAAGCTCAGCAGGAACAGACAGAGCACTGTTCCAAAATAAGATGAGACGGTGAATTTGCCTGACTTCATGCAACTAAACCCCATGAAGCACCCAACCGGCTACCAACCCCAGGACAACGGCTGCTATCAGCTTGATTCGATCCAGACGCTTGCGCCGTTTTTTACTCATCCGCTCTTCAGGAACGATCACATGCTCACCGAAACCGGTGTGCAGGACCGCGTCGTTTTCCAGAATCAACGCATAGCGGTTTTTCGCGGCATACAGGCGCGACAGGTCTTTTTCACCGGAGAACCCGGAGTACGGCGCATGGAGCAGGTAATCGGCACGGCGGCGCAAACCGGGGTTAAAGGAGAAACCCTGCCAGTCGGCCTTGTGCGAGCCGAGCACATAAAAAGGAATGCCGTGGCTGACTTTACGTTCGCTCAGGAACACATAAGGGCTATGAACCATCAGGTCGTGGTTGAAGCTGCGCAGCCATACTTGAAGGGCCTGCGGATCTTCTTCCAGCAGGCATTGGGATTCTTCGATAAACCCTTCACGATAGAAGTCCCAGTCGTCTTCACAGTGGAAAATCCACGAGGTCTGCACTTGAGCGTAGGCGGCATCAATGGACTTCAACTGACCCAGGCGCGGGTTATTGATGAAAAACTGCGTATGCGCTCTCCAGTGCTCCGGGATACAGGCCTCGACAGCACTGTCGCCGGAATCCTCGGTGATGAACACTTTACGGATGGGAGCCGTGTTGAAGCGGTCAAACGTCTCCAGGGTTCGCTTCAACAGGTCGAAGCGACCGCAACTGGTGATGACGACCGAAATGTCGCTAGTCTCGCTGAACAGCATTTATTTACACCGCACCCTTGGTTGTTGAGTCATCTGGCTGTTAAAGCCCAAACGACAAACGTAATTTTTCTTTCCAGCTCAATGGAGCCCGTTCACGCAGCGGCGCACGCATCGCGTCGACAATCGCATGCCCCACGGCACGGAAGGTGTAACGCTGCTCGACCAGCGCCTGACCGGCCAATGAAATGGCTTCGATCATCTGTGGCGATCCACGTAATACCGCCAGTTTTTCCTGGAGTTCTTCGCGAGTCCGATACAACACAATGTTTTGCATGTCGACAAAACCCAGTGCGCGATTTTCCTCTTCTCCCTGGTCGTAGGCAAAGAGCACACAACCGCAGGCCATGGCCTCGAAGTTCTTGATCATGTATTCGCCCATGCCGACGTCGGCACTGACGAAACAACGGATCCGGCTCAATGTTTCGCAGTATTCCTCACCCGATTTGGTGCGGGTGATCAGCAGGTTTTCGACCTCTGCTACCGATTCCAGCATGGCCTTGCGCCCGGCATAAGCCACACTGTTGAGACTGCCAACGAAGCCCAACTCGATATCACGCTCGCGCTGACGGTTCTGCAACAGCGCCTGATCGTAGCCTTTGGGTACGAAATGGGCGTCGAAGCCCTCATCGCGCAAACGCTGGCTGACCATGTACCCAGAGCTGATCACGCGCGCCCATGGCAATTTTTTGTAGTGCGCACTGAACTTGCCGGTGTATTTGCACGGGATGTAATTCTGATACGCATCGTGCTCCAGAATAACCAGATTGGGCAGGGTCTGTATGAACTGGACCTGTCTGATCTCTTTTTTGAAGCGCAGGAAAAAAACGATGCGGTCGTAAAGGGTGACGTCGACATGCTTGCGGAAATACCCACGCAAGTCGTCCTGCTCCGCACTGGTCAGTTCCCGCTTGTCGCACTCGCACTGCTCGGCGATCCCGTCATACAGTCGATCGAGGATCGCTCGCTGCTCTTTCTGCACCAGAAACAGAACTTTCAATTGGTCTCTCTCTTGCCGGCCAGTTCTTGGACCCAAAACAACTCGTGGCGTCGCACTGTTTTGCGGAAGAACTCGTTTTCCCCGAAAGCCGGCCAACGCCGGGCTGCGAGACAACGCTGAATTCCTCGCCGAATCAGGCGCTTTAGCGGCATCCGGGGCTGAAGGTCGTGCATCATGCCCAACGACATGGCCTTGCGCCACTGCATTTCAGTCGGCAGACAAGGCGCCCAGGGCCGCAGCGGTACCTGCGCGCTGATTTGCGGAGGCAGCGCCACACCCGTTCCGGCATCGCCCATCGGCCAGCGATCGTTGTCGTGCAGGTGATTGGCGTAATGCAGCAGTGTTTCCGGCTGCCAGGCCGTACCGTTCAGTGCCTGCATCACGGCTTGCTGGGAGCATAGATGGTCTGGGTGCGGATCAAATGTCGGATGGGGTAAAACAATGACCTGAGGCTGGATACGGTCGATCAACTCGCTCAGGTCAGCCAGCAAATTGTTCCACGTCGGTAGCCCGTCGACGTCACTGCCCAAGGCAAAGGGATTGAAGCGGCGGAAATAACGCGTATCGCCAAGTTGTGCTTCACGGGAAGTCACGGCTTCAGTTGGCGCGCTCTGCATCGCAGGCAATTGCAGGCAGAAATACCCCAACTGGATGCAGCGCTCTTGGGGAACGCCGCCCCACAAAGGCACGCTGACGCTGTCCCAGGCCCGCAACGAACCTTTCAAGCGGGACGCTTCGACGCCATCAAGGCCCATCTGCTGATAGTGCTCGGCTTCGATTTCGCCGGCGGTCAGGGTCACGATCCAGCTTTCACGGGCACGGCTGTACAAACCGAAGGCTGCCAGCTCTGCGTCATCGGCGTGGGGCGCGATGACCATCACCCGTTGACGGCTGTAGTCCGGGTGTTCGAACGCCCACAACACGGGTTCGCCGAGCAGGCGACAAAAACGGCCGCGCAAACGTAGCTCACCCTTGGACAGGACCTGCGCCTGACCGGTGAGGTTGAGGTAACGCAAGCCGTCTACACCGCGTTCAAACGTCTGTCGATCCGGATTATCACCACCGTTCAACTCCACCACCGGATCAAGGAAGCGGCCCAACCAGGTGCTTTTGATCCGCAACGCCAGCACCAGCGTCGCGTCGTCGACCAACATGACGCCATCGTCCAGCCGCAGGTGTTCGCCGCTCAAGTGAACCTTGGGTTGCGGCGTATAAGGCGGGAAGCTGTACTGGTAATCGTCTTTGGGCGAATAGAACAGATGGTCGGCAAACCAGGCTTCATGGGCAATCCAGCCAAGGACCGCGAGCACTAGCGGCAGCCACCAGGCCACCAACAGGCCCGTAACTATCAACAGCCCCAGCGCGATCAGCAAGCCGATGCGCTTGTTGCGCCGGTGGCGCTTGAGCAGTTGCTGTTTGCGGTTCATGGGTTGGCTCATACGGTGAAGACCGGCACAGGGTTGCACCAACGATCCTTGTATTCCCGGTCGGCGCGACCAAAGGAAAAGCGCAAGGGCTTGTCCAGTGCCCGGGCGTGTTCCCAGGCACTTTGGGTATTGAGGAAGCTCAACACACTGCCAGGGCTGAACGCCCGGGTTTCAGGGTCGACGCCGCCATTGATGTATTCGACGCTGATCCACTGCGGTGTTTCGACGCGGTACACCAGCTGGATGGCAATCGGTGCATCGTTGAGGAAAATCACCGAGCCGATCAGCAGCTCGCGCAACAATTCGATGACCTCCGCCATGCGCTCGGCGCCGGTCGCTGGAAAACCCCAGCGGCGCTGGAACAGATCGCAGTAAATGGCGGCCAGCTCGCTACTGGAAAACTCCGAAACGGGTCGAACCACGCCCCCCGCCTCTTCCAGCAACCTGAGTTCACGGCGCTGGTTGTAGCGAAACTTCTTCGACAATTCTTCCGGCGTGCGGGCCATCGCCAGCTGTTCGGCCTGAAGCTTGATACCGGTGAAGCGACTTTCGTTCAGCGCCGACAGGTAGCGCCCGCGATGGCGCAGAGGCGCCTGAGCGTCGCTGGCAGCAGGCAGGATGATCTCGGCATTGCCAAGGTCGAACAGCCCTTTTTTACCGCGGCGCTTGAGCACATCCTTGGACAAGGCGAGATCGCGCCCCCAGGTCGGGATCGCCGCTTTGACGTCGCCGTCTTGCTCCCAGGCCAGGTAACGCACCGGAATATCGGCCAACTGCGCCAGCCGCTCAACCACCATCGGGTGGGTCGCGACGCTGCCGCCATAACGCTGCCAGGCCTCGGCATAGATCGAGGCATCGGCTACCGACCAGCCACGTTCGCGCCAGCCTTGAAATCTGTTGAGCATCAGCCCCTCGGTGCCAGTTCGATAACGTGTGGCAAATGCCAGAAAGCATCTTGCACCGCGCGGTCGGAGAAGCGCTCACGCAAGCGATCGAGCATCAGCTCGGCACACTGAAGACGTTGTTGATCGTCCATCGCGGCCAGATGCTGCAAGCCTTGCGCCAGATGTTCAGCATCGCCCAACGGAAACAGGATGCCGACGCCTTCGACCACTTCCTTCGCCCCGCCACACGCAGTGGCCAGCAAGGGTACACCAGCGGCCATGGCTTCGAGCAGCACCATGCCGAAGGGTTCATGATCGGAACTCAGGGCAAAAACGTCGAATGCGCGAAAATAACGTCGGGCGTCGGGCACCTGACCGAGGAACAGCACGCGGTCGCCAATGCCCAGTTCGCGAGCCTGCGCCTTGAGATCCTGCTCCAGTCGACCGCTGCCGAGAATCACCAACTGACTGTTGGCGGGCAGCCCCGGCAGCGCTGCGGCGAAGCCATCAAGCAACGTCGCCTGATCCTTGTCCGGATGCAATCGGCCGACGTTGCCGACAATCCAGGCATCCGTCGACAGCCCCAGCACTTCCCGCGCCTCGCGCGCCGACACCTGGCTGGCCTGCAACGCCGGCACATCGATGCGGTTATAAAGTGTCTGGATTCGTGATGCCGGCCACTTGGGCAAACAACGTCGCATGTCATCGCGAACAGCGTCGGAAACCCCGAGCAGACTCAGGCGTTTGCGGAAGATATGAGCGAACAGCTTGCGAGTGCCGCGCTTGTAATCGTCAAACGCGTGATGCACGCCAATCACCGGCAACGAAGTGCCCAGCAAGGCGATGTAGATAGGTTTGAAGCGGTGGGCGATGCAGAAACTGAAATTGCGCGAAGCGGCGATCTTGCGCAGATCGCCGATGGCGCCCAGCTTCAGGCCACGAATGGCCTTGGAGCTGTATTCCATGAACAACACTTCGTCAGAAGCGCATCCCGCGGCAACTTCGGCGTCGGCGACCCCGGTGAGAAACACCGTGGTCACCCGATAACCGGTCCCCGCGAACAGGCTGGCGTACTGCCGGGCGCAGTCCAGAAACGGCCCGTCATAGCCGTGGCAGAACTGCAACACATGGCGTTCAGCCGAGCGTGTCATATGCGTTCGCGCCCTCTTTGACCACCAGGATGTCTTCCATGATCAGATACTGTAGATCGGAACCGAAGAACATGTTCAAGGCGTCCGTCGGCGAACAGATCATCGGTTCGCCACGACGGTTGAGCGAGGTGTTCAGCGACACACCGTTGCCGGTCAGTACTTCCAGCGCTTTCATCATGTCGTAGTAGCGCGGGTTGTATTCGCGCTTGAGCACCTGGGCACGGGAAGTACCGTCTTCATGGACGACTTCCGGCACGCGGGTCTTCCACTCTTCCGCCACTTCGAAGGTGAAGGTCATGAACGGCGCCGGGTGATCGATCTTGATCATCTGCGGCGCAACGGTGTCGAGCATCGACGGGCAGAAAGGCCTCCAGCGCTCGCGGAACTTGATCTGGTGGTTGATGCGATCCGCCACGCCGGGAATGCTCGGGCAACCGATGATCGAACGACCGCCCAGTGCGCGCGGACCGAACTCCATGCGGCCCTGGAACCAGGCCACCGGGTTGCCATCGACCATGATCTTGGCGATCTGCTCAGGCATGTTGTCGAGCTTGCGCCAAGTCGGCTTGTTCTCGTGACGAGCGCAGGCCGCGATCACGTCTTCGTTGCTGTACGACGGGCCGAGGTAGACGTGCTCCATCTTCTCGACCGGTACCCCACGGGCGTGGGACACATAGGCGGCAGCGCCGACTGCGGTACCGGCATCGCCGGATGCAGGCTGCACAAACAGTTCTTTGACGTCGTCGCGGGCAATGATTTTCTGGTTCAGCTTGACGTTCAACGCACAGCCACCGGCGTAGGCCAGCTTGCCGGTTTCCTTGAGCACGTCGCCCAGGTAGTGGTCGATCATCTGCAGTGCGATTTTTTCGAACAGCGCTTGAATGCTGGCGGCGTAGTGGATGTAAGGCTCGTCGGCGATGTCGCCTTCGCGCTTTGGACCCAGCCACTCGATCAGCTTCGGCGAGAAGTAGTAGCCCTTGCCCTTCTCTTTGTAGCGACGCAGGCCGATGACGTTGGCGTAGTCGGTGTTGATCACCAACTCACCGTTTTCGAACGAAGCCAGGCGGGAGAAATCGTATTTGCTGGCGTCACCGTACGGTGCCATGCCCATGACCTTGAACTCGCCGTCGAGCATGTCGAAGCCGAGGAACTCGGTGATCGCGCCATACAGGCCGCCGAGGGAGTCCGGATCGAAGAATTCCTTGATCTTGTGGATCTTGCCGTTTTCGCCGTAACCGAAGAAGGTCGTGGCGTACTCGCCCTTTCCGTCGATGCCCAGGATCGCGGTTTTCTCTTTGAAACCGGAGCAGTGATAAGCGCTGGAGGCGTGGGCCAAGTGGTGCTCGACCGGCTCGATCTTGATCTTTTTCGGGTCAAAGCCCAGTTGCTCCAGGCACCAGACGATCTTGTTGCGATAGCGCTTGTAGCGACGGTTGCCCATCAGGATCGCGTCAAGTGCACGGTCCGGGGCGTACCAGTAACGCTTGGCGTATTGCCAGCGGGCCTTGCCGAACAGGCTGATCGGAGCGAACGGGATCGCTACCACGTCAACGTCGGAAGGTTTGATACCGGCCTGCTCCAGGCAGAACTTCGCCGATTCATAAGGCATGCGGTTCTTTGCATGTTTATCGCGTACGAAGCGCTCTTCTTCAGCCGCCGCGACCAGCTTGCCGTCGATGTACAGGGCTGCGGAAGGATCATGGCTAAGGGCGCCGGACAGGCCAAGAATCGTCAATGCCACAGGGGTCTAGCCTCTTTAGTCTGCGTGCAGGCGCAATGCGCCTCAAAAAATTATGTGCCCTCGCAAGGGGCGAGAGACAGCTAAAGGGCGGGATTATAGCGTAAAAGCAGCGGCAAGCCTCTAGCGGCAAACGGCAAGCATTTTCAGCAGTGGCCGAGCCCCTGTTCAGCCCCGCGCCGGCCGCCAGTAGATCTGGATATTGCCGTCCATGCCTTGTCGGTAAATGGTATAGGGCAAGACAACCGTATCCAGCGCGCAGGACAAGGTCAGGTCCACCAGCGCCAGCGGCACGAGGATACCCGTTGGGTCTGGTGGAGCATTGAGTACGCAGAAGTCATAAGCGAGACCGCTGTAGATCCGCGGTATGGACTGACAATAGGTTTTTTGCTTGCGCAATCCTTGAGCGGCGTCGGCGTCGTCCTGAAGGACTGTCGCGACGGTCCCGCATCCCGCCAGGGCCAGTGAAATCGCACCTGATGCCGCTGCCATTTTTATCGTCAAAGTCTGCCCTCCGAGAACGTCAGGGCAAACTAGCATCGTGCTCATTCAGGCCACAGTTCATGGCTTCCCAAGATCGTGTAGGACAGCTCTTAAAAGAATGTCCCTAATCTTCGCTGGCAGTTCGGGCCTCATCGCGAGCAGGCTCGCTCCCACAGGGGTTCTCGTGCGAACACAATATTTGCCTTCGATCAAGATTCAATGTGGGAGCGAGCCTGCTCGCGATAGCGATTCAAGCCACGCTGGAAATGTCTTTGGGAAGACGCTGATCGATGATTTGGTAGAGCGCACTACTCTGCGGCCAATTGCGCATGAACCGCGCCCGATCCCGCGCATACGCCGGTGCAAAACTGGCGAGCGAGCCGTGCTGGCACATCGAATCAAGATCGATCAGCGCCCAGCGGTCCTGTTGCCAGAACAGGTTGTGGCCCTTGAAGTCACCATGGCTGATGCGGTGACGAATCAGCTCGGCAAACAAGTGATCCAGCGCTGCCAGCTCGGACTCCGGCGCCTCACCGCTTTCAACATAGGGCGCAAAGCGCTCGATGATGTCCGGCCCCGGCAGGTGCTCGGTAATGAGGTAGGCACGACTGCGAAGCCAGAGAAAGCGCTTCTCCAGTAATGCCAGCGGCTTGGGCGTGGCAATCCCCAGGAACGCCAGGCGATTGCCTTCGCGCCAGGAATGCCAGGCCCGGCTCGGGCGCCAGAAGCGTTTGAGCCAGTGTGCAAAACCCTTGATGTTGTAGCGTTTGATCACCAGCGTGCGGCCATCGACTTCGACCTTGCCGACGCTCGCCGCGCCGCCGGTCTTGTACAGATGCCCTTGTTCGAGCAAGGCATCGGCCTGTTCCAGCACCGGCAGCATGGCCGCTTCTTCTTCGCGACGAATCGCCCGCAGGCCGAACGCTCCGCGCTGCACGCTGAACAACGTGCACTCGCGACCCACCTTGTTCAGGAAATCCTTGAGACGCCAGCTGCGAACCTTGTCGACCTGCTTCTGTAGCGCTTCCATGGGCAAGGCATGCTCGCCATTGCTCAGCAGGTAGTAGACCAGCAACTCCTCGGTGAACGGTTCGAGGGATTGTGGCAACTGGGCAAAAAACACCCCGAGGTTTTCCAGGACTTTCTGCCGCGACAACGGTTGGCCCGGCGTTTCGGCGCAGATTCCGGCGCCATCGATCAAATACAGCCGACGGCCCTGGCGCAGCAGGTTGTCCAGGTGCAGGTCTTCCTGCCACAGGCCTTTGCGGTGCATTTGGCCAATGGCACCCAAGGCTTCGGCCAACACCGCTGATTGTTCGTCGGCCAGCACGGGCAAATGTTCAACCTGCTGCCATGCATCGCCTAGGCTTTCAGCGCCTTCCAGAAACTCGAACAACAGCCAACCACCCTCGCCGTCTTTCAGGCCATCGGCCAACAGCAGCGGCGTGGTCAGGCCTTGGGCGGCGAGCAAGCGCACGCCGTCCAGTTCCCGTTGAAAATGCCGTGCAGCCTTGCCTCCGACCAGCAATTTGGCCAGCACCGGCCGGCCGCGCCAGACACCCGCACCGACGTAACGCTGCCCCGGCAACACCCGCAGCAGGCTCAGCAATTGCAAATCAGCCGGGCCGGCAGCATCGGCGAGGGAAAGACTTAGCGGCAATGTCGGGTTGCGACCCGCGTTTTTCAGTTCGGACAATCGCATCAGCCTTTCCCCTTATGGCTGCGCCGGGCAGTCAAGCGTGTGAGCCAGCTGTCGATCAGCGAACTGTCCTGCGCTTGATCCAGATAGGCGGCCAGCAGCACGCGCAACTGCGCCTCGCTCCATTCGGGCGCGCGACGCAGCAACGGCTCCAGGTCCTTCACTCGGTCGCGCTGACCGAACAGCAGCGGTCGGGTCTTTTCCAGGTCGATCAATTGCGCCTGATAGCCGTCGCCGGTGGCGCGCAGGAAAATGTGCTTGGGATAGAAGCAGCCGTGCACTTGACGCTTGCCGTGCAGGCGCTGCGCCAGATGGCCGCAGGCTCGCAGGATGGCCACGTGCTGTGCCTCGCCGAGCTCCGACCAGCGCCGCAGCAGTGAATCCAGATCGTCCCAACCGTCCAGCGCCCGGGTCAACAGAACCGCGCGGACCTCACCATCAACCTTGCGCTCGCCGAAGAACGCCGCTTTCAGCGCCGGAATCCCGAGCGTTTCATAGCGGCTGATGTTGCGAAATTCACGGGCAAAACTCGGTTCGCCAAACGGCGCGTGCAAAGTGCGCATCAGGTAATTGCTCTGGCGCTTGAGATAGAAGCCATGACCTTCCAGATCCAGCCGAAACACGCTGCTCCAACCACCGCGAACGGTGTTGGGTTCGTCCACGGCGTCGAGTTGCCGTGCCCAAAGCGCTTCGAACGTGCCGAGGCCATGGCGCTCAAGCAGCGCACGGTCTTCAGCGGCCAGAAAATCAGTCATTCGCGTCCCTCGAAAAATCTCACCACGTGCCGGATCCGTTTTTTATCGGCGGCATTGAGCCGGTCCCGCTGGCGGTATTGCAGGTAAAAGCGCAGGCGCTGGGTGGCCGACAGTTGATACTTGGCGACCTTGTCCAGGCACGCCAGGTCCTTGGTGATGCGGTACTTGAGCCAGAAACCGCTCCAGAAATCACCATTGGGACAGTCGATCAGAAACAGCCGGGGCTGATCGTCGACCAACAGGTTGCGCCACTTCAAATCGTTATGGGTAAAGCGATGGTCGTGCATGGTCCGGGTGTAGCTGGCCAACTGACGGCTGACGGTGTCGACCCAGGCGCGGTCTGCAAGCTTGGGGTCATGTCGTTCAGCCAGGGCCGACAAATCCTCGGTGTGCGGCAATTCACGTGTGATCATCGCCCCGCGATCGTACGCCATGCCGCGACGCTCCAGCCCCCAGGCCACGACCTCGGCAGTGGGAATGCCCCACTTGGCGAAGCGCTTGAGGTTCTGCCACTCCATTTTCACCCGAGGTTTGCCCAGATAGCGGCGCAAACCCTTGCCGGCGCCCACGTAGCGCTTGACGTAATAGTTGACGCCCTTGCGCTGAACACGGATGACTTCCGATAGCGGGTCACGGGTCAAGCGCTCGCCTTGCAGCGCAAACACTGCTTCAAGGCTACCAAAGTCTTCTGCCAGATCGCTGTATTCAGGCTCCAGTTTCCAACCCGCCATCAGAGCGCGTCCCCGTATCGCTGTTTGCGGTCGTAGAGTTTGTTGGCCTTGCCTTCGAGCCAGCTGAGCAGCCCGGCTTCCTCGCTGAGGATTTGTCGCAGCGGTTGCTGGAAGTAGCCTTTGAGAAAACGCAATTTGTCGCGGCGAGTCAGGCCGATATCCAGAGCGGAAAAGTACAGCGCCGCCAGATCCTTGTTGCGCCAGCGCGCCGTGATCTTTGGACGGGTCTGGGCGCGGTGCAGGTCGATCACCGACAGTTTGAAGTCATCGGCCGTCACCGGTTTGTCGGTGTGCAACAGGAAGTGGCAGATGTAGCAGTCGCGGTGGTTGACCCCGGCGCGGTGCATCATGCCGGTCATGCGCGCGACCTCGGCGATCAATGCGCGCTTGAGCTTCGGCTCGGGCGGCTGTTTGATCCAGTTGATACTGAAATCTTCGAGGCTGATGGTCGGCGCCAGCTCTTCAGTGACGATGAAGGAGTGCTGATCCGCCGGGTTGCTGCCCTTCTCGCCGTAAGCGACGGCAGTCATGGTCGGCACGCCGACTTCCTGCAAGCGCTGGATCGCCTTCCATTCCTGGCCTGCACCGAGTACCGGCAATTTGGCGGTGAGCAGGTTCTTGAAGATCTCGCCCCAGCCAATGCCGCGGTGGATCTTCACGAAAAAACCGTTGCCGTTCACTTCAGTGCGCAGAGTCCGGCGCGCTTCAAGCTCGCGGTACACCTCGCCCTGCAAGCCCTCGACTTCGGCGAACGGATCGCGTCCCGCCCAGAGGCTTTTGAACGGTTCAGCCAGCATCAACTTCATTTAGCGCGCTCCGCCAGAATTACATCGGCCGCGTGCTGCGGCATGCTGTAGAGGTCGGCCGTCTCGGCGAAGGCCAGACCGTTGCGGCTCCAGGCCGCCCGTGCTTGAGCGTCGTTCAACATACCGGTCAGGTACTGCGTCAACTGCGCCTGCTCGAACGGCTCGTCCAACACCAGGCCGGCATCGGCTTCGGCGATGTAATGGGCGTAGCCGCACACCGCACTGACCAGCACTGGCAACCCGGCGACCAGCGCTTCCAGCAGCACCGTGCCGGTGTTTTCGTTGTAGGCCGGGTGAATCAACAGATCGGCGCCCAACAGGAAACGCGGAATATCACTGCGCCCCTTGAGGAACGTCACGTTGTCGCCAAGCCCCAACGTCGCACTCTGCATCTGGAACAATTTGGGGTCGTCCTGGCCGATTACAAACAGCCGGGTGCGTTTCTTCAGATCAGCGGGCAATGCCGCCAGCGCCTTGAGGCTGCGATCGACGCCCTTGGTCTTGAACCCGGAGCCAATCTGCACCAGCAACAGTTCATCGTCCTTGAGGTTGAATTCGGCACGGAAGCCGGCGCGAATCTCTTCGGCATCGGACGGCCGGCGGCGATCCTGGGCAATGCCTGGCGGCAACAGATGGAAGCGCTCCAGTGGCGTGTCGTAATGCTTGATGAACAATGGTTGCTGGACTTCGGAAATCATCAGCACTTCGGTCTTCGCATCTTTGGCGAACACCGCGCGCTCGTACTCGGCGAAGTGGCGGTAGCGGCCCCAGCGGCGGTACAGCGAATTGCGCAGGTTCTGCGCCTTGTCTTCGAAGCAGCCATCGGCGGCGTAATAGACGTCCAGCCCCGGCATCTTGTTGAAGCCGATCAGACGATCCACGGGGCGCTTGGCCAGGTCCGCTTCCATCCACTCGCTGAGTTTTTCGTTGCGCCGATGGTTGAAGAACGCCTTGACCGGCGCCACCAACACTTCAAAACCCGGCGGCACGTCGCCTTCCCAGATCAGCGTGTAGACGCGGATTTGATGACCGCGCTTCTGACACTCGAGGGCGATGCGCATGAAATCGCGCTGCAAGCCGCCAAACGGAAAGTACTTGTACAGAACAAATGCCAATTGCATCAGCGCAGCTCCTCAGCCAGTAGCAACGTGCTCAGTCGGCTGGCGACACGCTCGGGATTCAGGCGCGTGAAGCACAATGGCCACTCGCGTTTAAGGTCGAACTGACGGGCATCTTCGGCCGTCGGTTGATACGTGCATTTCTTTTGCAGGCACGGTGCGCAGGGGAAATCGCTGGCCAGGTGAATCTGCGATTTGCCATAGGCACCGGTCAGGCCCGGGTTGGTTGGGCCGAACAGCGACAGGGTCGGCACATCCAGTGCGGCGGCCAAATGACCGAGACCGGTGTCCACCGCCACGCAAGCTTGCGCCCCCGCCAACACCTTGCCGACACCGGCCAGATTCAGCTTCGGCAACACTTCGGCGTGCTTGAAACCAGCGGCGATACGCTCGGCCCGGGCCTTCTCGGTCGGGTTGCCCCACGGCAGCTTTACACCGACACCCAAATAACCAACGCGCTCGGTCAGCTCGCGCCAATAGGCTTCAGGCCAGTGCTTGGTGTCCCAGGTGGTGCCATGCAGGAACAATACATAGGGGTTCTTGCGCGGCAACTCAACCAGCCGTTCGACACTCAGGCCATAGTCGCCCAGACCTTTGGGCAAGTCGTAACCCAGGGCGATGGCGAACAACTGACGCACGCGCTCAACCGCGTGCTGGCCACGGGCAACCGCCAGGCGTCGGTTGTAGAAGCGCGCGGCGATGGGTTCGCGTGCCGATGCCTTGTCGAGGCCCGCCACCGGGGCTTTGACATAACGCGTCAGCCAGGCGCTTTTCAGCAGGCCCTGGGCATCAATGACCAAGTCGTATTTCGTGGCGCGCAGGCTTTGCTTGAAGCGCTTCCACTCGCCGCTCTTGATGGTTTGCCAGAGGTTTTTGCGCCAGCGGCGGATCGCCACCGGAATCACCTTGCCCACCGCCGGGTGCCAGGTCGGGATTTCGGCGAAGCCTTCCTCCACCACCCAGTCGAACTTGATGCCGGGGATCGCCCGCGCCGCGTCGGTCAGCGCCGGCAACGCATGGATCACGTCGCCCAGCGATGAAGTCTTGATCAGCAGTACCCGCAAACTATTTGACCTCGACCGCTGTGCCCTGCAAACGCTGCAAGGCTTCGTTCACCGCTTGCGGCATCAGCTGGCGCAGGCAGTTGTAATGGCCGAACCGGCACGTGCGATCGAAACACGGACTGCACTCGATGCCCAGGCGCACGATCTCGACATGCTCGGCCAACGGCGGCGTGAAACCCGGCGAGGTCGAACCGTAGACCGCCACCAGCGGGCGGTTCAGCGCAGCGGCAACGTGCATCAGCCCGGAATCGTTGGACACCACGGAATCCGCGCAGGACAGCAGATCGATGGCCTCGGCCAGCGAGGTGCCGCCACTGAGGTTCACCGACTCTTCGCGCAGGCCGGGAATCAACCGCGAACGGATGTCTTCGCCGACGGCGTGATCGTTTTTCGAACCGAACAGCCACACTTGCCAACCGTCACGGATTCTCGCTTCGGCCACCTTGGCGTAATGCTCGGACGGCCAGCGCTTGGATTCACCGAACTCTGCACCGGGGCACAGCGCCAACACCGGGCGATCGAGAGTCAGGCCGAACTTGGCCAGGGCGGCCTCGCGGGTGACCGGATCGATCTGCAGGCTTGGACGTGGGTACGGCTTTGGCAGCTCAACGCCCGGCTCATAGGCCAGCGCCATGAAGCGCTCGATCATCAGCGGGTAACGATCTTTGTCCAGCGTGCGCACATCATTGAGCAGGCCGTAGCGGAATTCACCACGCCAGCCGGTGCGCTTTGGAATACCTGCGAAGAACGGCACCAATGCCGACTTCAAGGAATTGGGCAGCAGGATCGCCTGGTCGTACTGCCCGGCCAGGGATTTACCAATGCGCCGACGCGTCGCCAGCTCCAGCGCGCCGTGGCCGAGCGGGAAGCTCAAGGCCTGGCGTACTTCGGGCATGCGCTCAAGAATCGGCCGGCTCCACTCGGGGGCCAGCACGTCGATTTCGCACTGCGGGTGGCGTTGCTTGAGACACTGAAACAGTGTCTGCGCCATCACCATGTCACCGACCCAACTGGGCCCAACGATCAGAATTTTCATGTGGTTTCCATAAACGAACCGGGGAGGCTAATGCCTCCCCGCCTCGTGAATTCTACAAAACACTGCAAATCTACTGTGGGAGCGAGCCTGCTCGCGATGGCGGCGTAACAGTCAGCATAGATGCTGGATGTGACGGCCTCATCGCGAGCAGGCTCGCTCCCACATTTGAATCTCATCGCTTCAACCAGCGAAAATCAGCTTAGCCCCAGCTCACGCCAGATCCGCATGACCTGCCGCCGTTCGTCTGCGAACTGGTCGCCCGGTATCACCCCGGGGTCCTTCTGCAAGGCCTGCCGGTGGGCGGCGGAGCGGTAAGCCTTATAGGCTTCACGCAGCAGACTGGCATCTTCGACGGGCATCAACCCTTCGTGCTCCAGCTCTTCCAGAATGCGGATGTTATCGGTCCAGCGCAGCAATGGCGGGTGCGTTTGCGACCACGCCAGGGCCGCGTATTGCACCATAAATTCAATATCGACGATACCTCCGGCGTCCTGCTTGAGGTCGAAGGGCGCTGCGGCGTCAAAGGCATTTGCCCCAGTGCCGGCCGCCGTACTCTTGCTGCCGAGGTTTTCGCGCATCTTGGCGCGCATCTCGCTGACCTCCTGGCGCAGGGTCGGCAAGTCACGCGGCTTGCCCAGTATCGCGGCACGGACTTTTTCGAAAGCCTGGCCGACATCCTGGCTGCCCACCAACACCCGCGCCCGCACCAGCGCTTGATGCTCCCATGTCCAGGCTTCATTTTCCTGATAGCGGGAAAACGCACCGAGCGAACTCACCAAAAGACCCGATGCACCGGACGGTCGCAGGCGCATGTCCACTTCGTACAGCTGACCCGAGTTGGTCTGGGCCGTGAGCAAATGGATGATGCGCTGCCCCAGCCGGGTGAAAAACTGCGCGCCATCGATCGACTTCGGCCCATCGGTTTCGGCCTGCGGATCACCATCGTGGATGAATACCAGGTCGAGGTCCGAACCATGCCCGAGTTCCAGCCCGCCGACTTTTCCATAACCGACAATGATGAATCCGGGATCGCATAAAGTGCCGTCGGTGCGCAGCGGCGTACCGTATTTGGCCACCGTTTGCCGCCAGGCCAGGGCCAGCACTTGCTCAAGGATCGCTTCGGCGAGCCAGGTCAGGTAATCGCTGACTTTCATCAGTGGCAGGCTGCCGGCGATTTCTGAAGCGGCGACCCGCAAGCGGTGCGCCAGTTTGAAATGGCGCAGGGCTTCCATCTGCTGCTCAAGGTCATCCTCGGGAATCCGCGTCAGACGCTCACGCAGCTCGGCAGCCAGCTCCGGGGCCAAAGGCGGCTTGAACAGTCGTCCTTCATTAAGCAATTCATCGAGCAACAGCGGGAAGCGGGTGATTTGCTCAGCAATCCACGGGCTTGCGGCGCACAACGTCAACAAGCGACGCAGCGCGCCGGGGTTTTCGGTCAGCAATACCAGATACGCTGAACGCCGCGCCACGGCCTCGACCAATGGCAGCACACGCTCCAGCACCAGATCCGGGTTGGCGTGCTCCACCGCCTGGGCCAGCAAACGCGGGATAAAAGCATCGAGACGTTCGCGCCCCAGACGTTGCATGGCCCGCAACTGCGGGCTGCTGCGCAGGCTGGCCAACGCCTTCAGTGCTTTGGGGGCATCAGCGAAACCGCCCTCTTCGAGTTGACGGCAGGCGGCTTCTTCATCCTGGGCTTCTTCCCACAGCGGCAGCCATTCACCGCCAACCACCACTTCGCTTTCGGCACCCTCCTCCTCGTCAGGGTCGGCAATGACCTGGCCGAAGTGCCACGCCACCCGCCCGCGCCAGTACATCAGTTGTTCATGGAACGCCGGCCAATCGGCAAAACCCAACATAAAGGCAATGCGCGCCTGATCCTGAGCGCCGTCCGGCAGCATCTGGGTCTGGCGGTCGGCAATCGCCTGGATCGCGTGCTCGGTGTAACGCAGGAATTCGTAGCCTTCGCGCAGTTCGCTGATCACCGCTGGCGGCAAGTAGCCTTGCCCTTCCAGCGTGCTCAGCACTTTTAATAGAGGACGCTGCTGCAAGCTCAAATCGCGGCCACCGTGGATCAACTGGAAGGCCTGGGCAATGAACTCGACCTCGCGAATACCACCGGAGCCGAGCTTAATGTTGTCGGCCATGCCTTTGCGCCGCACTTCCTGCTGGATCAGCTGTTTCATGGTGCGCAGCGCTTCGATGGCCGAGAAGTCCAGATAACGCCGGTAAACGAACGGCCGCAGCATCTCTTGCAGTTGCGCGCCGGCGACTTGATCGCCCGCCACCACCCGCGACTTGATCATGGCGTAGCGTTCCCAGTCGCGGCCCTGATCCTGGTAATACTGCTCCAGCGCGTTGAAGCTCAACACCAGCGCACCGGACGAGCCGTAAGGACGCAAACGCATGTCGACGCGAAACACAAAACCGTCGACGGTCATTGGGTCCAGCGCCTTGATCAGACGCTGCCCGAGGCGGATGAAAAACTCCTGGTTATCCAGCGGACGCTTCACGCCTACGGTTTCGCCGCCCTCGGGGTAAGCAAAAATCAAGTCGATGTCAGACGACAGGTTCAACTCCACCGCACCGAGCTTGCCCATCCCCAGCACCACCATCTGCTGCGGTTCGCCGCTGCGTCGACCGGTGGGCACACCGAACTGCTGGCAATGGCGCGCGTACAACCATTGATAAGCCTGATCGATGCTGGCATCGGCCATGTCGGAGAGATCGCGACAGGTCTGGACCAGATCGGCCTGACGGGTCAGGTCGCGCCAGATGATTCGCACCTGATGGCGAGTACGCTGGCGGCGCAAGGCGCGGCCGAGCTGGTCATCGGTTTCGGCTGCACTCGCCGCAGCCGCAATCTGCGCGCACAACTCACCCGGGGCGTACCCGCGGTCCAGTTCGCCGGACTGCACCAGCGCCAGCAACATCAAAGGGTCACGCACACTCTGTTCAATGACAAAGTCGCTGGCAGCGGTCACTCGGGCAAATTGAGCCCAACGCTCAGGGGACCAGCTGGACAATCCATGATCATCATCCAGCGCTGCGACTGCGGTACGGAACGACTGCTCGGCGCGGGAGACAAGCGGCAACAGAATGGCGGGCAGTTCGGCAAGCGAAGGGAGGCTCATGGTCTATCCTTGATCGGCGTGTATCGGGCTGCATGTAGTGAATTTTCATAATGCACTACCTGAAGGACTGTCGAACAAAAGTTAGAAATAGCTGAAAATTCTTTATTATTGGCAGCCAGCATCAAGCTTTCACCTTTTCTGGTTGGTAAAAGACCAACCTTAACGATTATTCTCACAACAGAGTCGGGGGCCAAAAGCCGCTCATCTGTAGTTTTACTACTCGTATATACATTAGTAAGGCTGAAATGCCGGATGATTTGTAGTAAAACTACACACCGCCGGAACAACCTGTCGGCAATCCAAGAATTCATAACGTCTGCCCACAAGGCCAGTCGCTAACTCAGGCAACCGATTCTGGTAGCCTTTCCGCCCTGGAGCAAGCCATGCAAGACCTCGATCCCGTCGAAACCCAGGAATGGCTGGACGCCCTGGAATCGGTTCTCGACAAAGAAGGCGAAGACCGCGCTCATTATCTGATGACCCGTATGGGCGAATTGGCGACCCGCAGCGGTTCGCAATTGCCTTACGCAATCACCACGCCATACCGCAATACCATTCCCGTTACCCACGAAGCACGCATGCCTGGCGACCTGTTCATGGAACGCCGCATTCGCTCGCTGGTACGCTGGAACGCGATGGCCATGGTGATGCG
>Ga0247819_10000476_pt1 | contig 23810 bp, 19 predicted proteins | sample 13C_Xylose_Day6_FD_193428 | JGI IMG/M metagenome (GOLD analysis project Ga0247819, IMG submission 193428) | Soil microbial communities from agricultural site in Penn Yan, New York, United States - 13C_Xylose_Day6 | ecosystem: Environmental > Terrestrial > Soil > Agricultural land | place: USA...
TCTGGGCGGCGGGTGAAAGCATAACCTGATGTAAGGCAAGCACTTTCCTGAGCGCAGGACAGCCGATTTCGTCGTGTTCAAGCGTCGAGCAGCGCGCTCCGCTTGATCAATGCGTGCCCGCCCAAAGCGAAAAGTGCTCCCTCATCGATCCCTCCCCTGACTGATCAGCGTCGCCGGCCCCGCTGCCATGATGACCGTCGGTTTTGGCTGCGGCTTGACATTTCCGTAAGGCTGACCTTATCATTCCAATATAAAGTATCTTAGTACATAACTATGATATAACTATAAGAGAGGAACATAAGATGAAATCAGCAAGGATTGCACTGCTTCTGGGAACGGCACTCATCGCCTCCTCGTCCTTCGCCTTCGCGCAGGAAAAGGGCGGCGTCATCAACGTCGCCACGGTCGGCGAGCCGCCGACGCTCGACCCTATGGCTTCGACGGCCGACCTGGTCGGCATCGTCTCGCAGCATATGTTCGAGACGCTCTACACCTTCGACAAGGATTGGAAGCCGACGCCGCTTCTGGCTGTGGCCATGCCGGAAATCAGCGCCGACGGCAAAACCTACACGATCAAGCTGCGCTCCGGCGTCAAGTTCCATGACGGCACCGACATGGATGCGACCGACGTCGTCGCCTCGCTCGAGCGCTGGACGAAGACCGCCTCGCGCGGCAAGCAGACGGCAACGACGATCGCCGGCATCGAGGCCGTCGACCCGACCACGGTCAAGATCTCGCTCAACACCCCCTATGCGCCGCTGGTCTCGCTGCTCGCCTTCAACAATTCCGCGGCAATCGTACTGCCTTCGGAAAAGCAGGCTGAGCCGATGGTCGATTTCGTCGGCACCGGCCCCTACAAGCTCAAGGAGCGCAAGGCCGACCAGTACATCCAGCTTGAGCGTTACGACGGCTATGTCTCGCCCGAGGGCGAAAGCAACGGTTATGGCGGCGCGCGTCACCAGTATGCCGACGAGATCCGCTTCGTGCCGGTTCCCGACCCGAACACCCGTGTCGAGGCCGCCGTCTCCGGTCAGTACGACTACGTCGATTCGCTGCCGGTCGAATCCTTCGAACGGGTGAAAGGCTCGAGCGCTTCCGAACCTGTGATGCTGCAGCCTTTCGGCTGGCCTGTCTTTGTCCTCAACTCAGGCAACGGCATGACCAAGAATCTGGAACTGCGCAAGGCGATCCGCGCCGCACTCAGCATGGAAGACATGATGGCGGCCGCCTTCGGCAGCACCGACTTCTACGCGCTCGATGCCGCCCTCTACCCGGCGCAGTATGTCTGGCGCACCGAAGCCGGCACGGAAGGCGGCTACAATGTCGCCGATCCGGAAAAGGCAGGCGAACTCTTGAAGGCTACCGGCTACAAGGGTGAGCCGCTGCGCATCCTGACCAGCCGCCAGTACGAGTTCCACTACAAAATGGCACAGGTCGCCGCCGAGTATCTGAAGCTCGCGGGCTTCACCGTCGATCTGCAGGTGGTCGACTGGGCAACGCTCACCCAGCGCCGCGCCGACCCGACACTCTGGGATATCTATATCACCCACAGCCCGTTCCTGCCGGAACCGGCGCTGATCGGCATGATGTCGACCAAGGCGCCCGGAAACTGGGATACGCCGGCCCGCGCCAAGGCCGTCGATGCCTTCAACGCCGAATCGGATGCTGGCAAGCGCGTCACACTCTGGGCCGACGTCCAGAAGGTGATCTACGAGGAAGTGCCGTTCATCAAGATCGGCGACTTCAACGCCCTGTCGGCAAAGACCAAGACGCTTGACGGCGTCTCCCCCGCGCCGTGGCCCTACTTCTGGAACGCTTCGATCAAGAAGTAAGCTTTCATCCACTTGAAGCCTTCGGCGGGCGGTCTTTCCCTTCACGGATTGCTGCCCGCCGGATAGCCCGGCGCTGCCTTGCCAGTGCCCGTGCGGAAGAAGTTCGAGGCACCCATGATACGCTATATTCTCCAGCGCCTGTTCGGCATGATCGTGGTCATGGCGCTCGTCGTCACCATTGTCTTCGTCATCGTCCGCGTGACACCCGGCGATCCCGCCGCCGTCATGCTCGGACCGGAAGCGACGCAGCAAGACATCGCCGAATTGCGCACCAAGCTTGGTCTCGACCAGTCGCTCGGCCTGCAATATGTCTACTATATCGGGCAGCTGCTGCAGGGCGATCTCGGCCAGTCGATCTTCCTCAACCAGCCGGTCACTTCGGCGCTTGCCGAGCGTGCCGAGCCGACCTTCTTCCTGACCCTGTTCTCGATTCTGATCGCCAGCGGCATTGCGCTGCCGATCGGCATCTACGCCGCCTACCGCCGCGGCTCCTTCGTCGACCAGGCGGCCACCACGCTGGCGATGCTTGCCGCCAGCATTCCGAGCTTCTGGCTCGGCCTGATCCTCATCCAGTTCCTCGCGGTCCGCCTCGGCTGGTTCCCGGTTTCGGGTTACGGCGGGCCGGGTTCATCCTTCGCAGAGCGCATGTACCATCTGACCTTGCCGGCCATTGCGCTCGGGGTCGTCTCCTCGGCGCTGATCCTGCGCTTTACCCGCGCCTCGATGCTCGATGTGCTCGGCGACGACTTCATCCGCACCGCCCGCGCCAAGGGTCTCGGCGAACGCAAGGTGGTAATGAAACACGCGCTGAAGAATGCCCTCATCCCGATCCTGACCATCATCGGTCTCACCGCCGCGGTTCTGATCTCCGGCGCCGTCGTCACAGAAACCGTCTTCGGCCTTCCGGGCGTCGGCAATCTCGTCGTCTCCGCCGTGCTCAGGCGCGACTACCCTGTGATCCAGGGCGCGCTGCTCGTCATCGCCGCTCTTTACGTGCTGATCAATTTCGCGATCGACATGCTCTATCTCCTCGTTGATCCAAGGGTTCGCTACTGATGACCGCCACCGTATCAACCCCTGTCGCAAGCGAGCGTGCCAAGTTCCTGCGCCGCCTGCTCAAGCGCAAGACCGTTGCCTTCGGTCTCTTCGTTCTCGTCGTCTTCGTGCTCCTGGCCGTCTTCGCGCCGCTGATCGCGCCCTATGCGCCCGGCAAGCTGTCGATCGTCAACCGCCTGTCGCCGCCGAGCCTGCAATGGTTCTTCGGCACTGACGAATTCGGGCGCGACGTGTTTTCGCGCACGCTCTATGCCGGCCGGCTTTCGCTGCTCGTCGGCGCCGCCGTCGTCACGCTCGCAACGATCGTCGGTGTCGTCATGGGCCTCGTCGCCGGCTTCTTTCCGAAGCTCGACGCGCCGATCGCCCGCCTGATCGACGCGATGATGGCCTTTCCCGATATCCTGCTGGCGATCGCGCTCGTCGCCGCCCTCGGCCCGTCGCTGACGACGGTGATCGTCGCGCTCAGCGTCGTCTACGCGCCGCGGCTGGCGCGGGTGGTGCGCGCCTCGACGCTGGTGATCCGCGAGCTGCCCTATGTCGAGGCGGCTCGCGCGCTCGGCATCTCGACGCCGCACATCATGACGCGGCATGTGCTGCGCAACCTGCTCTCGCCGATCCTGGTGCAGGGCACGTTCCTATTTGCCCATGCCATGCTGGCCGAAGCCGGGCTTTCCTTCCTCGGCGTCGGCGTCAGTCCTGAGATCCCGACCTGGGGCACGATGATCGCCTCGGGCCGGCAATATATCGGACAGGCCGATTGGGTGACGCTGTTTCCCGGCATCGCCATCGTGCTTTCGGTTCTGTCCCTGCAGATGGTTGGCGATGGTTTGCGCGACATGCTCGACCCCCGCCTCAGAAAGGACCTGTGATCCATGCCCACCGCAACCCGTAGCACCAGCCCCGTGCTGATCAGCAACGTGAAGCCCGTCGCCTTCGGCATGGCGGCACCGAGCGAAACCGTCGACATCCTGATCGGTGGCGACGGCACCATTGCCCGCATCGGCAGCCAGTTGTCGGCGCCTGAAGGCACCCAGCGCATCGACGGCAAGGGTGCCTGGATTTCGCCCGGCTGGATCGATCTGCACGCCCATGTCTGGCATGGCGGCACCGACATTTCGGTCCGGCCGCAACTCTGCGGCATGGAGCGCGGCGTCACCACCATCGTCGACGCCGGTTCGGCCGGCGAAGCCAACTTCCATGGTTTTCGCGAATACATCATCGAGCCGGCGCGCGAGCGCATCAAGGCCTTCCTCAATCTCGGCTCGATCGGCCTCGTCGCCTGCAACCGCGTCAGCGAGCTCAGCGACATCCGCTCGATTGACATCGACCGCATCATCGCCTGCTACCAGGAAAACCGCGAGCATATCGTCGGCCTGAAAGTGCGCGCCAGCCACGTGATCACCGGCTCCTGGGGCGTAACCCCGGTCAAGCTCGGCAAGAAGATCGCCAAGATCCTCAAGATCCCGATGATGGTGCATGTTGGCGAACCGCCGGCGCTCTATGACGAAGTGCTTGAAATCCTCGGCCCCGGCGACATCGTCACCCATTGCTTCAACGGCAAGGCCGGCAGTAGCATCATCGAGGACGAAGACCTGTTCGAGCTTGCCGAGCGCTGCGCCGGCGAAGGCATCCGGCTCGACATCGGCCATGGCGGCGCGTCGTTTTCGTTCCGCGTCGCGGAAGTCGCCATTGCCCGCGGCCTGCTGCCCTTCTCGATCTCCACCGATGTGCACCTGCGCAGCATGAACCAGTCAGTCTGGGACCTCGGCACCACCATGTCGAAGCTCTTGAGCGTCGGCATGCAGTTCGAAAAGGTCGTCGAGGCCGTGACGCAGGCTCCGGCCTCGGTCATTCGCCTGCCGATGGACGGGCTTCTGACCGTCGGCGCGCGCGCCGAGTTCACCCTCTTCGATCTCGTCGATTCCGAACTGCGCGTCTTCGATTCACTTGGAGCCGAAGCGCATCTCAACCGCCTCTTCGAGCCGCGATATGCGCTCATGGGCACGGACGTCGTGGCGGCAAACAGATACCAGCCGCAGCATGTCGAATGCCCCGACCACAGCCACGGCTTCAGCTACCGTTGAACCATCACAGAACACAGAAACTGGCAGGATATCGCGTGAACAGTTTGGACCATAAGACCAAGGGCCGTGTGCCGGCTTCGCCCTACCAGAGGCTTGCAGCCCTCGGCATCGACCTGCCCCCGGCACCGCCGCCGATCGCCAACTTCGTCACCCATGTTCAGGAGGGCAACATTCTCTACCTCTCCGGACAGGGCCCGCGCGAGGTCGACGGCCACCTGCATGCCGGCAAGGTCGGCGCCGACGTCGACGTTGAAAGCGCCTATGAGCACGCGCGGCTGACGGGCATCAATCTGCTGGCGGTGATGCATGATGCGCTCGGCGATCTCGGCCGCGTCAAGCGCATCGTCAAGCTCCTCGGCATGGTCAACGCCGTACCGGACTTCGCCGATCATCCGCAGGTGATCAATGGTTGCTCCGACCTGCTGATCGACGTCTTCGGCGAAGCGGGGCAGCATGCCCGCTCGGCCGTCGGTTTCGGATCGCTTCCCGGCAACATCACCGTCGAGATCGAAGCGATCGTCTCGCTTCACGAGTGACGGTTTAAGGGAGGTCGGATCAATGGCTGCGCCAGCCCATCATCTTCTCGATCCGCTCGGCGGAAACCCTGACGTGATCGGCGTAGAAGTTGCGATCGTCGACGATCTTCTGTTCGGGCAGAACGATGGAGATGGTCGCGACGCAACTGCCCTTGTCGTCGAGGATCGGGGCGGCGACGCAGGCGACCGCATAGTCGGATTCACCGGCCTGGATCGAAAGCTTGGCGGCAAGCGCCGTCTCGGCCTGGCTCGACAGTGCGGCCGGATCTACATCGGCCCGGCCCGTCGGCGATGTGCGGGCGCAACGGCGGAACAGCTCCAACCTCTCGTCGGAGGGCAGATGGCCGACCAGCAATCGTCCGGAGGCCGTCCAGTTAAGCGGCACCCGGGTGCCGACCCTGGATGTCACCTGGAAATGGCCGGGGCCGTCCGCCATGGCGAGCACCTGCATGTAGTCGCCGTCGCGACCGCAGAGCTGGATGGTTTCGGCAACCTCGCGACCGAGATCATGCATCTCCCGCGTCGCCACGCCGAGGAAATCGAGCGAGCGCGCATAGGCGAGACCGTAATGGTAGAGCCTGTCACCGAGCCAGACCTGGCCGTCGGCATCGCGGCTGAGCAGGTTCTTTTCCACCATGTCGTCGACGATGACATAGGCCGTCGACAGCGGCGCGCCGACCGCTTTGGCAATCGCGTAGACGCCGCTCGGAGAACCGGTCTCGTAGAGGAAGTCGAGCACCTGCAATGCCCGATCCATGCCGCTTACGCGCGAACGGCGGGTCTTGCCGGTCGGCTCCATGTCGTCGCCGGCTTCGGCGGCAATCGTCGTCTTGTCCAAGGGTCTACTCCCATGCAATTCGAAATTCGCATCAGATGGGCGGTCAGCAACGGCTTTCCGTCTCACCCGCGACAACGGCCGGTTCGGCGATCCGAAACGGCCCGTTCATATCTCATTACTATGGTAGATATTCCGCGAAAACGGAATAGCTTAACCTGTTCCGACTGCCAGAAAATCATATGGAGACCACCATGCCTGACCGCGACATCCGCGAAGCTCTCGGACTTCGGCCCGTTATCAACGTATCCGGCACGATGACCAGCCTCGGCGCATCGATCGTGGTTCCGGAAGCGATCGCCGCGATGACAGGCATACTGCCGCAATTCGTCGAGATCAACGACCTGCAGCGCAAGATCAGCCCGGTGATTGCCCGGCTGACGGGCGCCGAGGCCGGCTTCATCACCGCCTCCTGCTCCGCCGGCATCAGCCTTGCAGTCGCCGGCACCATGACCGGCAACGACCTCGCCGCGATCGAGCGCCTGCCCGATGCCACGGGCTTGAAGAACGAAGTCATCATCCAGATGGGCCATGTCGTCAGCTATGGTGCGCCGGTCGACCAGGCGATCCGCATTGCCGGCGGCAAGCCGGTGCTCGTCGGCCAGGCGACGTCGGCCTATCGCTATCACATCGAAGGCGCCATCAACGAGCGCACGGCGGCTGCCATCTATGTCGTCTCCCACCATGTGGTTCAGTACGGCCTTATCGGGCTCAAGGAATTCGCCGAGGCCTGCCATGCCAAGGGCGTGCCGGTCATCGTCGATGCCGCATCCGAATATGATCTGAAGATCTTCCTCGAACAGGGCGCGGACATCGTCCTCTATTCCGGTCACAAATTCCTGGGCGGCCCGACCTCCGGCATCGTCGCCGGCGAAAAGACGCTGGTGCGCAACGCCTTCCTGCAGAACCTCGGCATCGGCCGCGGCATGAAGGTCGGCAAGGAAAGCATGCTCGGCGTGATGGCAGCCCTCATCGCCTGGGAAACGCGCGACCACCAGGGGATCCGCGACCGCGAGGCCGGCTATCTCCATCTCTGGCGCGACACGCTCGACGGCCGCCCGGGCGTCAAGCACGTGATCGAAGCTGACCCGACCGGCAATCCGCTCGACCGCCTGCGCGTCACCATCGATCCGCAGGAAGCCCACATCACCGCCTGGGATCTCGCCGATGCGCTGGCGCGCGGTCAGCCGCCGATCATCGTGCGCGACCACGAGGTCGAGCACAATTACTTCTATCTCGACCCCTGCAACCTGCACCCCGGCCAGGAAACCATCGTGGCAGACCGCCTTTCCGAGGAGCTGACAAAGGCGCGCAGCTCCAACGAGATCATCGCCACGCCGCTTCATGAGCGCAATGCCCGCCGCTTCGCCGGCCTGTTGCGCTGGCCCGACTGAGACCGATCCGCCCACCCCGTGCAGAACGACAAGGAATGTGAGACATGACCCGCACCGACGCTGCCACCGATCCGTCGAAAGCTGTGCTTTCGGTCGAGAACCTGACAACCTCGTTTCTGGTCGACGGCGCCTGGAAGCCTGTGGTGCGGGACATCTCGTTCTCGGTCATGCCGGGAGAGACGGTGGCGATCGTCGGTGAATCCGGCTCGGGCAAGAGCGTGACGTCCCTTTCGATCATGCGCCTGCTGCAGAAGGACATGAGCCGAACCGAAGGGCGAGTCATGCTCGGCGGCTGCAACATCCTCGATCTGCCGGAAAGCGACATGCGCCGCGTGCGCGGCAACGAAGTGGCGATGATCTTCCAGGAGCCGATGACCAGCCTGAACCCGCTGTTCACCATCGGCGACCAGATTTCCGAAGCGCTGCTCTGCCATCGACCGATGAGCAAGGCGGAAGCGAAGGCCGAGACCATTCGCCTGCTCGACAAGGTCAGGATCCCGTCGGCCGCTTCCCGTTTCGACGAATACCCGCACCGCTTCTCCGGCGGCATGCGCCAGCGCGTCATGATCGCCATGGCGCTTGCCAGCCGTCCGAAGCTCCTGATCGCCGACGAGCCGACGACCGCCCTCGACGTGACGATCCAGGGACAGATCCTCGACCTCATCAAGGTGCTGCAGGAGGAGGAAGGAACGTCCGTCCTGTTCATCACCCACGACATGGGCGTGGTTGCGGAGATCGCCGACCGCACCGTGGTGATGTTCCGCGGCGAAGCGGTGGAAACCGGCCGGACGGACGACATCTTCCTGCGCGCCAAACATCCCTATACCCGCGCACTTCTCTCGGCCGTACCGATGCTCGGCTCGATGAAGGGCAAGCCGCAGCCGCTGCGTTTTCCTGTTATCGACAGCGTCACTGGCCTGCCGGATACGCCGGCCGAGGGAACGAGCACGGTCGCTCAGACCCGCCCGATCCTTGAGGTGAAAAACCTCGTCAAGCGCTTCGACATTCATGCCGGGCTGCTCGGCAAGCTGCAGGGCCGCGTGCACGCCATCGAAAACGTCTCCTTCAGCCTGCAGCCGGGCGAAACGCTGTCGCTCGTCGGCGAATCCGGCTGCGGCAAGTCGACCACCGGTCGCGCCATCATGCGGCTGATCGAACCGCAGAGCGGGTCGGTCGTTCTCAACGGCCAGGACGTGCTGGCCATGGATCGCAAACGCTTGCGCGAAATGCGCCGGACCATGCAGATGATCTTCCAGGATCCCTTCGCCAGCCTCAATCCTCGCATGACCGTGGGGGCTGCGATCGCCGAACCCTATCTCGAGCACAAGCTCGGCACCGCGAGCCAGGCCCGCGACAAGGTCGCCGACCTGCTGGAGCGCGTCGGCCTGCAGGCCGACATGGCCGCGCGCTACCCGCATGAATTCTCCGGCGGACAGCGCCAGCGTGTCTGCATTGCGCGGGCGCTGGCGCTCGATCCGAAGGTCATCGTTGCCGACGAATCGGTCTCGGCCCTCGACGTCTCGATCAAGGCGCAGGTCATCAACCTTCTGCTCGACCTGCAGGCGAGCCTCGGCCTTGCCTATCTCTTCATCTCGCACGACATGGCCGTCGTCGAACGCGTCAGCCACCGTGTCGCGGTAATGTATCTCGGCGAGATCGTCGAGATCGGCCCGCGCACCGATATCTTCGAAAACCCGCAGCACCCCTACACCCGCAAGCTGATGGCAGCCGTGCCGATCGCCGATCCGACCCGGCGGCACACCAGGCGCAATGTCGCCAGCGACGAGATCAAGAGCCCGATGCGCGCGCCCGACTATGTCGTGGGCGAGCGGCAGTACCGCCAGATTTCGGCGGAGCACTTCGTGCAAGTGTAGAAAGCGGGCGCTTAAAACCGCGCCGTCACTTGTCTGGCGTGCAGACGCGCAGGCGATGGCCATCGGGATCGAGCGCGACAAAGGTGCGGCCGAAGACGGCGGTCATCAGGTCCTGCTCGATCGGGATCCCAGCCTTGCGCCATTCCGCGTAAAGCCGCTCGACCTCGGCGTCGTCCTTGACCATGAAGGCGATCTCCATCCGGTGGCCCGAACCGGAGGAGACGAAGTTCGCGGCCTTGGTGGACCAGAGGCTGAAGTTCAGGCCGTTATCGAGGGCATAGGCGACGTAGGCCGGAAAGGCCGCAACCGGCCCACGGCCAAGCAGCCGTGTGTAGAAGGCGGCGCTCTGTTCAGGATCTTCCACGTAAAGCAGGATGAGGTTCGGGGTCAGCATCGTCGATCATCTCCGTTGTTCGATGGTCGCAAGCTAGCGCGTGCCACTGTCAGCTTTTGTCAGCATCGAAATCATGCCCGGCGCAAAAAAGCCGCCGCTCCGAGGATGGAGCCGGCGGCCTTGTCGGACCATGCTAACCACTGAGGTCGGCGTCTGCGTCAGAAGACGGCCAGATATTTCAACAGCGAGATGATACCGATAACGAGCACGATAGCCTGCACGATCTGTTTCGCCCGGCCGTCCAGCGGCAGGCGCTGAACCAGATAAAGCACGAGCACGATGACGAGGAACGTGATCAGAATGCTGATAAGAAGCCCCATAGACAAACTCCCTTTTCAAGGCGACGCGAAGTCGTCTGAGTTGTAACTATGAGGCGAGCCGAAAAGTTCCAATACTGGCAAATACTTATTTAGATAAGGCTGGGTTCCGGCCTCCGTCCCTGCCGACTGGCAGCAGTTCCGCGCACACGAAATCAGAGCTCGCGGCGATCATGCCGCGCACGACTGGCTCATCAGCGTTGATTGCATGGAAGATCGGGAGAAGGGTGTCAGCCGGCCGCCTTGCAGGCGATCCCGGCATCATTCTCGCCCTTCGTCGCATCGTAGAGCGTTGCCTCGTCACCTTTCGTCCACCAGATATACTGGCCGCCGGCATACTTGGCACCCGATGCGGAAATCACGTTAGAGGCGACGGTGAAGTTGCCGTCGAGGGTGAAGGTCACCAATGAGGCCGGGCCGGCATTGATGTATTCGGCTTCGACCGTCTTGCCGCCGCAGTCATAGCGCGCCGACTGGCGATCGACGGTCTCTGCCCCCGGAACCGAAATCGTGACATCGACACTGCCCGATCCGCCCGCTGCCATCGACGCCAGCGTCAGCGCCGGCGCGCCGGCCGACTTGCCGAGGACCAGTTTCGACCCTTCGACATCCCAGGAAAGCTCGGTGCGCAGTGCCGCCAGGAATTTCTGTTCCTGATCCATCACCGCCGGCACGCACATCTTGCGGGTCGAGGCCGCCGGGCCGAAGGTGATCTTCGCACCGGAAAGGCTGAAAGTACCGGTAAAGTGGTTGCAGCCGGCCATGCCGCCATAGGTTCCATCGTCGCGGATCTCCAGCGTCGACTGAAGATTGTCGATCACCCCGCGGCCGGCGATATCTTCGGCAAGCCAGATGCCGACAAGCTGTTGCGGCACGTTTTCGGCAGCGACCGTCTGCATTGAGGCCATTTCGATCAGCACGCAGGCGCAGGAAAGGGCGGTGGCGACTTTCAGCATCGGGAACTCCTTCGCGCTTCGACTCGTCGTCCGATTCTTAGCCCGATCACACGCCGGATTGAAGACCGCGCCCTTGTTGCACGTCGATTTCGCCTGTAGAGCCTAGCGCATACAATGAAGATCGGCATCGGTTTTCGGCAAAACCAAAACGCGGCTTCCCTCTGTCGGAGCGAGCGTTAGGCGCTCGGCCGGGCGCTTGCGCCCCCGCCCCGCTGTAAGGCTGGAAGAACGAACAAGAACATGGGAATTGGCATGGCATCCCGCGAAAACGCGAAGCGCCGACTGACGATCCTGGGCTCGACCGGCTCCATCGGCACCAATACGCTCGATGTCGTCGAGCGGCTGGGCGGTCGCGACAGTTTCGAGATCGTCGCTCTGACCGGAAACGGCAACATTCCGCTGCTGGCGCAGCAGGCGATTGTCCACGGCGCAGAGCTTGCCGTTACCGCCGACGACAGCCATTACGCCAGCCTGAAGACAGCGCTCTCCGGCACCGGCATTGAGGTTGCGTCAGGCAGGAGCGGCCTGATCGAGGCGGCGGAGCGCGACGCCGGCTGGGTGATGGCGGCAATCGTCGGCAATGCCGGACTTGCCCCGACGCTGGCCGCCGCAAGCCGCGGCGCCGACATCGCGCTTGCCAACAAGGAATGCCTGGTTTCCGCCGGCAGCCTGTTCATCGAAGCGGTCAGGAAGGGCGGCGGCCGCCTCTTGCCGGTCGATAGCGAACACAACGCCATCTTCCAGGTGCTGGAAGAGCACCAGCGCCATGCCGTCGAGCGCATCATCCTCACAGCCTCCGGCGGCCCCTTCCGCACCAAGACACTCGAAGAGATGCGCCACGTGACGGCCGACGTCGCCCGCGCCCATCCGAACTGGTCGATGGGTCTGAAGATCTCGATCGACAGCGCCTCGATGTTCAACAAGGCGCTGGAGATGATCGAAGCCAAGCACCTGTTCGGCCTCAGGCCGGAGCAGATCGAGGTGATCGTGCATCCGCAGTCGGTCATCCACTCGATGGTCGGCTACACCGATGGCTCGGTGCTGGCGCAGCTCGGCTGCCCCGACATGCGCACCGCCATCGGCTATGCGCTCTCCTATCCCAGCCGCTGCGACCTGCCGATCGAACGGCTCGACTTCGCCAAGCTGTCGCGCCTCGATTTCGAAGCGCCCGATGAAATCAGGTTTCCGGCAATCCGCCTGGCGCGCCGCGCCATGGAACAGGGCGGCGTGCAGGGGGCCGTGCTGAACGGCGCCAAGGAGACGGCGCTGGAAGCCTTCATCGCCGGTCGGGCCGGGTTCCTGGACATGGCCGAAATTGTCGAGCAGGTAATGGACAAGCTCTCGGACCTGCCTGCGGCCGTCACCATGGACGATGTCTTTGCCGCCGACGAAAAAGCCCGACAACTGGCTGCCGGGCTGATCCGATAGTTTGCTGATCGGGCGTTCCCGCCCCTCATCCGGCTGCCGCCACTTTCTCCCCGCACGCGGAGAGAAGGTTAGGGGCAGATTTCTCGAAAGATAAGTGAAGCCTTACGCGACGGCCCGTGCCAGCGCGCAGCGCGACCACAGCGAATGCAGCGCGCCGACCAGATGGTCGATATCGGCATCCGAATGCAGCGGCGTCGGAGTGATGCGCAGGCGCTCGGTCTTCGTCGGCACCGTCGGGTAGTTGATCGGCTGCACATAGACGCCAAAATGGTCGAGCAGCAGGTCGGAGATCCACTTGCACTTGGCGGCGTCGCCGACCATGACCGGCACGATATGGCTCGGGTTCGGCATATGCGGAATGCCGCGCTGGTCGAGCAGCGAGCGCAGCCGGCGCACGCGCTCCTGATGGGCGAAGCGTTCGATCTGGCTTTCCTTCAGATGACGGATGGAGGCAAGCGCACCGGCCGCAAGCGTCGGTGGCAGCGCCGTCGTGAAGATGAAGCCCGAAGCAAAGGAGCGGATGAAATCGCAAAGCGCCGTCGAGCCGGTGATGTAGCCGCCCATGACGCCGAAGGCCTTGCCGAGCGTGCCTTCGATGACGGTGAGGCGATGCATCAGGCCTTCGCGCTCGGCGATACCGCCGCCACGCGGGCCGTATATGCCGACGGCGTGCACTTCGTCGAGATAGGTCATCGCGCCGTATTTGTCGGCGAGATCGCAGAGCTCCTTGATCGGGGCAATGTCGCCATCCATCGAATAGACGGATTCAAAGGCAATGATCTTCGGCGCGCGCGGATCGGCTGCGGCAAGCTTGGCTTCGAGGTCGGCCACCGAGTTGTGCTTGAAGATGACGCGTTCGCACTTGGAATGACGAATCCCCTCGATCATCGAAGCGTGGTTCCCGGCGTCTGAGAAGACGATGACACCGGGAATCTTCGAACAGAGCGTTCCAAGGGCGGCCCAGTTGGACACGTAACCCGAGGTGAACAGAAGCGCCGATTCCTTGCCATGCAGATCTGCGAGCTCGCGCTCGAGCAGCACATGGTAGTGGTTGGTTCCGGAAATGTTGCGGGTGCCGCCGGCACCGGCGCCGCATTCGTCGATGGCGCGTTTCATCGCCTCGGTGACGATGGTGTGCTGGCCCATGCCGAGATAGTCGTTGGAACACCAGACGGTGACTTCCTGAATGCCTTCAGCCGTGTGGCGCGCGGCCTTCGGAAAGTTGCCGCGATGGCGAGCGATATCGGCGAAAACCCGGTAGCGACCTTCCTGATGCAGCCCGTCCAGCTCGGTTTTAAAGAAATTCTCGAAATCCATCATCTTCTCCAGTGCCCTGCCGCTTTTTTTGATTCAAAGCGACCGGGGGTCAACCCCGCAATGCGACGCGGCCGCCGCCTGCGGCAAAAGGCCTCTAGTTTTGAACCGTTCCAAAGAAAGCCTTAGCGCATGTAAATCCCTCCAAGCTTGATCGAAGTCAAGCTTGGACGAAAAAAGGGCGGCCGAAACCGCCCTTTTTGACGCATCAAGACAGGCCCGCATTGCTCATGCTGCAGCCACCGCGCGTTTTGCCATCACCTTGACCAGATTGGCGCGATAGGCGGCATCCGCGTGGATGTCGGAAAGCAGGTCGGAAGCGTCGACCGGCACATTGGCAAGCGCATCCGGCGACCACTGCGACGAAAGCGCCGCCTCCATGTCCTTGTGCCGGAAGACGCCACTCGATCCGGCCCCCGTCACCGCGACGCGAACATCGCCATTGTCCCGGCGCACGACGAAGACGCCGGTCATGGCGTAGCGCGAGGCCGGGTTGGCGAACTTCTGGTAGGCTGCCTTTGCCGGAGCCTCGAAGGCGATCGCGGTCACCAGTTCGCCGTCTTCGAGCGCGGTCTCGAAAAGACCGGTGAAGAAATCGCCGGCGGCAATTTCCCGCCTATCGGTGACAATGGTCGCATCGAGCGCCAGCATCGCCGAAGGGTAGTCGGCAGCCGGATCGTTGTTGGCGATGGAGCCGCCGATCGTGCCCATGTGGCGCACATGCGGGTCGCCGATATGGCTGGCAAGCCCTGAGATCGCCGGGCACACGGCCGCCAGCTCGGCGGAGGACGCCACGTCGAAATGGGTGGCCGCAGCACCGATCCTCACGGTTCGCCCCGTCACCTTGATGCCCTTCATTTCCGCGACATGCCTGAGATCGATGAGGTCGGTCGGTGCGGCAAGCCGCTGCTTCATCGTCGGGATCAGCGTCATCCCGCCGGAGAGATATTTGCCCTCGCCTGCGGCCTGCTTGAGTTTGACGGCATCCTGGATAGAGGACGCCCGGTGATAATGGGTCTCGTACATGACACGTCCTCCCGCTCAGTTTGCGGCATGGGCGGCAGCCCACACCTTTTGCGGCGTCGCCGGCATCGTCAGCCGGTTGTTGCCGATGGCGTCGGTGATGGCGTTGATCAGCGCCGGCGGCGAGCCGATGGCGCCGGCCTCGCCGCAGCCCTTGATCCCGAGCGGATTGTTCGGGCAGGGCGTGTTCGAGGTCGAGACCGTGAATGACGGCAGGTCGTCGGCCCGCGGCATGGCATAATCCATGTAGCTTGCCGTCAAGAGCTGGCCGTTTGCCGGATCGTAGTGAACGCCCTCGAGCAGCGCCTGGCCGATGCCCTGCGCCAGGCCGCCATGCACCTGCCCCTCGACGATCATCGGGTTGATGATGTTGCCGAAATCGTCGGCGGCGACGAACTGGATGATCTTGGTCTGCCCCGTATCGGGATCGACCTCCACTTCGCAGATGTAGCAGCCGGCGGGGAAGGTGAAGTTGGCCGGATCGTAGAACGCGCCCTCTTTCAGCCCCGGCTCCATGCCCGGCGGCAGGTTGTGGGCGGTATAGGCGGCAAGCGCCATCTGGAACCACGGTACCGTCTTGTCGGTGCCGGCGACCTTGAGTTCGCCGTTCTCGATGACGATGTCGCTTTCATCCGCCTCCATCAGGTGGGCGGCGATCTTCTTCGCCTTGGCTTCAACCTTGTCGAGCGCCTTGACGACGGCCGACATGCCGACCGCCCCCGAGCGCGAGCCGTAGGTGCCCATGCCCATCTGCACCTTGTCGGTGTCGCCGTGGACGATGTTGACGCTGTCGATCGGCACGCCGAAGCGATCGGCGACCAGTTGGGCGAAGGTGGTTTCATGCCCCTGCCCGTGGCTGTGCGACCCGGTCAGAACCTCGATGGTGCCGACGGCATTGACTCGGACCTCGGCCGATTCCCAGAGACCGACGCCGGCACCGAGCGAGCCGACCGCCGCCGACGGCGCGATGCCGCAGGCCTCGATATAGCAGCTCATGCCAATGCCGCGCTTCATCCCGCGTTTAGCGGCTTCCGCCTTGCGGGCAGCAAACCCGTTCCAGTCGGAGGCCTGCATCGCGGCATTGAGCGAGGTTTCGTAATCGCCGGCATCGTAATTCATGATGACGGGCGTCTGGTGCGGGAAGGTGCGGATGAAGTTGATCCGCCGGAGTTCCGCCGGCGAAACTCCAAGCTCTCGCGCCGCCGTCTCCATGGTGCGCTCCAGGAGATAGGTCGCTTCCGGGCGGCCAGCGCCGCGATAGGCATCGACCGGGGCAGTGTTGGTGTAGACGGTGCGCACATTGGCGTGGATCGCCGGTATGTCGTACTGGCCCGACAGGAGCGTCGCATAGAGATAGGTCGGCACCGACGAGGAGAACAACGACATGTAGGCGCCGAGATTGGCAACCGTATCGACCTTCAGCCCGATGATCCGGTTGTTGGCATCGAACGCCATCTTCACCTTCGAGTGGTGGTCGCGGCCATGCGCATCGGTCAGGAAGGCTTCCGTGCGGTCGGAGGTCCATTTCACCGGCACGCCGGTACGCTTGGAGGCCCAGAGACAGACGACCTCTTCCGGATAGATAAAGATCTTCGAGCCGAAGCCGCCGCCGACATCCGGCGCGATGACACGCAGCTTGTTTTCGGGCGCGACATTATAGAACGCGCTCATCACCAGCCGCGCCACATGCGGGTTCTGGCTGGTGGTGTAGCAGGTGTAGTGATCGTCGCCGCCATCATAGATCCCGAGCGTGGCGCGCGGCTCCATCGCGTTCGGCGACAGGCGGTTGTTGTGGATAGTGATCTCGGTCACATGCGCAGCCGAGGCGATCGCCTTGTCGGTGGCGGCGGCATCGCCGATCTGCCAGTCGAAGATCAAGTTGTTGGGTGCTTCCGGGTGAAGCTGCGGCTGCCCCTGCTCCAGCGCCTTGGTCGCATCGGTGACGACGGGCAGTTCCTGGTAATCGACGACGACGGCTTCGGCGGCATCCTTCGCTTCCGCAATGCTGTCGGCAACGACGATGGCGACGGCGTCACCGACGTAACGCACCGTCTCGTGCGCGAGCGGCCGCCAGGCGCCCATCTTCATCGGCGATCCGTCCTTGGAATGGATCATCCAGCCGCAGATGAGATTGCCGATACCGTCGGCGAGCAGTTGCTCGCCGTCGAGCACGCCGATCACGCCGGGCATGGCCTTGGCCGCCGCCGCGTCGATCGACTTGATCTTCGCATGCGCATAGGGACTGCGCACGAAGATCGCATATTTCATGCCCGGCACCGACATGTCGTCCGTATAGCGCCCCTTGCCGGTCAGGAACCGTTTGTCTTCCTTGCGCGCCACCCGCGCGCCAATACCTTCAACGCCCATTGCCGATCTCCTCCCGAGATATCCAGCGAAAGTCCTGCGGTGAAATGTGATCGCGGCGAAACGTCATCGCCGCGGGCCGGACTTCATTCGGCAGCGACGCGGGCGCCGCCCATCTCGGCTGCCGCCGCAAGGATCGCCTTGACGATGTTGTGGTAGCCGGTGCAACGACAGATATTGCCGTCGAGTTCGGCGCGCACGGTCGCCTCATCGAGCTGCCCGCCATGCCGGCGGATCATGTCGACCGCTGTCATCACCATGCCGGGTGTGCAGAAACCGCATTGCAGGCCATGATTGGCCTTGAAGGCGGCCTGCACCGGGTGCAGCTCGCCATTGGCGGCCAGTCCTTCGATGGTGGTGACCTGTGAGCCCGCCGCCTGCGCAGCGAGGGTGGAACAGCTCTTGACCGACATTCCGTCCATATGAACGACGCACGCGCCGCATTGCGACGTGTCGCAGCCGACATGGGTGCCGGACAGCCCAAGGTTCTCACGAATGAAATGCACCAGCAACGTCCGGTCATCACATTGACCGCTCACCTGACGGCCGTTGACCGTCATTGTAATTTTCGCCATTTCGCTCCTCCGGGTGGGTCAATGCCAACACGAGCGCGAACGGTAAGCCGGGTGATGATCTGTTCACGCGACCAGGTACGCGCCAACTGCTATCGATGCCCTTCGCCTCGATATCCCTCCTCCGGGTTCCCGCGGCTTGTTTGTATCATTGTCTTTTTTTGGAATGTCGCAACCGCCCAAGGGTCAGGCGCGATAAAAATTTTGCGTGATGGTTGTGTTAGCTGAAATCGGGCCTTCATGTCCCGTTCAGGAACGATATCATTATGTTGGCGGCGAAGAGAATCCGCCAGACCTCCTGTAGACTTTCACAGCGGCCGGTTTATTTTCTGAATTTGCAAGTTCAAGTGGAGAAAGACATCTCGTCTTTGCGCCAATCACTCAGGGACGGACGAGGCGACAGGCTGAAATCCGTAGAGATCGGAGAGAACAATAATGAAGAAAGCCATCGCACTTGTGCTGGTTGCGTTGTCGGTTGCGAGCTGCACCCAGACTGAAAAGGGTGCCGGCATCGGCGCCGTCTCGGGCGCGATCATCGGCGGCGCGATCACCGGTGACGTTCGTGGCGCAGCTGTGGGCGCTGCGATCGGCGGCGTTTCGGGCGCGGTCATCGGCCATGTCACCGAACAGCCGGGCCAGTGCTACTACCGCGACCGCTACGGCCGCCGCTACATCGACTCCTGCCCGCGCTAAGCCGCAAGGACGGTCGACAACATCGACACGACGTCCACCTGTCAAATGACGGACCGGACGAAACATCGCCCCTCATGGCCACCTGCCGTGAGGGGTTTTCGTTTTCCTGACTGTCTCGGCAATCTGCCGATCAGCCATCAGATCCCGGCAGCCGTATCGAGCGCGCAGGAATCGGGTGGCCCGCGACAACACAATCCTGTCAGCTGCCTCGAAATAGCTTGATCGAGGCCCACTCCATGCTGAAACCGCCTGCAACTACCTTGCCGCCAGCTTTCAAACACATCGCCTGGTCCAACCTGTTTGCGCAATTCTCCGAGCAAATCGCCTTGGCCGCAGCACCGCTTGCGGCAGTCCTTCTGCTTTCGGCTGGCCCCGCGGAATCGGGCTGGCTGCAGATGGCCCAGACGCTGCCGTTTCTGCTGCTCTCCATTCCGGCCGGCCTGCTCGTCGACCGCGCCTCGCGGCGAATGCTAATGGTCTTCTCGGAAATGCTGCGTGCCCTCTCCCTGGTCGCCACTCTGCTTTTGATTGCGAGCGGTATGCTCACCCTGCCGCTTCTGGCGATCATGGGTTTTGTCGGCGCAATCGGAACGGTCTGCTACAGTGTCGCCGCCCCGGCATTGATCCCGGCCATCGTTCCGCGCACGCAGCTCGCCGACGCCAATCGCTGGCTGGAGCTTGCCCGCAGCCTCGCCTATTCCGGTGGTCCGGCAATCGGCGGAGCAATCATCGCCTGGACCGGTGCCTCGCTCGCCTATGTTGCGGCCACCACGCTCTCCCTTCTCGCCGTCGTGCTGCTCGCCGGCCTTCGCGAACAGGAGCAAGCGGCCGGGCCGCAACGCAATCTGCTTGATGACCTGATCGAAGGCGCACGCTTCCTTGCCGGCCATGCACTCCTGCGGCCGATACTTGTCACCGCGGTCGTGTTCAACACATCCTGGTTCGTGCTGCAGGCGGTCTATGTCGCCTATGCTGTCCGCACACTCGGACTGACGGCAACGGGCGTCGGTGTCACGCTCGGCATCTATGGAGCCGGAATGATGATCGGAGCCTATGCCGCCCCGACACTTGCGCGCCGTATCCCCTTCGGCGTCATGATCGCGCTCGGTCCGCTCGGTGGTCTGCTCGCCGCCGTCGTCATGCTGCTGACGGTCTGGTTCCCCCTCGGCGCGCTTGCGGGAGTGAGCTTCTTTCTCTTCGGTGCGGGGCCGATTCTCTGGTCGATCGCCACCCTCACGCTCAGGCAGGCCATCACCCCAAACGCGATGCTGGGGCGGGTTTCAGCCTTCATTACCACGGCGACATTCGGCGCAAGGCCGATCGGCGCGGCGCTCGGCGCTCTCGTCGCCACCCACTTCGGCGTCAAGGCTTGCCTCGTGGTCGCGGCGACCGGGTTCCTCATCCAGTTCCTGGTGATCATCGCCTCCCAGGTTCCCCGTTTGCAGGGCCTGCCCGAACCGGCTTGACCCCATTCAACCGCATCAGCGCGACCATCTGACACCCCGCAAACGGCAATCCCGAGCACGGAGCCACCGCCGACGTTGTGGCGGCGGCGCCCGGTTTTTGTGCTGCGTTGACAACATTCCGGCTCTTTTTCAGGGAAATCGACCCGGAATCTGGGCCTCAGGGGTGGATGCGGCCGGCCGTCATCGTTAACAGATGGAAAACCTTAGGCATGCAATAGTGACCCCGCCGCATGAAGGCAGTTTGTATTGGGTCGCCTTAAGACGGGATGCGGAAGCGAATGTCCCCACCACGGTCGAGTATTGCGTACTGGAAGGCAGCGACTGCGCTCGCCGTTGCCGCCTCGTGCGCGCTCGGCCCGATGTCCGTCACCAAGGCCTATGCGTTCAAGATCTTCGGCATGAAGTTTTTCGAGGGTGACGAGGACGCGGCCCAGGTCATCGACCCCGTCAACTACACCCTCACCTTCGACGCCGGTACCGACGACAAGGAATTGAAAGAGGCGCTTGAGAACAGCTCGCAGCTGGTCCAGGGCCAGGAAAAACCGGTTTCAGGCAACCTTGGCCTTGCGATCCGCGCCCGCGACGACCGCGACCGCCTGCTGGCGGCACTCTATGAGAAGGCCCGATACGGCGGCACCGTCGCAATCCAGATCAATGGTCAGGACATCGACAGCCTGCCACCCGATCCATCTTTCCCTGACGGCAAGGCCATACCCGTCACCGTCAGGGTGACGCCGGGCCCGGTGTTTTCGCTAGGCTCGGTCAAGTTCGAAGGCGACGCCGCCGGCCTCAATCCCGCCGACTACGATCTCGCGCTCGGAACCCGGGCGGATTCGACGCGGATCATCAAGGCCGGCGAAAAGGTCGTCAACGATCTGCGCGAGCAGGGACGGCCGCTTGCCAAGCTGACCGAGCGCAGCGTCGTTGCCGATCATGCAGATTCGACCGTCGACGTGGTGATATCAGCCGAAAGCGGGCCGGTGGCGCCCGTTGGCGAAGTCAGCGTTTCCGGAACCAAGACCGTCGATCCGGGGTTTGTTCGCGATTATTCGCGGCTCAACGAGGGCCGCCCCTATTCGCCCGAGGACATCCGCAAGGCGTCCGAGCGGCTGCGTCAACTCGGCGTGTTCTCGAGCGTGACCATCAAGGAAGCCAACACGCTTTCGCCCGACGGCTCGATCCCGATGAAGATCGAGGTGTCCGAGGGCAAGCACAAGTATTTCGGCTTCGGCGCCCAGGTCTCGACCACGGACGGTCTCGGGCTTTCCGGCTACTGGGGACACCGCAATCTGTTCGGCCGTGCGGAATCGCTGCGTGTCGAGGGCTCGATCGACCGTATCGGCGAGACCCAGGAACTCGATAAGCTCGACTATTCCGCGGGCATCCTCTTTGCCAAGCCCGGCGCCTTCGGTCCGGCCTCGACCTTCACCGCAAGCCTCAAGGCCAACATCCAGGATCCCGATGCCTATCGCGCCAAGATCCTGACCGGTGCGGCCGGCGCCACATTCGAACTGTCGCCGACCGACACCTTTTCCGGTGGCGGCGAGCTGAGCTGGGCGAATATCGACGACGCCTTCGGCTCCAATTCCTACCTGACAGCTGCCATTCCGCTCGAATATGTGCGCGACACCCGCGATGACAAGCTGAACGCGACCGAGGGCTACCGGGCGTTGGTCAACGCCAAACCAAGCTACGAGATCAAGGGCCAGACCTTCTTCTCGTCCTTCGAAGCAGCGGCATCGGGTTACCAAGCGCTCGGCGACGAGAAGCGTTTCGTTCTTGCCGGCAGGATCGGTGCGGGCGTTCTGGTCGGCGGCGACGGCCTTGCCGACATACCGGCAAACCGCCGCTTCTATCTTGGCGGAGGCGGCTCGGTGCGCGGTTATTCCTACCAGGAGATCAGCCCGCGCAACAGCAACAACGACGAGACCGGCGGACGCTCCTATGTCAACACTTCGGTCGAGGCGCGCATCGCCATCACCGACACGATCGGCATCGTGCCCTTCATCGACGCCGGCACCGTGTCTGCCAGCACCACGCCCGATTTCTCCGACATTCGCGCCGGCGCCGGCATCGGCCTTCGCTATCAGACGCCGTTCGGACCGATCCGTCTCGATGTGGCGATGCCGCTCAACAAATATCCCGGCGGCACCAGCTACGGCATCTATGCCGGTATCGGCCAATCCTTCTGATCCGCGCCGGTTCCAGCCGATTTCTGCGCCGCAGCCGGCAAATTTCGCACGAGCGCCCGGAGTTTCTGCCTGCAAAGATTCCGCAGCGACACAAGTTGCGTTATGGGTAGATCATGAATCACGTCGTCCGCTTCCTTCGCGCGACGCTGCGCTATTGCCTTTATGTGCTTGGCGCGCTTGCGGTCGCAGCTCTTCTCCTCGTCGCCTTCGTCGGCTTCACGACTCCCGGCGCCCGCCTTGTCGCCTGGGCGATCGAGAAATATGCGGCGACCCCGGACCAGATCGTGCGGATTGCCGACCCGAGCCCGCTTCTGACCGGCCAGTTCACCGCCGGCAGCGTGACGCTGTTCGATGGCGAGGGCATCTATGCGGAGGTTCGCGATCTCTCGCTCAACTGGTCGCCCGCGGCCCTCTTGTCCTTCCGCTTCGACGCCGCGGCGATTTCGGCAGGCTCCATCCGCGTCGAGCGCCTGCCGGTGCCTTCGACCGAAACCAAGGAAGTGCGCTCGACCTTCGCGCTTCCGGTCGACGTCAAGATCGATGCGATCGACCTCAAGGAAATCGTCATCGGCAAGGCAATCGCCGGCGAGGACCAGTTCCTGACGGCGAGCGGCAAGGTAAACGCCACCAACGAGAGCATCGCGCTCGCCATAACGGCGGCCCAGCGCGACCGGCCCGAGGCCCGTGCCGTTGCCGACATCGTCTTCAATCCGGCCGGCAACGAACTGAAACTTGAAGCGACCGTCAATGAGCCCGCCAACGGCGTTCTGGCGAAGCTCCTGCGCCTGCCGAACGAACCCGCCGTCAACATCAAGGTAACCGGCGAAGGACCGCTTTCGGACTGGGCCGGCGCCGGGACGGCTGCGCTTGACGGCACCGAGATCCTCAAGCTAGACGGCCGTCACGTCCAGTCTACCGATGGCATGCATCGGCTGACGCTTTCCGGCGGCGGCGGCTTCGGCTCGCTGATGCCGCCGGCCTTGCGCCCGATGTTCGAGGGCCAGACCAGCATCGATCTTGCTGCTGCCTTCGACGGCAAGGGCATGGTGCGCGTCGACAAGGGGCACGTGGCGACCGGCGCGCTTGCCTTCGCCGCCTTCGGCACCTTCGACAGCAAGGGCGAGAACAATCTGCAGGCAAGGCTCGCCGGTACCAATGGCGCCATCGATTTCCGCTGGCCACTGGAAAAGGGCGAGGCCCGCGTCCTGATCAATACCGTTAATCTGTCGCTGATCGGCGATGCCCAATCGGCAATCCTTGACGCGGCCGCCGACGTCGCCTCTGTCGCACTGCCGGACGTGGCCCTCGGCGCCATCAAGCTGTCGGCTGCGAGCGATGGCTTCAACCTGGCGACACAGTCGGGTCCGATCAAGACGACGGTCGAGGTCGGCCAGGTCGGCTTCGACAATGCCGATCTCGTCCGGCTGGTCCAGGCGCCGATGAAGATCGTCGGCGACATCACTGTTGCCAAGGATAGCAT
>Ga0247819_10000478_pt1 | contig 23739 bp, 17 predicted proteins | sample 13C_Xylose_Day6_FD_193428 | JGI IMG/M metagenome (GOLD analysis project Ga0247819, IMG submission 193428) | Soil microbial communities from agricultural site in Penn Yan, New York, United States - 13C_Xylose_Day6 | ecosystem: Environmental > Terrestrial > Soil > Agricultural land | place: USA...
CGACATGACGGCCCAGCTGCTGAAGGCGAAGGAAGCGGGCGCCGAAGCCGTGCTGACCTACGGCATCGGACCGGAGCTCGCGCAGATCGCCAACGGGCAGGCGAAGCTCGGCTGGAAGGTCCCGCTCATCGGCAGCTGGACGCTCTCGATGGCGAACTACATCGACAACGCCGGTGCCAACGGCGAAGGCGCGCGCATGCCGCAGACGTTCATCCAGGAGCCGAACACGCCCAAGCGCAAGGCCTTCATCGATGCGTACCTGAAGGAGTTCAAGCCGAAGAACAACCGCATCGACTCGCCGGTTTCCGCCGCGCAAGGCTACGACTCGGTGTACCTGCTCGCCGCCGCGATCACGCAGGCCGGATCGACGGAGGGCCCGAAGGTGCGTGCTGCGCTCGAGAGCCTGAACACGAAGGTCGAGGGCGTCGTGATGGTGTACGACAAGCCGTTCTCGCACGCCGACCACGAAGCGATCAGCCCCAACGTGCCGGTGGTGGGCGAGGTGAAGGGCGGCCGCGTGGTCTACGCGTACGACGCGGACAAGAAGGGCGGCGGCCAGCTGCGCGCCAAGCAGACGACGGCCTCGAACTAAGGCCGCGCATCTTGTGTACATGAGCCGCGCCCGCCTCACGGCGGGTGCGGCTTTGCTTTGTCTCCTGAACCACCGGCGATTCGACGATGTCCATTCTTCTTCAGCTCATCTATAGCGGCATCGCGCTCGGCATGATCTACGCCGTGATCGCGTTCGGCTATCAACTTACTTTCGCCACTTCCGGCACGCTCAACTTCGGCCAGGGCGATGCCCTCATGCTCGGCGCGCTCGTCGGGCTCACGCTCGTTTCGCTCGGCGTGAACTACTGGCTGATGATTCCGCTCGTCTGCCTCTTCGGGCTCGCGCAGGGCGCGTTCGTCGAGCGCATCGGCGTGCGGCCCGCGATCAAGATCAAGTCGGAGTTCGGCTGGATCATGTCGACGATCGCGCTCGGCATCATCTTCAAGAACGTCGCGGAAAACGTCTGGGGCCGCGACGACCTGCGCTTTCCGTCGCCGCTGCCCGAGTCGCCGCTCAGGGTGTTCGGCGCGAACGTGCTGCCGATGGAGCTGCTCGTCGTCGCGGGCGCGTTCGTGATGATGCTCGCCGTGGAGTTCTTCAACCGCAAGACGATCTTCGGCAAGGCCGTGGTCGCGACCGCCAATGACCGCGATGCGGCCTCGCTCATGGGCATCAACACGGGGCTCGTGATCACGTTCTCGTATGCGCTCTCGTCGCTCACGGCGGCCTTCGCGGGCGTGCTGATCGCGCCGCTCACGCTGACCGGCGCGACGATGGGCGCCGTGCTCGGCCTGAAGGCGTTCGCCGTTGCGATCATCGGCGGGCTGTCGAGCGGCATGGGCATCATCGTGGGCGGGATGATTCTCGGCATCGCCGAGACGACGACCGGCTTCTACATCTCGACCGGCTACAAGGACGTGCCGGGACTCGTGCTGCTGCTGATCGTGCTGGCGGTGAAGCCCGCGGGTCTCTTCGGCAAGACCGCGATCAAGAAAGTCTGAGGCTACCGTGAAAACAAAGAAACTCATCGCGGCGGGACTCGGGCTCGCTGCTCTCGCGGTTTTCCCGCTGCTGTCGGGCAATCCGTATTACATCCACCTCGTCGAGACCATCATGATCTACGCGATCCTGCTGTTCGGTCTCGACATCGTGGTCGGCTATACGGGTCAGGTGTCGCTCGGACACGCCGGCCTCTTCGGCGTGGGCGCCTATACCGCGGGCGTGCTGTTCATGAAGCTCGGCATGCCGTTCTTCGTGACCGCGCCGCTCGCGATCCTCGTGACGGCCGGCTTCGGCGCGATACTCGCCCTGCCGGCGCTGCGCGTATCGGGCCCGTATCTGGCGATGGTGACGCTCGCGTTCGGCACCATCATCCAGATTCTCATCAACGAGATGGACTTCCTGACCAACGGGCCGATGGGCCTCAAGATCCCGAAGCCCTCGTTCGCCGGCCACATGCTCGATGAAGTCGAGTACTACTGGCTCGTGGCGGCGCTGCTCGTGGTGTCGATCGTCGTCGTGCACCGCGTGCTCAAGTCGCACCTCGGCCGCGCGTTCGAGGCGCTGCGCGACAGCCCGATCGCCTCGGACTGCATGGGCGTCTCGGTGTACCGGTACAAGGTCTATGCGTTCGTGATCAGCGCGGGTTTCGCGGGGCTGGCCGGCTGCCTCTACTCGTATTCCGAGCAGTACATCTCGCCCAACACGTACAACTTCGAGCTGACCATCCTGTTCCTGCTCGCGATCATCATGGGCGGGCGCAAGACGCGCACGGGTGCCGTGCTCGGCTCGACGATCATCGTGATGCTGCCCAAGCTGCTCGACGACATCGACACGTTCCGCATGGTCTCGACGCTGCTCGCGGCCATCGTCGTGATCGGCGCGGCGGTGGCGCTCGCGCGCAAGATCAGCACGCCGCGCAAGGTGGCGATTCCCGTGCTCGGCACGGCGGGCCTCGCGATCTTCTCGTACTGGATCGATGCGCTCACTGACTGGCGGCTGACCATCTTCGGCCTGATGATCCTGCTCGTCGTGTACTACCTGCAGGACGGCATCGTCGGGTTCGTGCGCCGTGTGCTGAGCCTCGGCCGCGGGCGCGCGAGATCGATGGATATTCAGGCGCTCGCCGCCACGCGCCAGGATGCGGTGCTCGCGGTTCGCACCGAAGGCACCGGGAGCATTCTCGACGTGCGCGGCGTGCTGATGCAGTTCAGCGGCCTGAAGGCGCTCAACGAAGTCGACCTGAAGGTGAAGCGCGGCACCATTCACGGGCTGATCGGGCCGAACGGCTCGGGCAAGAGCACGATGATGAACGTGCTGACCGGCATCTACGTGCCGACCGCGGGCGCGATCGAGTATGACGGCAAGCCGATTGCGGGGCGCAGTTCCGCGGACATCGCGCTCTCCGGAATCGCCCGCACGTTCCAGAACGTGCAGCTGTTCGGCGAGATGACCGCGCTCGAGAACGTGCTGGTCGGCCTGCATCACACGTTCAGGTCCAACTTCGCCGATGTCGGCCTGATGACGGGGCGATACCGGCGCGAGGAGCGCGAGGCGCGCGAGCGCGCGTTCAACATGCTGCGATTCGTCGGGCTGGAGGACGTCGCGGCGGAGGAGGCGCGCAACCTTCCGTATGGCAAGCAGCGCCTGCTGGAAATCGCGCGGGCGCTCGCGCTCGACCCGCAACTGCTGTTGCTCGACGAGCCCGCGGCGGGTCTGACTGCGCCCGATATCCGCGACCTGATCGCGATCATCCGCAAGGTGCGCAGTCACGGCATCACGCTCGTGCTGATCGAGCATCACATGGACGTGGTGATGAACGTCTGCGATACGGTGTCCGTGCTGGACTTCGGGCAGAAGATCGCGGAGGGCAAGCCCGCCGAGATCCAGGCCAACGAAAAGGTGATCGAGGCATATCTGGGCGGGCAGGCCGACGAGGGGGCGGAGCGGCTGATGGGGACCTGACGCTTCATCGGGTCATGCACCGGGGATGCCTCGAAACGAGCGCTTGAAAAAGAACACAGAAGGACAAACCACGACATGTTATCGATCAGGAATCTGCACGCCGGCTACGGCAAGGTGAAAGTGCTGCACGGCATATCGATGGACGTGCCGAAGGCGAAGGTGGTCACGCTGATCGGCTCCAACGGCGCGGGCAAGACCACGACGATGCGCGCCATCTCCGGCATGATCAGGCCGACCGAAGGCGAGATCACGATGGGCGTCGGCAGCGACGCGAAGCGCATCGACGCGATGGACTCGCACAGGATCGCGCGCCTCGGGCTCGCGCATTCGCCGGAAGGGCGGCGCGTGTTCGCGACCATGTCGGTGACCGACAACCTGATCCTCGGCGCGTTCCCGCGCCTCACGTGGGCGCGTCCGAAGGGCGACGTGGCGGCGGATCTGGAGCGCGCCATCGAACTCTTCCCGCGCCTGAAGGAACGGCGCAACCAGCTGGCGGGCACGCTCTCCGGCGGCGAGCAGCAGATGCTCGCGATGGCACGCGCCATCATGCTGAATCCGGATCTCGTGCTGCTCGACGAACCCTCGATGGGCCTCGCGCCCATCCTCGTCGACGAGGTATTCCGCATCATCGCGCGGCTGAAGGAGGAGGGCGTGACGATGCTGCTCGTCGAACAGTTCGCGGCCGCGGCGCTCAACGTCGCCGACTACGGCTACGTGCTGGAGAACGGCCGGGTCGCGACACACGGCCCGGCCGAGCAGTTGCGCAATGATCCGTCGGTGAAGGCGGCCTACCTCGGCACGAGTCACTGACCGTCCGGCGCGGGCGGTACGGGCGGTACAGGCGGTACGGTGCCGCCCGCCGCGTGCGCGTCGGGCTCCGGCCGGCCGACGCGCACCGGCGGCACGAACCACGCGAGGCACAGCCCGACGATCGCCGCCGCGGCCGCGAGCGTGAGGCCGACGTGGATCGACTCCACGAGCGCGCGGCGCGCCGCGCTCATCATCGCGTCGCCGGCGTGGCCCGCTGTGATCAGGCGGCTCACCAGCGCGGCCTGCTCCTTTCTGTCCACGAGCAGTTCCGGGCTCGAAAACGACTTGAACCACTGCGTCGCCTGATACGAGTCCAGTGACCGGTGCACGCCGCGCGTGTACATCTGGCTCAGCAGCGCGCCGGTGATCGCCGTGCCGAGCATGCCGCCGAAGGTGCGCAGCGATTGCAGGAGCGCGGTCGCGGCGCCGAGGTTGTCGCGCCCGACGATCTGCTGCGAAAAGATCGTCAGGTTGGCGGCCACGAGTCCGAGCCCGAGGCCGCTCACGGCCATGCATGTCACCCACACGAGATGCGGCGCCATGCCGGTGATCGCGACCACGCCGAGGCATGCGGCCGCGAAGAGCGCGAACCCCACGTGGATGATGATGTTCGCGCGCCGGATGCGCGTGACGATGCGGTTGTTCGCGAACGTGCCGATCGTCGTGCCGATGACGAGCGGCGTGATGAGCATGCCGGAGTCGTGCGGGGACATCGCGTAGCCGCCCTGAAACAGCAGCGGCACGTAGAACACGAGTGAGAAGAGCGCGAAGCCGCCGAGCAGCGACATCGCGAAGAGCGCGGCGAGCTTGCGGTCGACGAGCATGTCGACGGGCACGACCGGATAGCCCATGCGTTTTTCCCAGAACCATAGCGTGAGCATGCCGCCTGCCGCGATCGCGGCGAGGAGCGCCGTCGTCTTGCTGAGCCCTTCGTTCGGAAGAAACTCGATCAGCAGTTGCAGAGCGCCGAAGGTGGCTGCCACGACGAGCGCGCCGGGCCAGTCGAGGCGTACCGGCGCGCCTGTGCGGGGCTGTCGCAGGTGTGGCAGATAGCGGTGCACGAAGAAGAGCGAGACGATGCCGATCGGCACGTTCACGAAGAAGACGAGCCGCCAGCCGCCGTGTTCGGTGAGCATGCCGCCGAGCGAGGGCCCCACGATGTTCGCGAGGCCGAACGCCGTGCTGACGAACACGAGCCAGCGCAGGCGCAGCTGCGGGTCGGGGAAGAGATCGGCGACGCTTGCGAAGATCGTGCCGATCAGGATGCCGCCGCCGATGCCTTGCACGCCGCGAGCGATCACGAGAAACAGCATGTCGCTGGCGATGCCGCAGAGGATGGACGCGCCGGTGAAGAGCGCGATGGCCGCGAGGAGGAACGGCTTGCGGCCGAAGAGGTCGCCGAGCCGGCCGAAGATGGGGATTGTGATGACGGAGGCGAGCATGTACGACGTGGCGACCCACGCGTAGAGGTCGAAGCCTTTCAGTTCGGCGACGATGCGCGGCATGGCGGTGCCGACGATGGTCTGGTCGAGGGCGACGAGCATGGCGACGAAGGCGACGCCGAGCATGGCGAGCAATGATTCGCGAAACGGCAGCAATTGCCGGGTCGTGTCACAGGCGGGTGTGCTCATCGCGTGCTCCTTGGACGGCGCGCGTGCGCGACCGATACGAAATGATGACCTGAATCGCGGAGGATTGCGAAGACCGCGTCTTCAGCGAGCGCTGAAGGGAGAAGGGAGAGAGTAGAAACCCTGAAGAATGCGAAAGAAAAGAGCGTGAAAAAAAGGTAGCCATGCAAACCACGGCGAAGGCAGGCTGCGCGTCGGAGCGCAGCGAGGACGGAAGAATGACTGCCTTGTCACTCCGTTCAAGGGTGCGACTACGCATTGGGTCTGCGTACCTGTCCGCTCACCGTACGGAGGTGGATACTCCTGCGGTCGGGCCACTTGGAAGGAATCAAACGTGGTCACGTCCTGACACCGTATGACTAAAAGGCTGCTTTCTTTGGTTACTTTCTTTGCAGCAGCAAAGAAAGTGACTGCCGCCCCGCACAGGGGCGAAGCTAATAGACCAATAACAAAGCAAGTTTCACAGAAGCACGAGGCGCATCAGACGGTTCAAAAAAACACCAAACCCAAGCGCCAGCGAAAAGCAGAACGCGTGGAGACGCCAAAAAAACCGAGGCCGGCCGAACCAAATGAAACCAAACCAAACGCGGCCTCAAGCATTATGATGAAAGGAAAAGGGGCGAACCCCGCGCCGCCGCGCGGAAAATCGAACGATGCAGTCCATCGACCGTCAGGGAAAAAGGAGCGCAGCGATGATCAGCGGCAAGACCACCCTCATAGCCCACCTGGGCTACCCGACCGAGGCGTTCAAGGCGCCGATGATCTACAACCCGTGGTTCGAGAAGAGCGGCATCGATGCGGTCGTCGTGCCGATGGGCGTCAAACCCGAGGACTATGCATCCTTCCTGCCGCTCGTCTTTCGCATGACCAACATTCGCGGCGCGCTCGTCACGATGCCGCACAAGATCACGACTGTCGGCCTCGTCGATGAGGTCACGCCCACCGCGCGCATCGCCGGCGCGTGCAACGCCATCCTGAAACGCCCGGACGGCACGCTCGTCGGCGACCAGTTCGACGGCGCCGGCTTCGTGCGCGGCGTCGAGCGCAAGGGCAGGCCGCTCAAGGGCGCGCGCGCGCTCGTGCTCGGCAGCGGCGGGGTGGGCTCGGCGATCGCGGCGTCGATGGCGGCCGCGGGTGTCGCCGAACTGGCGCTCTTCGATACGAGCGCCGCATCCGTCGAGGCACTGGCCGAGCGCCTGCGTGAGCATTACCCGCTGCTCGCCGTGACCACCGGATCGAGCGACCCGGCCGGGTTCGACGTGATCGTGAACGCAACGCCGCTCGGCATGAAGGACACCGACCCGCTGCCCTTCGACATCGAGCGCATCGCGCCTTCGACCTTCGTCGGCGAAGTGGTGATGAAGTCGGAATACACGCCGCTTCTGCGCGCTGCGAAGGACAAGGGGTGCGCCGTGCAGGTCGGCACCGACATGCTCTTCGAGATGATCCCGGCCTATCTGGAGTTCTTCGGCTACGGCACGGCCACCCCGGACGAACTGCGCGCGGTTTCGCAGATCAAGTACGCATGAGGCGGCGGGCGGGCTGCGCTCGAAGACTTGCGCGGATCGCGCGTTCCCGAGCTGCGCCGCGCCGCGCCGCAGCGGAATGGCAATGTGGCGCGAGAGGCATCTCGCGGTCATGCTGCACAATGTGTGCAGCGTCGCCGCGCCGTTGAACTGCCGTTCCGGGGCACGCGAAAGACCGGAATCTCAGCGCGCCGCCTGTCGCGCGCAGGTCGGGGAGCCCGGCCACGGCATGCCCTTGACACACACGAGCACGGGAGGCCTCCTCCGTACGTGCCGAATGGAGACAACATGAGCGCAGGTACCAGGCACCGGTTTCCCGCCACGGCGCGCACCGTCGAGCGCGGGAAGATCGTCTCTGCACGCGAGGCGGTTCGTCTGATCCGTTCGGGCAATACGATCGCGACGAGCGGCTTCGTCGGCATCGGATTCGCGGAGGAGGTGGCGATCGCGCTCGAAGCGCGCTTCCTGGAAGGCGACGGCGAAAACGGCGAGGCGCCGCGCGACCTCACGCTCGTCTACGCCGCGGGCCAGGGCGACGGGCGCACGAAAGGGCTCAATCATCTGGCGCACGAAGGGCTCGTGCGGCGCGTGATCGGCGGGCACTGGGGACTCGTGCCGGGCCTTCAGCAACTCGCGATCGACAACCGCATCGAGGCCTACAACCTGCCGCAGGGCGTGATTTCGCAGCTCTTTCGCGACATCGCCGCGCACCGGCCCGGCCATCTCTCGACCGTCGGCCTCGGCACGTTCGTCGATCCGCGCAACGGCGGCGGCAAGCTCAACGCGCGCACCACCGGCGAACTCGTCACGCTGATGTCCATCGACGGCGCGGAGTATCTCTTCTACCGGACCTTTCCGATCGACGTGGCGATCGTGCGCGGCACCACCGCCGACGTCAACGGCAACATCACGATGGAAAAGGAGGCGCTGACGCTCGAAGGTCTCTCGATCGCAATGGCCGCGCGCAATTCGGGCGGCATCGTGATCGCGCAGGTCGAGCGGCTCGCCGAGTCGAATACGCTCAATTCCCGGCAAGTGAAGATTCCGGGCGTGATGGTCGACTGCGTGGTCCTGGCCGAGCCGAAGAACCACTGGCAGACCTTCGGCGAACGCTACAGCGCGGCGTTTTCCAGCGAACTGCGTGTCGCGGCGAGCTCCGTGCCGCCGATGGCGCTCTCCGAGCGCAAGATCATCGCGCGCCGCGCCGCGTTCGAGCTGATGGCGAACAGCGTGGTGAACCTCGGCATCGGCATGCCTGAAGGCATTGCGAGCGTCGCGAACGAGGAGCAGGTGATCGACCTCTTCACGATGACGACCGAGCCGGGCGTGATCGGCGGGATTCCGGCGGGCGGGCTTAATTTCGGCGCGGCGACCAACACGCAGGCGATCATCGACCAGCCCTACCAGTTCGACTTCTACGATGGCGGCGGACTCGACATCGCGTTTCTCGGCCTCGCGCAGGCGGACCGCGCGGGCAATCTGAACGTCAGCAAGTTCGGCCCGAAACTCGCGGGCGCGGGCGGCTTCATCAACATCAGCCAGAGCGCGAAGAAAGTCGTGTTCGTTGGCACGTTCAATGCGGGCAAGCTCGAGATCGCGATCGAAGACGGGCGTCTCAGGATCCTGCGCGAAGGCACGTGCCAGAAGTTCGTCGATGAGGTCGAACATCGCACTTTCAGCGGCGCGTATGCGGCCGAGCGCGGGCAGCCGGTGCTCTATATCACGGAGCGCTGCGTGTTCGCGCTCACGCCCGGCGGGCTCGAACTGATCGAGGTTGCGCCAGGCATCGACGTGCAGAACGATATCGTCGCGCACATGGGCTTTGCGCCCGTCATCAAGTCGCCGCCGCGCCTGATGGACGCCCGTATTTTCCGCGACGCGCCGATGGGCCTGCGCGGCATCCTGCTCGGCCTGCGCCTCTCCGAGCGGTTCAGCTACGACGCGAGCCAGAACATGCTCTTCATCAATTTCGAGGGGCACGAAGTGGCGAGCGCAGAGGACGTCGAGGCGATCCGCCGCGAGGTCGAGGTGCAGCTCGCCGGCACGACCGCGAAGCCGCACGCGATCGTGAACTACGACAATTTCTCCATCCGGCCCGAGATCCTCGACGCCTATTCGGAGATGGTGACGAAGCTCGTGAGCAAGTTCTACGGCAGCGTGACGCGCTATACGACGAGCAGCTTTCTCCGGATGAAGCTCGGGGATGCGCTCAAACGCCGCGGCGTCGCACCGTATATTTATGAAAGTCCGGAAGAGGCGCGCGAACATGCGCAGCGAGGGCCGGGCCACACTTCCGATTGAGCAGAGGAATCGGCGCAGACGCAATCACAATCATTCGCGAATGGCAGCGGTCCGAGCAAATCGCGCGCACGTGGCGCACTATAATCATCATGTTAGTTTCATATTTACGTCCGGAGCCTGTTCCGTCACGAATCCCTCGATACCGGAACACTTCGTTTTTTTCACACAGTGGAGATTGAAACATGTCCATCCGTATCGGTGACGAAGCCCCCGATTTCACCGCGCAGACGACTGAAGGAACGATCCGGTTTCATGAGTGGATCGGTGACAAGTGGGCGATTCTGTTTTCGCATCCGAAGGACTTCACGCCGGTCTGCACGACCGAGCTCGGTTACATGGCGCGTCTCAAGCCCGAATTCGACAAGCGCAACACCAAGGTCATCGGTTTGTCGATCGACCCGGTGGACAGCCATTCGAAGTGGGCGAAGGACATCGAGGAAACGCAGGGAACCGCCGTCAATTATCCGATGATCGGCGACGCGGATCTGACGGTCGCGAAGCTCTACGACATGATCCATCCGAACGCGAGCGGCGACTCGCCGCGCACGGCCGCGGACAACGCGACGATCCGCGCGGTGTTCATCGTCGGGCCGGACAAGAAGATCAAGGCCACCTTCACCTATCCGATGAGCGCGGGGCGCAATTTCGACGAAGTGCTGCGCCTGCTCGATGCACTCCAACTGAACGCGAAGCACACGGTCGCGACGCCGGTGAACTGGAAGCCGGGCGAGGACGTGATCATTCCGGCGTCGGTCTCGGATGACGACGCGAAGAAGAAGTATCCGCAGGGATTCAAGACGCTCAAGCCGTATCTGCGTACGGTCGAAGAGCCCAAGTAAGGGCGAAGCCGCAGCCGCGACGGGCGGGATGGCTGCGAACCGGGCAACACCCGGTTTCGCGGCCATCCCGCCTTTTTCATGGCGGCCCGGTTCCGGGCCCTCCGGTCAGTGGCCGGAGAACGACGTGTCGGCGGGCGCAGCGGCGGCGTCGATCGGATGCACCGCCTGCTTGACGAGCAGCGCGACGCAGGCGATCACGCCCGCCACGGCGATCACCGAAAAGATGCCGCCGAACGTGAATTGCCGGCGCGTCAGCTCCGCGACGAGAAACGACCCCGCGATCCCGCCGAAGCGCCCGATGCCGAGCATCCACGCGACGCCGGTGGCGCGCCCCTGCGTCGGGTAGAACGCGGCGGCGAGCGCGGGCATCGACGACTGCGCCGTGTTCATCAGGATGCCCGCCGCGAACACGATGACCACCAGCCAGCCGACATTGCCGATCGCCTGCCCGATTGCGTACACGGTCACCGCCGTGAGCGCGTAGCCGGCCGCGATCACGCGGTTCGGATTGAAGCGGTCCATCAACACGCCGAAGATCACCGCGCCCACGCCGCCGAGCGGGAAGAGCGCCGAAATCAGCGTGGCGCGCTGCGGCGCGAGGCCGGCTTCCTTGAACAGAATGGGCATCCAGTTGATCGACGCATAGAAGATCACGAGGCCCATGAAGTACGCGAGCCACAGCATCACCGAGCCGACCACGTACGACGGCGACAGCACCACGCGGATGCCGCTTTTCGCCGCCGTGCGCGGCGCCTGCTCGGTCATCACGAACGACGTGGCACCGGCCACGCTCTTCGAGATGCGCGAGAGCGCCGCGCGTATCTTTTCCACCGGCTGGTTCTTCGCGACCATGTAGCGCACCGATTCGGGCAGCGCGATCACGAGCAGCACGACGAGGACGAGCGGCGTGACGCCGCCGAGCACGAGCACGCTGCGCCAGCCGAAGTGCGGAATCATCCACGCGGCGAGAAAGCCGCCGAACGCCGCGCCGAGCGGAAAGCCGCAGAACATCAGGTTCGTGACGGTGGCGCGCCGATGGTCCGGGCAGTACTCGCTCATCATCGTGACCGCGTTCGGCATCGCGGCGCCGAGCCCCAGTCCCGTGATGAAGCGCAGCACCGTGAGTTGCAGCAGGCTTGCGGAATACGCGGACGCGAGGCACGCGGCGCCGAATATCAGGACCGATACGATCAGAAGCAGGCGCCGCCCGAGCCGGTCCGAGAGCGGCCCCGCGCACAGCGCGCCGAACGCGAGCCCGAACAGCGCGGCGCTCAGGACCGGCGCGAGGGCCGGCCGGCTGATGTGCCACTCGGTGACGAGCGACGGCGCGATGAAGCCGATCGCGGCGGTATCGAAGCCGTCCAGCAGGACGATCACGAAGCACATCACGAAGATGAGCCACTGGAATCCCGAGAACGGGTTCGCGTTGAGAAACGTCTGGATGTTTACTGTCTTGTCGTTATCCATTTTTATGCCCCTTGTCTTGTGAGCTCCGAGCGCCCGGAATCTTTCGGCCGGCGAGCCCCGAAGTTCCAGCCTGTTCACCGCCGCTGCTTCCGCCCCGAATTGTGCCGCCCGCTCCGGCTGCGGATGCCACAGGAATACCCTAATTGATCGTCTGCCGCGTGTGGATCGGGCGCGCGGTGGCCGCTTCATTTCCTCCGCCGATTCGTCCCCGTGTAATCCCCAAGTGTCCAAAGATCATTCCACGTGGTCTACTCATCACACCAGCAAAACTATAAATCGTTCGATATCCATCCCTATGCAGGAGGAGGCGAGATGCAAACTGCGGAAATCCAGTCGGTCGAAAAATCGGCCATCCGGAAAGTGTCGCTGCGGCTCGTGCCGTTCGTGGCGCTGATGTTCTTCATCAACTTCCTCGACCGGACGGCGATCTCGTTCGCCGGACCGAACGGCATGACCAAGGACCTCGGCTTGACCGCCGCGCAGTTCGGGCTTGCCGCGGGCGTGTTCTTCATCGGCTACATCCTGCTCGAGATTCCGAGCAACCTCGCGCTGCACAAGTTCGGCGCGCGCCGCTGGCTCGCGCGGATCATGGTGACGTGGGGCATCGTCGCGCTGCTGTTCACGTGGGTGAGCACCATTCCGCAGCTCTATGCGCTGCGCTTTCTGCTGGGCGTCGCGGAAGCCGGGTTCTTTCCCGGCGCGATCCTGTTCCTCAGCATGTGGGTGCCCGCGCGCCATCGCAGCCACATCCTCGCGCTGTTCTATCTCGCGCAGCCGCTCACCATCGTGATCGGTGCGCCGGTCGCTGCGCTCCTGATCGAAGCGCACGGCGCGTTCGGCCTTGCCGGCTGGCGCATCATGTTCTTCGGCGTGGCGGTGCCGGCGATCGTCGTCGGCGTGATCGCGTGGTTCTATCTGGCGGACCGGCCGTCGAAGGCGAAATGGCTCACGCCCGCCGAGCAGAACTGGCTCACCGCCGAACTCGAAGCGGAAGACCGCGCGAAGACCCAGTCCGCCGCGCCGCACACGCTGCGTGCGGGCGCCGCGATGATGAGCGGCCGCGTCTGGATGTTCGCGCTGATGTACTTCGGCCTGATCTACGGTCTGTACGCGCTGGCGTTCTTCCTGCCGACGATCATCGGCGGTTTCGAAAGCCGCTTCGGCACGCACTTCAACGTGTTCCAGAAGGGCCTGATCACCGCGATTCCGTATCTGCCCGCGGCGCTCGCGCTGTTCCTCTGGAGCCGCAATGCGACGAAGCGCGGCGTACGGGCCTGGCACATCGGCATCCCGGCGCTGATCGGCGCGGCGAGCATCCCGCTCGCGCTCTACATGCGCTCGCCGACGGCCAGCATCGCCGTCATCACGATCACCGCCTGCGCGATCTTCTCCGCGCTGCCGAACTTCTGGGCGCTGCCCGCGCGCTTCCTGTCGGGCGCCGCGGCCGCCGCCGGGATCGCGCTCATCAACACCGTCGGCAATCTGGCGGGCTTCATGGCGCCCTACATCACCGGCGCCGTGAAGGATGTGACCGGCTCGTATCAGGCGCCGATGTTCATTGTCGGGGTGTTCATGCTGATCTCGGCCGCGCTCGCCTTCGCGATCGGCTCGACGGCGCGGCGTTCCGCGAGCGATGCCGCCGTGCCCGTCGGGCTCGAAGCGCATTCACACACGAAGTAACTGTTCCAACTGAACCGTATATCCGGAGGTCATGAAATGAAGGAAAAGATCGCACTCTTTGGCGCAGGCGGAAAGATGGGTTATCGCCTGACGAGCAACCTGCTGAAGTCGGACTATCGCGTGGCTCACGTGGAGCCGGGCGAGGGCGGACGCAAGCGCCTGAAGGACGAACTGGGCGTCGATTGCGTGTCCGCCGACACCGCGCTCGACGGCGCCGACGTCGTGATCCTCGCCGTGCCCGACACGCTGATCGGCAAGCTGAGCCACGAGATCGCGCCGAAGCTCAAGGCCGGCACGATGGTGATGACGCTCGACGCCGCCGCGCCCTTCGCGGGCCACCTGCCGGACCGCGCCGACCTGACGTACTTCGTCGCGCACCCGTGCCATCCGCTCATCTTCAACGACGAGGAGGATACGAAGGCCCGCCGCGACTTCTTCGGCGGCGCATACGCGAAGCAGTCGATCACGAGCGCGCTGATGCAGGGCCCGGAAGAGGCGTTCGATCTTGGCGAGGCGGTGGCGAAGGTGATCTACGCGCCGATCCTGCGCTCGTACCGGCTGACCGTCGACCAGATGGCGCTGCTCGAACCCGGCCTCTCCGAGACGATCTGCGCGACGCTGCTCTACGTGATGCGCGAGGCGATGGACGAGACGGTGAAGCGCGGCGTGCCGAAGGAAGCCGCGCGCGATTTCCTGCTCGGCCACATGAACATTCTGGGCGCGGTGATCTTCAACGAAATCCCGGGCGCGTTCTCCGATGCGTGCAACAAGGCGATCGAATTCGGCAAGCCGCGCCTCATGCGCGACGACTGGAAGAACGTCTTCGATCGCGAGGAGATCGCGGAAAGCATCCGGCGCATCACCTGAAGTCCGCGCCGTTCGCCATCGATTCGCCATCAAACCGAGGAACGAGGAAAACCGTGACCGAACGCATCCACGCCACTTACTGGCTCGAAACCGGCGTCGATCCGCTGCTTGCCGCCGATGTCATCGCGGGCGAGCAGTCGAGCGGCACCTTCGTCGCGCTGCCCACCGAAACGCCGGAGTTGAAGGCGCGCTCGGGCGCGCGCGTCGAGCGGCTCGACATACTCGGCCGCGCCGCTCACCCGAGCCTGCCGGGCGGCATCGAATCGAAGGTCTACACGCAGTGCGCGCTGGAGCTGTCGTGGCCGATCGGGAACCTGGGGCCGTCGCTGCCGAACCTCATGTCGACGATCGCGGGCAACCTGTTCGAACTGCGCCAGGTGTCGGGCCTGCGGCTCACCGGGCTCAGGCTGCCGCCGTCGTTCGCCCGGGCCTACCCGGGGCCCGCGTTCGGCATCGAGGGCACGCGGCGGCTCGCGGGCGTTGCACGCGGCCCGCTGATCGGCACGATCATCAAGCCGAGCGTCGGCCTGTCGCCTGACGAAACGGCGCAGCAGGTGCGCGAGCTGGTGGCGGGCGGCATCGACTTCATCAAGGACGACGAGCTGCAGGGCGACGGCCCGCACTGCCCGTTCGACGAGCGTGTGCGCGCGGTGATGCGCGTCGTGAACGAACACGCGGATCGCACGGGCAAGAAGGCGATGGTCGCGTTCAACCTGACGGGCGACCTCGACCAGATGAAGCGCCGCCACGATCTCGTGCTTGCCGAGGGCGGCACGTGCGTGATGGCGGTGCTCAATTCGATCGGGCTCGTCGGCATGCATGAGCTGCGGCGCCACAGCCAGTTGCCGATCCACGCGCATCGCGCGGGCTGGGGGTATCTGTCGCGCAGCCCGCAGCTCGGCTGGGATTACGCGCCGTGGCAGATGATCTGGCGTCTCGCGGGCGCGGATCACCTGCACGTGAACGGCCTGCGCAACAAGTTCAGCGAACCGGACGACAGCGTGATCGACGCCGCGCGCGCCGTGCTCGCGCCGGTGATGCCCGAGGCGCCGATGCCCGCGATGCCGGTCTTCAGTTCCGGCCAGACGGGGCTGCAGGCGGCCGACACGTACGCGGCCATCGGCTGCGCGGACCTGATCCACACGGCGGGCGGCGGCATCTTCGGCCATCCGGGCGGCGTCGCGGCGGGTGTGGAGGCGTTGCGCGAGGCGTGGGTGGCGGCGATCGAAGGCGTGCCGCTCGAACGCCACGCCGAGCGCAATCCGGCGCTGCGCGCCGCGCTGAGGTTCTGGCGATGAACGCGCCGGCATCGCAGAACTGGCCCGCCGGCCTGCTGCTCGCCTACTACGGCGACGATTTCACCGGCTCGACCGACGCCATGGAGGCGATGACCGCCGCCGGCGTGCCCACGCTGCTGTGCCTGGAAACGCCGACGCCCGAGTTGCTCGCGCGCTTTCCCGGCGTGCGCTGCGTGGGGCTCGCGGGCTCGTCGCGGGGGCGCAGCCCGCAATGGATGGACGACGCGCTGCCGCAGGCGTTCGCGAGCCTCGCCGCGCTCGGCGCGCCGGTCCTGCAATACAAGGTCTGCTCGACGTTCGATTCGTCGCCGGAGACCGGCTCGATCGGCCGCGCAATCGACATCGGCGTGAAGCACATGCCGGCGGGCTGGTCGCCGATGATCGTCGGCGCGCCGCGCCTGAAGCGCTATCAGGCGTTCGGCAACCTGTTCGCCGCGGTGGACGGCGAGGGTTTTCGCCTCGACCGCCATCCGACGATGTCGCGCCACCCCGTCACGCCGATGAACGAAGCGGACTTGCGCGTGCATCTGCGGCGCCAGACGGACCGGCGCATCGAGCTGATCGACCTGGTCCGGCTGCGCGGTCCCGACGCCGCCGCGACGTGCCGCGCGCTCGCGGGCGGCGACACGCCCGTCGTGATGATCGACGTGCTCGACGAGGAAACGCTCGCCGCAGCGGGGCGGCTCGTCTGGGAGCAGCGAGGCGAGGGCCTGTTCAGCGCGTCGTCGTCGGGGCTGCAATATGCGCTCGCCGCCCACTGGCGCGACTGCGGCCTGCTGCCGGAATCGCCCGGGCTTCCCGTCGCGCGCCCCGACGACGCGATCGCGGCCGTGAGCGGCAGCTGCTCGCCCGTCACCGCGCAGCAGATCCGCTGGGCGCGGTCGAACGGATTTCGCGTCGAGCGGCTCGATCTGCGGCGCGCGCTCGGCGAACGCACGGGCGGCGCCGAAATCGAGCGCGTGGTGGGCGTAGCGCATGACGCGCTGCGGCAGGGGCGGAGCGCGCTCGTGCACAGCGCCGAGGGCCCGGACGACCCCGACGTGCTCGGTTTCGATGCGATCGCGAGCGCCGCTGGCCTGACCCGGCAGGACGCCGCGCGCCGGGTGGGCGGCGCGCTCGCCGAAGTGATGCGGCAACTGCTGGATCGCGTGGAACTGCCGCGCGTGGTGGTCGCGGGGGGCGACAGCTCGGGCGAAGTCGCGGGCGCACTCGGAATCTCGGCGCTGAGCGTCGCGGGCGGCCTGGCGCCTGGCGCGCCGCTGTGCCGCGCGTGGTCCGCGCTCGCGCGCCGCGACGGCCTGGAGATCGTGCTGAAGGGCGGGCAGATCGGCGACGCATCGTTCTTCGGCGCGGTGCGCGAGGGACGGCTGCTCGCCTGACGCGGCGCGCGGTTTCGCGTGTGGCCCGCTTCGGGCCCGCCGTGCGCCGTGGTACTCTCATCACACCACTTGGCTTTTGCACGGATGATTCAATGGCTGAAATCGTTCAGCGTCGCAAGCTGTATCAGGAAGTCCTCGACCGGCTGATGGAGCGCATCCGCACCGGCGAAATCGCGCCCGGCGCGCAGCTTCCGTCCGAGCGCGAGCTGATGGAAATCTACGGCGTCGGGCGGCCTGCGATCCGCGAGGCGCTGCAGACGCTCGAGCGCTCGGGCATCGTCGAGATCGTGCACGGCGAGCGCGCGCGCGTCGTCGTGCCGACCGCCGAGCGCCTGATCGCGCAGATCGCCGGCGGCGCGATGCATCTGCTGCGCACGCAGCCGGACATGCTGGAGCATCTGAAGTCGGCGCGGATGTTTCTCGAGACCGGCATGGCGCGCATGGCCGCCGAGCGCGCCACGGAGGAAGACGTCGCCAGGCTTCAGCTGAAGGTGGCGCAGCAGCGCGCGTCGATGATCAATCTGGAGGAGTTCATCGAGCGCGACATGGCGTTTCATCGGGAGATTGCGCAGATCAGCGGCAATCCGATCTTTCCGTCGATCGTCGAGTCGCTGTTCCGCTGGGCGGGCGAGTACTACCGGCCGCTCGTGCGCGCGCCCGGCGCGGAGGAACTGACGCTCGCGGAGCATCAGCGCATCGTCGATGCGATCGGCGAGCGCAACGGCGACGCCGCGGCCGAAGCGATGCGCGCGCACCTGAGCCGCGCGAACGACCTGTACCGCACGCTGATTCGCACCTGACGCGCGCTGCTGACGTGCGGTTGACGTGCAGTTGACGCTTTTGCGCGCGAGCCGCGCCCTAGGTCTGGCCCGAGCGGCGCTCCGGCGACGTCGCCACTTCGCCGGGGCGGCGCAACATCTTGTCGACTTCGCCGGCGTGCATTTCCTCGACGTGGATCATCTGGCGGGCAAATTCCTCCAGCGCGACCGAGCGGTCTTCCACGAGCGTCAGCAGATCGCGGTAGAGATCGAGCGCGACCTTCTCCGCCTGCAGCGATTCGCGCAGGATCGAGGCGATGTCGAAGGTATGGGAGTCGAGCAGCGGGCCGATCGCAAGCGACGGATAGGCGCCGAGCGTCGTGATCCACTCGCCCACCTGCTGCGCGTGCAGCAGCGATTCGTCGGCCTGCTCGCGCAGCCACGACACGATCGGAATCCGGCCGAAGCCGAACACCAGAAACGAATAGTGCGTGTAACGGACGACGCCGGCCAGCTCCGATTCGAGAATCTGGTTCAGCACGGCAACGACCTTTTCCTTGTCGATCTCTGACATTTCCGCCTCCTTCGCCTGTGCAGAGCGGATGGGCTCGGAACGTCCGCCGCTCGCGTCCATCGTCGTCCCCCGTCTTGCGACGCACCAGCTAATTGTAGTCACGCAGGCGAATCGTGCGAGGCGTTTGTGCCCGCGAGCCGGATGCGACCCGCGTGAGTGCCCGCCCGCGTCCGCGGGGCCGCAGGCGATGGACAGGGCACACGCAAGAACCGGTCCCACGGCATGCGCCGCGCCGTGCCCCGCAGGTGCGAGGCAGCGGCACGGCGGGCGGCTTTCAGCCGCGCTTCTTGATGCCGTCGATGAAGGTGAGGCGCCCGGCCCGGTTGAAGGTGTGAACGCCGACGATGCTTTCGTCCCACTCGGGTTCGATGCGGCTCACGGGCGTTTCGCGGTAGGTCGTCTCGTCGATCGCGTCGATGCGCTGGAACGACATCGCGCGCCCGTACCGTCCGCTGCAGTCCTGCGCCGGCCGGTACCACTTGCCGTGGTGCTGGAAGATGTTGCCGGCCGGACGCGCACACCGGATATCGGAGACGATCGGGTTGCACGGATGAGGATGCCAGTCGGTCGTCAGCAGCGAATCCGACCAGAAGAGGAAAAGCTCGTCCGACAGCGACGCGTGCTCGTTTTCCCGCATGCAGGCGAACAGCCAGTACTTGCCGTCGTGACGCCAGATCGTCGTGTCGACGGCCATCACGCCGTCCATCAGGTTCATGACGTGTTCCCACTTGTCCGGAAAGCGCGTGCAGCGGTACAGCTCGATGGCGTGGCTTTCGTTCGTCTCCGGAATCATGTAGAGCTCGCCGTCCTCCTCGAACATGAACGGGTAGGAGAGGTGATAGGGCCGCGCGAGGATCCTGACGGGCGGCAGGACGGGCTCGTCGTTCGCGTCGAAGCGGATGACCGACAGGTGGCCGCGGTTGTTCGCGTACTCCAGCTCCTCGATGAACACCACGTACTCGCCGTTCCTTTCGACGACGAACGGGTCCGCCCAGAAACGGTCCTTCGGCGGCACGAGCTGCCTGAACTCGAAGACGCGCTCGGGAAGCTCGTTCTCGCCGCCGAAGTGGTACAGCAGCATCCACTGGTCGAGGGAGCGCAGCGCCGCCGCCTTCTTCGCGACGGTGCGCGCGACGAGCCGCGCGATCAGCTTGCCGGAATCGAACGTCGAAGGCCGTGCGACGGGCGCGCCCGAGTAGAACGCGGGCGCCGTGCCGGTGGCCGCGTACTTCAGCTTGAAGTTCTCCTCGCCGATGCGGCCGAGCTCGCGCAGCTTGCGCGGCACGAACGAGAGCGTCTTCCAGTAGCAGCGGCTGCGGTTGCGGCGGATCGAGACCGGGTAGGTCATCGACCACGAGCGCTGCAGCGTGTGTCCGCGCTCGCCCGCGCGGGTCTGGAACTCCAGCGCGGACGCCGTCGCCGGGCGATCGAGCAGGATGTCCCAGGCGCCGACCGGGCCGCCTCGCTCGAGGGGCTCGTCGCCGTGCCTGAACGACCAGATGCCGCACGACGCCGTATCGAATATCTCGCCGCAGGGGCGCAGCGGGCCGAGCCGCAGGAACACGTTGATGCGGTGCCCGGCGATCTGCGCGAGATCGCGTGCGTCGAAATGATCGCCGCACGGCTTGCTCTCCACCTCCACGTCGAGCCGGGGAACGGCGGGCAACGCCAGCGAAAGCGGCTCGCTGCTGAACGCGTCGTCGGGCACGCTGACGAGTCGCCTGTCCACCTCCATCCAGAGCGACAGCAGCCACGGATCGCGCGGGGCAGCGGCCTTGCCCGCCGGCTGCGCCCGGTATGCGTATTTCACGATCAGCGCGATTTCCATGCCCTGTTCCGCGGCGATCTGGCCGAGCATGTGCGTGACCCAGGCAGGAGCCGCCATGTCGTCGACGAGAAGCCCGACGCGTATGTTGTTCATCGCTGATTGCTCCGGTGGATCACGGCGCGCCGATGCGAGCGTCATTCGACCGTCACCGACTTGGCGAGGTTGCGCGGCTTGTCGACGTCGGTGCCTCGCGTGCACGCCGCGTGATACGCGAGCAGCTGCAAGGGCAGCACATGCAGGATCGGCGAAAGCGGGCCGTAGTATTCCGGCATCTGGATGACGCGCAGCCCTTCGGCGCTTTCGAGGTTTGCGTCCGCGTCGGCGAACACGTACACCTGGCCCTTGCGCGCGCGCACCTCCTGGATGTTCGACTTGAGCTTCTCGAGCAGGCCGTCGTTCGGCGCGGTCACGATGACGGGCATTGCGTCGGTCACGAGCGCGAGCGGTCCGTGCTTGAGCTCGCCAGCGGGATAGCCTTCGGCGTGGATGTACGAAATCTCCTTGAGCTTGAGCGCGCCTTCGAGCGCGATCGGATAGTGCGAGCCGCGGCCGAGGAAAATGGCGTCGTTGGTGCGTGCGAGTTCATGCGCCCACGCGATGATCTGCGGCTCGCGCGCGAGCACGCTTTGCAGCGCCGTGGAGAGGCCGCCGAGCTGCGCGCGATAGGTTGCTTCCTGTTGCGCATCGACGTGGCCGCGCGCGCGCCCGAGCGTCACCGCGAGCAGGAAGAGCGCGACGAGCTGCGTGGTGAACGCCTTGGTCGAAGCCACGCCGATCTCGGCGCCCGCCTGCGTGATGAAGGACCAGCGCGACTGGCGCACCATCGCGCTCGTCGCCACGTTGCAGATCGCGAGCGTGTGATCGTGGCCGAGCGACTGCGCGTGCTGCAGGGCGCCGAGCGTGTCGGCCGTCTCGCCCGATTGCGACACCGGAACCACGAGCGTGTTGCGGCCGGGGATCGTTTCGCGATAGCGGTATTCGCTCGAGATTTCCACTTGGGTGGGAATCTTTGCGATCGATTCGAACCACGTCTTCGCGGTCATCGCCGAATAGTGGCTCGTTCCGCACCCGAGCAGCAGCACGCGGTCGATCGATGCGAACGCGTGCGGGTCGGTCGCGCCGAAGAGTGTCGCGTCGAACGCGCTCTTGCGTGGGAAGGTCTGCGCCACGGCGAGCGGCTGCTCGAAGATCTCCTTCTGCATGAAATGGCGATACGGCCCGAGCGCGGCTTCGGCCGGCGGATGGCGCAGCGTGCGCGGCTCGCGCGCGACCGGCTCGCCCGCGCGGTTCATGATGCGATTGCCGTCGCGCGAGAGATCGACGATGTCGCCGTCTTCGAGGAAGATGAAGCGGTCCGTGACATCCGAGAGCGCGAGCGGATCGGAGGCCAGGAACGATTCTTCGCCGCTCAGGCCCACAACGAGCGGCGAGCCGTGGCGTGCGCCGACCACGCGGTTCGGCTCGGACTTGCAGAACACGGCGATCGCATACGCGCCGCGCAGCTCGCTCACGGCGCTGCGCACGGCCTGCGCCAGATCGCCGCTGTAGTGGCTGTGGATCAGATGCGCGATCACTTCGGTGTCGGTCTGGCTCACGAACTCGTAGCCCGCGCCGCTGAGCGTGCGCTTGAGCGTCTCGTAGTTTTCGATGATGCCGTTGTGCACGATCGCGATCTCGTTCTTCGAGAAGATCGGATGCGCGTTCTGGGTCGCGGGCGCGCCGTGCGTCGCCCATCGCGTATGCGCGATGCCGGTGCCGCCTTCGAGACCCATCTCGCGCACCTCGAGATCGAGCGAGCGCACACGCGTGAGACTGCGCACGCGTTGCGGCGCGCCGTCGCGAAGCACGGCGACGCCGCACGAGTCATAGCCCCGGTATTCGAGCCGGCGCAGGCCATCGAGCAATACCGGCACGATGTTGCGTTCTGCGACTCCTGCCACGATTCCACACATGTTCGTCCCCCGACGGTGTTCTGGTTCTGGTTAGCGAAACGGCACGGCCGGATCGCGTGTCGTTCAAGCTTGACGCGCGGCATGCGGCGCGTCAGTTGCTTTGCGCATACTTTTCGAATCTTTCATGCACCCCCGCGCGCTCCCGGGAAAGGCAGAGCGGGTTCGCATCGATCATGGAAGAGGGTGGACCGGCGAGGCGATGCCCCGCGAGGGGCAGCGTTGCCGTGACGAGTACCCGACGGCGTCGGGCACCCGGTTTCAGACGGCTTCGCCGAGAAGTTGTTCGGCGTTCTGGCTGAGGAGCAGGTTCATCGCGGCCCTCGCACCGTCGGCGTCGCCGCCTTCGATTGCGCGCACGACCCTGCCGTAGTGCACGAGGCCCGAGTCATGCGCAAGCGTGTGCATGCGCGCGATCGGCCGCATGGCCTTGAGGCCCATGCGGATGACGCTGCTCATCTGCCGTAGCAGTTCGTCGCCGCTCGCATCGACGATCGCGCCTTGCAGCGCGTCTTCGGCCGTATGCTGTACCGCCGCTGCGGGGCCCGCGTGCACGAGGTTCTGATAGGCGGCGGCGATCGCGATGCGCTGGTTGCGGTTCGCGCGCGTCGCGGCCAGCGAGGCGGCGCGCGGATCGACGAGCGTGCGGAACTCGATCAGCCCGCGCAGATATTCCGGATCGGGCGTTGCGCGCAATCGCCACTCGGCGACTTCGTGATCGATGATGAGCCAGTCCTTGGCCGGCTTGATGCGCGTGCCCGTTTTCGGCCTGACATCGAGCATGCGCCGCGAGATCAGGATGCTCAGCGCTTCGCGCATGATGGTGCGGCTGACACCGTGCTTCTTCGACAGGATGACTTGCGGAGGGAGCACGTTGCCTTCGTAGTCTCCATTGACGATGCCGGTCACCAGCTGATTAACCACTCGCTTGACGAGCGATGCTTCGTATCCATGGTTCATTTGTTCTTCTCGTGGTTTCAAGCTGCGCGCCGGCATATTCGCCGCCCACCCCGAGCGGCCTGCTGCGTTCGATTGAATAGTGGCGCGGCAGTGTCTAGCTTCCCCCGTGCGGCGGACGGTGCGCACCGCAGGTGCGTGTCCGCTCGCGTGTGATGAATGACTCGTATGCCTCCTCTGTGAACTGACGTGTCATGTTCGGCAGCCGATTGCCCGTGTCGTCTCTCGGTGTCGCGTTGTCCGGTCGCGTGAAAGACGCATGCGCCGGAGCGGGACTTTTTTACGACTTGCTTCATCGGCTCGGTAATACAAGCCTATCGTGTCGTGACCATATTTCACAATATGACGCGGGGGGAATTCG
>Ga0247819_10000479_pt1 | contig 23711 bp, 14 predicted proteins | sample 13C_Xylose_Day6_FD_193428 | JGI IMG/M metagenome (GOLD analysis project Ga0247819, IMG submission 193428) | Soil microbial communities from agricultural site in Penn Yan, New York, United States - 13C_Xylose_Day6 | ecosystem: Environmental > Terrestrial > Soil > Agricultural land | place: USA...
GCGAAACGGTCGGAGCCAAGGGGGGCTCGGTCGGTCTGGCGGTGGGGTATGAACCGCGCACCGCCATGGGCGAAATGACGCTGGACGGCGCCATCCGCGCCTATGGCACGGGCGAGAACGCTGGCGGCACGCTGACGGTCTCGGCCGCGGGTCGTCCGATCACCATCGGCGGGGCCGTGATGAACGGCGGCGACGAACTGGCGGCTGGCGAGCCGGCGCCGATGGATCTGCAGCTTCTGGAAGATCTGGTGCTGAAGGCGGGCGAGGCCCTGCCGTTCGACTACGCCTACACCATCGACCGGGTCGAGGCCGGACAGCCCTTGCCGGCCAGCGTCAGCCTGGACTTCGCGGCGGTCACCCTGACCAGCGACTGGACGGTGCCGGACGGCTTCGAGGTCTATGACGGGGACTGGAACATCTATTACGGCGGTCAGGTCATTCCGGGTGGGACCTATCTGGAGCTCGGCTATGGCCAGGCTCCCGCAGGCTTTATTGTCAATCCGGACATATGGCCGACCGGCGTCAGCATTCCGCCGGTGGCCTTCACCTACGCCAAGGGCGACATTCTTCAGACCGATCTGACGCTTCAGGCCGGGCGAACCATCACGGCGGGGACCGTGTTCAGTTCCGCGGTCAAGCTGGCCAAGCCGCTGAATCTGGACGCTGATCTCTTCCAGACCGGTTTCTCGCGTTACGACATCCGCGCGGGCGGCGACCTGCATGTCCGCGACGACATCGACGTGAGCGCCCCGGTGCGCCGCTTCACCGCCGACAGCGCCAGCTTCGCCAGCGGTGCGGCCCTGTCCGACGCCCTGGAGCTGTGGACGCCGGAGATGCTGCGCGAGGACGCGGCCAACGGACGCTTCGTCCAGCGTCAGGGCGCCAGTCTCAGCCTGACCGCCCATGCTCTCAGCGAGCGCAACTGGCTGACGGGGTACGGCAACACCGTGCCCGATGCGCGTCTGCTCGGCGAACTGGTCCTGGTCGAGGGCGCGAGCATTCGGGTCGATGACGGCCAGGCGGTCAACCTGACCGCCATGGAGGGCATGCGGATCGACGGCCGTATCGAAGCGCGCGGCGGCAAGGTGACGCTGATCGCCGGCAACGAGGAGAACGAACGCCTCGACTACCAGCCGTCGTATGTGTCCTACGATCCCGCCACCGCCCTGTGGCTGGGCGAAAAGAGCGTCATCGACGTGTCGGGCCGGGGCGTCAGCGCCGTCGGCGCCGACGGTCTGCGATACGGCCATGTCTCGAGGGGCGGCGAGATCACTGTCGGCGGCCAGCGCGCGGCCTATGTGGTGGTGCGCCCCGGCGCGGTGCTGGACGCCTCGGGCGCGGCGACCGAAATCGACTATCTGACTTCGGGTCTGACCAATGATCGGCACAGCCTGACGGTCGCCACGGACGGAGGCGCGATCCGCTTCCAGTCGCAATACGGCGTCTTCCTGGATGGCGACATGCGCGCCCATGCGGGCGGCGCGAACGCATCGGGCGGCCTGCTGTCGATCAAGCTGACGACGCCTTATCTGGCGCAGATGGGCAAGGGCGTGCGCGACATGCCCGACTACATGCGCCGCCTTCGCAGCATCATCCTCGGCGCCGAACAGGACAGCGGTCTGGCAGCCGATCTACAGTACGGCGACTGCATCACCGGCTGCTGGACGCCGGGCCAACTGAACGCAGACGCCGCCGCCTCCAATGAGGGCAGGGCGGACCTGGTCGGTCAGGCCCGCATCGGCGTGGATCAGATCACCTCAGGCGGCTTCGGCAGCCTGACCCTGGATACGACCGACGTCATCCTGCTGGACGGTCCGGTCAACCTGAACCTGTCGCGCAATCTGACCCTGTCGGGAACCATCGGCTCGGTGGGCGACGGCGCGGATCAGGATTCGACCCTCAGCGCCGCCTATGTGCGCTTCGCCTCGGCCGGCACGATGCGGGGTAACAACCAGGTCCGCTGGGAGGACGGGACCCAGGCCCTGTTCAAGATTCCCGACATGGGCGACGGCGTCCTGACCATCAGGGGCGGGCTGGTCGACATGGGCGGGGCCCAATTCGGCGTAAACGGCTCGGTCGGTCTGTCGGACGGGCGTCAGCACGAATACGAGTACGCCGCTCACGGCCAGATCAACATCATCAGCGGCAGCGACATCCGCCTGACCGGGGGCGAGGTCAATGCGATGAGCAACATCGCCCTGACGGCCGCCCAGATCTATCCGATCACCGGCGCCGTCTCGGCGATCTACGCCGGCAAGTACACCTATCGCATTCCGGGCAACACCATCGGCTATCAGTCGCTGGTTCCCGGCGGCACGGTCAGCTTCCACAAGCTGGACAGCGTGACGCCCTCGGCGCCGCTGTCGCTGTATGGATCGCTGACGGTGGGAGCCGACATCATCAACCAGGGCGGCGTGCTGCGCGCGCCGATGGGTTCGATCACTCTCGGCGTCGGCGGCGACAAGTTCGTGCCCGGCCCCGACCAGTTGCAGCCCGGCCAGTCCTGGTGGTCGAACACCTCGGTCACGACCCGGGAAGTCAACCTGCTGCCCGGCAGCCTGACCTCAGTCAGCGCCAGGGATCTGGTCGTTCCCTACGGCGGGACGACCGACGGCCTGAAGTGGCTGCTGAACGGCGTCGAGCTGAAGAGCACCAACGCCTCGCAGGGGGTCATGGTGCTGGGCTCGCTGCGCGCCGACGAGGGCTCGGTGCTGGACCTGTCGGGCGGCGGCACGCCTGCGGGCGCCGGCTTCATCACGGGACGCGGCGGCTCGGTGGACGTGCTGAAGACAGCCCTGGCCAATGTCAGTCCGGCCTTCGAGGGCCTGAGTCATGCGGACAACAAGGTTTACGCCATCGTGCCGTCCTACGGGGCTTCGGTCGCGCCGAACGCCACCGACGGCCACGCCCAGCCGGGGCTCGGTCAGCAGATCGTCATTCCGGCCGGGATCGAGGGTCTGGCCGCGGGCGTCTACACCCTGCTGCCCGCCGAGTACGCCCTGATGGAGGGGGCTTTCCGCGTCGAGCTGGGCCGCAACGTCCCGGCGGGCGCCAACGGCGTGACCCGTCTGGCTGACGGCTCGACCCATCTGGGCCTGACCACGGGCGTGGCGCACACGGATGCCCGCAGCAGCCTGAAGGTCGAGGCTATCCTGACCCCGGCCAAGGTGGTCCGCACCTATTCGCAGTACAACGAGACCAGCTTCGGCGAATTCCTGGTCAAGGCGCCGGCGTCGGCCCTGTTCGACAGCCCGCTGCCCTTCCTGCCGGAAGACGGCAAGACCTTCATCCTGGCCCTGGCGCCGGATGCGGACAAGGAACGTCCGGCCTTCTCCTTCAAGGGCAAGGGCCTGTTCGACGCGGCCGAGGGCGGCATCGGCGGCGCGCTGGCTGTGGTCGGGGGGGACTATTACGACAGCGAGAATTACACGCTGGAAATTCTGGCTGACGGCGCGACGAAGTCGGGCGACGGCTACCTGTCGCTTTACGCCTCCGATCTGAATGCGGTCGGGGCCAAGATCATGACCCTGGGCGGCGCGGCGCACCGCGTCTTCACGGCCAACCAGTCAACCGAAATCCAGGTTGTTGCAGGTGGCGGCTGGCCGAACCAGATCAGCCTCAGCGCACGCGGTTTCGGCGGCGTCGCCTTGCGCGAGGGCGCGGTTCTGCAAGGGCCGCAGGTCCTGCTGATCGCCGACCGTAACGCTGACATTCTGGTGGAGGACGGCGCCCGCATCACGACCCTGGGCAAGGGCGATCCGGCTTTCGACTCGACCATGGGCTACAGCCTGCGGGCCAATAATGTGAACCTGCTGGCGGTGTCCAACGGCCTGCTGGAGTTCAACAGCAACGCCTCGGCGGGCGCCACCGGCGTCATCACGGTCGAGGACGGCGCCGCCCTCTATTCCGACGGCACGCTCAGCTTCGTCACGCCGGGCGCGGTCAGCCTGGGCGAGAACGTCAACTATGGCGCGCGCTATCTGGTCTTCTCGTCGGCCTCGGTGAACATCGGGACCAGCGAGGCCCTGGCCTCTGCGGGCGAGGGCGGCGTCCTGCCGTCTGGCATCGCCCTGAACCAGTCCGTACTGGACCGCCTGATGGCGGGCGATCAGAGCACGGGCGCGCCCAGGCTGGAGCGCCTGATCCTGTCGGCCAGCCAGTCGGTCAACTTCTACGGCTCCATCAGTCTGGACACCCGTGACGCCGCCACGGGCGTTTCGGCCCTGCAACTGGTGCTGAACACGCCGGCCCTCTATGGCGCGGGCGGGGCCGGGGACGTGGCCCAGATCACGACCGGGACCCTGGTCTGGAACGGCGTTCTGGGCGCACAGGGACCGAGCTACAGCCCGACCATCGTTCCCGGTCAGCCTGGGGCGCCGGTCGCCGGCGGCGCGGGAACGGGCATGGGCACGCTGAACCTGATCGCCGACCGCATCGTGCTGGGTCACCAGGACGGGGTGGCGATCACCGACGCCACGCCGATGAACCGGCTGGCTCTGGGCTTCAGCACCGTCAACCTGACGGCCTCGCAGCGGATCGAGAGCAACCACAAGGGCGAGCTGGCCGTCTATCAGTCCCAGACCGTTCACGGTCAGCCGGGGCAGGGCGGCGTGCTGAACCTGACCACGCCGCTGCTGACGGGCCAGGCCGGCTCCAGCCTGCACTACAAGGCGGGCGGGGCCATCAACCTGACCGCCCCCGAAGGGGCCTCCGTCGCCGAGGCGCCCAAGCCGCAACTGGGAGCCGAGATCAGGATGACCGCCGCCAGCATCACGGCGGACACCACCATCGCCCTGCCCAGCGGCCGACTGGTCCTGACGGCGACCGAGGGCGACATCGTCCTGGGCGACAAGGCGCGCCTCGATCTGGCGGGCAAGGCCACCGATTTCTTCGAGGAGACGCGCTACAGCTGGGGCGGCGACGTCGAGCTGGAAAGCGCGCAGGGGAACGTCATCGCGTCCGCGGGGTCCAGGATCGACCTGAGCGCCGACCACAACCACGCGGGCACGCTGAAGATCACGGCTCTGAACGGCGCGGCGACCCTGAACGGCGTCATCGAGGCCCATGCCCGCAATGGCGACAAGGGCCCCGACGCCTCGTTGCGCAACGGCTCGATCGACATCCGCGCCAACGTCGTCAGCGACTTCCGCGACCTGAACGAGCGGCTGACGCAGACGGGCGTCACCGAGAGCCGCAGCTTCGTCGTCAAGAGCGGCGATCTGGTGGTCGGCGACGAGGTCAAGGCGCGTGAGGTGACCATCGCGGCCGACGGCGGCGACCTGATCGTCAACGGCCGCATCGACGCCAGCGGCGCCCGTCCGGGCTCGATCCGCCTGTCGGCGCGCGACGACCTGACCCTGGCCTCGACGGCCGTGCTGGACGCCAGCGCCGACAGCATCGTGGTCGACGGCTACGGCGCGCCCATCGAAGCCTCGAACCGCGCCCACATCGAGCTGGGCAGCAAGGCCGGGACCCTGACCCTGGCTTCGGGCGCGGCGCTGGACCTGTCGTCGCCCGACGGCGTCAATCGCGGCCGCGTCGAGCTGAACGCCCCGCGTCTGGGCGGCGACGACATCGCCATCGAGGCGGGCGGCGTGCTGACGATCAAGGGGGCCGACAGCCTGTCGGTCAACGGCTTCCGCACCTATCAACCGGCGGGCGGGGTCATCAATCAGGCCCTGATGGACGGCGTCCATGCCGACAGCACGGCCTTCATCAACGCCGCCATCGCCAATCAGGCCCTGCTGGGCCGTCTGGCCGGGCTGCGGGCCTATCAGGACGCCTTCCACCTGCGTCCGGGCGTCGAGCTGACCAGCGCGCCGGGGCAGAGCCTGAGCGTGTCGGGCGACCTGAACCTGGCGGGCTATCGCTACGCCAGCCTGAACCCCGACACCCCGATGACCGGCGTCTATGGTTCGGGCGAGGCGGGCGTCCTGCTGGTTCGCGCCGCTGACGACCTGAACATCTACGGCAGCATCACCGACGGCTTCGGCGAGCCGGCGCGTACGCCCGACGACAACGGTTGGGTGCTCTACAACACGGCGGACGCGGGCGGCTTCTTCGCTCTACCGGCCGATCATCAGCTGATGGCGCCGGTGCGTCTGTCGCCGGGCGCGGCCTTCCCGGCCGGGGTCAGCCTGACCTTCGACGCGCCCGTCAGGGACTTCAGCGTCATCGGCAACCAGGTGATCGAAGCGGACGTCAGCCTGTCTCAGCCAGCGGTCCTGCCGCAGGACTGGGTGGCGACCTCGGCCATTCGCCTGCCGGACGGCTCGGTGCTCGAGCGCGGAACCATTCTGAAGGCGGGCACGACCTTGCCGGCTGACACGGAACTGGGCCGCGGCGCGCTGCTGCCGATGGGCGTCTCGCTGAAGGCGATGACCTGGCCCAAGGGCGTGGCTTTGCCTGCCGTCCTGACCCTGTCCACGACGACCCAGCTGAAGGCGGGTGACGTCATCCCGCGAGCCAGCACGGTCCTGGTCGCCGGTCTGACGGGCCTGCAGACCGAGCCGGTGGTTCTGGACGCCAGCTACACCCTGGTCGGCGGGGCCTCGGGCAATGCGACCACCATTCCCGGCGGCGCGGCCTCGACCGTGGTGCTCGATTTCGACATCGAGGTGCGCAACTTCACCACCATCCGCACCGGTGTCCGCATCCCGTTCGGTTTCGTCTCCACCACCATCGCCATGTCGCGCAGCGCGGCGTGGACCGTTCCGGTGGACATCTGGGCCAGTGAGGCGGCCTTCAAGGCTGGCGCTGCGCCGACGCACCGCCAGGGCGACGTCATCAACGTCGGCAAGTTCGTTCGCTCCGGGACCTACTGGGGGGCGGGCGCGGTCATTCCGACGGTTCTGGGCCAGACCCGCGGCATTGCTCCGACGGTCGTTCCGGCAGGCACGCCGATGAACGTCTTCGCGGCTGACGTTGCGCTGAACAGCAATGTGACGGTGAACGCCGGAACCCTGATCCCGGCGGGCGTCGACCTGCAGTTGCTGGGCGCGGGCGGGCCGCACAACACCCGACCGATACAGGCGGACGGCACGCAGGGCCGCATCTGGGCCGTGGCGCCCATGCTGGCGGCGGGGTCGCAGTCCTGGTCGATGCGTCTGGTCGCGGGCGCCGACATCGGCTCAGCCGACGGCCGGACCCTGCGGGCGGCGACCGATCTGGTCCGCACGGGCCACTCGGGCGACCTGACCCTGTCGGATCGTCACTATGTGAACCCGCAGGCGGCCCTGACGGACGGCTTCAATCCCAACTGGCTGGAGGGGATGAAGCTGATGCAGAACTTCAGCGTCATCCGCACAGGCGTGGGGTCTCTGGACCTGCTCGCAGGCGGCGACTACCGCCAGATGTCGCTGTACGGCGTCTATACGGCGGGCACGCCCTCGGCCGAGATCGGCGGGCTGACGCTGGACGGGCACAATGTCTTCAACCAGCCGCGCGCCACGCTGACGGCCTCGGCCGGTCTGGCCAACCCCTGGATCGGGCCGAACTTCGACGGCTACGCCGACGCCATCCGCGACTATCAGGCCTGGTATCCCGAGCACGGCGGCGACATGCTGCTGGCGGTCCAGGGCGACATGTCCGGCTATTCGACCGATCGGGACTTCGCCTATCAGCGCGTGGGCAGCGGACGGATCGGCAACTGGCTGTGGCGCCAGGGCGGCTATGGCGTCAGCGAGAACGGCGTCTCGGTCGCTCTGGGGCAGGACGTTCCGACGGCCTGGTGGATCAACTTCGGCGGATATGTTCCGAACAATTCCAGCGCTCTCAATGACTTCGTCGGCTTTAATGCTCCGATGCTGGAAGGCTTCATGGGCATCGGCGCCCTCGGCGGCGGCAATCTGACGGTGCGTGCCGGCGGCGACGCCGGCGTGACGCAGGACTGGGGCCGGGGGCTGGATGGGGTTTCGGACACGAGCCGGATCCGCATCTCCAGCTCGGGCCTGCACTTCGCCGTCGGCGGCACCGGCCGCGTGACCTCGGTGACGCGCACGGCGGGGATCGTTACGGACGGGACGGTGGTCCAGACCGGCGGCGGCGATATCGACATCCGTCTGGGCGGCGTTCTGAACCCGGGCGCGGCGTCCCACATGCCTTCGGATCTGGCGGGCAGCGTGACCAATCTGCGTGGTCAGGTCTCCATCCTGTCCGGCGGGGTCGGCGCGGGCGCCTACAGCGCCGCGGTCGACATGCTGGACCCGCGTCTGCCTGATCCGCTGCGGACCGCCTTCCACCTGCCGAGCGGCGGCCTCACCCTGGTGATCGGCGACGCCGACGTCCGCATCGACACGCGCGGCGATCTGATCCTGGCCGGCGTCGGCGATCCGGGCTCGACCCAGACCTCGATGGGCGGGGTTTCGATCGGATACGTCAACGCCGCCGGCGAGTTCCTGCGACCGGACGGTCTGGTGATGCAGACCAGCTTCTCGCTGTGGCGCGACGACACCAGCATCAGCCTGTTCAGCGCGGGCGGCGACGTGACTCCGATCACGGCGGCTTCCGGCAACGGCGCGGTGCGCGACGGTCGCTACTGGTACCCGCCCATCCTGCGGGTGACGGCGGCCGAGGGCAGCATCCGCTGGAGCGCGGACCGTTGCGACGACAACTGCGGCGGCGGCATCCCGCCGCTGGAGCTGGCACCGTCTTCAATGGGCCTGGTCGAATACCTGGCGGGAACCTCGATCCTGGGCGGCGGTTCGCGCGACCCGGACGGGGGCGGGTCCTACGCCGCCGGTCGCCCGGTCGCCCTGTCGGGCATGGCCCGGACGCTGGATCTGTTGCCCAACCCGTTCCGTCCGGTGTGGATGACCGAATGGCGCGACACGCAAGGCGCGCCGGTGAACGTGGTCCAGCCGATCAAGGGCAATGCGACGATCCTCGGCGGCTTGCTGGCCTTCCAGCCGGACACGGCGACGGGCACGCTGCGGACCGGGCGTCAAAATCCGGCGCTCTTCTATGCGGCTGACGGCGACATCAGCAATCTGAACTTCGGCTTCATCACCTATGACGGTCAGTCGCAGCTCTACGTCAACTCCGGCTCGGTCGACCTGCGGGCCTCTCGCGATATCGTCAACCTGGGCACCGGCACGTCGATCGGTTGCATGAACAGCGGTCCGGTCGAATGCCGCGGCGCGCCGGTCTATCTGTTCGGCGTGTTCAACCAGGGCGGCCTGGTGGTGCACAACGACCCGTCCGACATCTCGCTGATCTCGGCGGGCCGGGACATCATCTACGGCAACATGACCGTGGCGGGCCCTGGCAATCTGGTGGTCGAGGCGGGACGCAACATTTATCAGGCCGGCAACGGGCGCTTCACCAGCGTAGGCCCGCTGTTCGACCTGTCGCCCTCGACCCGCAACGGCGGGGCGGGCATCTCGATCCTGACCGGGGTCGGGGCGGGCGGTCCCAACTATGACGCCTTCGCCAAGCTGTATCTTGATCCGGCCAATCTGGCCGAGGTCGGGCGTCCTCTGGCCGATCAGCCTGGCAAGGTGGTCAAGACCTACGACGTCGAGCTGATCCAGTGGTTGAAAGAGCGCTTCGGCTATGAAGCGGCGGATGCCAAGGACGCCCTGACCTACTTCGACGGTCTGGATCGTCAGCAGCGCGCCGTCTTCGTTCGGCTGGCCTATTTCGACGAGCTGAAGGCGGGCGGTCGCGAGTATAACGACCCCAATGGTGCGCGCTTCGGCAGCTATCTGCGCGGCCGAAACGCCATCTCCGTCCTGCTTCCCGAGAAGGACGCCAGCGGAAAGGAGATCTCCTACGCCGGCGACCTGACCATGTTCGGCGGTTCGGCGGTGCGGACCCTGTTCGGCGGCAATATCGAGATGCTGGTGGCGGGCGGCCAGACGGTGGTCGGCGTCGGCGGCGTGGCGCCGCCCTCGACGGCGGGCGTCCTGTCCATGGGCTCTGGCGACATCGACGTCTATTCGCTGGGGTCGGTGCTGCTGGGCCAGAGCCGGGTCTTCACCACCTTCGGCGGCGACCTGTTCATGTGGTCGGCCCAGGGCGACATCAACGCCGGGCGGGGGTCCAAGTCGACCGCCGTCTATCAGCCGCCGCGCCGGGTCTATGACCTGTACGGCAACGTCACCCTGTCGCCGCCGACCCAGAACACCGGCGCCGGCATCGCCACACTGAACCCGATCCCGGAGATCCCGGCGGGCGACGTGGACCTGATCGCGCCCCTGGGCACGATCGATGCGGGCGAGGCGGGCATCCGCGTCTCGGGCAATGTCAACCTGGCTGCGCTGCAGGTGGTCAACGCCGCCAACATCCAGGTCAAGGGCGACGCCGTGGGCATCCCGGCGGTGGCGGCGGTCAACACCGGCGCCCTGACGGCGGCCTCTTCGGCCAGCAGTTCGGTCGTGGCCGAGGCCGCCCGTCTGGCCGAGCGCGCCCGTCCCAAGCCGACCGGCGACATCCCCGCCATCATCACCAGCCGCTTCCTCGGCTTCGGCGAGTAACCACAGCGGGAGGGAGGCCGAAGCGCCTCCCTTCACGTTCCCTTCTTTCGACTGGAGTATCCCATGTCCGACGCTTCTCCTGCGGGCGCCTTGCCGCTCTTCTACCGCGACCCCCAGCCGCTTTCGGCGGTCCAGCACGAAGGCTGGCGCCTGAAGGACGGCGACGCGGCCTTCGCCGCCGACACGCCCTTCGTCCCCGTGGTGGTCAGCGAGATCGCCGCCGCCGCGCGCAACTATCCCGTCGTCTTTTCGGCCGGGGAGGGGGCGCAACCCGTCGTCGTCCTGGGTCTGGAACAGCGCAACCTGTTCGTCGCCGACGGCCGCTGGACCGAGGACGCCTATGTGCCCGCCTATGTGCGCCGTTACCCGTTCGGCTTCATCGCCACCGTCAATCCTGATGGTTTCGCCCTGGCCGTCGATGCGGCCTCGGAGCGTCTGGCCGTTTCGGGCGAAGAGGGCGCGCCCCTGTTCGACGGCGACCAGCCGACGCAACTGACGCAGGAGGCCATGGCCTTCTGCAATGCCTTCCAGGGCGAGGCCGCCGCAACCCAGGCCTTCGGCGAGGCCTTGCGCGCCCAGGGCCTGCTGATCGACCGCCGCGCCGACGTCACCCTGCCGGACGGCCGCAAGCTGGGTCTCGACGGTTTCCAGATCATCGACACGGAACGGTTCGCCAAGCTTGATGAAGCTGTCGTGCTGGACTGGCATCGTAAGGGCTGGCTGGCGCTGGTTCACTTCCATCTGGCCTCGCTGGAGCGTTTCGGCGCGCTGCTGACCCTGCACGGGCAGGCGGCGGCGACCGCCGCGCCCGCGACCAAGCCGACCAAGTCCAAGAAAGCCTGACCCATGAGCACCCGTAACTTCCTCGCCGCCCTGACCCTCGTCGCCGTCGCGGGCGTCGCCCTGCCGGCCGCCGCGCAACAGGCCCAACCGCTGGACGGTCCGGTCATACCGGGCGTCTGCCTGCTGTCGCGCGAGGCGGTCTTCGCCAACGCCGCCGCCGGCAAGGCCGCCAGCGCCCGTCTGCAGGCGTTGGCGGCTGCCGCCCAGGCCGAGATCGAGACCGAGCGTCAGCCGCTGGAGGCGCAACTGCGGGCGCTCGAAGGCCAGGCCGACAACGCCGCCCGGCGTCAACGCGCCGAGGAGCTTGCGGCTCAGTGGCAAGCTCTGCAGCAAAAGGCCGCCCACGCCAGCCAGGAGGTCGAAGCCACCAGGATCAAGGCTATGGAGCGCATCGCCAACGAAGCCCAGCCCATGATCGCCCAGGTCTATGCGGCGAAGGCCTGCGGCCTGCTGCTGGATCGCAACACCGCGCTGGGAGGGAATTTCGCCAATGATCTGACAGCCGATGTGGTCCAGGCTCTGGATGCTCGCCTGTCATCAATCACCTTCGAACGCGAGCGCCTGCTCCAGGCGCCGGGGCGCTGAGATCATGAACGGCGCCGGTCGCTCCAAGTTTTCGGGTTGGAAGTCCCTGGTCACGGGGGTGGCCGCCGCCTTCGGACTTGTCGCGCCGGCGGCGGCGCAGGAACCGTCGCCACGTCTGGCCCCCGAAGCCGCGCCGGCGGCCTGGGTCGCCTATGCCGAGACGGCGAACCGGGCTGTCGCCACATGGCTTCAGGATGAAGCAGCGGCGGGCGTACGTCTTTATCTGGACCGGACTCGCCTGGCGGCCGATCAACCTGCGCCTCCTCTGGAGCTGCGGCTCTGGATCGACGATGAAGGCGTGGTTCATCGGGTCGAGGCGGCGTCCTCGAATCCGCCGGAGGTCAATGCTGAGCTCAAGGTTGCGGTCGAGGGACGTCGCCTCGCATCGCCGCCGCCAGATATGCTGCAACCGTTGCGTCTGGCGATACAGTTGGAGCCCGCCTCGACCGAGGCGGTTGAAGGCGATCAGGGGGCGGGTGTCTGATCCGCTCCCGTTGGTCAGAAGACTTCGCGAACCTTATAACAGATTGCCAACCGCCGAGGACCTGCCTAGGTCGGCCGTATGGCGCGGCTATGCATGAAACTGCATGGACTTTTGGCGGTGATGACCCTGGTCTTCACCGTGTTCGTGGCTACGCCTATGGTTGATGCGGCGACATGTGCGCCGGAACCTCCATCGGCGCACGGTTACGTGGCGCATGAGGCGGGTCAGGGCGATCACTCCGACAAGGGGGGGCAGCACGGCGTCTGCGCCCACGGTCATTGCCACCATGGCGGCGGCGCGATGAAGCTGAACGACGTTGAAATTCAGGCGCCGTCCCTGTCGGCGCGTCTGCGACCGCAGTCGGATCATCTGGTCCTGACGCCTGTTCCCGGCGGCCTGGAACGTCCTCCCCGAGCCTGACGTGATGCGCCTCGCGGCGCGCCGATCCACGTCAGTCATCAGGGATATCAAATATGCCTCCCGTCTATTCCCGGCCGCTGCGTCATGCGGTCGGTTGCGTGCTGATCCTCGCGACGGCCGCAACAGTCAGCCCTGCATGGGCTGATCCCGCGCCTTCCTACTCAAGCTTGCTGGCCCAGATCAGCCGGTCGCCCGTCACGCAAGAGGCGGCGGCGTTGCTGGACGCTGCTGAAGCGCGTGTGCGCCAGGCCGGCGTGAGGCCTAATCCAACCCTGGATCTGAGCGTGGACAGCGCCTTCGGGACGGGGCCTTTCTCGGGGTGGGGCAATGCTGAAACCACCTTGTCAGTGACCCAGGACCTCGAGCTGTGGGGGCGTCGTGGCGCGCGCGTGGACACGGCCCGCGCCGAGGCCGGGACGGCCGCCTTGCGACGCGACCTCGCCACGCTGGACGCCGCCGGCCGATTGGCGCTGGCCTACGCCGAGGCCGAGGCGGCGCAACGTCGTTTCATGTTGGCGGAAGAGGCGCTGACCCTGGTGCTGGCCGACGCTCACGCCATGATGCGACTGGTGGAGGAGGGGCGAGAGCCTCTGATGCGGGGGTTGCAGGCCGAGAGCGAGGCGGCGTCCGCCAGGGCCTCTCGAGATGAAGCGCTGGCCGAACGCGACGCAGGTTTCGCCCGACTGACGGCGGTGGCCATGCTTGAGGTTCCAGCGACCTCTGTTCCGGACAGTCTTCTGGATCGTCGTCTGCCGCTCGACGAAACGGCGGCGGTTCTGACGGTTCGCATCGCCGAAGCGGAGAAGGCGACCGCGGAGCGTCGCGTCGCCGCTGAACGCATTCGATCGCGCCCAGATATCAGCGCAACGGTCGGCATACGCCGTTATGAAGCCGAGGACGCCTCCGCCCTGATGTTCGGGCTCAGCCTGCCTCTGCCTTTGTTTGATCCGAACCGGGGGAACATCGAGGCGGCGGAGGCGGAGTTTCGCGCCGCCGATGCACGATTGGGGCAGGTGCGTCTGGAAACCCGGGCGGATCAGGAATCCGCGGCCGCCCGCCGGCTGGCTTCGAGCAGTCGAGTGACGGCCGCAGACGCCGGGGTGGTCGCGGCGGAAGAAGCTTACCGCCTGACGCGGATCGGCTTTGAGGCTGGACGTTTGTCGCAACTGGAATTGAGCGCGACGCGCGCGGCCCTGGTCAATGCCCGGAACGCCGCCGTGGACGCCCGTCTGGCGCGAGTGCGCGCCGAAATCGACCTGGCGCGCCTGCAAGGCCGCGCCCCATTCGAAGGGATCCTGTGATGCTGAAAGCTCGATCGAAAAAGGCTCTGTTGCTCGGCGGCGTCGCCGTCCTGATCGTCATGGGCGGCTTGGCGTGGCGGACGCTTGATATGCGATCGTCGTCAGAGGAACCGGCTGCTGAAGAGGTCGCAGAAAGGGGGGAGGGCGACACGGTCGAGGGCTTCATCCCGTTGTCCGAGGAGCAGGCGCGTGCGGCGGGCATACAGGTTGTCAGCATTATGCGCGGCGGGGGTGCGGAGGCCCGGCTTTCCGGGCGGGTCGTGCCGATGGTCGATGCGCGCGCGATGGTTTCGAGCGCCGTGAACGGACGTGTGGAGCGTATTCTGGTCGCGCCCGGTCAGGTCGTCCGTATCGGTCAGCCGCTGGCGGTTCTGGTGAGTGGCGAAGCCGCCGGTCTGCGCGCCGAGGCAGACGCGGCTCGGGCCGCCGCGATCGCCGCCGAGCAGTCTCATGAGCGGGATGAAGATCTGGCCGACATCGGCGTCGTGGCGCGACGTGAAGCTGAAATCTCGCATGCGCAGGCGGCTAGCGCCCAGGCCATGGCCCGAGCCGCCCAGGCGCGCGTGGCCGCGGCTGGCGCGCCCAGCGCTTCCGGCCGTTTCAATGTAAGCAGTCCTATCGCGGGCGTGGTGACGTCGGTTCAGGTCGGACCCGGCGGTTTTGTCGCCCAGGGCGGAGTGGTGGCCGAAGTGGCTGATCCGGCCAGGGTTGAGATGGTCTTCAATGCGCCGCCGGCTGTGGCCGCCAGGGTGCGGGTGAGCTCGAGGCTGCGGGTTGATACGCCGGAGGGCCAGATTGACGCCGTGGTGACCGGCGTCGCGGTCGGGGCGGGCCAGGAGACGGGCGCCGCCGTAATTCGCGCGCGCGCCGTCGGCGTCGCCCAGCCGCCGGTTGGATCGGCGGTCACCGGCTCCGTTCTTGCCGACGGCGCCTCGAACGGCGCCCTGACCGTGCCGTCCGAGGCGGTGCAGATGGTCGACGGCGCCACGGTGGTCTTCGTCCAGACCGGCGAAGGCTTCCGCGCCCAGCCCGTGCTGGCCGGTCGTCAGGCCGGGGGCGCCACCGAGATCCTGCGCGGCCTGACCGGGACCGAAAAGGTCGCGGCGGCCAACGCCTTCCTGCTCAAGGCCGAAATGGCCAAGGGCGAAGCCGAGCACGGCCACTAAGGGAGGGCGATCATGTTCAAAGCGATCATCGAAGCGTCCGTCCGCTTCCGCTGGTTCATCGTCCTGGCCACGACGCTGGTCGCGGCGTGGGGCCTGTTTCAGCTGACCAAGCTGCCGATCGACGCCGTGCCGGACATCACCAACCGACAGGTGCAGATCAACACCGTGGCTCCGGCGCTGGCCCCTGAACAGATGGAGCGTCAGGTCACCTACCCGCTGGAAACGGCGATGGCGGGCATTCCGGGGATTCAGAGTACGCGCTCTTTGACCCGCAACGGCTTCAGCCAGGTGACAGTCATCTTCACCGACGCCACCGACATCTACTTCGCCCGCCAGCAGGTGGCCGAGCGGATGGCGCAAGCGCGCGAGAACCTGCCCGAGGGCGTCGAACCGGCCCTGTCGCCGATCACCACCGGCCTCGGCGAAGTGCTGATGTGGACGGTCGACCTCAAGCCCTTCGACGCCAGGACCGCGCGGCCCGGCCGCCCCGGCTGGCAACCCGACGGCGCCTATCTGACGCCCGACGGCGAGCGGCTGGACACGCCGCAGGCGCGGGCCACCTATCTGCGCACCGTTCAGGACTGGATCATCGCGCCCCGGATGCGGACCGCGCCCGGTCTGGCCGGCGTCGATGTCAACGGCGGCTATGTGAAGGAATACGCCGTCCGCCCCGACCCGGCGCGGCTGGCCGGCTATGGCCTCAGCCTGAACGATCTTGTTCAGGCGCTGGACCGCGCCAACACGCAAGCCGGCGCGGGCTATATCCAGCGCGCGGGCGAGGCCCTGACCGTGCGCACCGACGCCCTGGCCCAGACCGTCGAGGATCTGGCTCAGGCGCCCGTGGTCAACCGCAACGGTCTGGTCGTGCGGGTCGCCGATGTGGCGACGGTCGAGATCGGCCAGGCCCCACGTCTGGGCGGCGCTAGCCGCGACGGCCATGAGGCGGTGATCGGCACGGCCCTGATGCTGGCGGGCGAGAACAGCCGCACCGTGGCCCAGGCCTCCGCCGAACGGCTGGAGCAGATCAGCGCCAGCCTGCCGCCCGACATCGTGGCCGAGCCGGTGCTGAACCGCAGCGCCCTGGTCAACTCGACCATCAAGACGGTGGCCAAGAACCTGACCGAAGGCGCCCTGCTGGTCATCGTCGTGCTGTTCCTGCTGTTGGGGAACATCCGCGCGGCGACGATTACGGCCCTGATGATCCCGATCAGCTTCCTGTTCGCAGTCATCGGCATGAACCGCTTCGGCATCAGCGGAAACCTGATGAGTCTGGGGGCGCTGGACTTCGGCCTGCTGGTCGACGGCGCCGTGGTGGTGGTCGAGAACACTCTGCTGCGCCTGGGCCAGAAGCGCGCCGACCTGGGCCGCGCCCTGACCCGCAACGAGCGGCTGGGCGTCGCCGCCGGCGCCGCGCGTCAGATGGTCAAGCCCGCCGCCTTCGGCCAGTTGATCATCCTGCTGGTCTTCACCCCCCTGCTGATGCTGGAAGGGGTCGAGGGCAAGACCTTCGTCCCCATGGGCGCCACGGTCATGCTGGCCCTGGTCGGCGCCTTCATCTTCTCCTTCACCTTCGTCCCGGCCATGGCCGCCCTGCTGGTCAAGGAACCCAAGACCGTCCACGTCGATGAAAACGGCGAGGCCGAGGAGCATGAGACCTTCCTTCTGCGCCACGCGCGCCGCTGGATCGAACCGGCCATCCGCGCCGCCGTCTCGCATCCGAAGACGGTGCTGGCGTCGGCCTTCGGCGCCCTGCTGATCGGCGCCCTGGCCTTCACCCTGCTGGGACGCGAGTTCATCCCGACCCTGGACGAAGGCGACATCGCCATGCAGGCGCTGCGCGTGCCCTCGGCCTCGCTGGAGCAGTCCCTCGCCATGCAGATGGCGCTGGAGCGGGCCATCAAGGCCCAGCCCGAGGTGAAGACCGTCTTCTCGCGCACCGGCACGGCCGAGGCGGCGGTGGACCCCATGCCGCCCAACATCTCCGACGCCGTCATTGTGCTGAAGAAACGCAAGGAATGGCCCGATCCGCGCCTGTCCAAGGAAGAGTTGATCGCCCGCATCGAGAAGGCCGCCTCGACCCAGCTGGGCAACGTCTTCGAGTTCAGCCAGCCGATCGAGCTGCGGTTCAACGAGCTGATCTCGGGGGTCCGCACCGATCTGGCGGTCATGGTCTATGGCGACGACTTCGCCCAGCTTCAGAAGACGGCGGATCAGGTCGCCAACGCCCTGCGCGACACGCCCGGTTCGGCTGACGTGCGGGTGGAGCAGGCGTCGGGTCTGCCGACCCTGACGGTCAGCGTCGACCGCTTCGCCGCCGCCAACTACGGCCTGTTGGCGGCGGACGTGTCCGAAGCCGTCTCGGCGGCCATCGGCGGGGCCGAGGCCGGTCAGATCTTCGAGGGCGACCGCCGCTTCGACGTGGTGGTCCGCCTGTCGGACGCCGAGCGTAACGACCCGGCCGCCCTGAACGCCCTGCCCGTCACCACGACGAGCGGCGCAGCCATCCCCCTGTCCTCGGTCGCCCGCATTCAGGTGAAGGAGGGCCAGAACCAGATCAGCCGCAACGACGGCAGCCGCCGCATGGTGGTTCAGGCCAATGTGCGCGGCCGCGATCTGGGCGGCTTCGTCGCCGACGCCCAGAAGCAGGTCGATCAGCAGGTCAGCCTGCCCGCAGGCTATTCGCTCAAATGGGGCGGCCAGTTCGAAAACCTGAAACGGGCCGAGCAGCGCCTGGGTCTGGTCATCCCCGTGGTCTTCGTCCTGATCGGCATCCTGCTGTTCATGGCGCTGGGATCCTTCGCGGAGGCGGGGCTGGTGTTCGCCTGCGTGCCGCTGGCCCTGGTCGGCGGAGCGCTGTCGCTGTTGCTGAGGGGGATGCCCTTCTCGGTCTCGGCGGCGGTCGGCTTCATCGCCGTGTCCGGGGTCGCGACCCTGAACGGACTGGTGCTGATGCAGGCCATCCGCGAGCGGTTGCAGGCGGGTCAGACGCCGCGCGACGCCGCCCTGTTCGGCGCCTTCAGTCGTCTGAGGGCGGTGTTGACCACGGCCCTGGTCGCCATCGTCGGCTTCATCCCCATGGCCATCGCCACCGGGGCGGGCGCCGAGGTGCAGAAGCCCTTGGCCACCGTGGTCATCGGCGGCCTGCTGACCGCCACCGCCCTGACGCTGCTGGTGCTGCCGACCTTTGCGGCCAAGGCGGTTCGGCATCGCAAGGCGGAAGGAGTCGAGGGGTAGCCGGCGGAAACCAAGGGGACCATGAGTCGCCGTGATGGTGTTCATGGTCCTGCCGCCCTTGACGTGAGCGGGCAGGGGGCTAGGAACCCCGGCCCCTCTCCGCGCAGGTTCCTTCCCATGACGTCCGCGACGCCCGCCACCATCGGCATCGACTTCGGCACGACCAATACGGTGGTGTCGCTGACCCACGGCGACGGCCCGGCGACCCTGGTGCGGTTCCAGGCGGAGGAGAAGGACCTGTTCGCCTTCCGCTCGGCGCTGAGCTTCCAGTTGCACGAGGCGCGGGACGGCGGCTCTCCCGAGCGGGTCATCGAGGCCGGGCCCTGGGCCATTGAGTCCTATGTCGAGGACCCGCTGGAGACGCGCTTCATCCAGTCGTTCAAGACCTTCGCCGCCAGCGCCGCCTTTACCGAGACGCGGATCGACAACCGCCGCTACCGGTTCGAGGACCTGCTGTCGGCCTTCCTGCTGCGGCTGAAGCACCATGCCGATGGAGCGATGGACGACCTGCCGCCGCGCATCATCGTGGGGCGGCCCGTGACCTTCGCCGGGGGCAATCCTGACGAGGCCCTGGCGCTGGAGCGCTACGAGGCCGCCTTCGCCCGTCTGGGCTTTACGGACATCCGCTACGCCTATGAACCCGTCGGCGCGGCCTTCTTCTTCGCCCGCGAGCTGAAACAGGACGCCAATGTCCTGGTCGCGGACTTCGGCGGCGGCACCAGCGACTTCTCCATCGTGCGGTTCGAGCGGAAAGACGGCGCGCTGAAGTCCACGCCGCTGGCCCGGTCGGGCGTGGGCGTGGCGGGCGACGCCTTCGACTACCGGATCATCGACCAACTGGTCTCGCCGGAACTGGGCAAGGGCAGCCTGTATCGCGCCTTCGACAACCGCCTGCCGATCCCACAGCGCTATTACAGCGCCTTCGCCCGCTGGGACCAGCTGGCCCTGCTGCGCGCGTCGAAGGACATGCGCGACATTCGCGGCCTGGCCTCGACGGCGCTGGAGCCGGAGAAGATCGAACGCCTGATCGAGGTGCTGGACGACAACCACGGCTACGCCCTCTATCGCGCGGTGTCCGGTCTGAAGGAGGCCCTGTCGAGGGACGAGGAGGCGGTCTTTTCCTTCCTTGCCGGATCGGTGCGGATCGAGAAGCCGGTCAAGCGCGCGGACTTCGAGGGCTGGATCGCCCCGGAACTGCAGGCCATGGAGGCCGCTGTCGATGAGGCCATGGTCCAGTCGGGTCTGGACGGCACGCAGATCGACCGCGTCTTCCTGACCGGCGGCACCTCCTTCGTGCCGGCGGTGCGGGACATCTTCATCCGCCGCTTCGGCGCTGACCGTATCGAGACCGGCGGCGAGTTCGAATCCATCGCCTCGGGCCTGGCCCTGATCGGGCGTGAGGCTGATCTGGACCTGTGGAGCCAGAAGGCCGCCTAGTCCCGGTCGGGCGCGCCCAGCGGGAAATAGGCGCGGTAGGGCCGGGCCTCATCCACCGCCCGCGCCATCGACGGCCGGGCCAGCAGCCGGGCGCGGTAGGCTTTCAGCGTCTTGAAGCTATCATCAATCGGGTGCGACCAGTCGGCGTAAAACAGCGCAGGTGCGGCGGCGCAGTCGGCCAGGGTGAAGCCGTGCTCGGTCGCCCATTCCCGCCCCGCCAGCCGTTCGTCCAGCCAGGCGTAGGATGTATCCAGCATCCGCCTGGCCTCGGCCACGCCGTAGGGATCGCGGTCGCCCTCGGGTCTCAGGGAGTCGGCCACCAGCTTCTGCTGCGGCGTCGAGACATAGTGGTCGAACACCCGGTCCATCATCCGAACCTCGACGGCGGCAGCGGGATCGGCGGGGATCAGGCGCACCGGGCCGGGATGATGCACGGCCAGATGCTCGATGATGGCCGTCGCCTCGACCACGGTCCGGTCGCCGTCCTGCAAGACCGGGAACTTCCTCACCGGCCACAGCGTCGCCAGTTCGGCGAAGGCGGCCTCGCCCTCCAGCAGTCGGAACGCGAACGGCGCGTCGTTCTCATACAGCGCGATCAGCGCCTTCTGGCAGTAGGACGAGAAGGGATGAGCGTAGAGCTTCATGGGCGGCTCCTTCGCAACGTTGCTGGATGTTTGCGGCCAGATCTTCACCAGAGAACATTAAGCTGCCACTCCTGAAGGTATGAAGATGCGGTCGTACAACATGGAACTACGGGAGACGGTCAGGAAGCCATCGCCGGGCCGCTGCATCTATTGTGGCGATGATCAAGGGGAACTGACCGACGAGCACGTCATCCCTTATGCGTTAGGCGCTAACACAACAATCTTTGAAAAGGCGAGCTGCGTCGCCTGCGCTAGGACTATCCAGAAATACGAACAACGCATCCTTCGCGGCCAGCTCGGTGTGTTTAGAGCTCGCATTGAAGCGCCAACCCGCAACCGGAAGGATCGCCCTACGCATCAACAACTCCATTTCGTTGAGGTCGATAGTCTTGGCCAGAAAATCCGAGATTTGGGTAGTAGGGCCTTTGCGATTGACGATGCGCCGCTCAGCTTCAGTGTTTGGCAACTGGCACCCCCGCGCATCCTTGGAGAGCAGGTAGCGGAACAGGAGCATACGGGGCGACCATGGGTTTCTGTTTCTCAGAGCGAAAGTCAGAAGGCGCTCGCAATGGGTCTTGCGCGCGGAGTCGCAGAGGAAACCGGCGCAGAGCACGTCGCGGTTAAGGTCGATTCGATCAACCGCGAGGATTTCCTGCGTTTCTTGGTCAAAACCGCTCATGCCTATGCCGTGTTCGAGAAAGGGCTAGAAGCTTTTCGGCCAATCACTACAGATCTGATACTCGGTCGTGGCGATGATCTTGCTCATTATATCGGTGGTAGTCCGATTAATCCTGAGTACGAGAGTAATCTCGCAAATATGACCGAACTTGCTCTCGGCGTCGTGAAGGACGGACCAGCGGCAGGCTACACCGCTGTATATATACGCCTTTACCCCATGCTAGGCACGCCGCCGCACATTGTAATCGTTGGTGAGCCGCTGTAGCCGCATTGGTGGTGCCAATTTGACCCCTTCGCCTCCCGATGCCAGATCGCGGCCCTGAGCAAAGCGAGGGAGCGCGCCATGACCATCACCCTGTACGGCATCAAGGCCTGCGACACGATGAAGAAGGCGCGAGTCTGGCTGGACGGGCAGGGCGTCGACTACGCCTTCCATGACTACAAGGTGGCGGGCGCCAACAAGGCCGATCTGGAGCGCTGGATCGCCGAGCATGGTTGGGAGACGGTGCTGAACCGCGCCGGGACCACCTTCCGCAAGCTGTCGGACGCCGACAAGGCCGACCTGAACGCCGACAAGGCCATCGCCCTGATGCTGGCCCAGCCGTCGATGATCAAGCGGCCGGTGCTGGACCTGGGCGACGGGCGGACCCTGGTGGGCTTCAAGCCCGAGCGTTACGCCGAGGTCTTTGGCGTCTAATCCTCGACGGTGGTTTCCGGGCGGTCGTGGCCGTCCGCGCGCTCGGTGATCCACTGGCCCGAGGCGTCCTCGAACTCGATCCAGGACGTGCGGTCCGGCACCTGCTGTTCGCGCGAGACCGCGACGGCGGCGTCGCGCGCGGCGTCGTGGGTGGCGAAGGTCTCGGAGAAGCTGTCGCCCAGCTTGTAGGCCCAGCCGCCGTCATGCGGGACGATGCGATAGACGATACGGGTCACGCGGTTTCCTTCAGGCAAGGGCCGCCGCCGACAGGCGACGACGGCGGGACAGAAGCTGCAGCGTCACGCCCAGGATCAGCAGGACCAGCAGGGTCAGCTGGAAGCCGACCACCAGCGGATCCTCGACGCCGGAGGCGATCGGATCGCTCGCCGGGAGCCGGGTCAGGGTCTCGGTGACGCTGGGCAGCAGCAGGGTGAAGTAGGAAATGCTCAGCGCGACGGTCTCGATCGACCAGCGATAGCGGGCCAAGGGCTTGATGAAGCCCACGGTCGCGCCGACCGTCAGGGAGATCAGGCTGAGCGCCGCCACCGCCGCGCCCGGCGGGGTCTTGATGACGAAAATGGCCGAGATCGCGCCGATGAACATGAAGGCCAGATAGGCCTTGCCCCATCGTGTGGCGGGGTCGATCCGGCCGTGCATCAGCAGCAGGATCAGGCCGATGGGCACGGCGGGCAGGCTGCCGAGCGTATGAAACCAGCCCAGCGCAGACAGTTGGGGCAGCATGGCGACACCTCAGGTTCAGGAGGAAGGATCAAGGCCACTGCACGCGCGAACGACGCCGCACCGCCACCGTTGATCGGCCTTGAGCCGCTGTCGAGTCACGCTGTGGTGACAAAAAAGAGTCGGGCGTGCATCCAGAGCGCGGTTCGGCGACGACTATCCTGTGAAGACGCAGGGCGATAGGCGCCCGGCTTATGGGGAATGGTCGAATGGAAAACCTGTTTCGTGACTTCTGGTGGCTGATGTTCCCGCTGGCGTGGATCATCGGCAGCGCCTTTTCGAGTTTCTTCCGCTATCGCAGCCAGAAGAATGCGCTGGACCTGGTTCGAACCTATGTCGAGCGAGGCCAGGAGCCGCCGGAAGCCTTGCTGCGCATGGTTGAAAAGCCTCACGATTCCGACGCGGCCATGTGGGAGATGGCGTCCGAGCCGTCCAAGCCGCGCGCGCCGCGCGTGGCGGCGGATTACTGGTCCTTGTTCGGTCTGTTTGCGGCCCTGGCGGCCGGCTTTGGTTTCGCCGGCGCCTTTACCGGGATTGATCGCGGCAGCGGCGCCTTTCTGATTGTGGCGGTCACCATGGGCGCGGTGGCGGTCTGGGCCCTGATCAACGCTGTGGTGCGCCGTGGCGAGAAGCCCTGATTCCTGACGGCCGGGGGGCTGGCGAGCATGACGGACGCCGAACTGGTCGCCGAGGCGCGGAAGGGGTCGGACGCGGCCTTCACGCGACTGGTCGAGCGACATCAGGCTGCTGTGCGCGGATTCCTGCGGCGCCTGCTGGGCGGCGGCTGGGCCGAGGCGGACGACGTGGCCCAGGAGGTGGTCCTGACCGCCTGGAGCAGCCTGCACCGCTTGAAGCAGGGGGCCGGATTTCGCAGCTGGCTGCTGGGCATCGCCTGGCGCAAGGCTCAGGATCGAATACGTTCAGCCCGACGGGGGGCGGCGCGCGACGCGGAATGGCTGGAGACGGTCGGCGTTGCGTCGAATCTTTCTCTCGCCGACCGTCTCCAGCC
>Ga0247819_10000481_pt1 | contig 23700 bp, 20 predicted proteins | sample 13C_Xylose_Day6_FD_193428 | JGI IMG/M metagenome (GOLD analysis project Ga0247819, IMG submission 193428) | Soil microbial communities from agricultural site in Penn Yan, New York, United States - 13C_Xylose_Day6 | ecosystem: Environmental > Terrestrial > Soil > Agricultural land | place: USA...
GATCCTGACGTCGTTAAGGATCGAGTTACCGCCATCGTCAGACCAGACGCCCATGGCCGAAAGTCCCGAGGTATGGACCACCGTACCGTTAGCGGTCAGATTGCCGCCGGGGTTGCGCGCGCCAAGACCATGGGCATAGGAGGACTGCCGAACCTGATTGCCGCTGGTGGTGATGGTGCCGCCGTTGAGTATCATTGTGCCGTTGAGGTCGGCGATTGCCCCCATGGCGTTATCGTCGCCGCTGGTAGTAATCGTCACATTGTTGGCCGTCACCGTGCCAGGGCTGCCGGTCAGGCTGCTGGCAGTCAACGCCGCCGAGTTGGGGCCTGTCGTGGTGATCGAGCTATTACTGATGATCAGGTTGGCGCCATCCCGGGCTGTCACGCCCACGGCGACGGTGGGGGTCGTAGTGCTGACGTTGCTGTTGTTGATCGTCAGGTTTGAGCCGATCCCTTCTACCTGCACCGCCGGTGAAAAAGGCCCGGTGCTGCCGTTCAGTGCGACGCTACTGTTGTTTACCAGCGCAGTACCGCCAGCCTTGATGGAAATCCCGAAAGCGCGGCTGCCCGATACCTGGATCGCCGTGTCTGCCACCTGCGCTTGGGAGCCTGCGCCCTCCACGGAAAGACCGAAACCGCGCACGCCAGTGGTGGTGATTGCGCTGCCGCTGCCGCTCATCACGATATTGCCACCGTTGACTGCCCGCACCCCGGCATTCGGCGTGCTGTCGATGTTACTTGCCCCCGTGTTGCTGAATGAGCTGCTGGTCAAGACAAGGGTGCCACCGGCGTCGGCCAGCGCCACTGAGGCATTGGTGCCAGTGGTGCTGGCGGCGATGCCTGTGGCATTGATCTGGCTGCCCGCACCGGTGGCATACAGCGCATGACTGCCGGCCAGCGTGGTCGCGTTCTGGGCCCCGGCGGCGGTGACCTGCGCGCCGTTGGACAAGCTGACCACGCCGCCGCTTTCGGCCAACACTCCAAAGGCACCGCGGGAGTTGGTGCTGACCGAACCGCCCGAGAAGTTGATCTGGCTACCGGGCCCGGTAGCGGCCAGACCGTAGTTGCCGGTGCCATTGCCACCGCCGGTGACCACCACCGCAGTGTTGGTGAGCGTCACGGTGCCACCGGTATCCGCTGCCGCGCCGCGCATGTTCAGGGTGTTACCGGTATTGGGCGTAAGGTCGATCGTGGCGCCCGTGGCCGTGACATTGCTGCCCCCGCCAGACGCACGTAATCCGATCTGTCCATTGGCGGCGGCGCCGACAGATGTGGTGCTGACGGTACTCGCGTTAAAAGTGATGGAGGCGCCTTGCAACGCCATGGCACCGGTGGTCGTCGCAGCCCCCAGATTGACTGTGATGCTATCCCCGGTGATCTGCCCCAGCGCACCGTTGGCATTCAGGCCGATGCCGTTGGCGGTGTTGACAGTCACTGTTGTCCCGGCGGGCACCGTGCAACTCGTGTTGTTGGTCACTGGCGGGGTCGGGCAATCAACGGCCCAAACGGGCGTATCTATCCCGGCGAACAGCGCTACCGTGGCGGCAATTTGCAGCCGCAAGCGCCATTCAGGGTTCACGCCACCTCCCGCGATTTTTGCCATGAAATGATGGGGATGCGTGAGGCCGCCTTTCATGGTCTGCGTGGCGTGAATGAACAATCCGGGTGACTTCAAGTGCTGAGGCATTGCGATCAACTCCCTTTGCTAACCTACGAAGAACACTGTCCAGACTCCCCTCAGAAACGTCCATTCACCCAGGGTTTACGCACAATTTGAAGGGGGCACAGGTCACACGCTTGAGACTGCTTGGGATATGCCTTGTTAGGTTTAGTCCAATCTGTGATTTTTTTCGCTTGCTTTGGCGAATTTCGGATCCAACTATCACCCGTCATGAAGGGCTGCCTGCCACCATAAAAAACGCCCGCGAAGATTTAGCCTCGCGGGCGTTTTTACTCATTTGATTACAGCGCGGCGCGTTTCAGTTCGCTGCGTGGTTACCAGGCACTCAGAGGTCGGTAATTTCCTTGTGGCGTGGGACCAAAGCCTTCATCACGCTCCACGCGACCAGATACGCAACGGCGCAGATAGCGAACATGATCATGTAGCCGGTGTGGATATCACCAATCATTTTGTAGTGGTCAATTACCCAACCGCCGATTTTTGTCATCACGACGCCTCCCAAGCCACCGGCCAAGCCGCCAATGCCAACGACTGAGGCAATCGATTTTTGCGGGAACATGTCGGATACCGTGGTGAAAATGTTGCACGACCACGCCTGGTGCGCCGACGCGCCCACCCCGATCAACAATACGGGTACCCAGAAACTGATGTAGCCGAACGGTTGCGCCAGCAATACCAGCAGCGGGAAGCAGGCAATCACCAGCATCGCTTTCATGCGACCGTCATACGGTGCATCGCCACGCGACATAAAATAGCTCGGGAACCAGCCACCACCAATACTGCCGACCATGGTCATGGTGTACAAAACGGACAGGGGGAGCACGATGGCCGAACCCTTCATGCCGTATTGGGCCGAGAGGTAGGTCGGAAGCCAGAACAGGAAGAACCACCACACGCCGTCGGTCATAAACTTGCCGAAGGCAAAGGCCCAGGTTTGGCGGTAGCTCAGCAATTTGAACCAGGATACTTTTTTCGCCTCGACGTTCGATCCCATCGGGTCGATGACTATTGGCGAATCGCTGCGGATGTAGGCCAGCTCCTCTGCCGACAGGCGCTTTTGCTTTTCCGGGCTTTCATACAGCGCAATCCACACAGCCACCCAAACGAAACCCAGCCCCCCGATCACGATAAAGGCCGCTTCCCAGCCCCAGAGCGCGGCGATCAGCGGTACGCAAATCGGCGCCAGGATTGCGCCCACGTTCGCACCGGAATTGAAGATGCCGGTTGCAAATGAACGTTCTTTCTTCGGGAAGTATTCGGCAGTCGCCTTGATCGCGATTGGAAAGTTGCCCGCTTCGCCTATCGCCAGCACTGCACGCGACAGCATGAAACCGGCGATCGAGACCGGGATAACGGCCAGGCCGATCGCCCCGGACAGGGAGGCGATGCCTTCACCCATCGGCACCGCAAAGGCGTGCATCACGGCACCTGTGGACCAAACCGCAATCGCCAGTATGTAAGCGGACTTGGTGCCGATCTTGTCGACCAATCGACCTGCAAACAGCATGGAAATCGCATAGACAAACTGAAAAACCGAGGCGATGTTGGCGTAGTCAGTGTTGCTCCAGCCAAATTGCGTCGACAGTTCAGGTGCCAGCAGACTGAGTACCTGGCGATCGAGGTAATTAACAGTGGTCGCAAAAAACAACAACGCACAAATCGTCCAGCGATATTTGCCAACTGCTTGGCCAACGCGTTGCGGATTGATGGGCTCGTTTAGATTCATGGCATCACTTTATTGTTGAATTATGGTGATGATCTCTCGGTTTCAAGCGAGATCAGTTGGGTCTTAGTGCATTGCCAGTCTGTACATGGCCGACGCAGTGGCTGACATCGGCTGCTGTCATCGGCTTTCTCAAGCGTTCTTCAGCCTCATGGCCAAAAGCTGATGTGTAGCTCGCGCAGTCAAACGAGACGCACAGTCATGCGTACTCGACCGGAGCCCGCAAAAAGCAATCCACGTTCGAGGTATCAATATTGGCGTTGAGCAAAAAAGGAGGAGGGAGGCACGTAGGCGTCATGATGGGCATCGACTCATTATTATTTTTGAAGTCAGTTGATGACTATTCGTCAGTCATCGTACAACGTGGTCTTTATATCGATTTCTGTTGGGGGCTGTCAACGTGTTCTCTCACCGTCCGTCAGTCTTTAAAGCACAAACATACGTAGGGTTTAAGGCTCTGGATTCGCGCGTTTGATTCTTCGAATGGTGGCACCGGCCGCCTATGCATCGGGCTGAATTGCGCGGTGTTGTCTGATGACAAGGTCGCCCAGCATGCCCGAGAAAATCCCGTTCAAGGGCCACACGCAAACGCCACCGGGCTTATGGTGCAGCAGGTTCTCGTAAGGTTGGATATCGCTGTTTTGGTTTTAATGGATCCATTAATGCTCATTTGTCCGCAAAAAGCTTGACGAATATCAGGTTTGTCCGCTCAAATGGATCCATAAAAACAAGCCTGTCCCGGAGAACCTTATGTATCCGAAAAACACCTGGTATGTCGCCTGCACCCCCGACGAGATCGCTTCCAAGCCCCTGGGGCGGCAGATTTGCGGTGAGAAAATCGTCTTCTATCGTGGGAAAGAAGGGCGCGTGGCCGCCGTCGAGGATTTTTGCCCGCACCGCGGTGCCCCCCTTTCGCTGGGTTATGTCGAGAACGGCAACCTGGTCTGTGGTTACCATGGCCTGGTCATGGGCTGCGATGGCAAGACCGTCGAAATGCCGGGTCAGCGCGTACGGGGTTTTCCGTGCAACAAGACCTACGCCGTTGAAGAGCGTTACGGTTTCATCTGGGTCTGGCCCGGGGAGCAGGACAAGGCTGATCCTGCGTTGATCCATCATCTGGAATGGGCGGTCAGCGAGGAGTGGGCCTACGGCGGCGGGCTGTTCCACATCAATTGCGACTATCGGTTGATGATCGATAACCTGATGGACCTCACCCACGAAACCTACGTGCACGCCTCGAGCATCGGCCAGAAAGAGATCGATGAAGTGGCGCCGGTCACCACTGTCGAAGGTGACGAAGTGGTCACCGCACGGCACATGGAAAACATCATGGCGCCGCCGTTCTGGCGCATGGCCCTGCGTGGCAACAACCTGGCCGACGACGTGCCGGTGGACCGCTGGCAGATCTGCCGCTTCAGTCCACCCAGCCACGTGTTGATCGAGGTGGGCGTGGCCCACGCCGGCAAAGGCGGTTACCACGCCGAGCCGCAACACAAGGCCGCGAGCATCGTGGTCGACTTCATTACTCCGGAAACCGAGACGTCGATCTGGTACTTCTGGGGCATGGCGCGCAATTTCAATCCCCACGACGAAGAACTGACCGCCACCATCCGCGAGGGCCAGGGCAAGATTTTCAGTGAAGACCTGGACATGCTCGAACAGCAGCAGAAGAACCTGCTGGCCAACCCCGAGCGCAACCTGCTCAAGCTCAATATCGATGCCGGTGGCGTGCAGTCCCGCCGCGTGCTGGAGCGCATCATCGCCCGTGAGCGCGCGCCCGCTGTCGAGCTGATTGCCACGGCCAACTAGCTCGAACGCGAGGCCAGTCCACTCCCATTGATCCTGTCTGCGGCCACTGCGGTGGCCGGTTTTGAAGGTGCGCCATGATTGAAGTCGTCGTGACATCCCGCAACAACGAAGCGCTGGATATTTGCAGCTACGAGCTGGCCTGTGCACAAGGCGAGCAATTGCCCGGCTTCAGTGCCGGTGCGCATATCGACGTGCATCTGCCCGGCGGGTTGATCCGCCAGTACTCGCTGTGCAATCACCCGCAAGAGCGCCATCGCTACCTGATCGGCGTGCTCAAGGACACTGCCTCGCGCGGCGGTTCCCAGAGCCTGCACGAGCAGATCAACAGCGGCGACCGCCTGTTCATCAGCGAGCCGCGCAACCTGTTCCCGCTAGTGGCTGAGGGCCGGCGCAGCCTGTTGTTCGCCGGCGGCATCGGCATCACCCCGATCCTGTGCATGGCTGAGCAACTGGCTCACAGCGGTGCGGATTTCGAGCTGCATTACTGTGCGCGTTCCAGCGAGAGGGCGGCGTTTGTCGAGCGACTCAAAGGCGCCACCTTTGCCGATCGCGTGCACCTGCATTTCGACGAAGAAGCCGATTCGCGCCTGGATGCGGCCAGGGTCCTGGCCAATCCGCAGCCGGATGTGCACCTGTACGTCTGCGGTCCTTCAGGTTTCATGCAGCATGTGCTCGACAGCGCCAAGGCACAGGGCTGGAGCGACGAGCACTTGCACCGTGAATACTTCGCCGCGGCGCCGGTGGATACCAGTGCCGATGGCTCGTTCCAGGTCAAGCTGGCCAGCAGCGGGAAGGTGTTCGACGTTCCAGCCGACAAGACGGTGGTCCAGGTGCTGGAAAGTCACGGCGTCGAGATTGCGCTTTCCTGCGAGCAGGGCATCTGCGGCACCTGCCTGACCCGTGTGCTGGAAGGGGTGCCGGAGCACCGCGACCTGTTCCTCACCGAAGAAGAGCAAGCGGCCAATGATCAGTTCACGCCTTGCTGTTCGAGGGCCAAGTCCAAGTTGTTAGTGCTGGACCTCTGACCCTGTCGATTACTCGCCGCGGGCGATCACTTTCATCCGGTCGCCGTTGTTGATCGCACCGAAGACCTCGGCGTAGCGCAGTGTCGCATTGGCGTGTTCGCGCATGATGGCTTCAGCGCGTGCGCCCTGGCGGCTGACCAATGCGTCGAAGACCGAATGATGTTGCATGTGTGCGAAGTTGAAGCGCCGGTATTCGCGCGCCATGTCCTGGCGATCGATCGCCAGCGCCGACACTGAAGCGAAAGGGCGATGGTCGTTGCGCGCCAGGGCTTCGGCAATCGCCGGGTTGGCGCTGCTGTCGACGATCACCTGGTGAAAGCGCATGTTGAGGTCATGGAACGCCTCGAGGTCTTCCTCCGTCACGTAGCCCTTGTCGAACAGCGCATCGCCTTGCACCAGGCATTCGCGCAGCGCCGCCTGTGCTTCTTCACTCAAGCCGCGTTCGGCACTCTGCCGCGCCGCCAGACCCTCCAGCACCCCGCGCACCTCCACGGCCCCGGCGATATCGTCGGCACTCACCGAGCGCACCTGATAACCCCGCCCGCCATGGCGCACCAGCAAGCCTTCCTGCTCCAGGGTCAGGAAGGCCATGCGCACCGGCATGCGCGAGACGCCGAAGCGTTCCGCCGTCGGGATCTCCATTAGCCGTTCGCCGGCCGCCAGCTCGCCCGAAGCAATCATTTTGCGCAGTGCGACCAGCACCATTTGACCCGGTTTGCTCATGCAGACGACTTCCAGAAGTTGGTCCGCCATAGTAGCGCAAGGAGGGGATAGATGCAGGGGCGACAAGCGCCCCTGGCGGGAGGATCAGAGTGACAGCGGGTAGCTGACGATAACGCGGGTCTGATCGAAGTCGCTGTTGAAACTGCGACGGTTGGTGGCGTTGTTGACCCGCACGCTGAGGTTTTTCAGCGGGCCACTTTGCAGGGTGTAGCTGACCTCGGTGTCGCGTTCCCATTCCTTGCCATTGCTGCCGGCCTTGGTGGTGGCGTTGTCGCCATGACCGTAGCGGGTCATCAGCAGCAGGCCGGGAATGCCGACGGCGACGAAGTTGTAGTCATAACGCGCCTGCCAGGAGCGCTCGTCGGCGTTGCTGAAATTGCCGTTGAACATGTCGTTGCCCAGGGTCCGTCCGCTGCTGCCATATACCGACATCCAGCCGGTATCGCCGCTGACCTTTTGCAGCCCCAGGTACAGGGTATGGCCACCCAGGTTGGCCGAGAACAGCCCGTAGGCGGTATGGCTTTGCACGTTGCCGATCAGGGCGCTGCCGTCATCCTTGTCGATGAAGTAGCCCAGGTTTGCGCCCAGGGTCCAGTCACCGACTTTCTGTTTGTGCAGCAGGTTCAGATAGCTTTGCTGATAGATGTCTTCGAGCTGCGAGTACCAGGCACCGATCTGAGTCTGTTGTTCGTTGAAGCGGTATTCGGCGCCCGCATAGTTGAAGCCGTCCGACTTGACGGTGGGCGCAGCCCAGGCTGAAAGGTCTTGCATGTCCGAGGAGTTGCGCAGGCTCACCGAGGTGTATTGACCGCCCTGCAGGCTCAGACCGGGGAGCTCGCGGGACACCAGCATGGCGCCCTGGAAGGTTTGTGGCAGCAGGCGACCGTCGTCGTAACGCAGCAACGGAATATCCGGCATGAGCTCGCCGAGCATCAGCTCGGTGTCGGACATTCGCATTTTTGCCGCCAGCCCCGCGCGCCCGTAGTCGTCGGCGGCGCGACCATCGTCATGCACCGGCAGCAGCTCCGAACCGCTGCGTTGCGGGCCACTGTCGAGCTTGACGCCCAGCATCGCGATACCGTCAAGGCCAAAGCCGACAACGCCGGGGGTATAACCGGAGCTGAACTTGAGGATCGCGCCCTGGGCCCATTCCTCGATCTTGCTCTTGCTGGCGCCGGGGTCGTTGAAGTCCCGATTGAAGTAGTAGTTTCGCAGGGTCAGGCTGGTCTTGGAGTCTTCGAAAAAACCGCTGCTTTCAGCGTGTGCCGAAGGCATCAGGGCAAGCGCCATTGCACCGCCGAACAAAGCCCGGGGAGGGAGAGGGAAGCAAGTCATTATTGTTGTTTTCCTGGAGGATGTTGTCAGTAGCGAGGGCGGGGCCTCGCTACTGTTTTGGGTCAGGCCTGGCTGGGTTGGGCGGCAGGCTGCGCCGGGGCCTTGGGTCGCAGTTGCAGCAACACGACAGCGGCAATCACGAAGACCACGGCAAATACCCCATACAGGTGCAGTGGCTGCCAACCGCTGTCGAGCAATAGGCCGGCGACGGTGGGCGACAGGATCGCGCCGATACGCCCGATACCGATGCCCCAACCGACCCCAGTGGTGCGCACTGAAGCGTCGTAGACAATTGGCGACAGCGCGTACAAGCCAGCCACGCAACCGTTGACGAACAAGCCGATCAACAGGCCGAGGCCCAGTGCCATCGAGACCGATGACGCGGAGCCGACGAACAGCACCAGCAGGCCCGCGGTAATCAACATGAACACCGACAGCACTCGGGTCAGCCGCCAGCGCGAGGCCAGGCCGCCTATCAGCGCGGCGCCGAAGATGCCGCCGACGCTCAGGAGCACGCCGCCGCTGATGCCTTGCTGTGCCGTTAGCCCTGCCGAGACCAACAGCTTCGGCGTCCAGCTCATCACGAAGTAGAAGCCGAACATCACCAGGAAGAACAGCAGCCAGATCAGCAGGGTGGTGCGCCGGGATTCAGGCGAGAGCAATTGCGCCAGACGGCCACGGCCGGAAGTCGGCGCCGAAAGGGCGACGGGCAGTTCGCGCAGTGCCGGCTGGCCGAGACGGGCCGCCAGGCGATTGATGCGAACCAGGGCATTCGCGGGGCGACTGGCGATCAGGAAGTCCAGCGATTCAGGCAAATACAGCAGTACCAAAGGAATCACCGCCAGGGTCACGACGCCGCCGAAGATGAACACCGAACGCCAGCCAAAGTGTGTCAGCAACCACACCGACAACAGTCCGCCCAGGGTCGCGCCCAAGGCATAACCGGTGGATTGCAGGCTCACCGCCAAACCGCGCCAGCGCTTGTTGGCATATTCACTGGCAATCACGTTACTGCTGGCCAGGATTCCCCCGATCCCCAGGCCGGTCAACCCGCGCAGCAGCGCCAGTTGCAGCGGCGTCTGGCTCAGGGCCGACAACAGCATGCCGGCACCCGAAAGCAGCAGGCAAAACAGGATCAATGGCCGACGTCCATAACGATCCGCCCATGGCGCAATGAACAGCGAGCCAGCCGCCATGCCAAACAATCCGGCACTCAACAACAAGCCTATCTGCGCGCCATTCAAACCCCATTCGGCAGACACCGAGGACGCCGTGAAGGCCATCACCAGCACGTCGAAACCATCGATCATGTTCAGGACAATACAGATGCCCACGGCCAGCCACTGGAAGTGTGCCATGGGACGCTCATCGACCACGCTTTTCAGATCGACACTCATGGCTGCCCCTCGAGAAGAGGCTGCGCAACGGCAAAGCGAGAAAGGCACACGAAGCTGGGTGCAAGCCGAAGCTCCAACCCGATTGAGAACTCATTCATCCCGACACCCTTGTTATTTTTATGAGCGGGCAGGCGCTGTACCTGACACCGTGCAGTGGCAGTCAATCAATTTATGGATCCATTGAAAAGTGGGTTAATTTATTTGTCTGCGTTATTTTTTCTTTTTTATGGGATTAATCGTTAAAAAACAGATAGTTAGATATACAAATAAAACGTTCGATTATCGGACGATTTACTGTCTTCTTTTTAAAGGATCCAATGTTCAAGGGGAGATAAATTTGCTTGAGACGCACGAGACGTACTGGCAAGGCAGAAAACAAGGCGGCTGCTGTGAGCCGCGAGAAAGGATTGCCAACAGTCAATCAACAAGGTGGTTCAGGTGACCAAGGACTGATTGCGTTTGCTGCCTGCCAGGCCTGCGTGCGTGCAATTGCTCCCATTATCAAATGACCGTTTTTGTTTGCGGTGTCAGCCCGTCAAGAATTCCGCGAAGCCGCTCGGCTTCACGCTGGTGTCCTCTCGCCGATATGTCCAGGTCGTAAAGCTGCTTGCGTAGTTTCGCCGACTCTCCCGATCGCTCTCGCAAATTTGCCATGGCTTCATCGCGCTGACTGATCGCCTCGGTATGCATCTCGACAAGCTTGAAGATCTTTTCTCGGGCCTGGCGCAGTTGCAGGGTCAGTTCCTGGACTTCGTTCTCATAGACGCGCAATGAGTGCCGGCAGGTTTCAAGCGGCGTCGGGCTGCCGAGCCAGTCGTCGGTGTCTTCGATTTCGTAGCGGTTCATCATTTGTGTCTTACGGATACTGTTTGGATATACAGTATCCGAAAGGCGCTTTCGGGGCGAGAGACATCCGACAAACTGGCCAGGTACGCCGTGGTCTGCGATCACTCGACGGCAATGTTCATGAGTTTGAAGAGGCGAGGCCGACCAGGGTGGAAAACCGTTACCCTTTTCGGATCGACCCCCAAATGAAAAAAGGACGAGAGTTTCGATAAAAAAACCGAATCATCTCGTCCTTTCCACTTACCGATAGGCTTAGGTAGTCAACAGTGTTGCGCTGCTATCGGTCTCCAGAATAGCGATGTGGCTATCGCCGGGTGTCAGAATGACTTTTCGGCAGTCCTCTTCTTTTTTATCAAAGATTTTATATCCCTCAGCGGCCTGTTCCAGTGACATGCGATGGCTGATGATGACTTCCGGTGAGAGACGACCAGTCTCGATGTGGTCGAGGAGCTCAGGCAGGAATCGATGCACATGGGTCTGACCCATTTTGAAGGTCAGCCCCTTGTCGAATGCGTCACCGAAAAGGAAGCCATGAATGAACCCAGAATAGACGCCTGGTACGCTCACAATGCCCCCGCGTCTGACTGCAGCGATACACTGACGTAAAGCTTTGCCGCTGCTGCCCTCCAGCTTGAGTGTCGCGAGAACTGTTTCCGTCGTACTACCTTTTGCTTCAAAACCGACCGCATCCACGACGCCATCAACACCTCGCATTCCTTTGGTTTGCCGAATAATCGTATCTGCGGGATCGTCGTCTTCATCGAAGTTGATCGGAATTACACCATATGTTTTCTGCGCGTAAGCCAAGCGGTAAGGATGGTGATCGACCATGAAAATTTGGTCGGCACCGAGCATCCTTGCACAGGCCGCACTCAACAACCCGACGGGGCCTGCACCATAGATGGCGATGCTTGAGCCATTACCAATCTCCGCGTTCGTCACAGCCTGATAAGCAGTTGGAAGAATGTCTGACAGGAAAAGAACCTTTTCATCCGACAGCGTACCCGGCACTTTAAACGGCCCGGTGTTGGCTTTCGGTACGCGCACGTATTCGGCTTGCCCGCCAGGAACGCCGCCGTACATATGGCTGAAGCCGAACAGCGCGGCTCCTGGTGGAATCGCCTTTTTATTTATGATCGCTCCACGCCCTGTGTTTGTTGTTTCGCAGGCAGCGAACAGATCCATCGCGCAAAAGAAACAACTGCCGCAGGCGATTACAAAGGGGATCACCACACGGTCGCCCGGTTGCACTGCGGTCACCGCTGAGCCTGCCTCTTCAACAATCCCCATGAACTCATGGCCGAAGATATCGCCATGCTCGACAGTTGGAATCTTTCCCCGATAGAGATGGAGGTCAGATCCGCATATCGCCGTTGCGGTAACACGAAGAATGATGTCATCACTTTCCTCGATAATCGGATCGGGAACCGTGTCGACTTTGACGCTGTGCGCGCCGTGATAGGTGAGTGCTCTCATGACGTCTTACCTACTTCAGCTGGATGGTAAGTTGGAGAGGAAGATCGAAGAAAGTAAGTTCATAGTGATATAGGCGCAAATGACTAGCGGTCGCTTATGTTGGCATGCTCGTTATTTTTTAAACCTAAAGGACCGCGCACGGGGAGGGGTTCCTTTGCCCGAGACTTGCAATTGGATCGTTCGGAGCCGAGCCAGGTCTGAATCCATAATTGAGACCATGCTCTGAAGGATTGGAGTGGCCCCTCTAATGCCGCCATCTCAGTGACATGAACCGAGGGGACATCAATGACAACGCGCCAACTGACCATCGAAAGCCTGCAGTTGAACGTTTCAATATGCGGGCAAGGTAGGCCTTTGCTCTTGCTTAATGGGTTGGGTGGCTTGATCCGTACCTTCGATCCGCTGCGAGAGGAACTTGGGGACTACATGACCATTACGTTGGACGTGCCAGGGGTCGGTGAATCGCAAATGCCTCGCTGGCCGATGCGTCTACCGCGCCATGCCGACGTGATCGCCGAAATGCTGAAGCAGTTGGGAATCGACCATATCGACGTGTTCGGCGTGAGTTGGGGTGGTGCCCTGGCGCAAGAGGTCGCCCTGCGTCACCCTAATATGGTGCGCCGCCTGATCCTCGCGGCTACTTCGGCCGGGCCGGTAGTTCTAGTGAAGCCCGCCGACATCTTAGAATTTTTTGGTAAAAGCAAAAGTACCAAGCCGTACAGGCAAGCAGGAACCCGCAATTCAATTCCAGCGCTGCTGCGCTTTGGTGCAGTGAAAGGCATGCTTTCTCTTAATCCGCGGACCTACTACTACCAGCTTGCTGCCTTGGTTGGCTGGACTAGCCTGCTGCGGCTGTTCCGTCTTAGCCAACGCACGCTGATCCTCGCCGGCGACCGCGACACCCTAATTCATGTGTACAACGCGCATATTCTGCGCCGCTCCATCCGCCGGGCCGAACTGCAGATCATGAAGGGGGAGGGGCATTTTTTTGTGTTCACCAGCGCGAAGCGAACTGCCCAACTGCTACGCGAATTCCTTTCTCAGCCAGATGATGGGTTGCGGAAATGATAAAAAAGATGCGGAAACGATCCAGAAAGGGAGAACCACAAATCTCAAGCCTTAGAAACGACAAAGCCCTGAATAATCAGGGCTTTGTCGTATCAAATATGGCGGAGGCGATGGGATTCGAACTCATGGACCTGTTACAGTCGACGGTTTTCAAGACCGTTGCCTTAAACCACTCGGCCACACCTCCGTTTGCGTTGCGGGCGCCATAATACCTGAATGAAACACACTGTCAAACTCTCTGCATAGCTTGTTACAGGGCGTCTGTTATGATCTTTGCGACTGAACGTTTCAAACCAACAGGAGTGTCGCCATGCGCGAACAGGATTACGCAGTTAATAACAGCGTGCAGGCTGAGCAGCTAGAGGTTAGCCGCGTCCTGCGCAACACATACGGCTTGCTCGCCCTGACCCTCGCATTCAGCGGTGTAATGGCTTTCGTTGCCCAGCAGATGCGTGTTGGCTACCCGAACATTTTCGTGGTGCTGATCGGCTTCTACGGTCTTTTCTTCCTTACCAACAAACTCCGCGATTCCGCCTGGGGCCTGGTGTCGGCATTTGCCCTGACCGGTTTCATGGGGTTCCTGCTCGGCCCGATCCTCAACCGTTACCTGGGCATGCAAGGCGGCGCTGAAGTCGTCAGCTCGGCATTCGCAATGACGGCGCTGGTGTTCGGCGGCTTGTCGGCCTACGTGCTGATCACCCGCAAGGACATGAGCTTCCTCGGCGGTTTCATCACGGCAGGCTTCTTCGTGCTGCTGGGTGCGACGCTGGCGAGCTTCTTCTTCCAGATCAGCGGCCTGCAACTGGCGATCAGCGCAGGTTTTGTGCTGTTCTCGTCGGTCTGCATCCTGTTCCAGACCAGCGCTATCATCCATGGTGGCGAGCGCAACTACATCATGGCGACCATCAGCCTGTACGTATCGATCTACAACCTGTTCATCAGCTTGTTGCAGCTGTTCGGCATCATGAGCCGCGATGATTAATCGCCGGTAATGAACAAAAAAACCCGCTTCGGCGGGTTTTTTATTGCCTGAAATTCAGGGTTATTCGTTGATGATAATGCTGCCATCGGCCTGCTGGCGATAGATGGTGTAGGGCAGCAACAGGGTGTCGAGCGCACCGGAAACAACCACGTCCAACAGCACAATGGCCGGGGCACTGTCATGCTTGTCTGCATCTCGGCCATTTTGCAGAGGCGCATTCAATGCACAAAAGTCGTAGGTGACGCCGCTGTAGATTCGCGGAATCGCCCCGCAGTAACTCTTCTGCTCCTTGAGGCTTTTCGCCGCCACCTCGTCACCGCGCACCACCGTCTGGACGGTGCCGCATCCCGTGAGCATCAAAATCGCCAATAGCATTGCCTGAGTTTTCATACCGCCAGTCCGTTGTCGAGTTGTCGTTCAGTCTGCACCAACCGAGACAGATATTCACCTACGCCATCGGCGGCAAGCGGCGCTTGACCGGGGTTTTCTTGACGATGGCGGTGTTGGTCTCGGCGTGGGTATTAAGCCGGTCGAGGAGGGTGTCCAGCTGTTCCATCGAGCGCACATGCAGACGCGCGATAAAACAGTCATCACCGGTCACCTTGTCGCACTCGGTGAACTCGGGAATGGCCATGATCTGCCGTTCCACCTCCTGCAACTGGCCGGGCAATGGGCGAATGCGCACGATGGCCTGGAGTTGATAACCGAAGCATTTCGGGTCGATTTCAACGGTGTAGCCTTTAAGCACACCTCGCTCTTCGAGGCGCCGCAGTCGCTCGGCAACGCTGGGGGAAGACAGACCGCTGATTTGCGCCAATGCCTTGAGCGAACGTCGCGAGTCTTCCATCAAGGCCGTGATCAGCAACTGGTCGATGTCATCAGTCATGGCGAAAACCTCAATTAGGCAGAATTGTTAAAGTGCCTTGATAAAAAAGGCAGATGCCAAGTTTAGCCTGCTTTTTACGCTGGAGACGCCTCCCAATGGCTTGGCATACTTTGCCTATCAATCACGGGAGTCTGATGATGGACAAAACAATTCGCCGCGGCTCATTTGAAATGACCGCCGCCATGCTGATCTCCGGAACCATTGGCTGGTTTGTGCTGGTGTCAGGGCAACCGGTTCTGGATGTGGTGTTCTGGCGTTGCGTATTCGGGGCCGGCACCTTGCTGCTGATTTGCGCGGTGTTCGGCTTCTTGCGCCCCGGCATTCTGACCCGCGCCACGTTCCTGCTGGCGGTGCTGAGCGGAGTGGCGATTGTCGGCAACTGGGTGCTGTTGTTCGCGTCCTATTCGCGCGCTTCGATTGCCATTGGCACCGCGGTCTATAACGTTCAGCCGTTCATGCTGGTGGGATTGGCCGCGCTGTTCCTCAACGAGAAAATCACCCTTCAGAAGCTTGCATGGCTGGGTGTTTCGTTTCTCGGCATGCTGGCAATTGTCAGCGCCCATGGCGGGCAAGGCGAGAGCGGTAACGAATACCTGTTGGGCATCGCGCTGGCGTTGGGGGCGGCACTGCTTTACGCCATTGCTGCGTTGATCATCAAGCGCCTGACCGGCACACCACCGCATCTCATCGCGTTGATTCAGGTCAGCACTGGTGTACTGTTACTCGCGCCGTTTGCACACTTTTCAGCTATGCCACAGGCACCCAGTGCGTGGGCCAGTCTCATCACACTGGGCATTGTGCACACGGGCGTGATGTACGTGCTGTTGTACGGTGCGATCCAGAAACTGCCGACCGCCCTGACGGGTGCGCTGTCGTTCATCTACCCGATCGCGGCGATTTTCGTCGACTGGGTTGCCTTTGGCCATCGCCTGGAACCGTTGCAATGGCTTGGGGTTGCCTCGATTTTGTTGGCCGCCGCCGGGATGCAGCAGGGGTGGGGCCTGAAGTTGCGTCGGGCGGTTACCCCGTAGGACGAGATCAGATGTTCCAGCACGGTGCGGTCTTCGCCAGTCGCTTGCGCATGTCGCTAATGTTGGCGGCCAGTTGTCGGGTCAGCAAACGATAGCCGTCCAGGGCATTGTAAACCGGTGTGTCGAGGCCTGTTTCCGGCAACTCCATGGGCCGACTAAGACGTTGGGATGCACCGGACTTCAGCGCGCGGGCCATGCCGATCAGTTGAACACGAATCTGCCGATGCTCCAGCGACAACGCCGCTTGCATATGGGCCATGGCTTGGGGATCGCTCGGATTGGGGCGCGTGTTGCCGAGGATCTCCAGCGTGCTGAAGCACAGGCGCAAGTGACGCTGGATGGCATCCAGTTCCATCATCGAAATCTTCACTTCCTTGGACACCGACGGCATCAGCGAACGCAGTTGAATCATCGCAGTGTTCAAACGCCCCATCAGCTTGAGGTGTTCGTCGTCGGTGACGGGTTGGCCCTTGATGATGCGCCCGTAAAGGCTCGCACAATCACGCAGCGCGTCGGCCAGATTGTAGCGCCAGGAGTAAACGGCATAGAGCGGCAGGGCGAAGGAAAACGCCAGGGCCAGGGCGATGCCGATCAGAATGTCCACGCCCCGCCACAGACCGTCGGTGACAGGATTGTCACCGTGCCCGGCGACGATAAACACGGTGATGCCCGCCAGTAGCGCGGTGTATCCGCCTTTACCGATGGCGTGATAGGAGAAAAATCCACACACCACCGCCATCGCGAAATAAGTCAGCCACGGCATGCCGAGCCAAGACTGCTGCACCACCAATACCAGACCAACAGCCGCACCGACCAGCGTGCCAATCGCGCGTTCTGCGCTTTTTTTGCCGATGTTGCCGTGGTGCTGCAAGCCGCCGATCACCACCAGCATCGTCACCGAGGCCCACTCACCGTGGGGCAGGTTGATGCCAGTGGTCAGCAGGATCGTTGCGAGCAACCCCAGTGATACGCGGACGGCATGGATCAGCCGCGCATGCCGATAGCGTCGGTACGGGTCCAGGAGTGGACGCAATAACCGACGCACCAGCGGGGGTAGTCGATGGGTGCTGAATGTACTCAGGCTCGGCCTCCTTAGAAGATGTAGTCAGTGGTCAGGAAACTTGAACTGCGACCACTGATAATCTCGCTGATCAGGTCTTTGTTGGTCTCCTGGAACTTGGTTGCCACCAGCGTACGGATCGAAAATACCCGCAACGCATCATGGACCGACAAGGTGCCTTCGGCGGAGTTCTTGCGACCGTTGAACGGGTAGGTGTCGGGGCCGCGCTGGCATTGAGCGTTGAGGTTGATGCGACCGACCTGGTTGGCGAAGGTGTCGACCAGTCGGCCGACAGCCACCGGGTTGGTGCCGAAGATGCTCAACTGCTGGCCAAAGTCCGACTCCAGAACGTAATCGATCACCGTGTCCAGATGACGATAAGGCACGATGGGCACCACCGGGCCGAATTGTTCTTCCTGATAAACGCGCATCTGCGCAGTCACCGGGTACAGCACGGCGGGGTAGAAGAACGACGCCCGGGCTTCGCCGCCATGGGGGTTGACCACTTTGGCGCCTTTATCGACGGCATCGGCCACCAGCGCATGCAGGTAGTCGACTTTGCCCTTCTCCGGTAGCGGCGTCAGGGCGACTCCGCTTTCCCACGGCATGCCGGGTTTGAGCGTGGCCAGTTTGGCGTTGAATTTCTCGATGAAGGCTTCGACCACATCCTCGTGCACAAACAGGATTTTCAGCGCGGTACAGCGCTGGCCGTTGAATGACAGCGAGCCGGTGACGGCTTCGTTCACCGCGTTGTCCAGGTCCACCTCCGGCAGGACGATGCCGGGATTTTTTGCATCCAGCCCCAGTGCCGCGCGCAAGCGGTGCGGTTTTGGATGAAGTTTTTTCAGGTCGCTGGCGGCTTTGTTGGTGCCGATGAAGGCGAAGATGTCGATCTTGCCGCTGGCCATCAGCGCGCTGACGGTTTCCCGGCCGCTGCCATAGATCACGTTGATCACCCCGGCCGGGAAGCTGTCGCGGAAGGCTTCGAGCAATGGACGTATCAACAGCACGCCGAGTTTCGCCGGTTTGAACACCACGGTGTTACCCATGATCAGCGCCGGAATCAGCGTGGTGAAGGTTTCGTTCAAGGGGTAGTTGTAAGGCCCCATGCACAACGCCACACCCAGCGGGACGCGGCGGATCTGGCCGAGGGTGTCCTGTTCCAGTTCGAAACGACTGGAGCGACGGTCGAGTTCCTTCAGTGCGTTGATGGTGTCGACGATGTAATCGCAGGTGCGGTCGAACTCTTTCTCCGAGTCCTTGAGGTTCTTGCCGATTTCCCACATCAGCAATTTGACCACCGCTTCACGCTGTTCTCGCATGCGCGCCAGAAAGCTTTCGACGTGCTGGATACGCTCGGCCACACGCATTGTCGGCCACAAACCCTGGCCGCGATCATAGGCGCGGACAGCGGCATCCAGAGCAGTCAATGCGGTTTCGGCGTCGAGCAATGGCGTGCTACCGAGGATCACTTGTTCGTCGCCATTGGCGCCGCTCAGGTACACCGGGCTGCGGACCTGGGCGAGGGGGCCTGCCCAGGTTTTCAGAACGCCGTCGACCAGGTATTCACGCTGTTCCGTCGGGCCGCTCAAGCGGTACTTTTCCGGGATGCTGCCGGCCTCGGGAAACAGGTTGCCAAGGAGATCTGCTGTGCTCATGTCGCTACCCCGTGTGAGATGTCAGCCGTACGCTGATGGCTTGCCGTTCGCAAATCGCTGCAATGGTTATACGCCCAAATGACCCGACTTTTTAAGTCAATCGAGCGGCGATGGGCAGAATAGAGGGGCTGGGGATGTGGATTTTGTGTCTCAAGCGTAGACCGTTTTGCCCGGATCTTGTAACGCGAGTTTTGACCTGGGGCCACACAACGGCCAGTGCTGCGGTTAAACTTCGCGTTCTTTCTAAAGGAGTTCATATGAGTCATTACCAGCCGGGCATTCTCGCCACCCCAGTTCCGCCTCACGCCCGTCATATGTTCTTCGCCCTTGAATCCGCCGCTGAACTGCCGGCCGCGCTGGATAAACTGCATCAACTGGTCGACGGTAAATCGGCGGTGGTCGGTTTCGGTGAGTCCCTGGTCAAAGCGCTCGATGGCCGCATCGAAGGCCTGCGCGTGTTCCCGGCATTGACTGGTGTGGGTGTCGACAACCCATCGACGCAGCACGCGTTGTGGTGCTGGTTGCACGGAACTGACCGTGGCGAATTGCTCAATCGCAGCCAAGCCTTCGAAGCCGCGTTGGCCCCCGCCTTGCGTCTGGTGCAGATGACCGAAGGCTTCCGGCACCGCGACGGCCATGACCTGACCGGCTACGAAGACGGCACTGAGAACCCTCGCGACGAAGCCGCTGCGGCTGCCGCGCTGGTGAACGCGGGCGCTGAAGGGACGGTGGGTGGCAGCTTCGCCGCGATCCAGCAATGGCAGCATGACCTCAAGCGTTTTCACGCCATGCCGTCCCATGAAACGGACGACATCATGGGCCGTCGCCTGAGCGACAACGAAGAACTCGATGACGCGCCGATCTCTGCCCACGTCAAGCGCACCGCGCAGGAAAGCTTCGCGCCCGAGGCGTTCGTGGTTCGTCGTTCGATGCCATGGATCGAGGACGAGCGCGCCGGCCTGATGTTCCTTGCCTTCGGTTTTTCCCTGGACGCCTTCGAAGCCCAGTTGCGACGCATGAGCGGCCTGGAAGACGGCATCACCGACGGCCTGTACCGTATCAGTCGCCCGATCACCGGCGGTTACTACTGGTGCCCGCCGTTGAAAGACGGTCGACTGGACTTGCGTGCACTGCACATCGGCTAACCATCAGGGGGTGATTATGGAAGTGGTCCGTTGGGGGATGATCGGTTGCGGCAGTGTGGCCGAACGCAAAAGCGGGCCAGCCTTCTACAAGGCTCCCGGCTCGGCGCTGGTGGCGGTGATGGGGCGGCGACTGGAGGCGGTCAGCGATTATGCGGCGCGCCACGGGATCGCCCGTGTTTACACCGACGTCGATGCGCTGATCAACGATCCGCAGGTCGACGCGGTGTACATTGCCACGCCGCCCGACAGCCATCACGCCTACGCCCTGAAAGTGGCGGCGGCGGGCAAGCATTGCTGCGTCGAGAAGCCAATGTCGCTCAACGTTGGGCAAAGTCGCGAGATGCACGACGCCTTTGCCGATGCCGGTCTGCACCTGTTCGTTTCCTACTATCGACGCTCGTTGCCGCGCTTTCAGCAAGTTCGGCAGTGGCTGGAGCAGGGGCGAATCGGCGAGGTCCGGCACTTGACCTGGACACTGACCAAGGCTCCGTCGGCGACGGATCTGCAGGGCGCGGGCAATTGGCGAACCGACCCGGCGATTGCCGGTGGTGGTTATTTCGCCGATCTGGCCAGCCATGGCTTTGACCTGTTTCAGTACCTGCTCGGCGACATCGTCGACGTCGCCGGTTTTACCGCGCGGCAGGCCGGTTTGTATGCGGCCGAAGACGCGGTCAGCGCCAGTTGGCGGTTCGCTTCGGGCGCCATGGGCATGGGCTGCTGGAACTTTGTGGCCGACCGCCGTGAAGACCGTGTCGAGATCATCGGCAGCACAGGCCGGATCAGTTTTTCGGTGTTCGATGAGCATCCGGTTCAGTTGCAGGCAGACGAACACCTCAGCCTTGATATCGAGCATCACGCTCACATTCAGTGGCACCACGTGTTGGGCATGAACGCGCACATCCGCGGTGAAGCGCAGCATCCGGCGATAGCCGCAGAGGCGCTGAAAACCGATTGGGTGATGGACCAGATCCTAAAACGCTGCTGATCGCCTGTAGCAGCTGCTCGGCAGCTGCTACAGCCGTGCTGAATCTATCCTTATGCCCAAACAATATTTCTCAAGCCTGTCATTAGAACTCTAAGATCACGTCATAACTCGTTATAACAAGTGATCTTCATGACCGATAACGTTCTATCCCTCAGCAGCGTTCCGCTGCACACCCAACTGCGTGACGTGCTGCGTGCGCGCATTCTCGATGGGGAATACCCGCAAGACAGCCAGATGCCGTCGGAAAGCGAACTCGGCGCGCTGTTCAAAGTCAGCCGCATCACCGTGCGCCAGGCGCTCGGTGATCTGCAGAAGGAAGGGTTGATCTTCAAGATCCACGGCAAAGGCACGTTCGTTGCCAAGCCCAAAACCTTTCAGAACGTCAGCACCTTGCAAGGCCTGGCCGAGTCCATGACCGGTCGCGGTTATGAAGTCATCAACCGCCTGCGCAGCTTCAAATTCATCGCCGCCGATAAACTGGTGGCCGAGCGTCTGCAAGTCGCCGAAGGCGAAACCGTGGCGCAGATCAAGCGCGTACGGCTGATCAATCGCGAGCCGATTTCTCTGGAAATCACCTACCTGCCCAAGGCCATTGGCGAGCGCCTTGAGAAGGCGGACCTGGTGACCCGCGACATTTTCCTGATCCTCGAAAACGACTGCGCCCTGGCGCTCGGGCACGCCGATCTGGCCATCGATGCCGTGCTGGCCGACAGCGACCTGACCCAGGCGCTGAACGTCGAACCCGGCTCGCCGATCATGCGCATCGAGCGTCTGACCCACGATGCCCAAGGGCAACCCGTGGATTTTGAACACCTTTACTACCGTGGCGATGCCTTCCAGTACCGCCTGCGGATCGACCGGCAAAAGGGGGAGCAGGCATGAGTCGCAACACGATCGAGCAGGAGTACGACATCGTCGTCATCGGTGGCGGCACGGCGGGTCCCATGGCGGCGATCAAGGCCAAGGAACGCAATCGCGACCTGCGGGTGTTGTTGATCGACAAAGCCAACGTCAAGCGCAGCGGCGCGATCAGCATGGGCATGGACGGCTTGAACAACGCGATCATCCCGGGCCACTCGACACCAGAGCAGTACACCAAGGAAATCACCATCGCCAACGACGGTATCGTCAATCAGGCGGCGGTCTATGCCTACGCCACCCACAGCTTCGAAACCATCGAGCAACTGGACCGCTGGGGGGTGAAATTCGAAAAGGACGAGACCGGCGACTACGCGGTGAAAAAAGTCCACCACATGGGCGCCTATGTGCTGCCGATGCCGGAAGGGCATGACATCAAGAAAGTCCTGTATCGCCAGTTGAAACGGGCACGGGTCAGCATCACCAATCGCGTCGTGTGCACCCGTTTGCTGAAGGATGAAGAGGGCACGATCAACGGCCTGATGGGCTTCGATTGCCGCACGGCTGACTTTCATGTGATCAAGGCCAAGGCCGTGATCCTTGCCTGCGGTGCGGCCGGGCGTCTGGGCTTGCCGTCGTCGGGTTACCTGATGGGCACCTACGAAAACCCGACCAACGCCGGCGATGGTTACGCCATGGCGTATCACGCCGGGGCTGAGCTGGCGAACCTCGAATGCTTCCAGATCAACCCCTTGATCAAGGATTACAACGGTCCGGCCTGCGCCTACGTCACCGGTCCGCTGGGCGGCTACACCGCCAACAACAAGGGCGAACGCTTCATCGAGTGTGACTACTGGAGCGGGCAGATGATGTGGGAGTTCCACCAGGAACTCGAAAGCGGCAACGGTCCGGTGTTTCTCAAACTCGATCACCTGGCCGAGGAGACTATTCAGAACATCGAAGAGATTTTGCACAGCAACGAGCGCCCGAGTCGCGGCCAGTTCCACGCCAATCGCGGCACCGACTACCGCACGCAGATGGTCGAGATGCACATCTCCGAGATCGGCTTTTGCAGCGGGCATTCGGCGTCGGGCGTGTGGGTCAACGAGAAGGCCGAAACGTCGGTCAAGGGCTTGTACTCGGCGGGCGACATGGCCGCGGTGCCGCACAACTACATGCTTGGCGCCTTCACCTATGGCTGGTTTGCCGGCAATAACGCGGCGGATTTTGTCGCTGATCGCGAGTTTTCCGCACTGGATGCCCGGCAGATCGAAACCGAAAAACAACGGGTCTACGCGCCGCTCGATCGCGAGCATGGCCTGCCGCCAGCGCAGGTCGAATACAAGCTGCGACGCTTCGTCAATGACTACCTGCAACCGCCGAAAGTGACCAGGAAAATGCAGATCGGCCTGCAACGCTTCAGCGACATCCAGCGTGACCTCGACCAGATCAAGGCCCACAACGCCCACGAACTGATGCGCGCCATGGAAGTGAGCATGATCCGCGATTGTGCGGAAATGGCCGCGAGGGCGTCGCTGTTCCGCGCCGAAAGTCGCTGGGGGCTGTATCACTATCGGGTCGATCACCCGCAACGCAACGACGCCGACTGGTTCTGCCACTGCCATTTGAAGAAGGACGAAAACGGCGCGATGAGCAGCTTCAAGAAAGCCGTCGAGCCTTACATCATCCCGCTGGATGCCGATGAAATGCAGGCGTACGACCGGCTACGGGTCGGCGCGGATGCTGCCTGAGCATCACCCAAGAGAGAGACCGTGATATGGCCTATCAAGCCCAGGAAATTTTCTTCCGTTCCAACGCCCCCGTCACCGTCGACGAGGACAAATGCATCGCCCACAAAGGCTGCACCGTGTGCGTCGATGTGTGCCCGATGGACCTGCTGGCCATCAACCCGGCCACGCAAAAGGCCTACATGGCGTTCGATGAATGCTGGTACTGCATGCCCTGTGAAAAGGACTGCCCGACGGGTGCTGTGAAAGTCGAAATTCCGTACCT
>Ga0247819_10000483_pt1 | contig 23685 bp, 21 predicted proteins | sample 13C_Xylose_Day6_FD_193428 | JGI IMG/M metagenome (GOLD analysis project Ga0247819, IMG submission 193428) | Soil microbial communities from agricultural site in Penn Yan, New York, United States - 13C_Xylose_Day6 | ecosystem: Environmental > Terrestrial > Soil > Agricultural land | place: USA...
GCACGAACTGCTGCCGGTGCTGGAGCGCGCGTTTCCATCGTTCCGCGACACCTTCTCGCGCAGCGCGCGGCACGCGGCCCAGGCGCAGAAGCTCCTGGATGAGGTCGCGGCCTCCGATCTCGCGGCGATGGGCGGCGAACCGGACCTCGCGGGATTGCGTTCGCTGTCTTCCGCTCGCCAGGGCAACGTGCTGCGCCACTGGCTGAAGACGACGCACGCCCAGCAACCCAGCGCTGCGCAGCTGGATGAGCTGCTCGCGCAGATCGCCGACTGCACCACGCGCGGCCATCGCCTGCGGCTGAAGGTCGGCACCGGCTTCGTCCTCCGGGATGGTCCCCGGTTGCGCTTCGAGCCGGGCTGACCGAAGAATGCCGTGCGAACAACCACTGGAGACACTTTCATGGGCATCTCCCGCCGTACGGCACTCAAGCAGATCGGCGGCGCTTCGGCCGCCTTCGTGGCGTTCCCGACGCTGGCGCAGCAGGGCTGGCCGAACAAGCCGATCCGCTACATCGTGAACTTCGCGCCGGGCGGCACCACCGACATCCTGGGACGCATCGCCGCCGAGCGGCTGACGCCGGTGCTGGGCCAGCCGGTGGTGGTGGAGAACAAGGCGGGGCAGGGCGGCTCCATCGGCGCGGCCGAACTCGCCAAGGCCGCGCCCGACGGCTACACCATCGGCGGCGGCACCATCAGCTCGCACGCGATCAACGCGTCGCTCTATTCCAGGCTGTCGTACGACCCGCTCACCAGCTTCGCGCCGATCACGCTCTATGCGACGCAGCCCAACGTGCTGCTGGTGCATCCGTCGGTGCCGGCCAAGGACCTGGCGGAATTCATCAAGCTGCTCAAGGCCGAGCCCGCCAAGTACTCGTTCGGTTCGGCCGGCAGCGGCACCTCGCAGCACATCTCGGGCGAGCTGTTCAAGAGCATGGCCGGCGTGCAGATGCAGCACATCCCGTACAAGGGCAGCGGGCCGATGATGACCGACGCGCTGGGCGGCAACCTGCCCGTCGCCGTGGACAACATCGCGACGGCCATCCCGCACATGAAGGCCGGCAAGCTGCGCGCGCTGGCCGTCACCACGGCCAAGCGCTCGCAGGCGGCGCCCGACGTGCCGACGTTCGCGGAGCAGGGCCTCGCCGGCTACGAGCTCAGCTCGTGGCAGGCGGTGTTCGCGCCGGCGGGCACGCCGCAACCCATCGTCGACCGGCTCTACACCGAGATCAGCAAGTACCTGAAGACGCCGGAGATCCAGAAGCGCTTCGCCGAGATGGGCCTGGACCCGAGCGGCATGCCGCCGCAGGAACTGGCGGCGCTGATCAAGGCCGACGTGCCGCGCCTTGGCAAGGTGGTGCGCGACAGCGGCGCCAAGGCCGACTGAAGTTCGCCCGTCCGCCCTGGAAGAGCTGCCGCTTTCGCGGCAGCTAAAATGCGGGATTCCCCCAGGTGGCCGAAGCCGGCACGACTCGCCGGCCGGGCCCTTCTTTTCGCACTTCCATGGCATTGATCGTTCACAAGTACGGCGGCACGTCGATGGGCTCCACGGAGCGCATCCGCAACGTCGCCAAGCGTGTCGCCAAGTGGGCACGGGCCGGCCACCAGATGGTGGTGGTGCCCAGCGCCATGAGCGGCGAAACCAACCGGCTGCTCGGGCTGGCCAAGGAGCTCGCCCCGGCCAAACCGGGCGACGCCTACCAGCGCGAGCTGGACATGCTGGGCTCCACCGGCGAGCAGGTCTCCGTCGGCCTGCTGTCCATCGCGCTTCAGGCCGAGGGCCTGGAGGCGGTCAGCTACGCCGGCTGGCAGGTGCCCGTTCGCACCAACAGCGCCTACACCAAGGCCCGCATCGAATCCATCGACGACAAGAAGGTCCGCAAGGACCTCGACGCCGGCAAGGTGGTCGTCATCACCGGCTTCCAGGGCGTGGACGAGGGCGGCAACATCACCACGCTGGGCCGCGGCGGCAGCGACACCTCGGCCGTGGCCGTGGCCGCTGCGATGCAGGCGGCCGAGTGCCTGATCTACACCGACGTGGACGGCGTCTACACCACCGATCCGCGTGTCGTGCCCGAGGCGCGACGCCTGCACACCGTGAGCTTCGAGGAGATGCTGGAGATGGCCTCCATGGGCTCCAAGGTGCTGCAGATCCGCTCGGTGGAATTCGCCGGCAAGTACAAGGTGCCGCTGCGGGTCCTCTCGAGCTTCACCCCGTGGGACATCCCGATCGAGGAAGAGGCCAAGTCCGGCACCCTGATCACATTCGAGGAAGACGAACAAATGGAACAAGCCGTCGTTTCCGGCATCGCCTTCAACCGCGACGAGGCCAAGGTCTCGATCCTGGGCGTGCCCGACAAGCCGGGCATCGCCTACAACATCCTGGGCGCGGTGGCCGACGCCAACATCGAGGTCGACGTCATCATCCAGAACCTGTCCAAGGACGGGAAGACCGACTTCAGCTTCACCGTGCACCGCAACGACTACGCGCGCACCGTGGACCTGCTCAAGGCCAAGGTGCTGCCCACGCTGGGCACCGAGCGCATCGAGGGCGACACCCGCATCTGCAAGGTGAGCATCGTCGGCATCGGCATGCGCAGCCACGTGGGCATCGCCAGCAAGATGTTCCGCGCACTGGCCGAAGAGGGCATCAACATCCAGATGATCTCCACCAGCGAGATCAAGACCTCGGTCGTCATCGACGAGAAGTACATGGAGCTGGCGGTGCGTGCGCTGCACCGCGCTTTCGATCTGGATCAGCCGGCGGCGGCCTGAAAGAGCCAGGACAGCGCCACTGCAGAGTGAATGCTTGGGGCATAATCTCCCCTCGCGCTTGGAGACGTGACCGAGAGGCCGAAGGTGCTCCCCTGCTAAGGGAGTATGCGGTGTAGAGCCGCATCGAGGGTTCGAATCCCTCCGTCTCCGCCAAAGCGCATCTGAATCAAGCGGCCTCAGGCCGCTTTTTTCTTGCCCGCCGCGGCGGTCGAGCAGGTTAAATTCCCGCGGTGACCTACACCGAGCCCGAACTGCTGGCGCTGCGATTGCAGGAGCTCATCGAGCGGCGCGCGATCCTGCGCGGTTTCCTCGAACAGGCGATGGCCAAGGCACTCACCGAGCAGGAACAGGCCGACATCCACCGGGTCATCGACGTGGTGGATCGCGAGATGGCGCAGCTGGAAGAGCGGCTGCGCGCGCTGCAGCCGGGCGCGGGCGGCACCGGCTGACGCCAAAGACCGCTGAGCCATCGCGCCCGCGCAGCGCACGGTACAGTCCTTCGATGTTCACGGTCTCCATCGACGACGCGGGCCCGTACTTCCTGGCCGTCGCCAGCGGGAAAGCGCAGCTGGGCCACCTGTGCGGATTCGCGGACCTGTCCGCGCGGGTCGCGACCGCCAAGGGCTACAAGCGGGTCCTGATCGACCTGCTGGCCGTGGAGCCGCATCTGTCCTTCACCGAGCACCTGCAGCTGGGCGCGCATGTCGCGACGGCTTTCGCGGCGGTCGAGCGGGTCGCGACCCTGGTGCCGCTGAACGAGAAGAAGGGCACGAGCGAGAAGGCCGCGCAGAAGCTCGGCCTGCACCTGCGCACCTTCACCAGCCTTGAAGAAGCCAACGCATGGCTGTTGTCGACATGAGCAAGAAAACCGACCTGATCGTCCTGCACGAGCATCCCGAATGGCAGAAGCCGCTGTTCGCGGCCCTGGAGAAACGCGGCGTGGACTTCGCGCCTTTCGACGTCACCGCGACCGCGTTCGACAACGTCACGCCGCCCGCCGCGAAGCTGTATTTCAACCAGGCCAGCCCCAGCGCCTACCTGCGCGGCAACACGCGCGCGGTGCCGCTCGCGCTCGCGTACATGCGCACGCTGCAGGTGCAGGGCGCGCGCGTGCTCAACGGCGCCGACGTGTTCGCGCTGGAGTTGAGCAAGAGCGTGCAGGCGGCGCTGCTGCACAAGCTCGGCATCCCCACGCCGCGCTCGATCACCTTCAACGATCCCGCGGCCCTGCGCCGCCACGCCGACCGCATCACCTGGCCCGCGGTGCTCAAGCCCGACCAGGGCGGCAGCGGCGCGCGCATCCAGGTGGTGAATTCCATCGCGGAGGTCGAGGACATGTTCCGGCGCGACCCGTCGATCTGGCTGCCGGACAACCTCTTCCTGCTGCAGGAGTACCTGCCGCACGACGCGGAGCAGGGCATCGTGCGGCTGGAGTTCCTGGGCGGCGAATTGCTGTACGCGATGCGCGTGAAGACGCATGGCCGCTTCAACCTGTGCCCTTCGCCGGTCTGCAACCCCGACGACGGCGAGGGCATCTGCGAGATCCCGGCGCGGGAGGTCGACGCGCCGCCGGTGGAATTCCATCCCTATCCCGAAGTGCCGGCCGAGGCCGTGGAGACGGCCAGGCGCATCGTGCGCGCGGTGGGCCTGGACGTCGGCGGCATCGAGTACCTGGAGACGCCCGACGGCCGCCGGGTGTTCTACGACGTCAACGCGAACTCCAACCTGCGCCCCTCGGTCGCCGAAGCCTTCGGCTTCGATCCGTTCGAGCGCGTGGTCGATTTCCTGGTGGCGCAGCTGCGTTAGGTTCCGCGCGAGCCGAGGTTCATCAGCCCGGCCAGGCCGAGGTCCGAACCCATCAGCACCAGGATGCCGAAACCGGCGAACATGGCCGCTGCAAGGAAACGCATCTTCTCCAGCGGAACGTAGCGGGCGAGCCGGTCGCCCAGCAGCACGGCCGGCACGTTCGCGGCCAGCATCCCGAGCGTGGTTCCGATCGTCACCAGCCACAGGTTGGAGAAGCTCGCGCCCAGCGCGACGGTGGCGAACTGTGTCTTGTCGCCCATCTCTGCGAGGAAGAACGCGACCAGCGTGGTGAGGAACGGGCCGAAACGGCCGGCCTTGGGATGCTCGTCGCTGTCGAGCTTGTCGGGGATCAGCGCCCAGAACGCGAAGCCGATGAACGCCGTACTGAGGATCCAGCGGATGGTGTTCGCGCTGACGTTGGCCGCCACCCAGTCGCCCGCGGCCGCGGCCAGCAGGTGGTTGGCGACGGTGGCTGCGAAGATGCCGGCGATCAGGGAACCGGCACGGCCCTTGAAGCGATTGGCGAGGAGGAAGGAAAGGAGCTGGGTCTTGTCGCCCATCTCGGCGATGGCCACCAGTCCGAACGAAGCGATGAGCGCTTCCATGCAGGGAAATCTCCAGGCCGGGACGAAGCTCCATTGACCACGGCGCCCCCCAGCCAGGAAAGGCACAACGTGGTCAAAGGTCTTGCCAAGCTTGGAACCGCCTGCGCCATGGCCTGAATGGCCAAGTGTGTTGACGCAGGCTCCTTCGGTTGATCGAAGGACGGCTACTCCCCAGTGACGAAGGTCATTGTACTGGAGAGCGGCCGACCCTCCCGGGCCGGCCGCCTATTCCCGTTCACGGAAGCGGGATGGTCGCGGTGCCGGTCGCGGGGCAGCCGCCGAAGCCGGGACCGCCGACCTCGCCGAACTCGGAGATGGTCAGGCCGAACCGGTCGCCGTTGGCGTTGGTCGAGAACCAGGCCATCGCGCGCGCCTGGCCGGCCACGGCCAGCTGCGCTTCGGTCGCGTTCAAGCCGGTGTAGAACACCCGCCAAGCCGGCGCGCCGTTGGCCTGCAGGAGGGCTGTCGCACCGGGAACGCCATCGACCCGCCCGCCGGCCGTGTCGGCGCGGATGTCGCGACGGGTGATCCGGCTGCCGGCCGTTCCGATGAAGTCGGGATTGATGATCCGCTGCTCGACGTTGGCCAACGGGAAGGGGGCGCCATTCCTGGGATCCACCGCCGTACCGTCGACGCGCACGCGGCCGTCGGACGTGACGGTGGCGCGCCGCGTGACCTGGGCGCCGATCACCTGCTGCTTCTGCCCGGCGTTGAATCCCAGGCTCACGACGGAGAACGCGTCGACCCAGTCACCCGGCTGGATGTCCGGCGTCTGGCCGCTCCAGCAGATTCCGCCCGGGTGGTTGATCTCGAAGATGCCGCCACTGGGAACGACGCCGCGCGCCGTGCCGATGATGGGCGTCGGACCGGTGCCTCGACGCACCACGACCTGCAGGTCGGTGCCCGCCGGGAAGCCTTCGATCGAGACGAAGTCACGCTCCGGGAACACGGTCACCAGGGCCGGCTGCGGTTGCGTGGCATCCACCAGCTGTCCCGGGTTGTAGGGAACGGGCGCCGCCGGGGGCGTCGTCGGCACCACGCCGCCAGGGCCGGGCGGGCAACCGCCGAAGCCGGGACCGCCTACCTCACCGACCTCGAAGATCGTCATGCCGAGCCGGTCGCCGGCCGCGGTGGTCTGCTGCCAGGCCATGGCCCGCGTCTGCCCATCGACGGTGAGCTGCCGCTCGACGGCGTTCAGGCCTCTGAACACGGCCGTGAAGGTGGTGGAGGTCGCGGTGTCGTACGCCAGCGTTCCGCTTCCGCCGGGCACGCCGTCCACGCGGCCGCCGGCGCTGTCGGCGCGGATGTCGCGGCGGGTGATCCGGCTGCCCGTCGTTTCGCGATAGGCGGGCTGGACGATCCGCACCTCCAGCCGGGCGATCGGAATGCGGCTGCCGTTGGCCAGCGCGGCATTGCCTTTGACGATCACGACGTTGTTGAGATTCGGGTCCGGCCCGACGACCTGCTGGACGGCCTGCGTCGCGGTCGCGTTGAGGGTGTTGGCCGCGGAGCCGGTGCCCTGCACCAGTCCCAGCGCCTGGTTGTTGGCCGTGCCCCGGTAGGTCACCCGGATCGTGTCGCCGGCAACGATGTCGGGGGTGACGTTGCGCCAGCACACGCCGCCGGGGTGGTTCACCTCCAGCAGGCCGGTCGCGTCGGTGCGGCCCACGGCGTCGCTGACTTCCGTTCCGTCGCGACGGACCGATATCGTCAGATCGGCGTTGGCCGCGAATCCCTCGACCGACACGAAGTCGCGCGAAGGAAAGATGGTGATCGCCTGCGGCAGCAGGGGCGGGTTGTTGACTTGCGCCGTGGCCACGCCCGGCGCCAGCATCGCCAGCGCCACGCTCAGCGCGGCCAAGGGACTCTTGAGTTGCATGACGTACCTCCCGGGGATGCCGGCCATTGGATTGGAATCGAGGCGGGCCGGCCGGCGTCTCGAATCGGTCGGTGAAGGTACGTCGCAGTCCGCGTCACCACAATTCCCTAGAACGGGGGAGGCCGTTTACGTGGCTGCCGGGGTGATCTGCTGGACCGGGAGCGCCCACGGCCGCGCGCGAAAGGCGCACAGTTGCGCACAACGCCATCGCAAGGAGGCCTGCCATGCAACGCACGATCGAGAAGCGCGCCTGGTTGTTGTTCGTCGTCCTGCTGCTCGCCGCGTCGGCGGCGGCGATCGCGTGGTGGGCCGGATGGGGGCGGGGCGAGACCACGTACGAGTTGAGGACGCAGGACGCGGTCTCCGGCCTGATCGAAGGCTCGCCCGTCGAATTCCACGGCGTCGAGATCGGCTACGTGCGGCAGGTTCGGTTGCTCGATGCGCGCAACGTGCAGGTGTTGCTGCGATTGCGGCGCGAGGCGCCGGTGACCACGTCCACGGTCGCCACCATCTCGGGCCGCGGGCTGGCGACGCGCGGCTTCACCGGCTACGTGTATGTGAGCCTGGAAGATGCCGCGGGCGGCGGGACCGCGCTGACACGCAAGCCCGGCGAGTCGTACGCGCGCATCCCGGCCGGGCCGCTGCAGTCGGTGAGCCTCGACATCTCGATCCACGAGCTCAATGACAGCGTGCGCTCCGTCATCGCGCTGCTGCAGGACACGCTGGACCCGGACACCGTGCGAGCGCTCAAGGGCAGCGTGGCGAACCTGGAACAGGTGAGCGGCGTTCTCGCTTCCGACCAGGCGAAGCTGAGGACCACGCTCGCCAACATGGAGCGCGCCTCCGCGCGGCTGATGCCGCTGCTGCAGTCCGGCAACGAGGCGACGCGCGAATTGCGCGAGCGCGTGCTGCCGCAGGCGCGCGACACGCTGGCCCGCATCGACTCCGTGGCGGGTTCGGCCAGCGCCGCGATCCAGCATGTCGACGCCGCGGGGCGCGAGCTCGCGCCGCTGGTGCAGTCGTCGAATGCCGTGATGCGCTCGATGCAGGCGCAGGTCTTGCCGCAGATGCGCCAGGGCCTGGCTCGCACGAACGAGTTGCTGATCAAGCTGGACGACACCGCGGAGCGGATCCGCGACAACCCCTCGGTGCTGGTGTGGGGCTCAGGGCAGCATGCGCGACAGGGTGTCGTCGCGCCGGCGGAAATGGTGGTCGAGGGCGGCGCCGGCGTGCAGTGCGGCCAGCGCGAGCAGCGCGTCGGCCAGCCAGCGGTGCAGCACGACCAGGGCCTCGAACAGCCGCGGGTCCTGGCCGACCAGGTCCGGCAGGCTGAACCAGCCGAACACCGGAACGGGGTAACCGCCCGCTGAGGACATCAGCCAGCCCGTGACCGGGAGCAGCACCATCAGGCCGTAGAAGCAAAGGTGCACCACGCGCGCCGCGAGCTGCTGCCAGGCGGGCAGGGCGCCGGCGAGTTCCGGCAATGGATTGAATGTGCGCCACGCGATGCGCGCCAGCGCCAAGCCCAGCGCGATCGTCCCGAGGCTCTTGTGCACCAGGATCAGCGTGATCTTGACCTCGTCGTAGCCCGCGTCCGGCAGCGCCACCATGTAGAGGCCCAGCGCGATCAGCGCGATCAGCAGCAGCGCCATGCCCCAGTGCAGGAGCACGGCGATCGTTCCGAAGCGCTGCGAACTGTTGAACCAGGCGGGCATGACGACATGCTGCCGCACAATCGCGAAGTGAAACAACCGCTTTCTTCCCGCCTTCGCGACTGGGCGCGCGGCATCAAGCGCGAAGGCGTCGCGCTGTGGTTCGCCTCGCGCCATCCGGGCACGCCGATCGGGGCCAAGGCGCTGTGCGTGTTCGTGGTCGCGTATGCGTTGAGTCCCATCGACCTGATCCCCGACTTCATCCCGGTGCTCGGCTATGTCGACGACGTGCTGTTGCTGCCCGCGTTGATGTGGCTGGCGCTGCGAATGATCCCGGCCGAGGTGATGGCCGAATGCCGCGTGCAGGGCGACGACTGGATGCGCACGCACGACGCCAAGCCGCGCAGCGTGGCCGGTGCGGTGGTCATCGTCCTGCTGTGGGTCGCCGCCTGCTGGGCTGCCTGGGCCTGGTGGAGCAGCCGCTAGATCCGCACCCGCGTCCCCAGCTCGATCACGCAGTTGCTCGGCAGCCGCAGGAAGTCGGCGATGTCGGCCGCGTTGCGCGCCATGAAGGCGAACAGTCGTTCTCGCCACAGCACCATGCCCGGACGCCGCCGCGTGGGTACCACCGTTTCGCGGCTGAGGAAGTAGCTGGTCTCGAACAGGTTGATCGGCAGGTCGTGCGCGGCGCACAGCAGCAGCGCGCGCGGAATGTCCGGCTTGTCCTTGAAGCCGTAGTTCACCTGCACCCGCCAGAAGCCGGGCGCCAGCAGCCGCACCGCGACACGCTCGGCTTCCGGCACCCAGGGCTCGTCGCGGAACACCACCGTGAGGATGACGTTGCGCTCGTGCAGCGTCTGGTTGTGCCGCAGGTTGTGCAGCAGGGCCTGCGGCACCGTCGCGGGGCTGCTCACCGGGTACACCGCCGTCCGCGTGGCACGCCGCACGTCGCCGGCGGGCAGCGACTGCAGGAAGGCGGCCAGCTCGGGGTCGCGGTCCACGATGCTGCCGCGCAGCAGCTCGCGCCCGCGCCGCCAGCTGCTCATCACGGTGAACAGCACGAGGCCGAGCGCCAGCGGGAACCAGCCGCCGTCGAAGAACTTGAGCGAACAGGCGATCACCAGCACCAGGTCCACGGCGAGGAAGACGCCGGTGGCGGTCAGCGCGGTGGGCAGCGGATAGTTCCAGCCGTGCCGCACCACGAAGAACGTCAGCAGCGTGGTCGTGAGCATGGTGACCGTCACCGCGATGCCGTAGGCCGACGCGAGTGCCGACGAACTGCCGAAGCCCAGCACCGCCAGCACCACCGCGGCCAGCAGCAGCCAGTTCACCAGCGGCAGGTAGATCTGCCCCATCTCCTTGGCCGACGTGTAGAGCATCTGCATGCGGGGCAGAAGTCCGAGCTGCACGGCCTGCTGGGTCATCGAGTAGGCGCCCGTGATCACCGCCTGCGAGGCGATGACGGTGGCGGCCGACGCGAGCACCACCGCCGGGATCAGCAGGTCCTCGGAGAACAGGTGGAAGAACGGGTTCTGCAGCGCATCGGGGTCGCGCATCAGCAGCGCGCCCTGGCCCATGTAGTTCAGCGCCAGCGACGGCAGCACCAGGCCGATCCAGGCGATCTGGATCGGGCGCCGGCCGAAGTGGCCGAGGTCCGCGTACAGCGCTTCGGCGCCCGTGAAGGCCAGCACGATGGCGCCCAGGACCACGAAGAATCGCCAGCCTTGTCCGCGGATGAACTCGAGTGCGTGCCAGGGATTGAGCGCGGCCAGGATCTCCGGCCGCTGCGCGATCTGCAGCACGCCGGCGGCAGCCAGCGTGACGAACCAGACCACGATCAGCGGACCGAACAATCGCCCCACCACGCCCGTGCCGAAGCGCTGCACCGCGAACAGGCCGATCAGCACGCCCAGCGCGATCGGCACCACGTAGGGCTTGAAGGCCGGCGTGGCGACCTCCAGGCCTTCGACCGCGCTCAGCACCGAGATCGCGGGCGTGATGACGCTGTCGCCGTAGAAGAGGGCGGCGCCGAACACGCCGAGCAGCAGGATCGCCAGCCGCCGCCCGGCCGTCGTGCCGGCCGCCGCCGCGGCGAGCGCCGTCAGCGCCATGATCCCGCCCTCGCCGCGGTTGTGGGCGCGCAGCATCAGGATCACGTACTTGAGCGTGACCACGAACATCAGCCCCCACAGGATGACCGACACCGCGCCGACCAGGTGGTGCGCATCCAGCGGGAGTCCGTGCGCCGGGCTGAACACCTCCTTCATCGTGTACAGGGGGCTGGTGCCGATGTCGCCGTACACCACGCCCAGAGCGCCCAGGGTCAACGCGGCACGGCTCTCGCGTCCGCCAAGCTTCGTCATCGCGGCCTTTCCCAAAGAGGAACAGGCCGGCAGTGTGGGCGCCGCCGCGTCAGGAAAGCATATGGATCGCGCTCAGGCCGCGGCCAGCCGGTAGCCCACGCCCGTTTCGGTGAGCAGGTGGAGCGGCTCGGCGGGATCGCGCTCGATCTTGGCGCGCAGCTGTGCCATGTACAGGCGCAGGTAGTGCGTGTGGTCGGTGTACTCGGGTCCCCATACCTCGGCGAGCAGCTGCCGGTGCGTGACCACCTTGCCGGCGCTTCGCACCAGCCGGGCCAGCAGCTTGAACTCGGTGGGCGTCAGGTGCACGGGACGCGAATCGACCGTCACTTGCCGCGTTTCCAGGTCCACGTGCAGGTCCTCATGGTCGTGCACGAGGCGAGCGGAGGCGAGCGCGGTCCCGCGATGCCGCATAGCCACGCGCAGGCGCGCCAGCAGCTCGGGCACGCCGAAGGGCTTGGTGAGGTAGTCGTCGGCGCCCGAATCCAGCAGCCGCACCTTCTCCTTTTCCTGGTGCCGCGCCGAGACGACCAGGATCGGCATGGCCTTGCGGGTGCGGATCTCGCGCACCAGGTCCATGCCGTCGCCGTCCGGCAGCCCCAGGTCGAGCAGCAGGGCGTCGGGCTCGGCGTGGTGGAGCAGCGCGCGCGCCTCGCTCACCGACACGGCCGTCTGCACCTCGAAGCCCTCCAGGGCCAGCGAGGACCGCAGCAGCGAGCGGATCTCGCGATCGTCCTCGACGATCAGGATGCGCAGGCTCATGCCGGCTCGCCCGCGGGCTGCACCGCTTCCACCGGCAGGCGCAGCACGAAGCTGCTGCCGCCACCTTCGCGCGGCCGCACGAGCAGTTCGCCGCCGTGCGCGTTGCTGATCGCCCGGCAGACCGCGAGCCCGAGACCCGCGCCGCGCCGGCCGGCGTGGTCGTTGCGCCGGTAGGGCCGGAAGATCGCCCGCTCATCGCCCGGCGCGATGCCTTCCCCGCGATCGTGAACCGCCAGCTGCAGCGAGCCGTCGTACGAATCGACCACCAGCTCGATGGCTTCGTCGCTGTACTTCAGCGCGTTGTCCAGCAGGTTCTCCAGCAACTGCGCGAGCAGCACCGGATCGGCCTTGATCAGCGGCAGGCCCGAAGGCACGCGCGACTGGATGCGGCGGTCCGGATCACGCCGGCGCACCCGCGCGAGCACCGAGCCGACGATCTCCTCGATCGACTGCCAGTCGAGCTGGATTTCGCCCGCGTTCTCCAGGCGGGCCAGTTGCAGCGTGTTCTCGGTCAGGTTCGACAGGTAGCCGGTCTCGTCGAGGATCACGGCCAGCAGGCGCCGGCGCTCGGGTTCGGCGAGCCGGTCGCCCTGCGTCTGCAGCGACGAGGCGGCCGCGACGATGGCCGCCAGCGGCGTACGGAAATCGTGCGAGATCGCGGCCAGGAAGGTGTTCTGCGCCTGGTGCCATTGCGACTCCTTCTCGGCCGCCTGGATGGATCCGCGCAGCTTGACGCGCCAGAGCGCCTGGCCGGCCAGCGCGCAGATCGCCTGCGCGTGCTGGCGGCTGCCTTCGTCCGCCGGAGCGTTGCGCACGCAGGCGGCGCCGCCGACGTGCCCTTCGGAAGCCAGCGGCAGGAACCAGGCGTCGAGGTCGGGCCATCGCTCCGTGCCCGCGCCCAGCGCGCGGCCGTCGTCCGCCGCGGCCTGCAGCGCCTCGCGGACCGCCGCCGGCGTGTCGGCCGGCAGGTCCAGCCGCCCGTCGCGCAGCAGGCCGGCGAGGCAAGGTCCCGCGAAGGACCGGCTGAGGAAGCGCTGGCACAGCAGCAGGATCTCCGCCGGGAAGGTGGCGCCGGCCAGCTCGGTCGCCAGCTGTTCCAGCTGCAGCGCCCGCAGCGCGTTCAGCCGCGCGGCTTGCGTCTGCCGGCGCATCGCCGTGCCCAGCTGGCTGATCACGACCGCGACGCACAGCAGGGCCAGCAGGGTGGCGACGTTCTCTCCCGCGTCCACCCGGAAGCTGAAGTGCGGCGGGATGAAGAAGAAGTTCAGCAGCGCGACCGCGCCCAGCGCGCAGGCGATGGAGGCCGACAGCCGGACGGCGTAGGACGCGACGGCAACCGCAAGCACGTACAGCATCGCCACGCTGGTGAGGGACGCGTACCGGCCCAGCAGCAGCCCGAAGGCCGTCGCCGCGGCCAGCAGGGCCGTCACCAGCCACGCGTCGCGCACGGGTCCGCCGCGGACCGGCGGATCGAAGAGGGTGGCTCGGCTTTCCATCGAAACCAGACTAGCACCGGGCGCATCAGGACGCCGTTAGGGAATGGTCGTGCCCACAAAACAGAAGGCCGCCCGAAGGCGGCCTTTCGTTGAAGAGAGCTCGCGCTCTTACGCGTTGCGTTTGCCCTCGGGCCTGGCCGCGGTGATCAGCGGCTGGGTGACGGCCTTGTTGCTCATGCCCTGGGCCGCGGCTCGCCCGGCAACGCCGGGCGGCAACTGCAGGCCGTACGACGCGGCAGTGACCGCCAGGATGACGGGCACGCGCTGAAGCATCGAGATGGTCTTGCGTTCTTGCATGTTTCTGGACTCCTCTACTGCTGCAAGCCCACCAGTATCGTCCGGGATCACGACAATGACGTGACGGAATGCTGCGCTCTACAGTGCAACGCGGCCTTGACTGACGCCCGTGTCGGAGATGTCCGACGCGGCTCGTTTCACCGTCGCGAACGGCACTACGGAGGAGCCATGCGCCTGCGCCATATCGAGGTCTTCAACGCGGTCATGCTCACCGGCAGCGTGAGCGGCGCGGCGCGCCTGCTGAACGTCAGCCAGCCGGCGGTCAGCCGCACGCTGCAGCATGCCGAGATCCAGCTCGGCTTCGGGCTGTTCCAGCGGGTGCGCGGGCGGCTGGCGCCGACCGCCGAGGCGCAGACTTTGTATCCGCACATCGAGCGCCTGTTCGCCCAGCTCGACGAGGTGCAGCGCCTGGCGGCCAACCTGCGCTCGGGCGGCGGCGAGGACGGGGGCGAGCTGCGCGTGTACACGGTGCTCGCACTGAGCTACGAGGTGTTCCCGCGCGCGATGCGCCTGTTCCGCCAGCGCTATCCCGAGGTCAAGGTGGTGCACGAGGCTCTGCATTCGCCGCAGATCGTGTCCTCGCTGGTGCTGCAGGAAGCCGACGTGGGCTACGTGTTCAGCGTGGTCAGCCATCCGTCGCTGGCGCAGGAGGAGCTCGGGGAAGGCGAGGTGGTCTGCGTCGTCCCCCGCGCGCTGCTGGGGGCGGAGGCCGGCCGCCTTTCCTCGATGAGCGTGGAGCGGCTGGCCGGCCTGCCGGTGATCGCGCTGGATTCGCGCGACCCGCTGGGCGTCACCCTGGGCCACGTGCTGCGCGAGTCCGAGGCGGGCGTCAGGCCGGTGATGACCGTGCAGACCTACCACGTCGCCCTGGCGCTGGCCCACCACGGCGTGGGCGTGGCGATGGTGGAGCGCTGCACCGCCGCTTCGGCCGACCGGTCCCGGGTCGACGTGCTGCCGCTGGAGCCGCGCATCCCGGTGCCGATCAAGGCGCTGCGTCCGACGGGGCGGCCGCATTCGTTGCCGACGCGGGCCTTCACACGCTGCATGTCGCAGGCGCTGCAGGAAATCGGCTGACGCGGGCCGCCGGCCCATAACCTGCGGCTATGGGGCCGCGTGAAATCGGCATCGGCCGCGGCGATCCTTCTCCCTACACTGCGCCGCGATGAGCTCCCCCGTCGCCGGCACCCAGGTCCTGCATCGCCACTTGCGCCACCTGCCGCCCACGGCGGTCGCCGGGCGCGGGGCCTGGCTGATCGACGCGCAGGGCCGGCGCTACCTGGATGCGTCGGGCGGCGCCGCGGTCTCCTGCCTGGGCCACGGCCATCCCGATGTGATCGCCGCGATGCACGCGCAGATCGACCGGCTGGCCTACGCCCACACCAGCTTCTTCACCACCGAGGTGGCGGAGGAACTCGGGCGGCAACTCGTTGCGCGCGCCCCCGCGGGCATGAGCCACGCCTACTTCGTCAGCGGCGGCTCCGAGGGCGTGGAGGCGGCGCTGAAGATGGCGCGCCAGTACTTCCTGGAGATCGGCCAGCCGGACCGCACGCACTTCATCGCCCGCCGCCAGAGCTACCACGGCAACACGCTGGGCGCGCTGGCGGTAGGAGGCAACGAGTGGCGCCGCCAACCGTTCGCCCCGCTGCTGATGCCGGTCACGCACCTGGCGCCCTGCTATCCCTACCGCGAGCAGCGCGAAGGGGAGACGCCGCAGCAGTACGGGCAGCGCCTGGCGCGCGAGCTCGACGACGCCATCGTGCGCATCGGCCCCGGCAAGGTGATCGCGTTCGTCGCCGAGACCGTGGGCGGCGCCACCGCCGGCGTGCTCACGCCGGTGCCCGGCTACTTCAAGGCGGTGCGCGAGGTCTGCGACCGCCACGGCGTGCTGCTGATCCTGGACGAGGTGATGTGCGGCATGGGCCGCACCGGCACGCTGCACGCCTGCGAGCGCGAAGGCGTGGCGCCCGACCTGCTGGTGGTGGCCAAGGGCCTGGGCGGCGGCTACCAGCCGATCGGCGCGGTGCTGGCGCAGGCCCGCATCGTGGACGCCATGTCGGCCGGCTCGGGTTTCTTCCAGCACGGCCACACCTACCTGGGCCACCCGACGGCCTGCGCGGCGGCGCTGGAAGTGCAGCGGGTGATCGAGAGGGACGGTTTGCTGGAGCGCGTGCGCGAAGCCGGCGCGCTGTTCGAGGGGCTGCTGCGCGACGCGTTCACCTCGCATCCGAACGTGGGCGACATCCGCGGCCGCGGTCTTTTCTGGGGCGTGGAGCTGGTGAGCGACCGGGGCGGCAAGACCCCGTTCGACCCGGCGCTGAAATTGCATGCGCGCATCAAAAGCGAGGCGATGGCGCGCGGCTTGCTCGTATACCCGATGGGCGGCACGGTGGACGGCCTCTATGGTGACCACGTCCTGCTGGCGCCGCCGTTCATCGCCACGGACCCCGAGCTCGCCCTGGTCGCCGACCGCCTGCACGCCGCGATCGGCGCGGCCATCGCATCCCAGTGACCGTTTCCAACCCGAAGGAGCACGCTGCCATGTCCCGCAAACCGATCGCATCCACGCTGGCCGCCGCGGCCGCGATGTCCGCCGCGCTGATGTGGAGCGCGCCCGCGGCCGCCCAGCAGAAGTTCATCACCATCGGCACCGGCGGTGTCACCGGCGTGTACTACGCGGCCGGCGGCGCCGTCTGCCGGCTGGTGAACAAGGACCGCGCCAAGCACGGCATCCGCTGCTCGGTGGAATCCACCGGCGGCTCGGTCTTCAACGTCAACACGATCAAGGCCGGGGAGCTCGACCTCGGCTTCACCCAGAGCGACGTGCAGTTCAACGCCGCCAAGGGGCAGGGCCAGTTCAAGGACGCGGGCGCGTATGGCGACCTGCGCGCCGTGTTCTCGGTGCACCCGGAGCCGTTCACCGTGGTGGCGCGCAAGGAGGCCAACGCCAGGACGCTGAACGACCTCAAGGGCAAGCGCTTCAACGTCGGCAACCCCGGCTCGGGGACGCGCGCCTCGATGGAGGAACTGCTCGGCGCCATGGGCTGGAAGCTGGGCGACTTCTCGCTCGCGTCCGAGCTCAAGGCCGACGAGCACGGCCCGGCGCTGTGCGACGGCAAGATCGACGGCTTCTTCTACGGCGTGGGCCATCCCAGCGCCAACATCCAGGACCCCACCACCAGCTGCGGCGCGAAGCTGGTGTCCATCACCGGCCCGGCGGTCGACAAGCTGCTGGCCGACAAGCCCTACTACGCCAAGGCCACCATCCCGGGCGGCCTGTACCCGAACAACCCGGAGCCGGCGCAGACCTACGGCGTGCTGGCCACCGTCGTGGCCTCGTCCAAGGCGCCGGCCGACACCGTGTACCAGGTGGTCAAGGCGGTGTTCGACAACTTCGAGGAATTCAAGAAGCTGCACCCGGCGCTGGCCAACCTCAAGCCCGAGAACATGGTCAAGGACGGCCTGTCGGCGCCGCTGCATGAAGGCGCGGCGCGCTACTACAAGGAAAAGGGCTGGATCAAGTGATCCGGCAAAAGGGTTGGATCAATTGATGCCACGCGCATGGCGCAGCTGCAACAACACTCTACCGAGCAGCTCGACCAGCTGGTGAAGGAGGCCGACCTGGGCGGCCGCGAGCCCGGCGGGGCGGTCGGCCGGGGGCTGGCCATCCTGGCCGCGGCGTGGTCGCTGTTCCAGGTCTGGTACGCGTCGCCGCTGCCCTTCACGCTGGGCTTCGGGATCCTGAACGACACGGAGGCGCGAGCGATCCACCTGGCGTTCGCGGTCTTCCTCGCGTTCTGCGTCTTCCCGGCCTTCCGCCACTCGTCGCGCAGCGTCGTTCCCTGGGCGGACTGGCTGCTGGCGCTCGTCGGCGCGTTCTGCGCGGCCTACCTGTTCCTCTTCTACAAGGAACTGGCCACGCGGCCCGGCTCGCCGACCGCCCTGGACATCGCGGTCGGCGTCACCGGCGTGGCCATCATGCTGGAGGCCACGCGGCGGGCCATGGGCTTCGGCATGCTGGTCACCACGGGCGTGTTCATGGCCTTCGTCTTCCTCGGCCCCTTCATGCCCGAGGCGATCCAGCACCGCGGCGCCTCGGTCTCGCGGTTCATCTCGCACATGTGGCTGACCACCGAGGGCGTGTACGGCGTGGCGCTGGGCGTGTCCGTGCAGTTCATCTTCCTGTTCGTGCTGTTCGGCACGCTGCTGGACATCGCCGGCGCGGGCAACTACATGCTGCAGGTCTCGCTGGCCCTGCTGGGCCACCTGCGCGGCGGCCCGGCCAAGGTGGCCGTGGTGTCCTCGGCGCTCAACGGGGTGGTGTCGGGCTCGTCGGTCTCGAACGTGGTGTCCGGCGGCATCTTCACCATCCCGCTGATGAAGCGCACCGGCTACTCCGGCGTGCAGGCCGGCGCGATCGAGGCGGCCTCGTCGATCAACGGGCAGATCATGCCGCCCGTGATGGGCGCGGCGGCCTTCCTGATGGTGGAGTACGTCGGGATCCCGTATTCGGAGATCGTGAAGCACGCCGCGCTGCCGGCCGTCATCTCCTACATCGCGCTCTTCTACATCGTGCACCTGGAGGCGCTCAAGCGCGACCTGCAGCCGCTGCCGCGCGCCCGCCAGGTCACCTGGCGCGACCGCATGCTGGGCTGGGCGCTGGGATTCAGCGGCACCGCCGTGGCCTGCGTGGCGATCTACTACGCGATCACCGCGGTGCAGGCCGTGGCCGGCGCGGCAGCCGGCTGGGCACTCGCCGGCCTGGCGCTGGTTGCCTACGTGGGCCTGCTGGCGTACTCGTCGCGGCATCCGGACGTGCCGGTGGACGACCCCAAGGCCACGGACCTGAAGCTGCCGCTGCCCTGGCCCACGGTGCGCGCGGGCCTGCACTTCTTCATCCCCATCGTCGTGCTCCTGTGGGCGCTGATGGTGGAGGAGCTGTCGCCGGGCCTGTCGGCCTTCTGGGCCACGGTGGCCGCGATGGCGCTGGTGGTCCTGCACCCGATGATGGTCGGCCTGTTCCGCGGGGGCAGCGCGGCCGGCGGTCCGCTGGACGGACTGCGCCGGGGTGCCGCCGACCTGTGGCGCGGCCTGGTGCTGGGCGCGCGCAACATGATCGGCATCGGCGTGGCCTGCGCCAGCGCGGGCCTGATCGTCGGCGTGATCACGCTGACCGGCATGGGCCTGATGATGACCGACTTCGTCGAAGCGGTTTCCGGGGGCAGCCTGCTGGCGATGCTGCTGCTGACGGCCTTCATCTGCCTTCTGATCGGCGCGGGCGTTCCCACCACCGCCAACTACATCCTGGTGGCCACGCTGATGGCGCCGGTGATCGTGGAGCTGGGCGCGCGCAACGGACTGGTGATCCCGCTGATCGCGGTGCACCTGTTCGTCTTCTACTTCGGCATCCTGGCGGACGTGACGCCGCCGGTGGGGCTGGCCTCCTACGCGGCCGCGGCGATCTCGGGCGACGATCCCAATGCCACCGGCTGGCAGGCGACCTGGTACAGCCTGCGCACCACGGTGCTGCCCTTCGTGTTCATCTTCAACCCGCAGCTGCTGCTGATCGGCCTTTCCTCCTGGACCGAAGTGGTGCTGGTCTGCGCGAGCGGCGTGACCGCCTCGCTGCTGTTCGCCGCGGCCACCATGCGCTGGTTCCGCACCCGCTGCACCTGGGCGGAGGTGGGGCTGCTGCTGCTGGCGACCTTCCTGTTCTTCCGGCCCGACTGGGTGATCGACCAGTTCGCGCCGCGCTACGTGAGCGCGCCCGCGGCCGGCATCTACAAGGTGGCCGACGGCCTGCGCGAGGACGAGTGGCTGGTGGTGGGCATCGCCGGCGAGACGCTGGACGGCAAGCCCCAGACCAAGACCGTCGCGATTCCCATGGGCCAGGGCGCCAACGGCCGCGAGCGCCTGCGCGATGCCGGCGTCACGCTGTCTCAGCTGGGCACCGACATCGAAGTGGCGCAGGTGAAGTTCGGCAGCCGCGCGCGCAAGCTGGGGGTGGAGCAGGGCTACAAGATCGTCGAGCTCAAGCTGCCCAACCCGGCCCGGCCGGCGCAGCACTGGGTGTTCATCCCGGCGGCGCTGCTGGCGCTGGCGGTGTGGTGGATGCAGGGCGTGCGCCTGCGGCGTGGCGGCCTCGGCGCGGCGAGGCCGGCATGACGCGCATCGCGCTGATCCACGCGCTGGCCCATTCGGTGGCGCCGGTGAACGAGGCGATGGCGGCCGGCTGGCCGCTGGCCGCGCGCATGAACCTGCTGGACGACAGCCTGTCGGCCGACCTGGCCCGCTCCGGCGGGCTGGACGCCGCCATGCACGATCGCTTCCAGCGGCTGGCGGCCTACGCCATCGATTGCGGCTGCGACGCCATCCTGTTCACCTGCTCGGCCTTCGGGCCCTGCATCGAGGCGGTGGCGCGCGCGCATCCGGGCGTTCCGGTGCTCAAGCCCAACGAGGCCATGGTGGCCGAGGCGGTTGCGGCGGGCGGCCGCATCGGCTTGGTGGCCAGCTTCGCGCCGACCCTGGCCAGCATGCCGGCCGAGTTCCCGGCCGGCACCGACCTGGTCACCGGCCTGGCCGAGGGAGCGCTGCGCGCGCTCGACGCCGGCGATGCGGCCCAGCACGACGCGCTGGTGGCGCTGGCCGCCCGGCGGCTCGTGGACCAGGGCTGCACGAGCATCGCGCTGGCGCAGTTCAGCCTGGCGCGCGCCCGCGACGTCGTGCAGCAGGCCTGCGGCGTTCCGGTGCTCACCACGGTCGACAGCGCCGTGGCCGAGCTGCGGCGCCGGCTCGGCGCGCGCTGAGCGCTCAGTCGTCCGCGTCGTCGATCGACGCGCTCCAGCGGTCGCCCCAGCCGTGCTGCGCCTGGTCGAGTTCGCGGCGGCCGCGCTTGGTGGGCCGGCCGTGTTCGATCGACAGCGCCGGCTCGGGCGAGTAGCGGCGCTGCTGGGCCGCTTCCTCGCGAGCCTTCAGGCTCTCGGGCGTTTCCTCATAGAGCTGCTGCGCCACCGGCGCCGGCCCTCGCATGTTCGACAGCCCCTTGACCACCACGGTGCGCGTGACGGCCTCGCGGCGCACCGACACGGTGTCGCCGACCTTCACCTCGCGCGCGGCCTTGGCTTCCTGGCCGTTGATCTCGACCCGGCCCTTGCCGATCTCTTCCGCCGCCAGCGTGCGCGTCTTGTAGAAGCGCGCGCTCCACAGCCACTTGTCAATCCTCAGGCGTTCCATTCGTCTCCATCGTAGCCAACGGCAATCGCACCGTGGCGTCCAGGCCTTCGACCTGGCCATGCCGCTCGCGGTTCTCGAGCACGATGCTGCCGTCGAGCGCGCGCACGATCTCGGCACAGATGACCAGCCCGAGTCCGCTGCCGCTTCGCACGTCGCCGGCCGCGAAGGGCTGGAAGAGCCGCTGGCGCAGCTCGGTCGCGATGCCCGGTCCGCTGTCCGAGATGGTGAGCGCCAGCGAGCGCGGATCGGTGACCAATCGCACGCTGAGCGATCCGCCTTCCCGGCCGTGGCGGATCGCGTTGTGCAACAGGTTGCGGGTCAGCTCGCGCAGCATCCAGTCGTGCGCGCGCACGGGCGCAGGCCGGGTGTCGATGCCGAAGTCGAGGTTGCGCTCGGCGATCAGCGGCGACAGCTCGAGTGCGACCGAGCGCACCACCTCGGCCAGGTCGGTCGCGGGTGCATCGGCCTGCTGCCGCAATTGCTCGACCTTGGCCAGCGAGAGCATCTGGTTGGCCAGCGCCGTCGCGCGCTCGACCGTCTCGCCCACTTCATCGAGCGCCTGCCGCGGCTCGACGTCGCCGCGCTGCGCCGACTGCACCTGGGTCTTGAGCACGGCCAGCGGCGTGCGCAGCTGGTGCGCGGCATCGCGCACGAAGCGCTTCTGGTGTTCGAGCAGCTGCGCCAGCCGCGCCATCACGCCGTTGGTGGCGTCCACCAGCGGCAGCAGCTCGCGTGGCGCGTCGTCGGCGACGATGGGCGTCAGGTCGCCCTCGGGCCGCGCCTGCAGCTCGACGGACAGCCGCCGCACCGGACGGATGGCGCGCTGCACCACCACCAGCACCACCAGCGCGATCACCGCCACCAGCAGCGCCTGGCGCCAGAGCGTGTCCACCAGGACCTTGCGCGCCAGGGTGCGGCGCAGCTCCAGCGTCTCGGCGACCTGGATGACCGCCATGCCGCGGCCGTGCGAACTGGCCACCGGCTGCAGCAGCACGGCCACGCGCACGTCGCTGTCGCGGAAGCGCTCGTCGTAGAAGTCCACCAGCGCGGCGTAGGGCGGCTTGGCCGGCAGCTGGCCGCGCCAGAAGGGCAGGTCGTCGAAGCCCGAGACGATCTCGCCCTGCAGGCTGGACACGCGGTAGAAGAGGCGGCTGCGGTTGTCCGCCTCGAAGGCCTCCAGCGCCGAATACGGCACGGTGGCGCGCAGCTGCGCGTGCGAGTCGTAGCCCTCCACGTCGAGCTGCTCGCCGATCACCTTGGCCGAGGCGAGCAGGGTGCGGTCGTACGCGGTGTTCACCGCCTGCAGCGCCTGCCGGTACAGGCTGACGCCGTTGACGGCGATCAGCAGCAGCACCGGCACCAGGATGCCCAGCAGCAGGAAGCGCCGCAGCGAAAGCGGCTTCATTCGTCCTTGACCAGGTAGCCCAGGCCTCGCAGCGTCATCAGCGCGGCGCCGGTTCCCGCCAGCTTCTTGCGCAGGCGGTAGGCCACCACTTCGATCGCCTCGTACTGCACGTCGGCCTGCCCGGGGAATACCAGCTCGAACAGCTTCTCCTTGGAGACGGCGTGGCCCGGCCGCGCGAACAGCGCCTGCAGCAGCGCCGACTCGCGCGGCGTGAGCTCCAGCACCTGCGTGCCCAGGTAGAAGGCGCCCATCGCGCGATCCAGACGCAGGCGGCCGACCTGCGTTTCGACCGGCGCGGGTTCCGGGGCGGGCGAGCGGCGGCGCGCGAGGGCTCGCAGGCGCGCTTCGAGTTCATCGAGGTCGAAGGGCTTGGGCAGGTAGTCGTCGGCGCCGGCGTTCAGTCCCAGCACGCGGTCGCCCACCGTGCCGCGGGCCGTGAGCAGCAGCACCGGCGCGGCCTGTCCCGAGCGGCGCGCCTGTTCCAGCACCTGCAGGCCGTCCAGCGTCGGCAGGCTCAGGTCCAGCACCACCACATCCGGCTGGAAGGCGGTCCAGGCCGCGAGCGCCTGGCCGCCGTCCCCGCACGAGCGCACCTGCATCCCGCGGCGCGAGAGCGAGCGTTCGAGCGTGGTGCGCATGGAGACGTCGTCTTCGACGAGCAGGAGCTTCATGGGAGGCGCAGCGTATCAGTGGCAAACGCTAGTAGTTTCCCCAATCTCCCGGACAGCCGATTGACAGGAGCGCGGCGCATCATCCGGACGTTCACCGATCGAACAAGGAGACAAGCTCATGCGTCGTGACACCTTCCTGAAGACCATGGCCGCCCTGGCCGCCGCCGGCGCGCTGCCGCTGTCGGCCCGTGCCGCGGCCAACGTGAAGATGATGATCCCCGCCAACCCCGGCGGCGGCTGGGACACCACCGGCCGCGCCCTGGGCAAGGCCCTGCAGGACGCCAAGGTGGCCGACAGCGTCAGCTACGAGAACAAGGGCGGCGCCGCCGGCGCGCTGGGCCTGGCCCAGTTCGTCAACGCCAGCAAGGGCGACCCGAACGCGCTGATGGTGATGGGCGCCGTGATGCTGGGCGGCATCATCACCGGCAAGCCGCCGGTGAACCTGTCGCAGGCCACGCCGATCGCGCGCCTGACCAGCGAATACAACGTGTTCGTGCTGCCGTCCAACTCGCCCTTCAAGACCATGGCCGACGTCGTCGCCCAGCTGAGGAAGGACCCGGGCAGCGTCAAGTGGGGCGGCGGCTCGCGCGGCTCCACCGAGCACATCGCCGCGGCCATGATCGCGCAGAAGGTCGGCGTCGATCCTTCCAAGATCAACTACGTCGCGTTCCGTGGGGGCGGTGAGGCCACCGCCGCCATCCTGGGCGGCAACGTCACTGTCGGCGGCAGCGGCTTCTCCGAGTTCGCCGA
>Ga0247819_10000484_pt1 | contig 23654 bp, 17 predicted proteins | sample 13C_Xylose_Day6_FD_193428 | JGI IMG/M metagenome (GOLD analysis project Ga0247819, IMG submission 193428) | Soil microbial communities from agricultural site in Penn Yan, New York, United States - 13C_Xylose_Day6 | ecosystem: Environmental > Terrestrial > Soil > Agricultural land | place: USA...
CGCCACCTGCGCGGCGTAGAGACTGTCGAGCGGGGCGAAAGCCGGAGGGAATTTACTGAATTTCAGGCACAAAAAAAGACGTCAGAGGACGTCTTTTTTCTATTTGGTGGGCCGGGGTAATTTGAACAGGCCCTGTATGCTATTGATTTAAAATAAAAATATACTACTGAATTTTGTAGTGGAATACTGTTTGGAATGCCATCGGCTGAGGACTCCACCGGTTTGCACTGCAAATGAGGTTACCTGTAAGTGAGTCATCTGCAGTTGTAGTTCAGTGCGACGCAATCTGTCGTTCCCCCATGAGCATGCTCCAGCCATCGAACAATGGAGGGTGTCACGTGCTGAAAAATATTCTGGCTGCTGTCGGGATCGTTGTTATCGCCAAGAAAGGATATGAGGTGTATCGGCAGTACAAGTCAATGGAGGCGGAGTGTGAAGTCTTACGCAAGGGGCAAAGGGGGGCTTAGTGTCGCCCTCTCGCAACCCGTTCCCGGAACTGACTCAATGCGTGACGCGCTGTGTCACGCATTGAGTCAGTAGATGTTAGATCACTCATACAACCAAGGCTTCAACTGATCCAGGTTCTTCACCACGATCTGCTGTGCGGCGGGTTTGGGGTCGAGTTTCTTCGGATCGATCTGAAAGCGTTGTAACACGTACTTGACCAACGCCCTGCGTGTTGGAATGACCAGCACACCATCCTCCATCCCGAAGTCGGCTTCGATGATCGCCTTCTGCTCCGGCTTGAGGCGTGAGTCGGGCTCGATGATCACGGCCACTTCGGTGTTCCAGTCTTCGTCGTCTCCGATGAGGTTCTCGGTCTTGCGCTCGAACTCCGGTTGGCCGCGCAAACGACTCAATACAAAATCCCGGTACTCACGATTCTTCTCGCAGTACGCCCGAACATGCCAGCGCATGCCGGTGTAAATCAGCGTGTGCGGCGCGATCAGGCGAGATTCCGGTTTCGGGTTGGCGAGCGAAACGTACTCGATTTCAATCACCTCGCTATCGCGGCAAGCCTTGAGCAGCGGGCGCAACACTTCGGGCCGAATCGTCCGGTCCGGCACTTCCAGGACCATGGTGTGTGCGTAGGCTAGTGCCAGGCCTTCCACATGCGGTGCGCGAGAATGGGTCTGGTTCAGCAGGTGCAGATAGGCGTTGGCGCTGTCGTCAATGAACCGCGGCTTGAACTGCTTGCTTGGTACATAGCCCTTGAGATGCTTGTCATATGTAAGATTTTTAGGCGCATGGTCCGTTATGTAGGTGTTGATGTCCTTCGACGCCTGCTGACGACTGATCCCGAAGCTCTGGATCAGGTGCCCTGTGGTCAGGCGGCCCTCCCACCATGCAACGGTTTCGATTAAACGATAGCGAAGTGCCAGATCCCAGCGGACTTGTTTGATGTCTTGTGTGCGTTTCATGACCACTCCATCTGCTCGTTTTGTTTACCTGTATAAGTCTACATTCTAGACCTGTCGCTAATCACTACATATCTTGTCTCTGTCTTCGAAGTCGTTCGAACTCACAAGGGAAATGGATATGAACACGTTGGACTTGGTTTCGACAGGTGCGCTGGCGTTGCTCGGGCTGATCCTGTTGATCTTGTTGTTCCAGTACCTGCGGCTGCGTGGCATCTGGCAGATGATGCTTGTCTGTCGGACTGCAACTCGCTGGGCCCGAATCTGGGAAATGGAAAACAAGGAACTGCGCTCTGCTCTCAGAGCAGAAAAAGCACATGTCGAGCAGCTGAAAAGAAAGATGGTGCTGCTGCAAGCATTGATTCCGACACCATAAGGAAGCAGACATGAATAGGCTCGAACGAATCAAAGGCTGTTTGCTGGGCGGCGCTGTCGGTGATGCTCTGGGCGCACCCGTCGAGTTTCTCGAATGGTCGGCCATCGAAGCGAAATTCGGTCCGTCCGGGATCGTCGATTTTGTTCCTGTCTGCGGCATCACCGGTGCCATCACCGACGACACGCAAATGATGCTCTTCACTGCCGAAGGCCTTCTGCGCGCTTACGTTCGCGGCAGCTCCCGTGGCATCTGTCATGTGCCCAGCATCATCCATCACTCGCTGCTGCGCTGGTTGCTCCCCCAAGGCTACCGGCCGGCAACGTCAGTCAGCCGGGATGGTTGGCTCATCAAAGAGCGCTTGTTGTGGTCGAGAAGAGCACCGGGCAACACCTGTCTCAGCGCATTAAAAGCGAGCAAGTGCCTAGGTGTTCTCGCTGAAAACAACAGTAAGGGCTGTGGCGCGGTCATGCGCGTCGCACCCTGCGCCTTCTTCGGCAACGCGTTCGATTACGCCGCAGAATCCGGTCGCCTAACCCACGGTCACCCAACGGGCTACCTTGCGGCAGGCCTGTTCGCCGACATCCTACAGCGCATGGCTGACCGGCAGGAAAGCCTCGAACGCGCCCTCACAGAAAGCCTTGCCACCCACGGCGACAAAACAGGTCTGGAAGAAACCCGCACCATCCTTGAACGCGTGTTGTTCTACTTCTACGAGGGCTATCTCCCCACGCCACAACGCATCGATGAGCTCGGTGGCGGTTGGGTCGTTGAAGAAGCACTCGCCATCGGTATCTGGTGCGCCCTTACCGCCACTTCATTCGAGCAAGGCGTTATCAGCGCCGTGAACCATAGCGGGGACAGCGACAGCACCGGAATGATTGCAGGGCATTTTTTGGGGATCCAATACGGTTCCGCCGCTATCCCGGCGCGGTGGTTTGAAGGGGTGGAACTGAGAGCGGTGATCACACAGATTTCCGAGGATATCGATGAAGTGCCACGTCGCTACTCCGGCGGTGTCAGCGCGAAATACGATGAAATGTGGAGGCGTTATCCGGGATGATCCTTGCTACATGCGGCTTATGTCGATTTGACATCACGCCTCCTAAGAAAGAAAGTGTGCAAGACCTGCTAAGGACAGTAAGTGATAATGGCATTTTCCCCAATTAGCCCCTTCTTCTTTGTGTTCGACAAACAGGAAGATCAGTGGCGTGTAGCAACAAGTGATGCCATGACTACCCAGCAGTCTCTGACCAATTTCGGCTTTAAATTCGGCAAAAGCGGGGCGCACGACTCGCGCACCATGATGCTGCCTGAGTTGCGAGCGCTTTTTTCTCGTACCGATATCAATACAAGTCGGCAGCAGTATCGCGAGCATATCGTTGATCTTAACTGCCTGGACAAGCCCACCAGCAGCGCCCGAAAACTCACCGCCGGTCACTTAGTTGATCTCTATGGCTTGTCTGAAGACATCCCAATGTTCCGGATTTTTCGGCGTCTCTGGGAACTACGTCCTGAGGGCCAACCCTTGCTGGCCCTACAATTAGCGGCGGCTCGTGACCCTCTGTTTCGTCTGTCCGTGCCACTGATACTGGAGTTGCAACCGGGTGAGCCGTTGCAGCGTGAACAAACCGAAGCCGTACTGATGGCCCAGGATCCCAATCGCTTCAGCCCTTCGTCGCTCAAATCCTTTGCCCAGAACATCAATGGCAGCTGGACCCAGGCGGGTTTTCTGCAAGGGCGAATCAAGAAGAGCCGAGCCGAGCCGATAGTCACAGAAATCAATGTCGCCTTCGCTCTGTTCCAAGCCTACCTCAATGGCCTAAGCGGACAACGGCTGTTCAGTAATGAGTGGTGTAAATTGCTCGATTGCCGTTTTGAACGACTGCTGGAGTTGTCGCGCCTTGCCTCCCAGCGTGGACTGATCACTCTCAAACACTCTAGTGAGGTCATCGAAGTGGACTTTCCCGATTTCCTCACTTCAACCGAAAAGGCCTGGCTCCATGAGTAGTCGTCTGAACAAACTGGTCAAGAACTTTGCCCATCATATCGGATTGCCCTGGCAGGCCGGTTTGTCCCATGAGCAACGGGTGTTGTTTGCCGTCTACCACAAAGAGGACGAGCTAAAACTGCGTGCGCGTATCGAAGAATTCAAGGTCGCTACTGAAGGGGCTCGGCACCTCTGGCTGCCGCTGGATATCACCAATGCCTTTGCCAATTGGATGGCTGCCGAAGAGTACCGGGACTCTTACTTTGCCGACCCCAATGACCTCATCGGCAACTACCCGGACTTCATCCATGACCAGCTCGAATGTCTTCAGCAGCAGATCGTCGAGCAGGCTGATGCCAACACCGTGGTAGCCCTTATCGGCTGTGGCGCCTTGTTTGGCTTCGGCTCGGTCGCCGGATTTGTCAAAGAGCTCTCCGTACATGTTCCTGGTCGCCTGCTGGTGCTTTTTCCGGGCGAGTACATCGATAACACATACCGCCTGCTGGATGCCCGCGACGGCTGGGGCTATCACGCCACAGCGCTGACCGCCGACAACTGAATAGCTGTTTTGCTTTAAGGGACTAATTATGTTGAACCGCGATATTTACTTGAACGACCCGTTAGAAAACGATCTGGCCAACAACGGTGTAGCTGAGGTTAAGGACGATCTGTCCGAGCAGGCGCTCAACACCCTGCGCTACGAGTTGAAAACCTTTGTTTGCGAAGGTGAATACCAGGCCGGCATGGACAAGATCCTCTCCACCTACCTGCGCAACCTCGGCAGTAACCACGAACAGCCGGGCGTATGGATCAGCGGGTTTTTTGGTTCCGGTAAGTCGCACATGGCGAAAATGCTGCGCACACTTTGGATTGATCAGACCTTCCCCGATGGCGTCACCGCGAGGCATATCGCTAATCTGCCGCAGAATGTCTCTGATTATTTTAAAGAGCTCAGTGTCCAGTCACGTCGCTACGGCGGATTGCATGCCGCCTCTGGCACTCTCGGTGCAGGTGCCAACAACAATGTTCGATTAGCCTTACTCGGCATTATCTTTAAGTCAGCCGGCTTGCCCGAGCAGTATCACCAAGCGCGCTTTGTGCTCTGGCTCCAGGAGCAGGGCTACTACGAAATAGTCAAACAGGCAGTGGAAGAAACCGGCAAGCCCTGGGAGCGCGAGCTGAGCAAACTCTACGTTTCGCCTTTGATCGCCAACGCTCTGCTCAAGGCCTATCCCGGCATGGCAAGTGATGCTCAGGGCGTCCACCAGTTGCTCAAAGGCCAGTTCCCCACGGTCACAGACGTCACCAATGACCAGATGGTTCAGGCTGTTGCTGATGCTTTGGAGCAGAACGGTGAGTTCCCGCTGACTTTAGTTGTGCTGGACGAAGTACAGCAATACGTTGGCAGCGATGTCGATCGTGCGCATATGGTGCAGGAGGTAGTGGAGACCTGCTGTAAACATTCTGCTTTCGGCAACCGACTGCTATTTGTTTCTACGGGCCAGAACGCTCTGTCCGGTATGGCAAACCTGCAACGTTTAATGGGCCGCTTCCAGATTCCCATTATGCTTAGAGATACCGACGTAGAGTCAGTGATCCGCAAGGTCATTCTGCAAAAGAAAGAGTCCGCTCGTGCTGAGCTGCAGAGTTTACTCACCAAACACCTAGGCGAAATCTCCCGGCATCTGCGGGGTACCAAGGTCGAGTACCATCAGGATGACGAAAAAGTCATGCTCGCCGACTACCCACTGTTGCCAGTTCGCCGGCGTTTTTGGGAGAAAGTGCTGCGGATCGTCGACACCACTGGCACCGTTTCTCAGTTGCGCAATCAACTCAAGGTCATCCATGAGGCGGCTAAAGCCACCGCTGACAAGGCACTGGGAAATATCGTGCCTGGTGACTTCATTTATCAGCAGATTGCACCCAATTTGCTGCAAACCGGGGTCATCTCCAAGGAAGACTACGAGCGAATTGCCGAGCTTTCTGCCGGCTCGGCCGATCAGCAACTGCAGTCCCGATTACTTTCGCTCATTCTGCTGATTGGCAAGTTGCCGACTGATTCAGTGGCAGACAGCGGGGTGCGTGCGACGTCCGACATGCTCGCCGATCTACTGGTGGACGATCTCAACCAAGGTAAGGACGAACTCCGTGCGCGGATTCCTGGCCAACTGGAAGTCATGGACAAAGCTGGTCAGTTAATGGCAATGAATACCAGTGCTGGTGTTGAGTATCGCTTGCAGACTCAGGAAAGCGCCCAGTGGTATGACACCTTCCGTCAGCAGGAAGCAGATCTGCGCGGCAATATGCAGCGCGTTGAGAACTATCGCATCGACCTGCTGCATAAACAGATCAAATCCGAGTTGGCCAAGGTGCGCGTTACTCAGGGCGTGAGTAAGGAAATCCGCCAGGTCATTGCCTGTTTTGATGCTGAAGTACCCAACGATGCTAGCCAGAAGATTTACCTTTGGGTGCAAGATGGCTGGAGTCTCAACGAAGCTTCGTTTCTTGCTGAAGCACGTAAGGCCAATCCGGATCTGCCGACTATTTACCTTTACATCCCCGCTCGAAACCGTTCTGAGCTAAACAACGCCATCATTCATCAGCAGGCTGCCGATGCGACCCTCAGTCTGCGAGGTATCCCCAATACTGAAGCAGGGACCGACGCGCGTAGGGCAATGGAGACTCGTCAGCGCGATGCGCAAAAACAGGTCGAGCAACTGCTAAAAGAAATCCTCTCGGGTGTGCAGGTGCTGCAGGCTGGCGGTGCGGAAGTAGACGGCAATGCCATTGCAGAGCGTATTCAGAACGCCGCTCAGGCCTCTGTCGTGCGACTGTATCGCGAGTTTGATCTCGCCGACAGTCCACACTGGAGCAAGGTCTACGAGCGGGCACGCAAGGATGGCGGGCAGAACGCCATGGAAGCTGTTGGCTTCAGTGGTGACACCGAAAAGCATCCAGTTTGCGCCGCTATCCTGCGTTTCATCGGAAGCTCCAAGAAAGGCAACGAAATCCGAGACAACTTCCTCGCTGCCCCGTGTGGTTGGCAGCAGGACACCATCGACGGTGCGCTCTTTGCTTTGGTTGCCACGGGTGTATTGCGCGCCACTGATGCCAGTGGGAAACCGCAAACCGCCCAGACCCTGGAACGGCAGAAACTAACCCAGAGTACCTTTCGCCCGGAAACGGTCACTATCCGCCCTGTGGATCTAATCAAAATTCGCGGCCTGATAAGCTCTCTGGGGATCGACTGCCCTCCAGGTGAAGAACAGGTCCGTCTGCCGGTACTTATCAATCTGGCGCGCGAGCTGCATAACGCCGCTGGTGGAGAAGCCCCGGCTCCGACCCGTCCGGACGCCAAGCTGATAGATGACATTGCTAAAGAAAGTGGCAACACCCAGCTCAAACTGGTGATCGACCACAAAGACCAGATCAAACCCTTGCTTGATGCCTGGCGTGCCCAGGGCGAGCAATTGCGTGCCCGTCGCAGTGACTGGGATCTGCTACAAACTTTGCTGCGTCTGAGCAAGGGTCTTGCTTTCCACGACAAGCTACATACCGAAGTCGAAGCCATCAAGAGTAACCGCAGTTTGCTGGCTGACCCCAGTCCGCTCGACAACTTGATTAGCAACACCGTTAACCAGTTGCGCGATGCCATTAGCCACCATTTTCGTGCCTACCTGGGCGAGTACCGAAAGCGTCATGCCGAACTCGTTGTTGACAGTCACTGGCAACAGTTGCCCGCTAGCCAGCAGCAAGAGTTGCTGGCCCGTCGCAATCTGGTTGAGCCCTCTGAACTACTACTCGGTAGCCGTGAGGAAGTGGTCGACAGTCTTGAAAGCGCCAGCCTGGAACAGTGGAGCGATCGTAAGGATGGACTGGCTGCCAAATTTGAAAGTGCCCGCCAAGAGGCCGTCAAGCAGCTGCAACCCAAGGTGCAGCATGTGTCCTTGCCCAAGCGTACCTTCGATAGCGAAGCTCAGATTCGGCAGTGGCTGGTCGAAGTTGAAACCGAGCTACTGGCCAAGCTGGCTGAAGGCCCAGTGATGGTGTAACCCGCCAAGTAACATCAACTGGCTCCAAGACGGCAACGCCGCACAGCGGCTTATCCACCGAAATTGACCCCGTAGGTTGGGTGAGTAGCTGATCGGCCAACCCCACTGATACCCCGCACCCTGCTGCGGCAAGGAAGTACCTGTACATGCGCCACGCCCTCGAAAAGAAGCTTCGCAAGCAACTGGAAATCACAGTGATCAAGGCACGCGAGATCGCCGAGCAGGGCGCTCTCGAAGCTCTGACTCGCCTGAGTGTCGGCGAAGCCAAAGCAGCCGATTACCTCGATGATCAACAGCGTGCCCTGCGCAACCGCTTGCGCGCACATGGTCGTCAGCTAGGGGACGAGCGCGGCAGTAACGGTCAGCAGCAGATCGAGCGCCTGTGCGTGGAAATCGCCTATGAACACTGGCACCGTATGCTCTTCGCTCGCTTCCTCGAGCAGAACCACCTGCTGATGTATGACCAGCACACAGCGTTAACCCTTGAAGAGTGCCAGGAACTGGCTCCCGACGAAGGTTGCGCTAATGGCTGGGAACTGGCGGGTAAGCTAGCCTCCCGGATGTTGCCGCAGGTGTTCCGCGAGGGCTCCCCGGCATTGTCAGTTTCCCTTGCATTCAACCATGTTCGCGATTTGGAGAAGCTGATATCCGGCCTTAATCCCCAAACCTTCCAGGCCAGCGATAGTTTGGGCTGGGTCTACCAGTATTGGCAGGCGAAGAAAAAGGATGAGGTCAATGCTTCCGGAGTAAAAATCGGCGCTGACGAACTCTCGCCTGTTACTCAGTTATTCACCGAAGCCTATATGGTGCAGTTTCTGCTGGATAATAGCCTCGGGGCCTGGTGGGTCACCCATTATCCACAACACCGTCACCTTCTACCGCTCACCTACCTACGCACCCTCCCTATAGGCGCGAGCTTACTCACGAACAATGCAAGCAATGATCACCCAGCTGCCGGTACCTTCGACGGTTGGCCAAAGCATCTTTCCGATTTCAAGATGCTTGACCCCTGCTGCGGTTCGGGCCATTTCCTGGTCGCTATCTTCCTGATGTTGGTGCCCATGCGTATGGCTGCCGAAAGGCTGAGCCCAGATGAGGCCATTGACGTCGTGCTTAGCCAGAATTTGCATGGTCTTGAGCTCGATCAGCGCTGTGTTGAGCTAGCGGCTTTTGCGGTGGCCCTGGAAGCCTGGCGCTATCCCGGTGGTAGCGGATACCGCAACCTACCCGAATTGAATATTGCGTGCGTTGGTCAGCGTATCCAGACCCCGCGCGAACAGTGGCTGGGCGTCGCTGGAGCTAACCCTGAGCTTCAGGCTGGTATGGCCCGGCTCTACGACACTTTTAGTGATGCGCCCATTCTTGGCTCGCTGATCGATCCGTCCCGTAGTCTCAAGGGCGATCTGCTCACTGCTGATTGGTCAAAGGTACAGCCATTGCTGGCCAGAGGTCTCGTAGTGGGAGACTCGGATGAAGAAGATTTGCATGAAGCGACGATTAGTGCGCAAGGTTTGGCTAGAGCGGCAGACCTGTTGGGGCATCGTTATCACCTGGTGATTACAAATGTGCCTTATCTACTGAGAGCTAAGCAGTCTGGAATATTGAGAGAGTTTTGTGAGCGTTATTACGGCTTTGCTAAGAGTGATCTCGCGAACGTCTTTCTTGAACGCTGCCTTGAGTTGGCTGTAAATAAAGGTACTGTGCAGGTCGTTATGCCACAAAATTGGCTTTTCCTTGGGCGTTATAAGGAACAGCGGGAATACCTGCTAAAGGAGGTTAAGTGGGATCTCTTGGCTCGGTTGGGCTCTGGCGCGTTTGATACAATTAGTGGTGAGGTGGTTAATGTAATATTGCTAACGCTGACAAGTGACAGGCCGCCAGAGGCGTACAAGTTGTCGGGTTTGGATGCTAGTTCGCTGCGCTCAGCGAAAGAAAAGGAAAAGTTGCTGTGTAATGCGGATTTGATACAAGTTAGCCAGAAGGGGCAGCTAGATAATCCCGATGCACGGGTTGCTTTGGAGGAGGTCTCTCATCTATCTGAGTTACTTGAGAAGTATGCAATTTCGATGCGGGGCATTGTTTCAGGCGATGGTGAAAAGTGGATTCGCTTTTTCTGGGAACCTCAAGAGCTTAGCCAAAAATGGCGATTTCAGCAAAGTGTTCCTGCTGTATCCACGCATTTTTCTGGTAAAGAGCATGTTATCGATTGGGGTAGCCATGGAAAAGGGATGCTTAGGCCTGGTACAGAAAATATGGCGTACGGTAATAAGGGTGTTGCGCTTGGTCAAATAGGAAATCTCCCTGCAACTCTTTATTGTGGGGCTCTTTACGATAATAATACTGGTGTAATTGTTCCGAAAGATGAAAGACACCTTGCTCCTATTTGGTGCTATTGCTCTTCGGTCGAGTTCAAGGAAGCTGTCCGAAAAATTGATCAGGCTTTGAAGGTGACCAACGCTAGTTTAGTAAAAGTCCCTTTCGATCTTGTTCATTGGCAAGGAATCGCTGATGAACTTTACCCAGAGGGTCTACCTAAGCCAGGTTCAGATGATCCCACCCAATGGATCTTTCATGGCCACCCGCAGCCCGCTACTGAACCATTGCAAGTTGCTGTCGCCTGTCTGCTTGGGTTCCGTTGGCCGGCGAAAACGCACGCAGAGATGGAACTGTCCGACGATGCGCGCGCCTGGACCGCACGTAGCGTTAGTCTGGACGCGTTTGCCGATGATGACGGTATCGTTTGCCTACCTCCCGTGCGCGGAGAAAAAGCCGCTGCCAACCGATTGGAAGCTCTTCTAGAGGCCGCCTTTGGAAGCGACTGGACACCTCAGCGCCGTAATCAGTTGCTGGAGCACGTAGGCGCTAAGAGCCTAGATGCCTGGCTACGTGACAAGTTCTTCGAGCAACATTGCAAAATTTTCCATCACCGTCCCTTCATCTTCCATGTCTGGGACGGGCTCAAGGATGGCTTTAGTGCTCTGGTCAACTATCAAAAGCTCAACCGCGCAAACTTTGAGCGTCTTATCTTTACTTACCTCGGCGACTGGATTCGCACTCAGCAGCACGGAGTAGAAAAGAAACTTGATGGGGCCGATGTGCGCCTCGCCGCCGCGCTAAACCTCAAGGCTCGACTTGAACGCATCCTCGAAGGTGAAGCGCCCTACGACATTTTTGTCCGTTGGAAGCCTCTGACCGAACAAGCTATAGGGTGGGACCCCGACCTTAACGACGGTGTGCGTCTCAACATACGCCCATTCATGACTGCCGAGGTCCTGCGCCACAATAAAAAGCCAAAACTCAACATAGAGTGGAAAAAAGATCGCGGTAACGACATCCCTAGCGCCCCTTGGTTTACCTTGGGCCTGCAATACGGCGAAAAAGAAGGCGCCCGCATCAACGACCACCACCTGAAGTTGGCTGAAAAGAAAAAAGCGTGATAGCCGCAGTAAGCATGCTGTTGGTTGTTTTTTATGCACCAATACTTAATAGGGAGATTTTATGGTCTGGCGAGTTGTGGCTGGGATAGCAGGTTTCGCGGTGGCTGGCGTTTATGGATGGATGAAAAGAGACGAAATCGTAGAGATGACAAGTGATCTTTGGGACTCTCTGATTCTTAGATTGAAAGGCAAAAAAATTGCAGTTCTTGGCGCGCGAGGCTCTGGGAAAACAACCTTGCTGACCTTTTTGTCGAAAGGAGAGCTTCCCGCAGAAACCGCCCAGACCATTATGGCGTCTTCTGTTTCTGCTCGTAGATTCTCCCTGAAGGACCTCAATCTTGATCTTAAAGAGACGAGAGATTTACCCGGAGGCGAAGGAGCTTTTGATGACTGGAAGAAACTTCACGATGAATCAGACTATGTGATCTACCTGATTAAGTCCGCAGGGCTCGACAAGGATCGTATTGCTTATGATTTAAAAAAAATCAACGAGTGGCGGTCGGCTGAAAAATGCAAATCTAAATTTTTAATAGTAGCTACGCACATGGATCTAGACAGCGCTTATATGGCACTGAAGCCTCAGGAGTGTGGCGACTTTTTTGATCGATTTGTAAACGATCTGGGACGCTGTCTGGCCCCGTTCAAAACCCCACCGGCGGTGATTCTTGGAAGTTTGGAAAGCCAGAAACATACGGAAAAGTTGGTGAGTGAGATTATTGGTTGGATGAATCATGCCTAGGGTTAAGGTTTGTTTTGCCCAGGCGTTGGATAACTCTGCTCCGGATCATATTGTCTGGGATGGTCAAACGTTACCCGTTCAGTCAGAGCGGGAGCGTAGCCTAGCCTGCACATTAGTCTCGTCGGTGAGTATGGCAGGTGAAAAACTCTATGAGATGGAGGGTGTTCGCTTGTTTTTGGCAGGGCCTCTATTTGTGCTTGAGGTGATGCCTCAGGAGCGCGATGTTGCTAATCGCGCTGCACCAATCGCTATTTGTATTGAGCGGGATGACGACGACACTGCTATGACGATCGTAGACGTCGTCCAGAGTTTTGCAGAGTCGATAGGGCGGACTATTACGGCTGATCGCATGAGTTCAGTGAAGATGGCCTTGGATACGCTAGCAAAAAAAAAGCGACCCAGAGGCTGCCTGGTACCGTTTCTTTAAGCTTGCCATCAGGCATGAAGCTAGAGACTTTCGTTAATTTATCTTACGAGGTTGTTATGAATGACAGCATTTTTCCGGGCTTTCACGGCGCGCGCCGAGCGGTAGTCGTACTTAAACAAAACGATATTCGAAGCAGCCGTAATGACCTTTCGTATGAGGAAAAGCAGTTTCTTTTTGATGATGAAGCATTCGTACTTAGTTACCCGCCACCTTCAGATAGTCCGGCTTTGCCGCGAGCATTAATGAATATCATCGACTCTGATCTGGCTCGACCTGGGCTGGTGTTGGTTCAAAGTCCTTATGATCGCGATGCGTATGTTGAACTGGAAAAGGCTGCCGAGGCGTTTGCTATCGAAAAAATGCGTCATTTTTCCAGATTATGTCAGCTGCTAGGGGCCAGTTTTGTTGAGGCTGAGCAGGTTGAAGTTAAAAGAGGAACCGAATCTGCGGTCTACAGCGTTAAGGGAAGTGCCGGACCCGTAAAGGCGGAGGGTAAGGTTTCTACTGACGAAGAGCAGAGTCTGAGTCGGAAGTTTTCAATCAGAAGTATTTTTCCGGGAAAGGCGCCAGATGGAGAAGGTGCTGAAAAATTCCTGCGCAGTAAAAATCTTTTTGGCGATACCGTGATGCGGCAGTTGCTAGAGCAATGTTCGGATGTCTCCAATCGCCTTCTGGAGCAGCAGGTGACTATCAGTCTTTCAAGCGAAACGAAGAGCACTCTCGGCGTTGTGGGTAAGCTCAACCTGCCTACTAAATTTGGTATTTCGGCAGACTGCAAGAGAATAGCTACTAGTAGCGAAGAGTATTCGCTGACATTGCTGGTTAAATTTGAAAGCTGACGGTTTTTCACGGTTTTGGCATTTACTAAAGGTGTTCCGGAATGAGCAAGAAAATCAGTGGTGCCGAGTACCCGTTGGCCAAGATATTCAGTTCCGAATTCGACTATGTGATCCCGCCGTACCAACGGCCTTACGCCTGGACAAGGGATCAGGCGGGGGAGCTGTTTGACGATCTTTATGATTTCTTCGAGAAGGAAGTCGAGGACAGTTACTTTTTGGGCTCCGTGGTCCTGATCAAGGATGAGGGTAAACCGTTGGCCGAGGTTATAGATGGTCAGCAGCGCCTGACCACGCTGACTATTCTGCTGGCTACGCTTACCTCGCAACTTACCGGAGACAATTTCTCGTCGTTTTACAGCTTCATCCGAGAGCCTGGAAATGTAGCCTTGAAGTTGAATCCCAAGCCGCGGCTGGCCCTGCGCGAGCGCGATCGAGCCTTCTTTGCCCAACATGTCCAGGGGCTGAGGTTCGATGACTTGACGAAGATCGATCCAGCGCAGTTGGAAAACGAGTCTCAGCGCAACATCCAGGGGAATGCCCGGTTGCTACTGGAGCGTTTGGCGACAAAATTTACAGGCAACGAGTCAAGCCTAGTCGATTTTGGCTCCTTCCTGCTCATGCGCTGCTTTTTGGTGGCCGTGACGACGCCGAGTCAGCAGTCGGCGTTCCGGGTGTTTTCCGTGCTGAACAATCGCGGGCTGGATCTATTGCCTACGGACATTATCAAGGCGGAGGTGATCGGCAAGCTGGCTGAGGATAAGCGCGATGATTTCAATGATCGTTGGGAGGAATTGGAGGTCGCCACCGGTCGTGATGGCTTCAACGAACTGTTCGGTCATATTCGCATGATTTACGCCCGCTTCAAGGCGCGGCGGATGCTGCTGGAGGAGTTTCGGGAGCATGTGCTGAACAAGGTAGAGTCGTCCGAGGCACTGATCGATAAGATAGTTACTCCCTACGCTCAGGCGTATCTGGTAGCGAAAAATGCACAGTACGTGTCGTCTACTAATGCCGGGAAGATTAATGAGCTGTTTACCTGGCTGAACAGGATCGACAATTCCGATTGGGTGCCGGTCGCAATTGCCTTCTTGGCCCGTCATGGTAGCGATGCGAATACAGTTTTGGATTTCGTCACCCGTCTGGAACGATTAGCGGCCTATCTGCATATCACGGCGCGGAATGTGAACCAGCGTATCGAGCGCTACGCGCACGTTCTGGAGGACATCTTTAAAGGCGTGCTTTTCGATCGTATCGAGCTGACCCCGGGGGAGTGTGTCTCTATGCTCAGGGAGCTGGATGGCAATGTGTACGAGCTGACAGCTCGTAGGAGGAATTACTTGATTCTGCGTCTGGATTCCTTTGTTTCTGCGATGTCAGCCAACTACACGCCCAACGTACTGACTATCGAACACGTGTTGCCGCAGACTGTCGATGCGAACAGTGAGTGGGCACTGACATGGCCCGATGTTGATGAGCGAGCTCGCTGGCTGCATCGTTTGGCCAACCTAGTACCACTGACGCGAGCACGTAACTCAAAAGCGTTAAACTATGACTTCGATAGGAAAAAGTCGGCATATTTTGCCGGCAATAGTGGTGTTAACGCCTATGCCTTGACCAGTCAGGTACTGCACGAGGCTGAGTGGACTCCTGTGGTTGCGGAACGTCGTCAGAAAAGCATGCTTGAGGTGCTCAAGCGGGACTGGCGATTGGTGTAATGGTAATCATCCTCCTACAGATCGAATAAGGGACGGATTCCGAACCCTGGTGAAGTTGAATACGGTCACGTTCAATGTGGGTTGGTGAGCAACGTATTCGCTCTGGAATGCAAACGTCACGAGAAAAAGCTATCGGCATACTTCGAGTCTTAAAGGTGGCTGGTGGAAGTGTTTTGATCGCCTGGCTCCGCTTCAGATTTTGGGTCTTGGATTGTAGATGTGGCGCTTGCCCCGAGGATAACTGGTGTTTTGAAAGCTTGAAGCGCAATGGATCATCCCTCAGGATCTGACGATGCTGACGACCGGCCAGTACATATGGATTGCGAGCAACAGTAATGAAAGTAATTGAAGCCCTGATTAAAAGCCTGCGTTCAGCAGCGCTGTACAACGCGAGTGCTCAGGTTGCGCCAGCGGCAATCCTTTGGACTGACAAGGAGCGTGAGTGGCTACCGGTAATGACTCAGTTGCAGAGCGCATTACCCGAGCTTTTCTGTCTAGGTAGCTATAAGCCAGAGCGTCGGCAAGGTCCGGCCATCTGGCTCAAATGCGTGCTTGCTGATGCTTTGCCTGAAGTTTCATTGCCTGCTGGTCTCATTCCAATTATCTATTTACCTGGCGTCAGTCGTCAGGATCTTCGAGCAATTTCAGCCTGTCCAGCCGATTTGCAGCCTTTGGCTGAATTGCAATATCGCGGAACCTTATGGAGCCAGATAAATGCCAAGGACTGGACGCTTAATGCATTTCTTGTTTCTCGCAATGGCGGTCTGGCGTTGGATGTGGCTCAAGATGGCAAGACCCAAGCGGCTTTGTTGCGTGCTTTAGAGCCGTTATTGGACAGTGAGATAGCGCAATTACAGAACCATCGGCTTGAGGCCAGTGATTTCAATCAGTTGCTCAGTACCGATGCGGTGCGAGACGTCTTGACCTGGATGTCCGATTCCAAGGCCGTACAAGAGAACTGGGCTGGGCCGCGTTGGGAAGCATTTGTAGGGATTTGTCATAGCGAGTTTCAGGTCCACCCTGAGCGCGACGGAGACCTAGTCGCTGCAGAAAACTTCTGTGGTCGGTTGGGGGCCTGGGCGAGGGTCTGGGAGCGCTTTGCCGAAAATACGGCGGCTTATTCTCGTTTGCCAGCCTTATTAATGCGCTGTCAGCCTGATTTGGCAGCTGATGTGTCGAGTTTCCCAAGCTACAACCACGAGCAAGAAGCTGAGTTGTTGAAACAGCTCAATTCTCTAGTTGGGCAAGGATCGTCCGTGTTACGTCAGCGTCTAATCACGCTTGAACAGCATCATGGCGTGCGCCGGAGTTGGGTGTGGGCAGAAATGGGGTTAGCGCCTTTGGCTCGTCTGCTTGAACCTCTGGTGTTGATTGCCGGGCTGGTTGGCGATAGCGGTCTCTCAGGAACAAGTCCTGAAGAGATGGCTGAGCATTACCGTCACAATTACTGGAAGGTTGATGATGCGATGCTACGCGCCTTGGCAATGGCTCGTGAGCCTTCGTTGCAGGCTGTGGTGCAAGAGTTGCTGAATAACCTATATACCCCTTGGTTGCATGAGACAGCGCTCAACTTTCAGCAGTTAGTGAGGCTTAAAGGGTATCCCGGTAGTCGAGGGGTTAACGAAGCAGTTGCGGCCTACCAGACTGCTGGTGAGGTTGTGTTCTTCGTTGATGGTCTGCGCTACGACGTGGCACAGCGCTTTGCCTTGCAGTTACAGGCGCTGGGAGAGGTTAGGCACGGCTATAACTGGTCGGCATTGCCCTCGGTCACGGCTACAGCAAAAGCAGCGATCTTGCCAATTCACCAACAGCTTACAGGGCGCGATACTGACAGCGATTTTCAGCCCAGCCTGAAAAACGAAGACAAGCCCTTTAGTGGATATTACTTGCGCAAGCTGATGGAAGAGAGTGGTTGGCAGGTGCTTGCAGCTGATGAAAACGGTGATCCTAAAGGGCGTGCTTGGGTACAGACTGGCAATATCGACGAGGCTGGACACACAGATAAGCTGCGTTTGGCTGGCCGCATTGATTCACTCCTGCAGGATGTGTACTTGCGGGTGCAGGAGTTGTTGCAAGCAGGTTGGCGAAAAGTACGGATCGTTACTGACCATGGGTGGTTGCTGACACCCCTGCCTATGAGCAAAGTTGACCTGCCCAAGCATCTCACAGAGATCCGATGGGCACGTTGCGCGGAAATCAAAGATACCGTGCAGACAGGTCTGCCTACGGTCAATTGGTATTGGAGTCCTGCACAAACGATAGCAGTGGCGCCTGGCGCCAGTGCATTCCTGGCTGGTCGTTACTACGACCATGGCGGTCTGAGCCTACAGGAGTGTCTGACCCCAATCCTGGAAGTGATCAACACCGTAGCCCCAGCCAAGAACCTCGCTCTGGCGACGATTACCAAGGTTCAGTGGTTGGGGCTGACTTGCCGAGTTGAAGCGCAGAGTAGCGCTGAAAATCTCCAAGTGGATTTGCGCAGCAGTCCCGCTGATGCGGCGAGCTCGATTGTGCGGTCCAAGGCTCTGAAGGGGGGTAAATGCAGCTTACTGGTGGAGGACGATGAGCAGGTAGGTGCAGCATCTGTGGTGGTGGTTCTGGATGAGGCCGGTAATGTATTGGCACGACAGGCGACTTTGGTGGGAGATGAAGCGTGATTGAACTAGATGTCCTCGACTCGAAGGCCGCGACAGCTTTCGAGGGTTATATCGTGCGCAAAGACCTCGTCCGTACCTTTGCCCGCCAATTTCCGGTGCCTACTTACGTGGTTGAATTTCTGCTGGGGCGTTATTGCGCCAGTACCGATCCGGAGGAGATCGAGGAAGGCATCGAAATCGTTGAACGCCAACTCTCCTCGCGTACCGTCAAGGCTGGCGAAGAGGAGCTGTTCAAAGCTCGTGCCTATAAGAATGGTACGGTTAAGCTGATTGACTTGGTGAGTGCCCGCTTTAGTCAGAAGGACAATGGCTATCTGGTAAGTCTGCCCAGCGTACAACTTAACAATGTGCGTATCGCAGACAAGCTGGTGGATGACAATGAGCGTCTGTTGACCGGTGGCTTTTACGCTGAAATCACGCTGGAGTACGACGCAGCCATTGCAGAAGAGCGAGGCAATCCATTCGGTGTTCAGGATCTGCGGCCAATTCAGCTCTCCAAGCGTGATGTGTTGGACAGCCTGGGTGAGGCGCGCAAGGTATTCAGCAGTGCTGAGTGGAAAGATTTCCTTTTACGCTCCATTGGTCTTGAGCCGGATAATCTGAATCCGCGGGCGAAGGATGCTTTGTTATTGCGCATGGTTCCTTTTGTAGAGCGCAATTACAACTTGGTTGAGCTGGGTCCTCGTGGAACGGGTAAAAGCCACCTGTTTCAACAGGTTTCGCCTTACGCTCACCTGATCTCTGGGGGGAAGGCGACCATTGCCAAGATGTTCGTCAACAATGCTAGCGGCCAGCGCGGCCTGGTTTGCCAATACGACGTAGTCTGCTTTGACGAGATCAGCGGTATTTCCTTCGACTCGAAGGAAGGTATCAATATCATGAAGGGCTATATGGAGTCTGGTGAGTTCAGCCGCGGCAAGGAAAGCATTCGCGCTGATGGTTCACTGGTGTTCGTGGGCAACTTCGATGTGGATGTGGAGCATCAGCAACGTGTCGGACACCTGTTCGGCCCGTTGCCTCCGGAGATGCGTGACGATACCGCCTGGATGGACCGGATTCATTGCTTTCTGCCAGGTTGGGACGTACCGAAGATGAATCGTGAGTTGACCACCGACCATTTCGGCCTGGTCAGCGATTTCTTCTCCGAGTGCCTGAGCCGTTTGCGTTATGAGAGCCGGGTCAGTGTCATGCAAAACCGAGTGCACTTGGGCGGGGCGCTTAGCGGCCGCGACACCAATGCAGTGAACAAGACGGTCTCCGGTCTGCTCAAGCTGCTCTATCCTGATGCCTCCATGGAGGTTTCGGATGAAGATCTTGAGTGGGCCGTTCGGCTGGCGCTTGAGGTGCGTCGCCGGGTCAAGGAGCAGCAAAAACGTATAGGTTCGGCCGAATTTAGGAACACCCACTTCAGCTATTTCATCGGTGACGATGGTGTAGAGAAGTTTGTGGCCACTCCAGAACTGCGCGCCGATAACGAGATTGGCGGTGATCCCCTAGAGCCTGGTCAGATCTGGACCATCAGCGAAGGTGGTGCCGACGCTGACGATAACGTGGGACTCTATCGAATTGAAGTCAATGAAGGGCCAGGTTCAGGAGTAAAAATTCTCAATAACCCGGTGCCCGCGTCCTTTAAGGAGTCGGTACGTTACGCAGAGCAGAACTTGTACGCTAGGGCTGGTCAGTTAATAGGTGATCGTGATCCTCGTGCTCACGAGTTCACCATCCAGCTACGTGCCTTCGATGCTGCAAAGCGCGGATCAAAGTTGGGCATCGCGGCACTGATTGCCATGTGTAGCGGACTGCTGAAAAAGTCCGTGCGTGGCGGGCTTATTGTGGTTGGCGAGATCAATCTGGGTGGATCCATCGAGCCTGTCCATAACCCGGTGACTATTGCTGAGTTGGCGGTTGAAAAGGGCGCAAGCACGCTGCTTATGCCTGTCACCTGTCGTCGCCAACTGCACGATCTTTCTGATGATATGGCGACCAAAATCGACATTCAGTTTTATCAGGACGCGCGAGATGCTTTCTTAAAGGCCATAGTCGAGTAATTGCGTGGATGGACGAGTTTGCTCTCTCAAATAAAAAGGAAGTTTTGGTGATTTTTAATCCCTATAGATAACCTCGCTCTGCCAGCGATACGCAGCCGTCACTTCCCACCATCACATGATCCAATATTTGGGTGCCGACCATGTTGAGGGCATTCTTGAGGGTTGAGGTCAGCGTGCGGTCGGCATGGCTGGGTTCGGGGTCTCCGGAGGGGTGGTTGTGCATTAAGATCACGGCTGCTGCGTTATGTTCCAGTGCTATCTTGACCACTTCCCGTGGGTACACGTTGGCACCATCCAATATACCTGGCGTATTTTTACCTTCAAAACTAATCCAAAGGGATGGAGGGGATGACCGCCCGGAAATTGTTGAGATAGATGAAGTCTGCCTACTCACGATTCGAGCGTCAGATCAGCAACTGCTTTTTTTCCCTAATCGCTTCCAGACCAATGAAGCGGTGAGTCGATAGTAATACCGGGTGGCGGCGGAATGGTCTTTCAAGTGCTGAGTGAGAAACCAACGCACATGCTTGAGCCGCCAACTCCAGGGATTATCTCGTTGCCATCGCTTTTGAATGGCCGCTTGCATGACTCGAGCTTGCCGTAGGTGACGATGCTGCGTGACCTTCGAACCAGTCAGAACGCCGCTCAGGAAAAGCGCCATATCGAAGGGAGTGGTCACGCTCGACCTCCAATGTATGCCGAAACGACATTGATCCGGTTATGCCCGAGCTCAAGGCTGATTTGTAGGCGCGCCTGTCGATCCAGGTCGGGGTCAATGCGATAGCAGTGGCCACCATTGACCGGTGCAGCGTGGCCGGTGAGTTGTTCGTAACGCTCGCAGGCGTAAGCTGCTCGCAGTTCATGAAAACCCTTCAGTCCGTGTTCATGCAGCGTTTCGCGGGCAGGGAGCACGGTCTGTTGCAGGAATGCGGCGTAGCTTTCGTCGCGGACCAGCAAGTTGCGGCTGCCGGTTGGCGATGCCTGACGAGCCAACTGCAGGGCCGCTTTCACCGCTTCATTGGCCTCGATCCATCGCGGCGCTGACGCCCCTGAGCGGCCGCCTTTGGTGCCGTCCTGGATGTTGATGCGACCTAAGTGTTCGGCTTCTCGTTGCAGTCGTGGCAGGTCAGCCAGGATCGCTTCGCGCAGGCGCATACCGGTTGTTCGGGCCAACATCACAATCGCGGCCACCCGTTCGTATTGCTGTTCGCCGAGCACCTCGAGTACTCGCTGCATTTGTTGGTGGTCTTGGCCATCCGGTGCACGGGTGCGTACGTTCGAGCGCTGTTGTCCCAACGCCTGACTCGGGCTGGCGATCCTCACGTCCTGATCACCACGCAGCGCAGCGAGGGTGCGGTTGACGCTGCTCAGGCGGTTCTGCGCGGTGGCGATGCAGAGTTCACCTTGCTGGATCTGCTGGTGCAGGTAAGCGGCGTAGTCTTGCAGCGTCCGGTGATCGATCCGGCGCGCATCGTTGTAACCGGGGCCGTCCTCTGACCGACACCAACGCACAAACGCTTGCCAGCGATCGCTATGCGCTCTGACCGTGGCAAAGTGGCCACCGGCAAACAGATCCTTGAGCGCTTGTGGGCCGGCGTAGCTCAGCTGGCGGCCATAGCCAAAGTTGCGACCATCACGCCGACCGACCAGTGCCATCGTCATCACCGTTTTCGTTTGTTTGCAGAAAGAGCAGCAGGGCTTTCCAGTGGGGGCTGAGCCTGTCCACCTGCTGCCAGTGTGTCGGGCGGACCAGGAGGGCGTTCTCCTGGTGTTCCAGCAGTGCCCCTTCCTCACGCAGTTGTTCGATCAGCAGGGCTATGTCGGCGGGAGCAATTGGTGGTGTGGCGACAGCGGCGACAGTGGCGACAACCCGCGCCATTCCTGGCCTGACGTGTGGCGACAAGGTGGCGACAGAAGCGGCGACACGCCGTGTTTCTGATTGCGATTGATGTTGCGCCTGGTAGCAGCGCACCGCGTCATTGAGGCGAAACATGGCGGACCTCGAACGTTTTGGCATCGCGACTGTTCAGCCAGTTATGCGTGATCAGCTCGACGAGCAGTGTGGCGGTGTGATGGCTGCTCTTGCGGGCAAAGCGAGGGCCGTTGCGATTCAGGTCGCGGATGGTGAATTGGGTCCAGCCTTTTTGCGTCAGCCAGCGCAGCAGTCGATCCGCTTCCTCACGTAAAGTGTTGATTGGCTCTTGTTCGGTCAGGCGTTGGATTTCCGCCAGGTAGTAATCCATCAGTGTTGAGGCGCGTTGAATATGGGCCTCACTCACTACATTCGCATCTTCAATTACCGCGAGCACACCGGCGATGCGCAGCACATTGGCCGTCGCTTTTCCTGCGACGGATTGGACTCCTGCCAGCTCACCGAATTCGCCAGACTGGCATTCGATGGTGTCGTGAATATCAATCCAGGCAGTGCGAGCGCTGGGCGTCAGTTCCAGCCTGGCGGGGTTAAGTGAACCGTCTTTGTACAGCGACAGTGGCTTATCCAGCAGGGCGGTGATGCGCGTTTGGTAGCGCTGGACTTTGGCATCTCGCGTCAGGTCGACTGCCTTGTACAAGCGCTGACCGACCAGACGTTCGGGCCAGCTGATCAGGCAGCGGCCCAGGATGCCTTGGCCTTTGATCACCGAGTCTTTGAGTAGCTGGTTGGCCAAGTAAGGCTGCAACATCAAATGCAGGCTGAGGCGGCGGTCGTAGGCGCGCAGGCTTTCTCCGGCCATAGAGCGCGCCCGGTCGATCGGACTGCCATCCCACAGTGTCGACAAGGTGGTAATCGCCTTAAGCAGGTTCTCTTTGCTCATGGTGCTGCTGCCCAAGAACTGGCCACCTTCATCATTGAACAAGCCCATGCTGGGCAAACCATGGCACAGGCTTTTGATCAACGCTTCGATGGTGGGCTCGGTAATGATCAGTCTCGGCGGTACCGGCTCGGATAGCTCACCGCCTTCCGCCTCCGCGCGTTTCTTTGCGGTTTTGGGTTTCGTCATGATGTTGCTGGCGGCGCGATAGGCTATGAGCTTTTCCGCATACAGGGTCCACTGCTGTCGTTCCCAGTCGCGCGCCGCCTTCAGTGCCAGGTGATCCACCGCGCTTTTTCGATCACCCGAGGACGCCACCGTCAGTAGGTAGAGGGACAATGGATAGGTTCGGCCGTCGAGGTGGACATTGGCATGACCCTGACTCACCAGGGCAGCGCTGGCCAGCACCGATTGTGCAGCCATGGCGCAGGGCACGCCGATCACCTCGGCCAGTCGCTCGACCGCAGGGCCCAACAGTTTCCCGAGTGCTTCGACCGGGTAGGGCAATGGTGCCTGCTGGTATTCCAGCAAGGGTTGTGGTGGCTCGAACGCTTCGCATAGTTGCATCGGTATTCTCCTGGGATAATCGACTTCGTCCTCACTCATCCCGCCACGGTTGTTGAGTGTTATCAGGGATCAAGGCCCCTGCGGCCTGTGAGGGTTGTCCACTCACGCGGGACTGACGGCTCCTTACGACCGGGAGCTTGGGCATCTCATGATCTGGCCTCCTGAGCACCGATAACGGTGGGCGGGTGGAGGCTGCACTGGCTGACGAGTCCGGTGCCGCGAGATCCTGAGTCGGGTAAGGGCTGCGAGGTGATGACCGGGGCATGCCTGACTGTCAGTCAGGGGCAGTCCATTCCTTGGACTGCGGCACCATCATCGGCATCGCTGTTGCGAGTGAGCATTCGGTGTTTGTCACGCCGATTGTCACGAGGGGGAGAGCTGCAAAGGCCCGTGCGAGCAGGGCTGCAGCAGTGTGAGATGCGCCCGTCTCTTTTTTGAAGAAAGAGACGGGCGAAGGGTTGGCGCAAAACGTTGGCCGAGCAGGTTCGTTGCTGCAGGGCTTAAGGGTTAGCGGGTTGCCGCACTAGGCGGATCGTTAAGTAGGCGTCCATCACTCTGGCGAATGACTGTGCGAGCCTCCGG
>Ga0247819_10000485_pt1 | contig 23652 bp, 20 predicted proteins | sample 13C_Xylose_Day6_FD_193428 | JGI IMG/M metagenome (GOLD analysis project Ga0247819, IMG submission 193428) | Soil microbial communities from agricultural site in Penn Yan, New York, United States - 13C_Xylose_Day6 | ecosystem: Environmental > Terrestrial > Soil > Agricultural land | place: USA...
GCGCGCCCGCCTCGGCGAACGCCAGCGCGGTCGCCCGCCCGATGCCGCTGCCCGCCCCCGTGACCAGGACCAGCCGCCCGCCGAACCGGTCGGCGTACCGGCCCCGAGCCGGCACCTCCGGGCGGCCCTCCTCCACGGACGTCACGAAGTCGCCTGTCCACGCCGCCAGCTGGTCGGGGCGGGTGCGCGGGACCCAGTGCCGGGCCCGCAGCGTCCGCCGGGTCAGCCGGGGCACCCACAGCTCCAGATCCTCGTAGAGCCGCTCCGAGAGGAACGCGTCGTCCAGGGGCGTGATGAGCTGCACGGGCGCGTGCGCGTAGGCGTCCGCGCGCGGAGCGCGCAGCCGGGGCCGCACGTTGTCCCGGTACAGCCAGGCGCCGTGCGCCGCGTCCGAGGGCAGTGACGGGGTGGGGTAGCCGCCGCCGGGCACCTTCTCGACGCGCTCCAGTATCCGCGGCCAGCGCCTGCCGAGCGGGCCGCGCCAGGCCAGTTCGGGCAGCACCGGAGTGTGCAGCAGGTAGACGTACCAGGACTTGGCGCCCTGGCCCAGCAGTTGGCCGACCCGGCGCGGGGTGGGCCGCTTCAGCCGGCTGTTGATCCAGTGCCCGAAGTGGTCGAGGGACGGCCCCGACATCGAGGTGAAGGAGGCGATCCGCCCCGCGGTGCGCCCCACCGTGACGAACTCCCAGGACTGCACCGAGCCCCAGTCGTGCCCCACCAGGTGCACCGGACGGTCCGGGCTGACCGCGTCGGCGACGGCCAGGAAGTCGTCGGTCAGCTTCTCCAGGGTGAACCCGCCGCGCAGCGGACGCGGCGCCGTGGACCGGCCGTGGCCGCGGACGTCGTACGCCACCACGTGGAACCGCTCGGCCAGCCGGGGCGCGACCTCGGACCACACCTCCTTGCTGTCCGGATAGCCGTGCACCAGGACGACCGTCGGCCGCCCGGGATCGCCCAGCTCGGCCACGCACAGTTCGACCCCGCCCGTACGCACCCGGCGCTCCCGCGCGCCACTCAGTCCCGTCACACCGGCGAATGTGGCAGTAGTGAGACGGATCGTCAACAGCGCCTGCCGGGGGGCCGGTGAGTGCCCCTCGGGCAGGGCTCCCCTACGGGCCCGTACGACTCCAGACGGACCCCAAGACGGCTCTCCGGTCTGACGACCGCAGTGGTGCGGGTCACTACCGTCTAGGACGTGACTGTGATCGTGACCGAAAGCCTGAGCAAGCGGTTCCCCCGGGTGACCGCTCTTGACCGGCTCTCCGTGGACGTCGGGCCCGGTGTGACCGGACTCGTCGGAGCCAATGGAGCCGGCAAGTCCACACTGATCAAGATCCTGCTGGGTCTGTCCCCCGCCACCGAGGGCCGAGCCGAAGTGCTCGGGCTCGACGTCGCCACCAAGGGCGCCGCCATCCGCGAGCGGGTCGGCTACATGCCGGAGCACGACTGCCTGCCACCGGACGTCTCGGCCACCGAGTTCGTCGTCCACATGGCACGCATGTCCGGCCTGCCGCCCACCGCCGCGCGGGAGCGCACCGCGGACACCCTGCGCCACGTCGGCCTGTACGAGGAGCGCTACCGCCCCATCGGCGGCTACTCCACGGGCATGAAGCAGCGCGTGAAACTCGCGCAGGCCCTGGTGCACGACCCCCAGCTGGTCTTCCTGGACGAGCCCACCAACGGCCTCGACCCGGTCGGCCGCGACGAGATGCTGGGCCTGATCCGCCGCATCCACACCGACTTCGGCATCTCCGTCCTGGTCACCTCGCACCTGCTGGGCGAACTCGAGCGCACCTGCGACCACGTCGTGGTCGTCGACGGCGGCAAGCTGCTGCGCTCCAGCTCCACCACGGACTTCACCCAGACGACCACGACGCTCGCGGTCGAGGTCACCGACACCGACGAACACCCCGACGGCACCCGCGCGGTGCGCGAGGCGCTGCGGGCGCGCGGGGTGACCGTCGAGGACGGCAGCGGGCTGCCGGGCGCCGGGCACATCCTGCTGCTCACCGCGCGCGGCGAGGACACCTACGACCTGGTCCGGGACGTCATCGCGGACCTCGGCCTCGGGCTGGTGCGCATGGAACAGCGCCGGCACCACATCGCCGAGGTCTTCAGGAACGACGAAGAGGACACCGCGGCCAACGGCGGCGAACAGCGGAAGGAGGCGGTCGGCCATGGCAACTGAGCAGTCCCTGCGGACACCGGCCACCGCGTCGGGCGACACCCGTATCCACAACATCGGCTACCGCTCCTACGACGGCCCCCGCCTCGGCCGTTCCTACGCCAGGCTCTCGCTGTACTCGCAGTCCCTGCGCGGCGCCTACGGCCTCGGCCGCTCGGTGAAGTCCAAGGTCCTGCCGATGCTGCTGTTCGTGGTGATGTGCGTGCCCGCCGCCATCATGGTGGCCGTCGCCGTCGCCACCAAGGCCAAGGACCTGCCGCTCGACTACACGCGCTACGCGATCGTCATGCAGGCCGTCATCAGCCTGTACGTCGCCTCGCAGGCGCCCCAGTCCGTCTCGCGCGACCTGCGCTTCAAGACCGTGCCGCTGTACTTCTCGCGGCCCATCGAGACCGCCGACTACGTCCGCGCCAAGTTCGCGGCGCTGGCCTCGGCCCTGTTCATCCTCACCGCCGCACCCCTGCTCGTGCTGTACGTCGGGGCGCTGCTGGCCAAGCTCGACTTCACCGACCAGACCAAGGGATTCGCACAGGGACTCGTCTCCGTGGCACTGCTCTCGCTGCTCTTCGCCGGCATCGGCCTGGTCGTCGCGTCGGTCACCCCGCGCCGTGGCTTCGGCATCGCCGCGGTGATCGCCGTCCTGACCATCTCCTACGGCGCGGTCTCCACGCTCCAGGCGATCGCGGAGGTCCAGAGCGGCGGCGACGCCATCGCCTGGATCGGCCTGTTCTCGCCGATCACCCTCATCGACGGTGTGCAGTCCGCCTTCCTCGGCGCGAGCTCCGCCTTCCCCGGCGGCGTGGGACCGGGCAACGGCGAGGGCGTGGTCTACGTCCTGCTCAGCCTCGGCCTGATCGCGGCCAGCTACGGCCTCCTGGTGCGCCGCTACAAGAAGGTGGGAATGTGACCACGCTCAGCATCGACCACGTCTCCCGCTGGTTCGGCAACGTGGTCGCCGTCAACGACATCACGATGACCATCGGGCCCGGCGTCACCGGCCTGCTCGGCCCCAACGGAGCCGGAAAGTCCACCCTCATCAACATGATGGGCGGCTTCCTCGCCCCCTCCACCGGCACCGTCACCCTCGACGGACAGCAGGTGTGGCGCAACGAGGCCATCTACCGGCACATCGGCATCGTCCCCGAGCGCGAGGCGATGTACGACTTCCTCACCGGCCGCGAGTTCGTCCTCGCCAACGCCGAACTGCACGGCCTCGGCGCCAAGGCCGCCCAGCAGGCGCTGGCCACGGTCGAGATGGAGTACGCGCAGGACCGGAAGATCGCCACGTACTCCAAGGGCATGCGGCAGCGCGTGAAGATGGCGTCCGCGCTGGTCCACCAGCCGTCGCTGCTCCTGCTGGACGAGCCCTTCAACGGCATGGACCCGCGTCAGCGGATGCAGCTGATGGACCTGCTGCGGCGCATGGGCGACGAGGGCCGCACCGTGCTGTTCTCCTCGCACATCCTCGAGGAGGTCGAACAGCTCGCCTGGCACATCGAGGTGGTGGTCGCCGGCCGGCACGCGGCCAGCGGCGACTTCCGCAGGATCCGCCGCCTGATGACGGACCGCCCGCACCGCTACCTGGTGCGCTCCAGCGACGACCGCGCCCTCGCGGCCGCGCTGATCGCCGATCCGTCGACCTCCGGCATCGAGGTGGACCTGGCGGAGGGCGCCCTGCGTATCCAGGCCGTCGACTTCGGCCGCTTCACCGCCCTGCTCCCCAAGGTCGCCAAGGAGCACGGCATCCGCCTGCTCACGGTCTCGCCGTCCGACGAGTCCCTCGAGTCCGTCTTCTCGTATCTCGTCGCGGCGTAGGAGGCCGAACATGTACGACCCCACAGTCGCCCGGCTCACCTACCGGGCCCTGCTCGGCCGTCGCCGGGCCCTCATCCTGGGCGCCCTGCCCCTGCTGCTGATCGTGATCTCCGTGGCCGTGCGCGCCCTCAGCGGCGTCGACGACCAGACGGCGGCCGACGTGCTCGGGGGGTTCGCGCTCGCCACCATGGTGCCGATCATCGGCGTCATCGCCGGCACGGGCGCGATCGGGCCCGAGATCGACGACGGCTCCGTGGTGTACCTGCTGTCCAAGCCGATCAAGCGGTCCACGATCATCTACACCAAGCTGATCGTCGCGATCGCCGTGACCATGGTGTTCTCGGCGGTGCCGACGCTGATCGCGGGCTTCGTCCTGAACGGCAACGGCCAGCAGGTCGCCGTCGCCTACACGGTGGCGGCCCTGGTCGCCTCCATCGCGTACGCGGCGCTCTTCCTGCTGCTCGGCACGGTCTCGCGGCACGCGGTGGTGTTCGGGCTGGTCTACGCGCTGGTCTGGGAGGCGCTGTTCGGCTCCCTGGTGCCCGGCGCGCGCACGCTGAGCGTCCAGCAGTGGTCGCTGGCCGTGGCGCAGAAGGTCTCCGGCGGTGAACTGATCACCTCGGACGTCGGCCTGACGACCGCGACGGTGCTGCTGGCCACGGTGACCGTGCTGGCCACCTGGTACGCCGGGCAGAAGCTGCGTTCGCTGACGCTGGCCGGCGAGGAGTGACACCCGGCCGGGACGTCCCGTTTTATTCGGTGGCGTCCGGCCGGCCCGGCGGGCAGAGTGAGAGTGTCCGCATCGCCGGGAAAGTCCGGCGTCACCTGCTGGGAGAGGGAGCGGGACGGTGCCCGTCGCACGGCACGTCCGCTCCCGTCGGGGCAGCCCGCGGCGGACTCCGGAGCCATCCCCACGGCTCCGTCGAGTCCGCCCGCACGGGGAGCTGCCCGGGGGCGGCCGCTTCGAGCACGCGCACTCGCGTCGCGTGGGCCGCCCCTCCCTGCTTCCGCCTCCCCGGAGGCGGTGCTCCGAGCCGGTGCGGGGCGGGCCGCGCGGCTACTTCAGGAAGCGTTCCAGAACCGCCGCGATGCCGTCCTCCTCGTTGGAGGCCGTCACCTCGTCCGCCACCGCCTTCAGCTCCTGGTGGGCGTTGGCCATGGCCACGCCGCGGGCGGACCAGGCGAACATCGGGAGGTCGTTGGGCATGTCGCCGAAGGCGATCGTGTCCGTGGACCTCACGCCCAGCCGGCGCGCCGCGAGGGACAGCCCGGTGGCCTTGGACAGGCCGAGCGGGAGGAGCTCCACGATGCCCTCGCCCGCCATCGTGACGGTGACGAACCCGCCCGCCGCGCCGTTGGCCGCGTCGGCGAGCTCGTCCGTGGTGAGGGTGGGGTGCTGGATGTACAGCTTGTTGAGGGGCGCGCTCCACAGGTCCGACGCGTCGGTGAACGGCGTCGCGGGCAGTCCGCCCACGACCTCGTAACCGGGACCGACCAGCACCTCGCCGTCCAGTCCGTCACGGCTGGCGGCCAGGTGCAGCGGACCGACCTCCGCCTCGATCTTGGCCAGCGCCACTCCGGCCAGCTGCCGGTCCAGGGTCACCGACGTCAGCAGGCGGTGCGCTCCGGCGTCGTACACCTGTGCGCCCTGGCCGCAGACGGCGAGGCCCCGGTAGCCGAGGTCGTCGAGTATGGGCCGGGTCCAGGGCACCGCGCGGCCGGTGACGACGATGTGCGCGGCGCCCGCCGCGGTGGCCGCGGCGAGCGCGTCACGGGTGCGGCGGGAGACCGAGTGGTCGTCCCGCAGCAGCGTGCCGTCGAGGTCGGTGGCGACGAGCCGGTAGGGGAAGGGCGAGGGGGCGGTGCTCACTTGGTGACCGGCTCCAGGATCTCCCGGCCGCCCAGGTACGGACGCAGCACCTCCGGCACGCGCACGGAGCCGTCGGCCTGCTGGTGGTTCTCCAGGATCGCGACGATCGTGCGCGGGACGGCGCAGAGCGTGCCGTTGAGCGTGGCCAGCGGCCGCACCTTCTTGTCCTCACGGAGGCGGATCGACAGCCGGCGGGACTGGTACTCGGTGCAGTCCGAGGTCGAGGTCAGCTCGCGGTACTTGCCCTGGGTCGGGATCCACGCCTCACAGTCGTACTTACGCGCGGCCGAGGAACCCAGGTCGCCGGAGGCGACGTCGATCACGCGGAACGGCAGCTCGAGCGAGGTCAGCCACTGCTTCTCCCACTCCAGCAGCCGCTGGTGCTCCGCCTGCGAGTCCTCCGGGGTGACGTACGAGAACATCTCGACCTTGTCGAACTGGTGCACACGGAAGATGCCCCGGGTGTCCTTGCCGTGCGAGCCGGCCTCGCGGCGGAAGCAGGGCGAGAAGCCCGCGTACCGCAGCGGCAGCCGGTCGGCGTCGATGATCTCGTCCATGTGGTAGGCGGCCAGCGCCACCTCGGACGTGCCGACCAGGTAGAGGTCGTCCTTGTCGAGGTGGTAGACGTCCTGGGCCGCCTGGCCGAGGAAGCCGGTGCCCGCCATCGACTGGGGGCGGACCAGCGCGGGGGTCAGCATCGGCGTGAAGCCGGCGGCCGTGGCCTGCGCCATCGCGGCGTTCACCAGGGCGAGCTCGAGCAGCGCGCCGACGCCGGTCAGGAAGTAGAAGCGGGAGCCCGAGACCTTGGCGCCGCGCTCGACGTCGATGGCGGCGAGCAGCTGGCCGAGCTCCAGGTGGTCCCTGGGAGCGAAGCCCTCGGCGTCGAAGTCGCGGATGGTGCCGTGCGTCTCCAGCGTGACGAAGTCCTCCTCGCCGCCGACGGGGACGTCGGGGTGGACGAGGTTGCTCAGCTTGAGCAGCAGGTCCTGGGTCTCGCTCGCCGCGGCGTCGCGGTCGGCGTCGGCCGCCTTGACGTCGGCGGCGAGCCGGCCGGTCCGCTCCAGCAGCTCGGCCTTCTCGTCGCCGGCCGCCTTGGGGATGAGCTTGCCGAGCGACTTCTGCTCGGCGCGCAGCTCGTCGAAGCGGACGCCGGACGACCTGCGCCGTTCGTCGGCAGACAGGAGGGCGTCGACGAGCGCGACGTCCTCTCCACGGGCACGCTGGGAAGCGCGCACACGGTCGGGGTCCTCACGAAGCAGGCGAAGGTCAATCACGCGGCCAAGGCTACCGGTGCGCGGTGACGCCTCACGACTCACTATTGCGGTGCGGCGGCTCACGTTCCGTTATGGGTGAATTGCGCATTGTGTTCCGTGAAGTCAATAAAGGGAACACTTCCCCTGGAACGGGTCAGTTCACGGGGTGCGGGTTGACTGGAATCCCTTGCGGCGAAGGGAACTTGGGCTTTGGTTGTCCACAGGCATCCACACCCTCGCGCAAGTTATCCACAGGGTGTGGGGAAAATCTGTGGACGTCGGAATTGATCACTCCGAAACGCTCGAACGGAGCCGAGGAATCCCAGGACAAACCCCCCTCGCCCCCACTTTTGAGTGGAAAGTGCTCACCCCAAAGGGTTGACCAAAGGAAAAGGGTGGACGAAGGGCGATGTGCGGGGCGATGAACGGGATCATGACGCATGAGCCGATTTGTCGACGGAATGCCGTCTCGGTGTCGACTTGTCCCCAGGTAGAGAAGCGGACCTGTGGATAACTTCTGTGGACAACGAAAATCAGCAGGTAGGACCGGGCCCCCGGGCCCTCACCGCGCCGGTCAGAACCGCCCGTCCTGGCACCGCGCCACCCAGTCCGCGGCCCCGGCGAACTCCTCGTCCGACGTCCCGGGGAACGGCGTCAGCACCTCTCCGGGGCGCACATCGGCACGCGGGTACGAGCCCAGGTAGCGCACCTGCAGACAGATCCGCTTGAGCCCCATCAGCGCCTCGGCCATCCGGCGGTCCGAGATATGACCCTCGGCGTCCACGCAGAAGCAGTAATTGCCGATGCCGGCACCGGTCGGCCGGGACTGGAGCAGCATCAGGTTGATGCCGCGCGTCGCGAACTCGCCCAGCAGGTCGCGCAGACCACCGGGATGGTCGTCGTTCTGCCACAGCACGACGGAGGTCTTGTCGGCGCCGGTGGGCGCCGCGGGCCGGGCGGGGCGGCCCACCAGCACGAACCGCGTCTGGGCGTTCTCCGCGTCGTGGATGCCCGTCTCCAGCGCCTCCAGGCCGTACCGGGCGGCGGCGAACTCACCGGCGAACGCGGCGTCGTACCGGCCCTCCTGGACCAGCCGCGCGCCGTCCGCGTTGGAGGCGGCCGACTCCCAGACGGCGTCCGGCAGATGCGTCTTCAGCCAGTTGCGGACCTGCGGCTGGGCGGCCGGGTGCGCGGTGACCGTCTTGATGTCCGACAGCTTGATGCCGGGACGGACGAGCAGCGCGAAGGTGATCGACAGCAGCACCTCGCGGTAGATCATCAGCGGGGTGCCCGCGACCAGCTCGTCGAGGGTGGTCGTGATGCCGCCCTCGACCGAGTTCTCGATCGGGACGAACGCGGCCTCGGCCTCGCCCACGCGCACCGCGTCGAGCGCGGACTGCACGGAGACGTACGGCGTCAGCTCACGGGTGGCCGCCTCGGGAAGCGTGCGCAGGGCGACTTCGGTGAAGGTGCCCTCAGGGCCGAGATACGCATAGCTCGCTGGCATGACCTCACCCTAATGGGCCCCGGCCGGAGGTGGTCCCGGAAATGTCCTCAGGGGGTGAAGCTGGGCGGTTCTCATCCCTCCAGCAGTCGCTGCCCCACATACTCGCCCTCCGCGGCCCCGCCCGGGACCGCGAACAGCCCGCTCGCCTCGTGGCGGACGAACGGCGTCAGGGCGTCGCCCCGGTCGAGCTTGCGCTGCACCGGCACGAAGCCGCGCAGCGGATCCGCCTGCCAGCAGACGAACAGCAGCCCCGCGTCCGGCACCCCGTCCGTGTCCATGCCGTCGTGGTACGAGAACGGACGGCGCAGCATGGCCGCCCCGCCGTTCTGGTCGGGCCGGGTGATCCTCGCGTGGGCGTTGAAGGGGACGACCAGACCGCCCTTGGAATCCGTCTTCTCCAGGTCCATCTCGGAGGTCTCGGTGCCTCCCGACAGCGGCGCCCCGTCGGACTTGCGGCGGCCGATGACGCTCTCCTGCTCCTCGACCGGCAGCTTCTCCCAGTCGTCCAGCAGCATGCGGATACGGCGTACGACGACGTAGGAGCCGTTCGCCATCCAGGCGGGCTCGCCCTTCTCCGGGACGAAGATCCGCCGGTCGAAGTCGGAGTCGGCGGGCTTGGGATTGCGGGTGCCGTCGACCTGGCCCATCAGGTTGCGGGCGGTCATGGGGTGGGCGGTGGCGCCCGGCGAGCGGTTGAAGCCGTTCATCTGCCAGCGCACCCTGGCCGCCGAGCCCGCGTCCTTCTGGACGGCACGCAGGGCGTGGAAGGCGACGAGTGCGTCGTCGGCGCCGATCTGCACCCACAGGTCCCCGTTGCTGCGCGCCTTGTCGAGCCGGTCGGAGGAGAAGTCCGGCAGCGGGTCCAGGGCGACCGGGCGCTGCTTCTCCAGGCCGGCGCGGGTGAAGAAGCTGTGGCCGAAGCCGAAGGTGAGGGTGAGCGAGGAGGGGCCGGCGTCGTCGGCCACACCGGTGTCGTCCTGTGCGGTGGGCTCGCCCGCCATCAGCCGGCGGGCGGTGTCCGACCAGCGGCGCAGCAGCGCGGCCGCCTCCTTGCGTCCCGCGCCGGGGGCGAGGTCGAAGGCGATCAGATGGCCGCGGGCCTGGAGCGGCTGGGTGATGCCCGGCTGGTGTTTCACGTGAAACGGCACCCGGCCGTCGCCCACCGACGTCAGCGGGGTGGCTCCGGCGGGCGCCGAGGCGTATCCCACGGCGCCGCCCGCCGTGCCGAGCACGAGCCCGGTGGCGCCGGCCGTGCCGAGCAGCCGACGCCGTGAGACGCCGTGCCCGGTGGTCCGGCCGGTGGCGCCCTCCTGGGCGGCCGGGGCGGTCCGCGCCCGTGAAATGGACTGGTCAGCCATGGTGGTTCAGCCGATCTTCGCGTTCTTCGAGACGGTCACCTGGTCGATGTCGGAGGTCCGCACGGTCACCTCGACCTTCCAGTCGCCCGTCATGGGGATCTGTACTCCGCTCGCCGACCAGTGTCCGGTGGTGATGCGGTCGGGGACGACGGGCAGCGGCCCGATGTCCTTGGCGGAGAGGGTGAAGGAGAGCTTCACCTCGGGGATGTCGACCGGCTGCCCGTCCGGGCCCTCGACGTAGACGTGCACGTCGTTGTCGCCGGCCCGGGCCGGGTCGAGGTCGACCGTGACGACGCCCTTGCCCTTCTCGCCGCCGGTGTCGAAGGGCATGTTCAGGGTCACCGCGGCCGTGCCCTGACCGGTCGGCGCGGCCGCCGGGGAGGCGGTGGAGGAGGCCGCCCTGGCCTCCTGCTCGGTACGTCCCGGCTCGGTCTGGGTCAGCACGGTGGTCACGGCGAGCAGGACGACGGCGACGCCCGCCTCGGCGAGTACCGAGCGGCGCAGCCCGGAACGGCCCGGGTCGGCGTCCCGCAGCCGCTTCTGGCGCGCGCTCTCCACCGCGGCCCGCTGCCGGGCGAGCTGGGCCGCCCGTTCCTCGCCGCCCTCCCCGGCGCCGTCCGCTTCGGACACCGCCCCCGCCGGCTGCTTCTCCTCCTCGCGCGCCTCGGGGACCGCTGCCTCGGCCAGCCGTGCCGTCCAGCGCCGCGAGAACGAGGCGATCCCGACGAGCACCACCATGAGCCCGATCTTGCCGAGCAGCAGCTGCCCGTACCGGGTGTCGGTGAACGCGGACCAGGAGCCGAGCTGCCGCCAGCTCTGGTAGACGCCGGTGACGACGAGCGTCACCACGCTGCCGAAGGCGAGCCGTGAGAACCGCTGGACGGCGTCCCGGCCGAGCGGAGTGGAGGCGGGCGCCCGGTAGAGCGCGACGAGCAGCGCGGTGAGGCCGCCGAGCCAGGCGGCGACCGCGAGCAGATGCAGCACGTCGACGGGCATGGCGACACCCGGCTGGAGCCCCTGGGAGGCGTGCTCGGACATGGCCCAGCTCGCGGCGATCCCGGCCGCCACGACCGTCCCGCCGATCGCCAGCCCGAACGTCAGGTCCCGCTTCTCCTCGTCCTCCCGTTTGTCATAGGCCCCGAAGAGCACCGCGATGAACAGCGCCGCCGCCGCGAGCAGCAGCAGCCGGGAGACGAGTGCCGCGCCCGTCTTGGTCTGGAGCACCTCACCGAGCAGCGACAGGTCGAAGATGTCGGCGGCCTTCCCGGAACCGGTGTAGGAGCCGCGCAGGAGCAGCAGCCCGAGCGTGGCCGCGGTGAGCGCCAGCCACCCGGAGACGACCAGCCGCTGCACCGCCCGCACCCCGGAGCCGCGTTCCCAGCAGGCGAGCACGAAGGCGGCCCCGCCGGCCATGACGACGAAGCCCGCGTAGGACACATAGCGGCCGAAGCCGTACAGCATGCCCACCAGGCCGTCGTCGGACGCCTGCGCGGAGGCGGAGACGGTGGTCTCGGAGGGTGCCCCGATCGAGAAGGTGAAGGCACCGGCGACGGGATGGCTGTCCGCGGAGACCACCTGGTAGGCGACGGTGTAGGTGCCGTCGGGCAGCCCGCTCAGCAGCCGCACGGTGTACGTGGTGCCGCTGGGGTTGGCCGGGTCGCCCTTGTCGACGCGCTCGCCCTTGGGGTCGAGCACGCGCACGGCGTCGTCGCTCACCGCGATCTGCTCGGAGAAGGTGAGCGAGACCTGGGCCGGCGCCGTCTCGACCACCGCCCCCTGCCCGGGGTCGCTGCCGGTCAGCGCGGCGTGCGCGGAGGCGGGAGCGGCTCCGGCGAGGAGCGCGCCGGTGACGGCCAGGAGCAGCAGCACCAGGGTCCGCACGCGGGGGGCGATGGTCTGGGTCACAGGGGTGTCTCCCTCAGTGTCCGGTCTTCGGGACGTAGGTGGCCGATTTCACCGGGATCTCGACCGTGACGGGGTCGGACCGGTCGAAGCGCAGCTCGACGGAGACCTTCTGACCCTGCTTCGGCTCCCGCTTCAGCTGCTCGAACATCAGATGGTTGCCGCCGCTCTCCAGCACCAGGCTGCCGTGGGCCGGGATGTCGAGGGACTCGGCCTGCCGCATGGCCCCGTCGACGGTCTCGTGCACGGTGACCTCGCCGGCGGCGTCGCTGCTGACCGAGGTCAGCCGGTCCGCGGTGTCGCCCTTGTTGGTAATGGTGAGGAAGCCGGCGGCCATGTCCGACACCGGCTGCGGCATGTACGCCGAGCCGACGGACAGCTGGGCCCCGTCGCCGGAGTCCGCGCCGCCGCAGCCGGCCAGGGCCAGCGCCGCGGCGGCGGTGACGGCCGCGGCCGCCCGGCGCCTCACGGGTTCTCACCCTTGATGATCTTCGGGAGGTCCTTGGTGTAGTCCTCGACGGTGGCGTCCTCGCCGTAGAGGACGTAACCGCCGTCGGTCTTCGGCGAGAAGGCGATGACCTGGGTGCCGTGGTCGGAGACGGTCTTGCCGTTGTCGTCCTTGCGCGGCGGCTCGATCGAGATGCCGAGCGTGCGGGCGCCGGCCTGGATGGTGTCGAACTCGCCGGTCAGGCCGACGACCTGGGAGTCGATGCCCTTGAGCCACTTGCCCAGCGCGGCGGAGGTGTCCCGTTCCGGGTCGGTGGTGACGAAGACGACCCGCAGCTCGTCCTGCTGCTCCTTGGACAGCTGCTTCTTGGCCACGGCGAGGTTGTTCATCGTCAGCGGGCAGACGTCGGGGCAGTGGGTGTAGCCGAAGTAGATCAGCGTGGGCCTGCCCGCGGTCTCCTCGCGGAGGTCGTACTCCTTGCCGTCGGTGTCGGTGAGGACGAGGTCCGGCTTCTCGAACGGCTTGTCGAGGACGGTGGCCGCCTGCTGGGAGCCGGCGTCCTCGGACACCACGGCGACGGGGTTGCCGCTGTCGCCGTCCCCGCCGCCGCAGGCGGAGAGGGTGAGGGAGGCGACGGCGAGCAGGCCCGCCGCCATGAAGGTCTTCTTGCGCATGAATGGTCCTGAGAGGTGAGTGTTCCGGCGCGCACCGGGAGGTCACGTGGGCCGTGAGCGGCCCGGTGCGCGCCGTGGTGCGGAAGGGGGTCAGGCGGTGGTGCGCCGACGCCCGGCGAGTACGCCGTAGGCGACGCCCGCGGCGCCGACCACGATGCCGACGACGCCCAGGACGCGGGCGGTGGTGTCGGTGCCGCCGGAGTCGCCGTCGCCGGAGGCGGCGGAGGTCTGGGCGGAGGCCTTCTCGGCCGACCCGGTGTCCTCGGAGGCCTTGTCGTCGTCGGCGGCGCCGTGCGAGTGGCCGTCCTCGGAGGCTGCGGACAGGGCGAGTACGGGCGCCGGGTGCTCGGGCTCGTCCTGGCCCTCCTGCGGCACCTCGATCCAGCGGACGACCTCCTTGTTGGAGTACGTCTGCAGGGCCTTGAAGACGAGTTCGTCGGCGTCCTCGGGCAGTGTGCCGACGGAGACCGGGAACTTCTGGAAGAAGCCGGGCTCGATGCCGTCGCCCTTGGCGGTCCAGGTGACCTTGGAGACGGCCTCGTTGATCTTCTCGCCGTGCATCTCCAGCGGCTTGTCCAGCTTGGACCTGGTCACCTTGACGTCCCAGCCCTCGACCGGCTGGGGCATCACGGACGCCAGCGGGTGGTCCGTGGGGAAGGTGATCTCGAGCTTGGTGGTCGAGGCGTCGTCCCGCTCGTTGGGGACCTTGAAGCCGAGGACCGCGTAGCCGCCCTTCGCGGCCTCGCCCTCGGGCTGCACGCTGACGTGCGCGAGGGCGGGGGAGGACAGGGCGAGGACGGCGACACCGGCGACGGCGCCGGCGACGGCGATACGGGAAGCCTTCATGGCAGAAGCACTCCGCTTCGGTTCGGTTTTCACTGACGGTGAGGGATGTGCCGCGCGTACGGCCGGGCCTGGTCCCCCTGGGGACGGCCGGGCGCACACGGAGAACGGCCGCACGCGCGTGCCGCACGCCGGCGCCCCTCTCCGCAGCCGAAAGCCCGGGAGCCGGGAGCCCGGAGCCCGGAGCCCGAAAGCCCAGGAGCCCGAAGGTCCGGCGGTGGCGGAGTGCGGTGGTCGCCTCGCGTCTAAGCGGCGAGCGAGAATGCGGCGGCGCCGGCCGGCGGGCCCCGGCGGATCACCGTGTGCCGCAGTCCCACGGACCGCGGCGGAAGCGGGACGAGCAGCGCGGTGCGCGCCATGCGCGGAGCCTCTTCCGGTGCTCCCGGGAGCCCCGCGCGCAGGGCACGCACCAGGGCGAGCGCCGCGCGGAGCGACCGTACGAGCGCGCCCTCGGCGACACCGTGCGCCGACAGTTCGGCCAGCCGCAGCACGGCCAGATCACCGCGACGCAGCAGCCATCCCGCCGCCAGCGCCGCGAGGACGTGGCCGAGCAGCATCGGCAGCGACGGCAGCACGGACATCGGTGAGTCCGCCGCGGCCGACAGGGCGTGACCCGTGTGGGCGCCGGTGTCACCGGGGTGGATCCGCGCGTCGGTGAGGATGCGCTCGGCCCGGGCCGGACTGATCTCCGCCGCGGTGGTCCCGCACAGCAGCCGCGCCGCCCGCTGGACCAGCGCGGCGTCGGAGAGCGCGGACGGCGAGCCGGTGGCGGGCGCGGTGTGCTGCCCGAGGCCGAACAGCGTGTGCAGTGCCGTCTGCCCGCACACCAGCAGCGCCGTGATCGCCGGCAGCGACCGCGCGCGTCCGGCGAGCGGCGCGGCGACCGCGACCACGACGAGGAATCCCGCGCCCAGCGTCCACAGCGGAACGGCGGCGCGGGAGGCGAGCGTGTGCCCGGCCCCGGCCAGCACGACGCAGACCGCGGCGAACACCGCGGCCCGCAGGATCCGGAGCCCTCGTCCGGAGCGCGCCGTGCGCGGGTGGGGGGCAGTCATGGCGGCCTCATCATCGCACCAGCCCACCGGCCGCCGTACGGCAGGTCCGCAAGGTGAGGTACGACCGGAAGATCACATCTGCCACGGCCTGCCCACATACACCGGCAGGATCCACGACACACCCGCCATATGGGCGGCGTCACGTCAACTGCACGCTTACCGACCGGCACTCAGGGCAATACGTAACGGTATGTCGAGCCGCAGCCAGGAGGCTGGAGCATGAGCATCTGGTGGTCACTCCATCTGCGGCGCGACGCCGCCAGCGTGCCGCTCGCCCGGCGCCTGCTGCTCGGCGCCATGGAGACCGCGGGCGTGGACCCCGACATCTCCTACGACCTGTCCGTCGCCCTCAGCGAGGCCTGCGCGAACGCCGTGGAGTACGGCGGGGACACCGCGCGGGGCGGCACCGCGGAGGCGTACCGGGTGACCGCCTACCTCGACGGGGAGAAGTGCCGCATCGAGGTGGCCGACGCGGGGCCCGGCTTCCCCGGCACGGCCGGGAACCGCTCCCGTCCGCCGGCCCGGGCGGTGCCGTCGGACGCGGAGCACGGCCGGGGCCTGTGGCTCATCCGGGAGCTCGCCGACCACGTCCACATCGGCAACAAGCCGGGGCGGGGCGGCGCGGTGGTGAGCTTCGACAAGATCCTCAAGTGGCGTGAGGACGCCCCGCTCGTCGCGGTGTAGCGAGGACCGGGCACGCGTGCGTACCCGGCCCTCGTGCGACGCGTCAGCCCTTCAGGCCGGCCATCCACGCCTCGACCTCGTCGGACCGGCGGGGCAGCCCGGCGGACAGGTTCCGGTTGCCGTCCTCGGTGACCAGGATGTCGTCCTCGATGCGGACGCCGATGCCCCGGTACTCCTCGGGCACGGTCAGGTCGTCGGTCTGGAAGTACAGGCCGGGCTCGACGGTCAGCACCATGCCGGGCTCCAGCGTGCCGTCGACGTACGTCTCGGTCCGCGCGACGGCGCAGTCGTGGACGTCCATGCCGAGCATGTGACCGGTGCCGTGCAGCGTCCAGCGGCGCTGCAGGCCCAGCTCGAGCACCCGCTCCACCGGGCCCTCGACCAGGCCCCACTCGACGAGCCGCTCGGCCAGCACCCGCTGGGCGGCGTCGTGGAAGTCCCGGTACTTGGCGCCCGGCTTCACCGCGGCGATGCCGGCCTCCTGGGCGTCGTACACCGCGTCGTAGATCTTCTTCTGCAGCGCGTTGTACGTGCCGTCGATCGGCAGCGTGCGCGTGACGTCGGCGGTGTAGTACGTGTGCGTCTCCACGCCCGCGTCCAGCAGCAGCAGCTCGCCGGAGCGGACCGGGCCGTCGTTGCGCACCCAGTGCAGCGTGCAGGCGTGCGGGCCGGCGGCGCAGATGGAGCCGTAGCCGACGTCGTTGCCCTCCACGCGGGCACGCAGGAAGAACGTTCCCTCGATGTAGCGTTCGGACGTCGCCTCGGCCTTGTCGAGGACCTTCACGACGTCCTCGAAGCCGCGCACCGTGGAGTCGACGGCCTTCTGCAGCTCGCCGATCTCGAAGTCGTCCTTGACCAGCCGCATCTCGGAGAGGAAGACGCGCAGCTCCTCGTCGCGCTCGGCGGTGACCTTGTCGGTCAGCGCCGCCTCGATCCCGGCGTCGTACCCGCGCACCACGCGCACCGGGCCGGTGGCCTCGCGCAGCGCGGCGGCCAGCTCGCGGACGTCGGAGGCGGGGATGCCGTACAGCGTCCCGGCCTCGGCGAGGGAGTGCCGGCGGCCGACCCACAGCTCGCCCTGGCCGTCCAGCCAGAACTCGCCGTTCTCGCGGTCGGAGCGGGGCAGGAGGTAGATCGTCTCCCGGTGGCCGTCGGCCGTGGGCTCCAGGACGAGGACGCCGTCCTCCGTCTGGTTGCCGGTGAGGTAGGCGTACTCGACCGACGCGCGGAAGGAGTACTCCGTGTCGTTCGAACGCGTCTTCAGGTTGCCCGCGGGGACGACCAGGCGCTCACCCGGGAAGCGGGCGGACAGCGCGGCGCGCCGGGCGGCCGCCTGCGCGGCCTGGGGGATCGGCCGCAGGTCGTGCAGCTCGGTGTCGGCCCAGCCGCTCCGCATGCTCTCGGCCAGCTCGTCGGACACACCCGGGTACAGGCCGTTCTTGCGCTGCTTGACGGGCTCTTCCTCGGCGGTCTCCGGGGTCTCCGGCAGCTCCTCGGCCACGGTCATCCTCCTCGATACGGCACTGGACCACCCCCATCGTACGGTCGTGCGGAAACGGACGAACCGGGGAAGTGCCCGTTACCTGTGACGCACGTGAGGTGACCGGGCCGCGGTGCCGCCCGCGGCTACGCGAACCGCGCCGCCAGCAGCACGACGTCCTCCCCGGAGTCCGCGGTGTCCGCGCCCTCCGGCAGCACCGCGCGCAGGACGTGGTCGGCGACGGCCCCCGGGTCGTGGCGCAGGGCCCTCGGCACCCCGGCCGCCGCCGCGTGCAGCCGCGCGAAGGCGCGGTCGGTCGGATCGCCGGTGCGGTGCAGCAGCCCGTCGGTGTAGAGGAGGACCGTCTCCCCCGGCTCCGCGGTGACCTCCACGCTCGGCGCCTCCCAGCAGGCGAGCATGCCCAGCGGGGCGGAGACCGAGGTCTCCACGAACTCGGTGCGGCGCTCGCCGAGCAGCAGCGGCGGACTGTGTCCGGCCCCGGCGAGCGTGATCCGGCGCAGCGCCGGGTCGCAGTAGCCGAACAGGGCGGTGGCGGAGCGCGCGGGTTCGGTGAGCCGGAGCAGCAGCTCCAGGTCGGACAGCACGGCGACCGGGTCCTCGCCCTCCATCACGGCGTAGGCGCGCAGCGACGCCCGCAGCCGGCCCATCGCGGCGACCGCGCTGGGCCCCGAGCCGGTGACGGATCCCACGGCGAGGCCGAGCGCGGCGTCCGGCAGCGGCAGCGCGTCGTACCAGTCGCCGCCCCCGCGCGGGGAGGTGAGGTGCCGCGCGGCGAGCCGGACGCCGGCCACCCGGGGCAGCCGGGAGGGCAGCAGTTCCTCGGCCAGCGTGGCCATGCACGCGCGGGTGTGCTCGAGTTCGAGGAGCCGGGCCAGGTGCTCCGCGGCGTGCCGGACGTAGAGGCCGACGAGGTGGCGCTGGTGCGCCGACGGTTCGGCGGGCTCGTCGTAGAGCCACGCGGCGGCGCCCAGGCGCCCTGTGGTCCTGGAGGTGAGGGGGAGGGCGTAGCTGGCGGCGTAGCCGAGGCGGGCGGCGACCTCGCGGTGCCGGGGGTCGAGCCCCTGCGCGGCGAGGAGGTCGGGCTCCGCGACGCCGTCCTCGGCGCCGGGCAGTCCGTCGAGGATCCTGCCGTACGGCAGGGAGCCGCGCGGCACCGTCTCCATGTGGCCGAGGTCCGCGCGGGCCAGGCCGAGGCCGGTGGTGGAGGCCGGGCCGAGACCGTCGGCGGGTTCCAGCGCGACGAGTCCGCGCCGCGCGCCCACCAGGACGGATCCCGCGCGCAGCATCTCCTGGAGGGCCTCCTCGAGGGTGCTCGCGCGGACCAGGCGTTCGGTGAGCTCCTGGAGGGTCGTGAGATCGGAGACCCAGCCGGCGAGCCGGTCCTGGAGCAGCGCGCCCGGCGCGGTGTGGGAGTTTGCCGGGGGAGCCGGCGAGGTACCCGCGGCGACGGACGCGGCAGTGTGTGCGGGGGCGGGAACCGTTGAATCGATTCCGGCCACTTTCGGAGGGTGCGGGGCCGTCATGGTGTCCGGCTTTCGGACCGGTACGAACTGCTCAAAAGCATCGCAAACCCCCATGTCATTCTGCGTCGCCGGCAGTGTCTCCACATGTACACGTACTCGTGAGGAGATGTCCAGCATTGTCCTGCTGGGATTCCTGGTGTCCGTGGGGTCTGCGGGAACTCCCCGCAGACCCCTTGCCCAAATGCGAAGTTGGCTTGAAACTGCCTCAGGGTGAGGCCTATTGCGGTCGACTGGCCTCGCTCGACGGAGCGTCACAACGGTTGTGATGGGTACGTACTCGGTGAAGGCCAGGGGTGGTTGCGAACCGCTCGGGAACCTGGCGACGGACCCGGGCGTCTTAACCACCGACGACCGTGCCCCATCCTCCCGTGGCGGAGGCGGAGAGAAACACGCGCGACGGTAAACGCCAGACTTCGCCACCCCCACGCCACGCCCGTTCTTCTGATAGACGCAGTACGGGTGGAACGGCCGCGGAGGCTGCCCAAGCCCGGCCCACGGGGTTCCCCCTGCCCGGCGCGGGGGTGTGATGCGCCAACAGGTACGCACAGTGAAGTGACCGACACATGACGTGATGTGGACCCACGGTGTTGCCAGGCGTGCAACGGAAAGGAACGAGCGCTCATGCGCGAGATCCTCGGAAGGCGACGCAGGCTCCTGACCCGGCGCGGCGACGGAGGGCCTGACCTGCTCGGCGCGGCCCTGACCTTCGCCACGGACTGGCAGTGGCCCGTACTCCCGGGCGTGGCGGCGGACCCGCAGGGCGGTTCGCGCTGCGGCTGTCCCGACCCCGACTGCACGGTGCCGGGCGCGCATCCGTTCGACCCCGGCCTCCTCGCCGCCACCACCGACGCGCGCATGGTGCGCTGGTGGTGGGGCAACCGGCCCGCGGCGCCCGTCATCCTCGCCACCGGCGGCCGGGCGCCCTGCGCGGTGTCCCTGCCCGCCCTCGCGGCCGCCCAGGCCCTCGCCGCGCTGGACCGGCGCGGCATGCGGCTCGGTCCGGTGGTCGCCTCGCCGGCCCGCTGGTCGATCCTGGTGAAGCCGTACTCCATGGAGCAGCTGGGCGAGCTGCTGTACGCCAAGGACTTCGTCCCCGGCTCCCTGCGCTTCCACGGTGAGGGCGGCTATCTCGCGCTGCCGCCGTCGGAGACCGCGCAGGGCGGGATCCGCTGGGAGCGCGCGCCGCTGCCCGGCTCGGCCTCGCCCTGGGTGCCGGGCGTCGAGGCCGTCGTGGACGCCGTGGTCGAAGCGCTGACCCGCACGGGTGTGAGCGCGCCCGAGCTGTAGCGGCGCCGTCACCCCGTCCGTCGCGCCCTCGCTGCCAACTCCACTGCGGCGACGGGCAGTTGGCGTGCGACCGCGGTCCGTGAACGGCGGCGGGCACACAAAGACCCGGTTGCTGGCGACGGGGGATGCACCAGCAACCGGGCTATGGGAACGGTAACAAGAGATCGGCGGTTCGCAAATTCGAACTCGGCTTTCCGGTCACCGACTGGCTTGTCCGCGACCGGAGTTGCCCGTGGGGCGGGTGGTGTGTGGCGGGACGGTTCCGCCGGCCGTCCCGCCGGCGGAACCGGGCGCCTCAGCTGAGCGTGACCTGGCGGTTCGTCAGGCCGCCGCGCGCCCGTCGCTCGTCCGCGGTGAGCGGCGCGTCCGAGGCCAGCGCGGGGGCGAGCCGCTCGGCGAACTCGGCGGCCGGCTTCTCCACGTCCTCGGCGCCGATCCCGCTCGGCAGGTCCCAGACCGGCACGGTGAGCCCGTGAGCGCGGAAGGAGCCCACCAGACGGGTGCCCTCGCCGAGGGAGGACCCGCCCGCCGCGTGCAGCCGCGCGAGAGCGTCCAGAAGCTGCTCCTCGGGATACGGCATGACCCACCGCAGATGGTTCTTCTCGGGCGTCTCGCACCAGTACGCGGAGTCCACGCCCGACAGCTTGACCGTCGGGATGGCCGCCGCGTTGGCCCGCTCCAGGGAGGCGGTGACGTCCGCCGTGGCGTTCTCCGGGTCCGGGACCCAGAACTCGAACCCGCTGTGCACGACCGGCTCGAAAGCGCCCTCGGGGTCGAGCAGGTCCTGCAGCCGGGGGCCGTCGGCGGGAGCGCGCCGGGCCTGCACCGGCGTGCCCGGGTCGGCGGTGAGCGCGCGCTGCAGGGTGTCGGCCAGGTCGCGGCTGATGTCGCCGGAGGACGTGTCGTTCTGCAGGCCGAGCAGGACCGAGCCGTCGTCGCGGCGCAGGGCGGGCCAGGCCATCGGCAGCACCGTGGCCAGCGTGACCGAGGGGACGCCGTCGGGCAGGCCGCCCTTGAGGGTCAGCCCGGCGGTGGCGGCCGGCACCAGCTCGCGCAGCGCCACCCAGTCGCACTCGCCCGGCAGGCCCTCGAACGGCCGGTGCACCAGCTCGGTCGCCGCGTGCGCGGCGGCACGGCCGTGGCAGGCCTTGTAGCGGCGGCCGCTGCCGCACGGGCAGGGCTCGCGGGCACCGACGACCGGGATCTGCCCGTCCGTGAGCTGCGGGCGCTTGGCCTTCGTCTGGGGTCGCTTCTTGGCCATCGTGGGTGTCTCCCGGTTACGGCGCTTCTGGTACGGGCGCGAGCCTAGCCGTTCACACCTCGACCGACGGGAACCTGTGGACAACGTGCCGACCCGTGGACCCCGCGGGCACTCCGCCGCGGTGCCGCCCTCCCCCGCCCGGGGGCGCCGTCAGTCCAGGTCGTCGAAGACGTCCGCGAAGTCGAGGCCCGGCATGCGGGAGACCGCCGGGGCCGTCACCCGCGCGGCGAAGTCCTCCCGCCGGTGCCCGGCCCGGGCGTCCGGGTCGTACACGTCGTCGTGGACGACGACCCACACCGTGACCTCGCCCGGCACCTCGTCGCGTACGCCCCAGTCGTCGGCCAGCGCGGTGATGATGTTCAGCCCCCGGCCGCCGTGCGCCGTCACCGACGGGGTGGCGGGCGCCGGACGGGTCGGGCCGCCGCCGTCCGTGACCTCGACGACCAGCCGGCCGCGCGGATCGACCTGCCAGGCGGCGCGTACGTCCCCGTCGCCCGCGGGCGCGTCACCGAGGGGCCGGCCGTGTCTGCACGCGTTGCTCAGCAGTTCGGAAAGGATCAGTACGGCATCGTCGATGACCGTGTCCGCCACGCCGCCGTCGCGCAGCTGCGCACGCATGCGGCGCCTCGCCTTCCCCACGCCCGCAGGGCCATGGGGTACGGCCATGCACGACGACGTGGGCACCTCCTGTGCCACCACCAACGCCACCCCCGAGACCTCCTTCGCCCCACGCCACGGTGTGGATGCCCCATTGGCCTGAACCGGAAACCGGCCAATCCGCGAGCGGTGACGCACTCGAAACGAACGAATACGCACCGAACGCGCCGGAGCACTCCCCGTAGCCGTGTGGCTGGATGTCGTCGCTGTGGCCGAGATGTGAGGATGCTCCGGGACATGTCGCCGGGTCAAGACTCCTGCACGTGTCATGTGGGGCGGATGGGGCGGATGTGACGTCGGGGGGCTTTCCGCGCGGGTCAGCGGCCGAGCTGGTCGAGCACCGCGCGGGGACGGTTGGTGATGATGGCGTCCACGCCGAGGCGCACGCAGAGGTCCACGTCCGCCGGTTCGTTCACGGTCCACACGTGCACCTGGTGCCCGGACTGCTTCAGCCGCTCGATGTACGCGGGGTGGCTGCGCACGATGCGGAGGGAGGGCCCCGCGATCCGCACGCCGGGGGGCAGCCGCCCGTCGCGCAGCCGGGGCGAGACGAACTGCGTCAGGTAGACCGTGGGCACCGTCGGGGCCGCGGCGCGCACCCGGTGCAGCGACCGCGCGGAGAAGCTCATCACCCGTACCGGCGAGTCCCCGGGGGAGGCGGGCGCGTCGAGCCCGTACCGCTTGAGCAGGAGCAGCAGCCGCTCCTCCACCTGTCCCGCCCACCGCGTGGGGTGCTTGGTCTCGATCGCCAGCTCGACCCGGCGGCCGGCGTCGGAGACCAGGCCCAGCAGCCGTTCCAGGGTGAGGACGGAGGTGTCCTCGCGGTCCTCCGGGCGGTGTTCCCAGTCGGGTTCCTCCACGCGCGGCCCCCCGAAGGCGTCGCGGCTCTTCCAGGAGCCGAAGTCCAGGGCCGCCAGATCGGAGAGCTCGAGCGCCGACACCGCTCCGCGGCCGTTGGACGTACGGTTGACGCGGCGGTCGTGCACGCACACGAGATGACCGTCGGCAGTCAGACGTACATCACATTCGAGCGCGTCCGCGCCGTCCTCGATCGCTTTGCGATACGCGGCCAGGGTGTGCTCGGGGGCGTCCTCGGAGGCTCCGCGGTGCGCGACGACTTGGGTCAGGTGCTGCCGTGCGTGGGTCACCGCGTCATGGTGCCACCGCGCGCGGGTAGACGTGCGCTCGGAGTTGAGTGAACGGTGCGGCCGTCCGGTCGGAGCCATCGAGTGGCGTGCCTTACATGAGTAATGCCCTATATAAAGAATGGCCCCGGACCCACAGGAACGCCTTATCGTGCCCTGACGGCCCGTGGGAAAAGCTGACGACATACAAAGTGACATGCACAGCTGCATCGCGCCGGGCTCGTGGACGAGCGTGAGCGAGCATGACCGAGTGCGACCAAGAACGACAGCCGTGGATCGAGGAGAGAAGCTGTGAGCACCGAGAACGAGGGCACCGCGGTACCCCCGGCCCCCTCCGCACCGCCGCCCGCGCCGGTGGATGCTCCCGCTGCTTCGGCGCACCAGGGGTACCCGGCCCAGGGCGCGGCTCCGGGTCCGGGGCAGGGATACGGGGCCGCCCCGGCGGGCGGTGAGAGCCCCTACGGCCCGCAGGCCGCCCACGCGGGCCAGGGCCCCCAGGGCGGCGCGGACCCCCAGGGCGGCGCGGCTCACGGCGGCGCGGCCCACGGCGGTGCCCCGGCGGGCGGGCCCTCGTCCGCTCCCGACGCCTCCTGGCCCCCGCCCCCGCCGCCGTCCACCCCGTCGTACGGCGGCGGACACGGTGGCGGCGACGGCGGGCACGGCGGACATGGCGGGGGCGGGGGC
>Ga0247819_10000486_pt1 | contig 23613 bp, 19 predicted proteins | sample 13C_Xylose_Day6_FD_193428 | JGI IMG/M metagenome (GOLD analysis project Ga0247819, IMG submission 193428) | Soil microbial communities from agricultural site in Penn Yan, New York, United States - 13C_Xylose_Day6 | ecosystem: Environmental > Terrestrial > Soil > Agricultural land | place: USA...
TGGTTGTGGATCAGGTTGTAGTAGCCACGCTGGGAGAACATCACGTTGTAGTTCAGGTCCTGGGACAGGCCTTCCCAGAGTTTCATCGCGTGTTCGTACAGGTGCGCCGACTCGTCCCACAGGTAGTTGGAGCGAACGATGGTGGTGTTGCGCGCGGTGTTACCACCGCCCAGCCAGCCCTTCTCGACCACGGCCACGTTGGTGATGCCGTGTTCCTTGGCGAGGTAGTAGGCGGTCGCCAGACCGTGCCCGCCACCGCCGACGATGACCACGTCGTAGACCTTTTTCGGGGTCGGTGTGCGCCACATGCGCTGCCAGTTTTCGTGGTGGCTGAGGGAGTGTTTGAAGAGGCCGAAGCCCGAATAGCGTTGCATAGTCATTTACTCCAAAACCGCGCTCAGCGATAAACCGGGAAGTCCGCGCACAGTGCCGACACTTGCTGGGCAACATTGGCCTCGACATCGGCATCGCCGAGGTTGTCGAGGATGTCGCAGATCCAGCCGGCCAGGGTTACGCACTGGGTCACCTTGAAACCGCGCGTGGTCACCGCCGGGGTGCCAATGCGCAGGCCGGAGGTCACGAACGGCGACTGAGGATCGTTCGGGACAGCATTCTTGTTGACGGTGATGTGGGCGCGACCGAGGGCTGCATCCGCTTCTTTGCCGGTAAGACCCTGACGGATCAGGCTGACCAGGAACAGATGGTTATCGGTACCGCCGGACACTACATCGTAGCCACGTTTGATAAATACGCTCGCCATCGCCTGGGCGTTGTCGATCACTTGTTGTTGGTAAGCCTTGAAGCCTGGCTCCAGCGCCTCTTTGAAGCACACGGCTTTACCGGCGATCACGTGCATCAGCGGGCCGCCCTGGGCACCAGGGAACACCGCGGCGTTGAGCTTTTTCTCGATCTCTTCATTGGCCTTGCACAGGATCAGGCCGCCACGTGGACCGCGCAGGGTCTTGTGCGTGGTGGTAGTGACCACATCGGCGTACGGCAGCGGGTTCGGGTACAGGCCAGCAGCGACCAGACCGGCCACGTGGGCCATGTCGACGAACAGCAGCGCGCCCACTTTGTCGGCGATCTGACGGAAACGTGGAAAGTCCAGGGTTTTGGAGTAGGCCGAGAAACCGGCAACGATCATCTTCGGTTTGCACTCGACGGCCAGGCGCTCGACTTCGTCGTAATCGATCAGGCCGGTCTTGGTGTCGATGCCGTACTGCACGGCGTTGTACAGCTTGCCCGAGGACGACACTTTGGCACCGTGGGTCAAGTGACCGCCGTGGGCCAGGCTCATGCCCAGGATGGTGTCGCCGGCTTGCAGCAGGGCCAGGTACACGGCGCTGTTGGCCGAGGAACCGGAGTGCGGCTGGACGTTGGCGTAATCGGCACCGAACAGTTGCTTGGCGCGCTCGATGGCCAGGGCTTCAACCTTGTCGACGTGCTCGCAGCCACCGTAGTAGCGCTTGCCTGGATAACCTTCGGCGTATTTGTTGGTCAGGCCGCTGCCCTGGGCCTGCATGACGCGCTTGCTGGTGTAGTTTTCCGAGGCGATCAGCTCGATGTGATCTTCCTGGCGTTGCTCCTCGGCATTCATCGCCGCCAGCAGTGCATCGTCGTAACCCTGGATCTGGTCTTGCTTGCTGAACATCGCGTCTCTCCCAGCGGCATCTGTGCGCCATTCGTCTCGGTAAGGCACTGGCGTTTCGGCAGTGCCCTTTGATAGCGATGGTATGACCGGCGTCGACAGGTCAAATGCCTACGGGCGCCACGCAAAGGTGCGTTTACGACATGGTGGGAAATGGCATGCCGAACACGATCCTCAATTCATCGAGAAACCCTGTGGGAGCTGGCTTGCCAGCGATGGCGTCACCACATCCGGCATTGATGGCGGCTGGTCCACCGCTATCGCTGGCAAGCCAGCTCCCACAGGGTCATGCAACGATCTGGCGGAGAAGTAACAACATGAGGAAATGCACGGGATACAGCGCATACGCCCACCGCCGCATCGGGGGTGGTTTTACGTCACGGGCGTGTCGCAATAAGAACAGCCCCAGCCATGGCGCAATCAGACAAGTGGCGGTAGCCGCCATGGCCACGTGATTGCCCAATCGAACAGAGTAATAAAGCACTTGCCATTGATTGGCGGCTAGGCACACCAACCCTGGCAACAAGGCGAAATACCACGGGCGATGGATCACCCAAAGCAACACCAGCGGCAACAGCACGCCAAAAAAACCAAACATCAATCGCTGTGAAAAGAAGGCCGCTAAAACCAGCGCGCCGATTGCCAGCAGCCGCGATGGCAGGGTCGGTAGCTGCCAACCCCGAGCCACCAGCAAGCCAAGGGCAAGCGTGGGCAGTACGTTGAGCGTGTCAGGGTTGGGTATGAACAGGCGGTAGGGAATTTCGCTGGCGGCACTAAACAGCAGCAACCATCCCAGATAACGCCACTGCCCACCGCTCGCCTGCGCCGGCTTGCGCGCCACGTTCGCCGCCATCGCCAGACAAAACCACGGAAACGCCAGACGCCCCGGCACATACAGCAGATCGATGGAATAACCGACATATCGCAGGTGATCAAGCACCATGCTCAAAAGCGCCAGCCACTTGAGCAGATCCAGTGCCCCGTCGCGCTGCTTTAAGTGCATAGTCGCGTGCATAATCGTCCTTCGATTGTGTATTTTCCTGACAGCAACATCCCGTGTGCTCCCCGAATGATCTTCGGTAAAGTGCGCACCCTCATTGACCACGGGTCGCTTCACCATAGGCGTCCCGACCACGGAAGCAGGCCATGACCGATAAGAGCCAACAATTCGCCAGCGACAACTATTCCGGCATTTGCCCTGAAGCCTGGGCTGCCATGGAACAGGCCAACCACGGCCACCAGCGCGCATACGGCGACGACGAGTGGACCGCCCGCGCGTCCGACGGTTTCCGCAAACTGTTCGAAACCGACTGCGAAGTGTTCTTCGCCTTCAACGGTACTGCCGCCAACTCGCTGGCCCTGTCGTCGCTGTGCCAGAGTTACCACAGCGTGATCTGCTCGGAAACCGCCCACGTCGAAACCGACGAATGCGGCGCGCCGGAATTTTTTTCCAACGGCTCCAAACTGCTGATCGCCCGCACTGAAAACGGCAAGCTGACGCCGGAATCGATCCGCGAGGTTGCGCTCAAGCGCCAGGACATTCACTACCCGAAACCGCGCGTCGTGACCCTGACTCAAGCCACCGAAGTCGGCAGTGTCTACACCCCGGACGAAATCCGCGCCATCAGCGCGACCTGCAAAGAACTGGGCCTGAACCTGCACATGGACGGCGCGCGTTTCTCCAACGCCTGTGCATACCTCGGCTGCTCGCCTGCCGACCTGACCTGGAAGGCCGGCGTCGACGTGCTGTGCTTCGGCGGCACGAAAAACGGCATGGCAGTGGGTGAGGCGATCCTGTTCTTCAACCACAAACTGGCCGAAGACTTTGACTATCGCTGCAAGCAGGCCGGGCAACTGGCGTCGAAGATGCGCTTCCTGTCGGCGCCGTGGGTCGGAATCCTCGAAAACGACGCGTGGCTCAAGTACGCCAACCACGCCAACCACTGCGCGCAATTGCTTGCCGAACTGGTCGGCGACATTCCAGGTGTCGAGCTGATGTTCCCGGTTCAGGCTAACGGCGTGTTCCTGCAACTGTCGGAACCGGCCATCGCCGCGCTGACTGCCAAGGGCTGGCGCTTCTACACCTTCATCGGCAACGGCGGCGCACGCTTCATGTGCTCGTGGGACACCGAAGAAGAGCGCGTGCGTGAGCTGGCCCGCGACATCCGCGAAGTCATGACCGCCTGACCCCAATCCCGTAGGAGCTGCCGCAGGCTGCGATCTTTTGATTCGGTTTTTTCAAAATCAAAAGATCGCAGCCTGCGGCAGCTCCTACAGGGAACTCGACTCCTCCCTCCACCTTGAAAGACATCGTCTACATTGACTGACGAGCCGCTTCTATCCGCTCACATAACAATAACCAGGAGCGTACGCATGTCATTGCAAGGCAAAACCCTGTTCATCACTGGCGCCAGCCGTGGCATCGGCCGCGAGATCGCTTTGCGCGCCGCGCGTGATGGCGCCAACATCGTGATCGCCGCTAAAAGTGCCGAACCCCACGCCAAGCTGCCGGGGACGATCTTCAGTGTGGCGCAGGAAGTGGAAGCCGCCGGTGGCAAGGCGCTGGCCTTGCAGCTGGACGTGCGTGAAGAGGCTGCGGTGCGCGAAGCACTGGCTCAGGCCAATGAACATTTCGGCGGCATCGATGCGTTGGTCAACAACGCCGGCGCGATCAAGTTGACCGGTGTTCAGCACATCGAACTCAAGCGCTTCGACCTGATGCACCAGATCAACACCCGCGCCGTTTTGCTGTGCAGCCAGGCGGCGCTGCCGTACCTGAAGAAGTCCGGAGGGCACATCCTCAACCTGTCGCCGCCGCTGAACCTGGCCAGCAAATGGTTCGCCCAGTACAGCCCGTACACCGTGACCAAATACGGCATGAGCATGCTGACCGTGGGCATGAGCGAGGAATTCAAGAACTACGGCATCAGCGTCAACTCGCTGTGGCCGCAGACCATGATTGCCACGGCGGCGATCGAGTTTCAGTTGGGCTCACGGGAGTCGTTCAAGCATGCGCGCACGCCGGCGATCATGGCGGATGCGGCGCATGTGATTCTGAGCAGCAGCGGACGCAGCCTGACCGGGCGCTTGTTGATTGATGAGGAAATTTTGCGGGAAAGCGGAGTGACGGAATTCGAACGCTATCGGTTCGCGCCGGACAGCAACGAAAAACTCATGACCGACCTATTCGTCGACTGACGATATCCACACCCTCTGTAGGAGCTGTCGAGTGAAACGAGGCGGCGATCTTTTGACTTTGATTTTAAAGATCAAGATCAAAAGATCGCCGCCTCGTTTCACTCGACAGCTCCTACAAGGTACTGCGTGTTGATCAGAACTCGATGCGCACGTCGCCCTTCGGCACACTGCAGCACGACAGGATGAACCCGTCGGCTTCGTCTTCTTCGGTGATCCCGCCGTTGTGTTCCATCTCCACTTCACCGCCCAGCTTCAGCACCTTGCAGGTACCGCAAATGCCCATGCCGCAGGCTTTCGGGATCAGCAGGCCGACCTTGGCTGCAGCCGCATGCACCGTCTCGCCTGGTGCCACGCGAATGCTTTTGCCCGAAGCGGTGAATTCCACTTGATGCAAGTCCGCCACGTCGAGTTCCGGTGCGTCGGCCGCTTGCTCGGCGTGCTCCACGGCGTCGGCCCGCGCCTCTGGCGGGGTCGCACCGAAGGATTCTTCGTGGTAACGCGACATGTCGAAACCAGCGGCTTCGAGCAAGCGCTTCACCGCGTTCATGTACGGCGTCGGGCCGCAGCAGAACACTTCGCGCTCGAGGAAGTCAGGAACCATCAGTTCCAGCATCTTATGATTGAGGTAACCGCGATAACCGGCCCATGGCTCGCCCAGTCCGTGCTTCTCACAGATAAGGTGCAGGCTGAAGTTATCGATCCGCGACGCCATGTGTTCCAGTTCGCGGTGATAGATGATGTCTTTGGGCGAACGGGCACTGTGGATAAACGTCATGTCGACGTTGGCGTTGGTGTCGTAGAACCATCGCGCCATGGACATGCACGGGGTGATGCCCACGCCGCCACTCAGGTACAGGATTTTCGGGCTCGGGAAGTCGATGGCGTTGAACAAGCCCACCGGTCCGTGCACCGCCAGCTCCTGGCCTTCGTGCAACGTGTCGTGCAACCAGTTGGAAACCCGCCCGCCCGGCACACGCTTGATGGTCACCGAAAAGCTGTACGGCACCGACGGCGAGCTGGAAATGGTGTACGAGCGCATGATCGGCTCACCTTCGATCTCCAGCTCCAGGGTGACGAACTGCCCCGGCTTGAAGAAGAACATGATCGGCTGGTCGGCCATGAAACAGAAGGTGCGCACATCCCAGGTTTCCTGGATGACTTTGACGCAACGGACGATGTGTCGACCATTGGCCCAGGTCTGGGTGGTTACCGGGTTCAGGAAGCTGTTGGACATGCTGATCTCCACGGCCGACTGTCGGCCTTCATGTTGGCGATTCTGCGTATAGCGCGAACCACCCATTTACCTATCTGCGACATTCACATGCTTATCGCGACCAGCCCGCAACTACCGGGGCTTGCGCGTCGGGAACAGATTGCATCATGTCGCCCATGGATAAGGTTCTGGCCAGCGCCGGCCCCACACTCGCTCCACACAACGACTGCTTTTTTACACCTTGCGTAGCAAACCTGATTAGCCACTTTCGCCGGCCACACAGAATGGCCTTGAGGATTAAACGATGGACGTCACTACTACCCTGAGCCTGGGCGATCCGCTGGAACCCGCACGCAAGGCCACCGCGCAAATGCTGCAAGAGCGCGAGCGCACGTTCTCGCTGCCGCAGCCGTTTTACTCGGACGAGCGCCTGTTTGATATCGACATGCAGGAAATCTTTCAGAAAGAGTGGTTGATCGCCGGCATGACCTGCGAGATCCCGACCAAGGGCAACTACCTGACCCTGCAGGTCGGCAAGAACCCGATCATCGTCATCCGCGGCGCCGAAGGCGTGGTGCATGCGTTCCACAACGTCTGCCGCCACCGTGGCTCGCGCCTGTGCACCAGTGAGAAAGGCAAGGTCGCCAAACTGGTTTGCCACTACCACCAGTGGACCTACGAACTCGACGGTCGCCTGCTGTTCGCCGGCACCGAAATGGGTGCCGACTTCGACATGAAGCAGTACGGCCTCAAACCGGTGAACGTGAAGACCGCCGGCGGCTACATCTTCATCAGCCTGTCGGAGAACCCGCCAGCCATCGATGACTTCCTGTCGACGCTGAACCATTACATGGAACCGTACGACATGGAGAACACCAAGGTGGCGATCACTACCACCTTGATGGAAAAGGCCAACTGGAAACTGGTGCTGGAAAACAACCGCGAGTGCTACCACTGCAACGCGTCGCACCCGGAACTATTGAAAACCCTGCTCGAATGGGACGACGTCACCGACCCGCGCGCCGACCAGGCCTTCAAAGACCACGTCGCCGCCTCCGCCGCTGCCTGGGAAGCCGAGAAGATCCCTTACGCCCACGCCAGCTTCGGCCTGCGTAACCGCATCGTGCGCATGCCGCTGCTTAAAGGCACCGTGTCGATGACCCTCGACGGCAAACAGGGCTGCGCCAAGCTCATGGGCCGCATCAAGAACCCGGACCTGGGCTCGATGCGCATCCTGCACCTGCCGCACTCCTGGAACCACTGCATGGGCGACCACATCATCGTGTTCACCGTGTGGCCGATCAGCGCCCAGGAAACCATGGTCACCACCAAGTGGATCGTGCACAAGGATGCGGTCGAAGGCGTGGACTACGACGTCGACCGCATGCGTCAGGTGTGGGACGCCACCAACGACCAGGACCGTCGTCTGGCTGAAGAGAACCAGCGCGGCATCAACTCCACCGCGTACCAGCCGGGGCCTTACTCCAAGACCTATGAGTTTGGTGTGGTGAACTTTGTGGATTGGTACAGCGAACGCCTGCTGAGCAACCTGGGCGCCGAGCCTGCGCCTTACCTCAAGGGTGTTCCAGTCCAAGGTTAATCAGAACAAAAGATCGCAGCCTACGGAATCACACGATCCGTGTAGGAGCTGCCGCAGGCTGCGATCTTCTATTGGCAATACCTCGATCGATTAGAACTGTACGAAATATGATCTATTTCGTTCCCGACTATACCGACCGCCGCTTTCAGCCTTCCGCAAACAAGTTATCCACACCTCCACCCACAGCTATTGGGGACAAGTGTGGATTCCTCGAAAAATTTCTCCGCAGAAACCAAAGAAAATCCGTGACTTATCCAGAACATCGAATTTTCGTTGCGCCTGATCGTTTTTTGATCAATCACCTGAAAGCCACGTAATCCATGGCTCGTAGAGGATGGCAAACACCTTATCCACAGAAGCGCCAACAGACTTTGGGGGCAACTTATTCACCGCTGTGGAAAACCGCTGAAAGCCTCGAAAAATACGGCGTTGCGCACGCTGTAACGCCTTAAACCCATGATTTGATCATTATTTAACCAGATCCTTGTAAGCCACGTTCTACAAGGCCTGTAGCACTAAGCAAACATCTTATCCACAGAAGCGCCAACAGAGATTGGGGGCAAGTTCTACCCTTAAAGCGGTCTCATTCCCTGAAAAATGCTTTGAAAAACCGTACGTTACGCTGAGTGTTTTTTGATCGATCGCCTGGAACCCACGGTTCGCATGGCTTTGAGCAAGGGACGAACATGTTATCCACAGAGGCGCTCACAGGGATTGTGGGTAAACAGACTCAAACCTTGTTGAAACACGATCGCCCTGCCTCGACATCCAGATTCAACTCAAAGTCATCGAACGCTCGCCAACCCAGCAAAATCGACGGCACATACCGTCCCAGCACCCACGACGGGGGAATGGTGAAGCCCGGGTAGTATTTGTAGGTGATCGCCAGGCTATGGCCCGGCAGGTTCAGCACACCCTTGAAAGTTTGATAGCGCTGCTTGTCGGCGGGGTTGAGGGGTGAGCTGCCCGGTGTCAGGGTCTTCACGACATTGACTTGGTCCCCCGGCAGCGCCGACGTCAGGTAATCAACGTTGCCGGTGTCGACAATCGCCTGTGTGGTCCGGTTATCCAGGCGTGCGGCGATGACCAGGCGCTGGTTGATATCCACACGTGAATACACAATCGGCGACTCACACCGTGCGGCAGGCGCGGGGTTGATCTCCAGGGTCTTACGGGTGATTTTCAACCGTCCCAGCTTGCTGATCAGGTCGAGCCCCAGCAAGTTGTCCCGGTCGCTGACGAATACCAGCACGTGGTCGAATTCGCTGGAGCCCACCTTGATCGAATCCAGAATCCCCAGTCGGGCGCTCAGGTCGCTCTCGCCATAAAACGTGCTGTAGGCGTAGTGGGAGTCGCTCAACAAGGTGATGCCCATTAGCTTCGCCGTGTCGTAATTGACCCGGGTTTGCGGGGCCCCGGTGTCGAGAATGAAACGCGCCGAATGGCCGTTGGCCGCCTCGACATCGATGAACGGCAATACCTCTTCAGCGACGAAAAAATCACTGGCGTAGGGATGGATCCTGAGCACTTCACGGCGCGCGGTTTTTCTCACGACAAAGTCGTCTGCCGCCCTCAGGATCGCGAGGGACTGGCTCCCGAACATCGAGAACAGAACGTTCAACTCTGGATTGGCGGCGATGGCCAGGGCGTGTTGACGCTTGATCGACAGAAAGTAATCCGGCAGCTGGTTGGCGGCTTTGTCCTCGAACATCCGGGCAATCACGGATACCGAACAGTTAAGGTGCTTCGCGGCATCCAGCACCCGCTCGCAACGCTGGCGCATTTGCGCCAGCGAGGCCTTCTGACCTTGATCGGTCACCAGCCACTGATCAAAGTCCTGATCGGCCCCACGTAGCGCCTCGGGCGCTTTCGTCTGAGTAGCCGACAGCGTTGCCACAGACGCACACATGGCCCATGCAAAGAGCAGCAAAGACCGCCAGACAGTCTTCATATTCAACCCATTCATAAAAGTCGAGTTTTATGAGCAAGCGCTGAATGTCTGAGATCCCGGAACCGTGCTGCACCCTTAAACAGCGCATGGGAAATTTTAGCTCACCGTGAAGGTGAGCCATGGCTTTGTGGATAACTTCGTGCAGCCGGTTTTTGAGGCCGGATCAAGGCCTGTGCATAAGGTAAGCGTCACCCGTGACGCGAATCATCGGATGCGGCGTAACCTGGCAGGTCTTGATGACCCCAAAACCGTGCCGTTCATAAAAACGCCGCGCACCGGTGTTGGCGGCGTAATCGATCAGGCTCAAGCCCTTGAGCCCGAGGCGGTTGGCGCGTTCCTGGGCATGGGCCAGAAATTGCACGCCCAGGCCCCGGTTGCGCCAGTCCTCGTGCAGGGCGAGGCTGGAGATGTAGAGCGTGTCGGGCACTTCCATGTCGGCGTACGGCGCCAGCACCGGGTCGGTGGTGGGCACGGCCTCAGGGTCGTGGCGCATGACGTAGCTGTGCATCATGCCGATGACTTGACCGTCAGCTTCGGCAATCAGGCAGTTCTGGTAAGAGAAGTCCACGTCGTCGCGGGCATAACGGATGGCGCCGACGTCGAGCAAATCCTGGCCGGGCTCGGCCAACTGGCTCCAGATGTAATCCGACGCGCCTTCCGATGAGATCTGGAACAGACGCGCAATCTCCCGCGCGTCGGCGCGCACTGCCGAGCGAAACTTAACGGTCATGATTTTTCTCTGCCAGGTTATACATTCCACCCGTAGGAGCTGCCGAAGGCTGCGATCTTTTGATCTTGCTTTTAAAAATCAAAGTCAAAAGATCGCAGCCTTCGGCAGCTCCTACAGAAGCATCAGCGGACCACGCCTTCTTCGATCAGCAACTTGAGGATGGCTTCAGCCCCCGCCTGCGCCGTCACGCCTTTGAGCACTTGCCCGCCACCACCGCTGGCTTTCGCCGTTGCGGCTTTCATCCGGTCGGCGCCGCTCTTGGCCTTGATCACCTTCAAGCGTTTTGGCCGTGGCTTGGCGGGTTGCAAAGTCGCTACCGCCAGCAGCTCATCGTCGACGACTTCCACGTCATCAGCCTGCAACACCCCGCGCCGAGCCGGGCCGTAAGCACTTTGCCGAGGTTTCGGCGCAGCGTTATCCACAGTCGCCAGAAACGGCAGACGCACTTTCAGCCGACGACGCTGGCCACGGGGCAAAGCTTGCAGCACCAGCGCCGAACCGCCGTCGATGGACTCGACCTGCGCCAGTCCCACCACCAGCGGCCAGCCAAGGCCTTCGGCCAGCAGGAACGGCAACATGCCCGAACCTTCGCCGGTTTCCGCCTGACTGCCGGTCAGCACCACTTGTGCGCCGGCGTCGCGCAAATACGCGGTCAACGCCGGCAGCGCATCGGCGCCTTGCGGCTGTTCCAGCACGTGGAGTTGTTCAAGACCCATACCCAGATAGGCACGCAGCGCAGGCTCGGCGACGTCGCCGGCATGCAGCACCTGCAAGTTATCCCCAGCCAGTTGCAGACCCAGTTCCACCGCCCGCGCATCTTGCTCCGCGCGACGTGGCCGACCGGACGTCGGGTGGGCACCGATGGACACCAGGCTGATGATTTTCGTGCTCATAACCCTTTCCTTCCCTTAAGCCGCATCGCGCTTGGCGTCGTTGCGGTAAGCCTCTACCGCCGCGATCAAGGCTTGAAGAATCTCGGCACTTTCACCGATCACCGACAGGTCGGCCCGTTTGATCATGTCGCAACCAGGGTCGAGGTTGATCGCCACCACCTTGTCGCAGGCACCGATGCCTTGCAGGTGCTGGATCGCCCCGGAAATCCCCACCGCCACGTAGACCCGTGCAGTGACCCAGGTGCCAGACGCGCCGACCTGGCGATCGCGGGCCATGTAACCATCGTCCACCGCCACCCGGGATGCACCTTCGGTGGCCCCCAGCGCTGCGGCGGTCTGGTGGAACAACGCCCAATCCTTGACCCCGTTGCCACCCGAGAAGATGAACTCCGCTTCGGCCATCGGAATTGCCGCCGGGTCCACCGCCACAGCCCCCAGATCCTCGATGCGCGAGAGACTGCGGGCCACGGTTGTGGATAACTCTACCGGCAAGGCTTCGTGACGGGTTTCGCTGACCGGTTCAGCACATTCCACGGCCGCCAGAATCAAGCGCGCCACCGGGCGGGCCAAATCCTGCAGACCGGCGCCAGCGCGACCAATGCACTCCTGATCCTTGACCTGCCAGACTCGCGTGGCCGGGCGTTCGCCCAGTGCAGCCGCGAAGCGTCGACCCAGTTCGCCACCACCGCTGCGGCTGTCCGGCAACAGCCAATGACGCGGGTTGAACTGGTTATCCACAGCCCGCAGGCCCTGGACACGTTGCTCCGGTGCGTAACCGCTGAACTCTTCGCCATCGAGCACCAGCAAGCGATCGACGCCAGCGTTGGCGAATGCGCTTTCCTTGTGTTCACCGAACACCACGGCCAGTACCGCACCGTCGCTGCCGGCCAATTGATGGGCCAGGCCCAGCAGGTCACGGTCGTGGCTGCCCAAGCGGCCACCAACCATGTCCGGCACCACGCAAATGTAGAACGCCGGTGCTGGCACTTGATGCAGCGGCAATTGCACTTCAACGGCGGCGGTGCGCTTGGTGGCCCCGCCCTGTTGAGCGCCACTGCGGTCGATGCGCTTGATGCCATTGGGGCCGATAAAACCGACGCCATGCAGGTTCTTGCGGATGACGCCATTGGGTCCCATCCAGCTGTGTTGCGCCGGTTGCATGGCCGCATGCAGCGGATGCAAGCGGTTGCGGGCGATCCATTCAGCACGGGGGTCGCGGCGAATAATGTCGCTCATCAGTGCACCTCCGCAGGTTCACGTTTGGCCGGTGTCGATGGCTTGGCGGCTTCGTCTTCAAGCAATGCATCGGCCACCAGTTCGGCGATGTCCTTGATCAGCGGCCTTGGTTCGACCACGCCTTCGAGCATCGCCGTGCACTGTGGACAACCCACGGCCACCAACTCGGCGCCGGTCTCGCGAATGTCTTCCATGCGCATGTCGGGAATCCGCTGCTTGCCCGGAATGTCGGTGATCGGCGCGCCGCCGCCACCGCCGCAGCAACGCGAACGGAAACCGGAACGTTGCATCTCTTTGACTTCAATCCCGAGCGCACGCAGCACCTGGCGCGGCGCCTCGTATTCGCCGTTGTAGCGGCCGAGGTAGCACGGGTCGTGATAGGTCACGCTGTCGCCTTTGTGCTGGCCGAGGTTCAGCGCACCGGCCTGGATGATTTCAGCCATGTAGGTGCTGTGGTGCTGTACCAGATAGTTGCCGTCGAAAGCGCCGTACTCATTTTTCAGCACATGAAAGCTGTGCGGATCGCAAGTGACGATGCGGTTGAAGCTGTACTTGGCCAGGGTCTGGATGTTGCGCTTGGCCAACAATTGGAAAGTCGCTTCGTCGCCCAGGCGCCGTGCCACGTCGCCGCTGTCGCGCTCTTCGAGGCCGAGCACGGCGAAGTCGATTTTCGCTGCCTTGAGCACTTTGACGAACGCGCGCAGGGTGCGCTGGTTGCGCATGTCGAAAGCGCCGTCGCCGACCCAGAACAGCACGTCGGTGGACTTCTTCTCGCTGAGCAGATTGAGGTTCAAATCCGCCGCCCAGTTCATCCGCCCGCCCGGTGCAAAACCGCCCGGGTTGTCGGTAGCGATCAGGTTCTCCAGGACTTCGGCACCCTTGTTCGGGGTTGCGCCTTTTTCCAGTGTCAGGTGACGACGCATGTCGACGATGGCATCGACGTGCTCGATCATCATCGGGCATTCCTCGACGCAGGCGCGGCAGGTGGTGCAGGACCACAGCGTCTCGGCATCGACCAGACCGTTGACGATCGGTTGATGCGGATTGCCAGCATGCTCGCCAATCGGCTTGCCCGGATACGGGCTGCCAGCGAACTTGGCATCGGTGCCGCCAGCAAGCCCGACGACCATGTCCTGAATCAGTTTTTTCGGGTTCAGCGGCTGGCCGGCGGCGAACGCCGGACACGCGGCTTCGCATTTACCGCACTGCACGCAGGCATCGAAACCGAGCAACTGGTTCCAGGTGAAATCCTTGGGTTTTTCCACGCCTAGCGGTGCGCTCGGGTCGCCGAGATCCAGCGGTTTCAAACCGGTGGAACGGCCGCCACCAAAGCGTTCGGCGCGACGGTGCCAGGCCAGGTGCAAAGCACCGGCGAAGGCGTGCTTCATTGGCCCGCCCCAGGTCATGCCGAAAAACAATTCGGACACGCCCCACAACACGCCGACACCGAGAATCGCCGCCAGCAGCCAGCCACCGAAGTTTTCCGGGAGGATCCCGGCCACGGGCAAGGTCAACAGGAAGAAGGAGGCCGAGAACGCCAGCAGGCTTTTCGGCAGGCGCATCCACGGGCCTTTCGACAGGCGTGAAGGCGGGTTGCGTCGACGCAGATAAACGAAGATCGCGCCGACGAACATCACCGCGGACATCAGCAACAGTGCATAACCGAGGATACGGTTATGCAGGCCGAAACCGTGCACCAGAATCGCCAGCACGATGGACGCCACCGCACCGCCGGCCGTGGCCACGTGGGTGTTGGCGATGTACTTGTCGCGCGCCACCACGTGGTGCAAGTCGACCATGTAGCGCTTGGGCATGGCGAACAGGCCGCCGATCAGGTCGACCTTCGAGGCCCGGCCCCGGCGCCACATGGCTACCCGCCGCAACGCGCCGAGGACGCCAAGGCCCAGGGCTGCGAACAACAGGATTGGAAGAAGGGTGTTCAACATGGTGAAGCTCCCACCAGTACATCTTGGAGAAACACGGTCGGCGTAGGAGCTGCCGCAGGTTGCGATCTTTTGATCTTGATCTTAAAAACAAGATCAAAAGATCGCAGCCTTCGGCAGCTCCTACACAGGGGGTGTCAAAACCTTAGAAATCCTTGCACAACCGCAGCGCGTCATAGATCGCCGCATGCACGTTGCGCTGTGCCACGCAGTCGCCGATGCGGAACAGCAGGTAGCCGTCGCCGCTCTGCTCCAGACAAGGTTGCGGCTTGATCGCGAACAAGGCTTCGACGTCGATCTGGCCTTTGTTGCGCGAGCCTTCCTTCATCGCGTAGTAGATTTCCTCGTCCGGGCGCACACCGTTTTCGATGACCACCTGGTCCACCACCCGCTCTTCTTTAGCGCCGGTGTATTCGTTTTCCAGCACCGCCACCAGCTTGTCGCCTTCGCGGTAGACCTTCTCCAGCATCATGTCGCCGGTCATGATCACTTCTTTCGGGTACATGCTGCGGTAGTACGTCGGGAACGACGTACCGCCAATCGCCACGCCCGGCTTGATGTCGTCGGTGACGATCTCGACCTGGCTGCCCTTGTCCGCAATGAAGTCGGCGGTCGACATGCCGGTGAACTCGCAAATGGTGTCGTAGACCAGCACGTTCTTGCCCGGCGCCACCTTGCCGTCGAGCACGTCCCAGCTGCTGACCACCAGGCCTTCAGCCGCGCCCCAGTGTTCGTTCTGCTCGATGAACGGATGACCGCCGACGGCCAGCACCACCACGTCCGGACGCAAGTCCATGATGGTCGGCGCATCCGCCGCAGTGCCCAGGCGCAGGTCGACTTTCAAGCGCGCCAGTTCCAGCTGATACCAGCGGGTGATACCGGCAATCTGGTCCCGCTGCGGTGCTTTCGAGGCCGTGGTGATTTGCCCGCCGATGAACTCTTTTTTCTCGAACAGGGTCACGTCGTGGCCACGTTCGGCGGCAACGCGAGCAGCTTCCATCCCCGCAGGGCCGGCACCGACCACCACAACCTTGCGTTTCACGCCGGTGGTTTTTTCGATGATGTGCGGCACGCCCATGTATTCACGGGACGTCGCCGCGTTCTGGATGCACAGCACATCCAGACCCTGGTACTGACGGTCGATGCAGTAGTTGGCGCCGACGCACTGTTTGATCTGATCGATCTGGCCCATTTTGATCTTGGCGATCAGGTGCGGGTCAGCGATGTGCGCACGGGTCATGCCGACCATGTCGACGTAACCGCCTTCCAGAATCCGCGTGGCTTGGTTCGGGTCCTTGATGTTCTGCGCGTGCAGCACCGGAACCTTGACCACTTCCTTGATACCGGCGGCCAGGTGCAGGAACGGCTCAGGCGGGTAGCTCATGTTCGGAATGACGTTGGCCAGGGTGTTGTGAGTGTCGCAACCCGAACCCACGACGCCGAGAAAATCGAGCATGCCGGTGTCATCGTAATACTTGGCGATCTGCTTCATGTCTTCATGGGACAGACCGTCCGGGTGGAACTCGTCGCCGCAGATGCGCATGCCCACGCAGAAATCGTCACCGACCTCGGCGCGCACGGCTTTCAAGACTTCCAGGCCGAATTTCATGCGGCCTTCAAAGGTGCCGCCCCATTCGTCAGTACGCTTGTTGACGCGCGGGCTCCAGAACTGGTCGATCATGTGCTGGTGCACCGCCGACAATTCCACGCCGTCCAGGCCACCGGCCTTGGCGCGACGTGCAGCCTGCGCGTAGTTGCCGATCACCCGCCAGATTTCTTCCGGTTCGATGGTCTTGCAGGTGGCACGGTGCACCGGCTCACGCACGCCCGAAGGCGACATCAGCGTTGGCCAGTTGAAACCGTCCCAACGCGAGCGACGGCCCATGTGGGTAATCTGGATCATGATCTTGGCGCCGTGCTTGTGCATGGCGTCGGCCAGATTCTGGAAGTGCGGAATGATGCGATCGGTGGACAAGTTGACCGAACTCCACCATTCCTGCGGGCTGTCGATCGCCACGACGGACGAGCCGCCGCAGATCGCCAGGCCGATCCCGCCCTTGGCCTTCTCTTCGTAATACTTGACGTACCGGTCGGTGGTCATGCCGCCGTCGGTCGCGTAGACCTCGGCGTGCGCGGTGCTGAGCACGCGGTTACGGATGGTCAGTTTGCCGATCTGGATCGGCTGGAACATTGCTTCGAAAGCCATGGCGGGTTCCTCGACTTACAACGGCTTGACGGTGAACAAGCCGTCTTCGTGGCCTTCTTCGGAGCCACCGTAGACTTGCTCGGCGACGGTGCGAATCTGGCTGCCACGGGCCTGCAGGATTTGATCCATGGCACCGGCAAACCAGCCAGTGAACATGTAGTCGACCTTGCGCCCGACTTTGCCGTACACGTAGACGAACGCCGAGTGTTCGAGCTTGACGCTGGCAGTGCCTTTGTCGAGGTCGATGTCCTGGATCTTGAACAGGCCCCAGCCACGTTGCGACAGGCGCTTCATGTAGTGCTCGAACACCGCGACGCCTTCCAGACCATGGCATTCAGCTTCTTTTTCACACCAGTGCCAGGCAGATTTGTAGCCGGCCTTGTAGAGGATTTCGGCGTAGGCATCGGCGCCCAGCACTTCCTCGATGCCCATGTGGTTGTTGACGAAGAAATGGCGCGGTACGTACAGCATCGGCAAGGCGTCGGAAGTCCAGACACCGGTTTCACTGTCGACTTCGATAGGCAATTGCGGGGCGATCTTGGCCATGGAAACTTAACTCCAGAAAATTCGTTGTGTTGTCGTGTCGTCCTGTAGCAGCTGCCGAGGCACGAGGCTGCGCTGTGGTCCGCAGGACCGCCCTCGGGGGCCGCTTCGCAGCCCATCGCAGCCTCGTGCCTCGGCAGCTGCTACAGGTTTCGTTTTGTGGAAGTCGGGTTACTCGCCCCAAACATCCTTGAGGACGTTGACCCAGTTCTCGCCCATGATCTTGCGCACCACGCGCTCGGAATGGCCGCGCTTGAGAAGGGTTTCGGTCAGGTTCGGGAACTCGCCGACGGTGCGGATGCCCAGCGGGTTGATGATCTTGCCGAAGCTGGTCAGGCGGCGGGCGTAGCCCTTGTCGTGGGTCAGGTATTCGAAGAAGTCCTGGCCATGGCCCTGGGTGAAGTCGGTGCCGATGCCGATGGCGTCTTCGCCGACGATGTTCATGGTGTATTCGATGGCTTCGGCGTAATCGTCGATGGTCGAATCGATGCCCTTGGCGAGGAACGGCGCGAACATGGTCACGCCGACGAAACCGCCGTGGTCGGCAATGAACTTCAGCTCTTCATCGGACTTGTTGCGCGGGTGCTCTTTGAGACCCGACGGCAGGCAGTGGGAGTAGCAGACGGGTTTCTTCGATTCGAGAATGACCTCTTCGGAAGTCTTGGAACCGACGTGGGACAGGTCGCACATGACGCCCACACGGTTCATCTCGGCAACGATTTCGCGACCGAAACCCGACAGGCCGCCGTCACGCTCGTAGCAACCGGTGCCCACCAGGTTCTGAGTGTTGTAGCACATCTGTACGATACCGACGCCGAGCTGCTTGAACACCTCGACATAGCCAATCTGGTCTTCAAACGCGTGGGCATTCTGGAAACCGAACAGGATGCCGGTCTTGCCGACTTCCTTGGCCTTGCGAATGTCAGCGGTGGTGCGCACCGGCATCACCAGGTCGCTGTTCTCGCGGATCAGTTTCTGGCTGGCGGCAATGTTGTTGACGGTGGCCTGGAAGCCTTCCCACACCGATACGGTGCAGTTGGCGGCGGTCAAACCGCCCTTGCGCATGTCTTCGAACAGCTCACGGTTCCACTTGGCAATAATCAGCCCGTCGATAACGATGCTGTCGGCGTGCAATTCGGCTGGGCTCATCAGGCTGTCCCCTTATTAGCGATTCATGCGCCGAATCGTCTGCCGGCGCTTTGGGGCCAGCATATGCCTCGGTGCGGGGGCAGCCGGGTGCAAAAACGACAGGGGAATTGCCGAAAGCGTCAATCCGCGACAAAGGGTCGTCGGCAGGCACTATTGGCGACCTGTTCAAGGCCGTCGGCTTGGGCCAGAATTCGCCCCATCACTGGAATAGAGCGGCGACCTGAATGAAATCCATCCTTCTGGCTTTGGCATTGATTGCGACCGGCGTACACGCAGCACAGGAGTCCGACGACAACCCGTGCGACAAAGTCGAAAACGACGTCCAGACCCTCGAGTGCTCGGCCTTCAGCAAAACCACCGCCGAAGACCTGCTCAGCGAAAACCTCAACAGCCTGAACGACCGCATGCAGTCGCTCTACGGCAAGAACCCGTCGCAACTGGCCGACATCACTGCCAAAATCAAAGCCGCCCAAGCCCAATGGCTGAAAACCCGTGACGCCGACTGCGCCGTGGAAGCCTTCCCCGCCACCACCGGCAGCAAGGCCTTCACCATGGCGCAGAACGATTGCGTGGCGCGGATGAGTGATGAACGGTCGGAGTTTTTGGAGTCGATTGGGCAGGAGTGATGCAATCGCCAGTCAACTTGAGCTGTAAGCTACACGCCATCAGCCAGTTAAGGGATTCAACATGAAAGTCTGCGGCATCGAAATCAAAGGCAGCGAAGCGATCATCGCCGTGGCCACCCTCGAAGGCTCGGCCCTGAGCCACTTGGCGCTTGCCACCAAGAAAGTCGCCCTCGACGATGACGACGAAGCCGCCAACGTCAAAGTGTTCGCCGCGCAGGTTGCTTCGTTCGTGCGCGAGAATTCGATCGATCGCATTGCGATCAAGAAGCGCAGCAAGAAAGGCGAGTTTGCCGGTGGCCCGACCACGTTCAAGATCGAAGGGATTTTCCAGTTGCTGGAGAATTGCGAAGTGACGTTGCTGTCGCCGCAGACGATCAATGCCCAGGCTAAAAAGCACAACTTTGAGCTGCCGGCGACGCTGAACAAGTATCAGCATGAGGCTTACAAAGCGGCTTGCTCGGCGTTGGTGAAGAAGTAAAAAACTACAAGATCAAAAGATCGCAGCCTTCGGCAGCTCCTACAGAGGACAGTGTAGGAGCTGCCGAAGGCTGCGATCTTTTGATTTTATGCTTTTGCGGTACGTCGGTCTTCCCTCGGGCAACGCTCAAACTTCGCCCGATAACTGCGGGTGAAATACGACGGCGATTCAAACCCGCAAGCGATGCTCACTTCCAGCACGCTCATGTCGGTCTGCCGCAGCAACTGTCGGGCTTTTTCCAGCCGTAACCGCAGGTAGAAATTGCTTGGTGTGTCGTTCAGGTGCAACCGAAACAGTCGCTCCAACTGGCGACGGGTCACCTTGATCGATTCCGCCAGTTCCAGTGTGCTCAGCGGGGGTTCGCTGTGCTGTTCCATTTCGCCAATCACCTGCACCAATTTCTTGTTGCTGATGCCATAACGCGTGGCGACTTCCATGCGCTGGTGGTCTTTGCGCGGGCGGATGCGGCCGAGTACGAATTGCTCGCTGACCTGAATTGCCAATTCGGGGCCGTGGGCCTGGGCGATCAGATCCAGCATTAAATCGATGGAAGCCGTACCGCCGGCCGAGGTGATGCGCCGCCGGTCGATCTCGAACAACTCCTGGGTGACGCTGAGCTGCGGATAGGACTCTTTGAAAGCGTCGATGGCTTCCCAGTGCAGGGTCAGGCGATGACCCTCGAGCAGGCCCGCTTCGGCGAGAATGAAGCTGCCGGTGTCAATGGCACCAAGGGTCACGCCTTCGTTGTCCAGCCGCCGTAGCCAGTGCTCCAGCGCAGGCGTGGCGAATTTCAGCGGTTCGAAACCGGCGACCACCAGCAACGTCGCACCTTTCTTCAGCGGCTCCAGCGCCGCATCGGCGTTGACCGACATCCCGTTACTGGCCAGCACCGCCCCGCCATCCGCGCTCAATACATGCCAACGATAAAGCTCGCCGCGAAAGCGATTGGCGACCCGCAGCGGCTCGATGGCCGAGATAAATCCAATGGCCGAGAAACCCGGCATCAACAAGAAATAGAAATCCTGGGACATGGAGCGCACTCGCTTAGCGGGTAACGAGAGGACGGGTAGCGTGAGGATGTAGATACGCCACTTGCAACAGGCATTCAAGAGCACAGGTCGCTGCAGTGCAAGAGCTGGTCGCCGCAGTGCGCTTTTACAGGGACACAGCTGCGTAACTTGGCATCACCGGCGCATCAGACGCCGGAACTCACAATAAACGAACTGCCGAGGAACCTGAGAATGAAACGACTGATCAGCAGCTGTGTTCTTGCACTCAGTGGTACCGCTTTGCTGAGCGCCAGCGTCATGGCCGCCGAACCCGCCGCTTGCCAGAATGTGCGCATGGGCGTGGTGAACTGGACCGACGTGATCGCTACCAGCGCGATGACCCAGGTATTGCTCGACGGCCTCGGCTATAGCACCAAACAAACCAGCGCCTCCCAGCAAATCATCTTTGCCGGGATCCGCGATCAGCGCCTGGACCTGTTCCTGGGTTACTGGAACCCGCTGATGACCCAGACCATCACCCCGTTCGTCGACGCCAACCAGGTCAAGGTGCTTGAAGCGCCAAGCCTGAAAGATGCGCGCGCCACCCTCGCCGTACCGACTTACCTCGCCGACAAGGGCCTGAAAACCTTTGCCGACATCGCCAAGTTTGAAAAAGAGCTGGGCGGCAAGATCTACGGCATCGAGCCGGGTTCGGGCGCCAACACCCAGATCAAGGCAATGATCGCCAAGAACCAGTTCGGCCTCGGCAAGTTTCAGCTGGTCGAGTCCAGCGAAGCCGGCATGCTCGCCGCCGTCGATCGCGCCGTTCGCCGCAAAGAGGCCGTGGTGTTCTTCGGTTGGGCGCCGCACCCGATGAACGTCAACGTGAAGATGACCTATCTCACCGGCAGCGACGACGCCCTCGGCCCGAACGAAGGCATGGCCACGGTCTGGACCGTTACCGCGCCGAAATACGCCGAGCAGTGCCCGAACATCGGCCGCCTGCTGAGCAACCTCACGTTCACCGCCGAAGACGAGAGCCGGATGATGCAGCCGCTGCTGGATCACAAGGACGCTTTCGAATCGGCCAAGCAATGGCTCAAGGATCACCCGCAAGACAAGCAGCGCTGGCTTGAAGGTGTGACCACTTTCGACGGCAAACCGGCTGCTGAAAACCTGAAACTGACCAGTAAGTAACCGCTCTTTTTTTTCCGAACCGAACCGCTGATTCGCAGCCCGGCAGGGCTGCGAACAGGACCACCACGCCTGAAGGAAACCGCCCCATGAACCACGACGTCATCATCACCTGCGCACTCACCGGTGCTGGCGACACGACCGCCAAGAGCCCACACGTGCCGGTCACCCCGAAACAGATCGCCGCTGCCGCCGTGGAAGCCGCCAAGGCCGGCGCCACCGTGGTCCACTGCCACGTTCGCGACCCGCAAACCGGCAAGTTCAGCCGTGACGTGGCGCTGTACCGCGAAGTGATGGAGCGCATCCGCGAAGCGGACGTCGACATCATCGTCAACCTCACCGCCGGTATGGGCGGCGACCTGGAAATCGGCGCCGGTGAGAACCCGATGGAGTTCGGCCCGAACACTGACCTGGTCGGCCCGCTGACCCGTCTGGCCCACGTCGAAGAACTGCTGCCGGAAATCTGCACCCTCGATTGCGGCACCCTGAACTTCGGCGACGGCGACACCATTTACGTGTCCACCCCGGCCCAGCTGCGCGCTGGCGCCAAACGCATTCAAGAGTTGGGCGTGAAGGCCGAGCTGGAAATCTTCGACACCGGTCACCTGTGGTTCGCCAAGCAGATGATCAAGGAAGGCCTGCTCGACAACCCATTGTTCCAGCTGTGCCTGGGCATCCCGTGGGGCGCCCCGGCTGACACCACCACCATGAAAGCCATGGTCGACAACCTGCCGGCCGACGCCGTCTGGGCAGGCTTCGGCATCGGTCGCATGCAGATGCCGATGGCCGCGCAAGCGGTGCTGCTGGGCGGCAACGTGCGGGTTGGTCTGGAAGACAACCTGTGGCTGGACAAAGGTGTACTGGCGACCAACGGCCAACTGGTCGAGCGCGCCTCGGAAATCCTCAGCCGTCTCGGCGCCCGCGTTCTGACCCCGGCGGAAGGCCGCAAGAAAATGGGCCTGACCCAACGCGGCTAAGCCTCCCAAACACCCCCCCGTAGGAGCTGCCGCAGGCTGCGATCTTTGATCTTTCTTGTAAAAACAAAATCAAAAGATCGCAGCCTGCGGCAGCTCCTACAGAGTCCACCGAATGCTTTAGGAAGTTGCCATGACCTTCATCACCGAAATCAAAACTTTCGCTGCGCTGGGCAGCGGTGTCATCGGCAGTGGCTGGGTCTCCCGCGCCCTCGCCCATGGCCTCGATGTAGTGGCCTGGGACCCGGCGCCAGGCGCCGAAGCGGCGCTGCGCAAACGGGTTGCCAATGCCTGGGGCGCGCTGGAAAAACAAGGCCTGGCAGCCGGCGCTTCACAGGATCGCTTGCGCTTCGTTGCGACCATTGAAGAATGCGTTCGCGACGCAGATTTCATCCAGGAAAGCGCCCCGGAACGCCTTGAGCTGAAACTCGAACTGCACAGCAAAATCAGCGCAGCGGCCAAGCCCAACGCACTGATCGGTTCCAGCACCTCCGGCCTGCTGCCGAGCGAGTTCTACGAGAGTTCGACCCACCCGGAACGTTGCGTGGTCGGCCACCCGTTCAACCCGGTTTACCTGTTGCCACTGGTGGAAGTGGTCGGCGGCAAGAACACCGCGCCCGAAGCCGTGCAAGCGGCGATGAAAGTCTACGAATCCCTCGGCATGCGCCCACTGCACGTGCGCAAGGAAGTGCCGGGATTCATCGCCGACCGCTTGCTCGAAGCGCTTTGGCGTGAGGCGTTGCACCTGGTCAACGACGGCGTGGCAACCACGGGCGAAATCGACGATGCGATTCGTTTTGGTGCCGGTCTGCGCTGGTCGTTCATGGGCACATTCCTGACCTACACTCTGGCCGGCGGTGATGCCGGTATGCGCCACTTCATGGCGCAGTTCGGGCCGGCCTTGCAGTTACCGTGGACTTATCTGCCGGCGCCGGAGTTGACCGACAAACTGATCGACGATGTGGTCGACGGCACCAGCGATCAACTGGGCAAACACAGCATTTCGGCGCTGGAGCGCTATCGTGATGACTGCCTGCTGGCG